>ERZ1023397.2-NODE-2-length-366031-cov-11.545120_pt1 | contig 366031 bp, 303 predicted proteins | sample MGYA00521260_ERZ1023397 | MGnify/ENA primary metagenome ERZ1023397 (study PRJEB32759, sample SAMN07749898) | skin metagenome | biome: transportation; feature: city; material: polyester macromolecule | host: Homo sapiens | place: Hong Kong:TKO line | collected... | reverse complement strand
CCCGCACAGGGGCAACGCTAATAGACCACTAACAAAACAAGGAAAGGCCAAAAGACCAACCCCAGAACAGATCACAAACACACAGCAAGGCACCGCCAAAAAAGAGCCAGCCAACAAAAAGCGCCGCGAAGGCCCCCTGCCGGGCAGGCCCTTCACCCTTCACCCTTCACCCTCCGGCTGGAAGCCTCAAATGATTCCACGCCGCCAGCCCGGCAAAAGCCACCCCAGCAACACTAACCCCAATCCACCCAAAAGCCGGCCAAACCACTGCGCCGACCCCCGACCCGACAGCGCCGCCAATAAAATACGCCACCATATAAACAGTATTCACGCGGCTGCGCGCTTCCGGCTTCAGCGCGTAAATCCGAGATTGATTGGAAATCTGCGCCGCCTGCACACCAATATCAAGGACGATCACGCCGATCACCAACCCAACAATGCTCTTCGCCGACAACGCAAAAACAACAAACGAAATTGCCACCAGCACAATCGACACGGTGATAATCGTCCGCGGCCCGCGTCGGTCGGAAAACTTGCCGGCCAGCGGCGCGGCCATCGCCCCCGCCGCACCGACGATCCCGAACAGACCCGCAGCCTGCGGCCCAAGATGAAACGGCGCGCCCGCCAGCAACAACGCCAGCACGGACCAGAAAATGCTGAACGCCGCGAACATCGCCGCGCCGGTCAGCGAGGCCTCACGCAGCGCGCGATGCTCGACGATCAGGTGCCACATCGAAACCATCAGCTTGCCGTACGGCAACGTCGACGTCGGCTTGCTCTTCGGCAGGCGCAGAATGATCACCACCGCCAGCACCAGCAACGCAACCACCGAAACACCAAACACGGCTCGCCAGCCAAAATACTCGGCGACGAGTCCCGCCGCAGTCCGGGCCAGCAGAATCCCCAGCAACAATCCGCTCATCACCGTGCCAACGGCATGGCCGCGCGCGGATGCGGGCGCGAGTTCGGCCGCGAACGGCACGGCCTGCTGCGCAATAGTGGCAAGCACACCGATCGCGAGGCTCGCGATAATCAGCACCGACAGTGTCGGCGCCGCGGCCGCCACCACCAGCGCTATGCACATGCCCACGATCTGCAGCAGAATCAGGCGGCGACGATCGAAGCGGTCGCCGAGCGGCGCCAGCAAGAGCATCCCGGCTGCGTAGCCAAGCTGCGTCACAGCCGGCACCGCGCCAACCCACGACGCACTGCTCGGAAACGATTGCCGAAAATTGTCGAGCAACGGCTGGTTGTAATAGATGTTCGCGACCGCCACGCCGGCAATCGTCGCGAGGAGCAGCAGAAGACCGCGCAAAGACCGGTCGGTGGAAGCAGGAGTGGAAGCTTCGGATGTGGACATGTGAGCAAACCATCGACGGACCGGCCCATGCACAGTCCTCAAGCGTGCCGATCATACCGGAGCGGTCGCAATCGTGCTGACCGCCCCCGCGACGCACCGTGTGCACGATTGAAGGAAAGGCTGCGCGGGTGGGAAGAGTTGCTGTAAAGCGGAGGCTATAAAGCGCGGCGCGCAAGCGGCTCTAAACACCGGGCAGCAAAAATGAGATGGTCGTTCGGTTTTCGTTCGTAGAATCGGCGCGCGCAGCACGCGCGATCAGATCTATCAAATAACCGATTCCATGACCATAAGCTCGAAACCCGAACCCCGACGAATCGGCGGCTGCCTGCTCATCGCGCTGATCTGCCTCGCGGCATGGGCGTGTTCAACCGCGTTCGCCTTGCGCGATCCGCTCAAGCTCATGCTCGAGTGGGAGTTGCTGGCCGTATTCGTGCGTCCCGAAACGCACGGCTGGTATCGCACCGTGATCGCAATGGTGGGCTGCGACGTGATCATCGGCTTGTTTATCGTCGCCGGTGCCGGCTGGCTGGCGCTGCTCGTGCGGCGCAGATCGGCGCGGTTTCCGGTTCAGGTTCAGGCGTGGCTGCTGGCGGTCGTCGTCATGCGCACCGTCGCCTACCTGCTGGGCGATCACATGACCTCCGCCATCGGCATCGCGATCGCCATTCCATTCGACGGCTTCGTGCAAGCCGTCGCTGCCGCCGCGCTCGGGATACCGTATTTCAGGCTGTCCCGGCGTGTGCGGCAAACCTTTGTCGCTGTCTGATCCGGCGCGGCGGCGCCGTCAATCGATCAACGCACCTTCCGGCTCGTAAAACGGATACGGGCCATCGGCCCTGTCGACATACGCATGATGCGTGACGATGCCCGTTGCCGGATCGTAGCGATGCAGCGCATACGCGGGCGGCTCCATCACGAATGCCGAGGGCGCGTCCTCGCGCAGATCGAGCCCGACCTGGTGCGCGGGCGCCGGCACCGCCGATGCGATCGTGCCGCCAAACCGCACGAACATCGGCCGATGCACATGGCCGCAGATCACCCGCTCGACGTTCGGATAACGGGCGATCAAGGCGGCGAGCCTGTCGGCGGCAATGGGATCGAGCCGCAATTCATCCATGTGTCCGATACCGCAGACGAACGGCGGATGGTGCAGCGCGACCACCGTCGGCTTGCCCTGGGCCGCATCGAGTTGCGTCGCGAGCCAGGCGAGCCGTGCGTCGCACAGATTGCCGGCGCTTGCGCCCGGCACCATCGAATCGAGCGCGATTACCCGCAGCGCGCCGATATCGACCGCGTAGTGCACGAACTCGCCGCCACTGTGTAATTCGGCGCGATCGGCAAACGCCGCGCGCAACGCAGTCCGTTCGTCGTGATTGCCCACCAGCAGGAAGTAGGGGATTTGGAGCGGCGCCAGCAGCGTCTTGAGGTGCGCGTACTGTTCCGGATCGCCTTGATCGACGAGGTCGCCGGTCATGATCACCGCGTCGGGACGCGGCTCCAACGCATTGAGCGCGGCGACCGTGCGCGCGAGATAGGCGCCGGTGTCGACGCGGCGATACGCCAGCGCGCCGGGTCGTTTGATATGCAGGTCGCTAATTTGAGCCAGCAGCATGGGGATGTCCTTCTTTTATGGCGCGCCAGAATTGCAGCGCTGTGTCTTTACGATAGCGCAATCAGCGCGTCTTGCGCGATCGAAATCCCGACCGGTGTGCCGCGTGCGAGTTCTACCCGGCCCGCGACGTCGATCAGCAAGGCGTCCGGTGCGGCGCCGCCGATCGTCAAGCGGGTGCGCTCGCCGAGAAACGCGGTGCTTTCGATGTTGCCGCGCAATTGCGCCGTGGCTGGGTCGGCCAGATATGCATCTTCGGGCCGGAAGAAGAATTCGTGTGCCGTGCTTGCATGCCCGGGGCCCGACGGCAACGGGACGGTTCCGCCGGTCGTGGTCAGGAGGCCTTCGCGCCGCTCGCCCGCCAGCCGGTTGATCGTGCCGACAAATTGCGCGACCGTGCGATTTGCCGGACGGTAGTAAATATCGCGCGGCGAACCGGTCTGCTCGATGCGCCCGGCGCTCATCACGACGATACGGTCGCCGAGTTCCATTGCTTCGGCCTGGTCGTGGGTCACGTAGACGGTGGTGATGCCTAACTCGCGCAGCAGCGTATTCATCTCGCTGCGCAAGGTGTCGCGCAAGCGCGCATCGAGCGCGGTCAGCGGTTCGTCGAGCAGCAGCACGCGCGGTTGCACGGCCAGCGCGCGCGCCAGTGCAACGCGCTGGCGCTGCCCGCCCGAAAGCTGATCGATCGGTTTTTCGGCGTGAGCGGTGAGACGCATCATCGCGAGCAATTCGTCGACACGTTGCCGTGCGGTTTCAACCGGCACGCGTTTGATCTTCAGTCCGTAGCCGATGTTGCCGCGCACGGTCAGATTCGGAAACAGCGCATAGCTCTGAAACACCATGCCGACCTGGCGTTTTTCGATCGGCAACGCGGTGACGTCTTCGTCGCCGAATGCGATCCTGCCGCCGGTGTCAGGTGTTTCGAGGCCCGCGATCATGCGCAGCGTAGTGGTTTTGCCGCAACCGGACGGCCCGAGCAGGACCAGTGTCTCGCCCGCGCCGATGTGCAGATCGAGCGGTTCGAGCACACGTGTGCCGCGAAACGTTTTTGCGCATTGCGTGAGCGTGATGGGAACGGAGTCGAGTTTCATGGCGTGGACGTCGGTGAAGGCTTCGAACGGGAGGCGGCGCGTTTTTTCCCCGCGCTGCGCTGGCCGGTCGCATCGACGCCGAGCCATTGCATCGCGACGAGCAGCGGCATCGTCATGATGAAAAACAGAATCGTGTAGGCGCTGCCGATTTCGATGCGCAATGACGCGTAGGTGTCGGCGAGGCCGACCGGCAGCGTCTTGGTGTCGGGCGTGTGCAGCATCCATGTCAGGTTGAATTCGCCGATCGAGAGCGTGAGCACCGCCAGCGCGCCCGCAACGATTCCCGGCCGTGCATTCGGCAGCACGATCGTGACGAAGCGTTGCAGGAAACTGGCGCCGAGGCTCGCCGCACCTTCTTCGAGCGTGCGCAGATCGCTGCTCGCGCAGACGGCGGCAACCGCGCGCACCATGAACGGCAGCGTGAACACCACATGCCCGACGACGATAAACGCAACGCTCATGCGAAACATCGTGAAGCCGCCGTAGACCACCAGCAGCGCAAGCGCGGAAGCGAGGCCGGGCAGCGCGATCGGCAGCACGAGAAGCTCTTCGATGATGCGCGAGAGCCGCGTCTTGCTGCGCGCCAGCACATAGCCGGCGGGCACGCCGGTTAGCAGCGTGATCAGCAGGGTCGCCGCGGCCACTTCGAGCGAGAGAAATACCGAGTCGTGATACTGGGTCCACACTTCGCCGAGCCAGCGAAGCGTGAGGCCGCTCGATACACCCTTGAAGTAGTTGACCGTGAGTCCGGCCATGATCGACATCACGACCGGCACGATCAGAAACGCGCACAGCAGCAGCGTAACGAACCACTGGCCGGCTGCCAGCCAGGTGCGCGACGTGGGTAGTCCGAGCCGTCGCGCGCGCGGCTTCGCAGCCGGCTGAAGGGGAGTGCTGATGGAATTCATCGAAGTCTTGTGATCGGGTTGGGACATGCCGCTCATGCGCTGGCCGCGACTGCCGAGCCGCTCACGCTGCGAGCGAATGCCAGCACGGCCCAGGTGACGATGCCGAGCACGATCGACAGACCCGCCGCCGTCACCATGTTCGCGTTGAGCGTGAACTCGGTGTAAATGGTCATTGGCAATACGTCGATGTCGGTGGCCAGTGTGAAGGCGGTGCCGAAGGCGCCCATCGCGGTCGCGAAACATACCGCGCCCGCCGCGATCAGACCCGGCGACAACGCGGGCAACACGATGTCGCGTGTGATACGCCACGGCGATGCGCCGAGCGAACGCGCGGCCTCTTCGAGCGACGCATCGAGCTTGGTGGCCGAGGCCATCACGGTGACGATCACGCGGGGAATCGAGAAGTACAGGTAGCCGAGAAACAGGCCGCTCATCGAGTAAGCGAACACCCAGCGGTCGCCGGTGAGTTTCAACGACAGCGCGCCGATCAAGCCCTGGCGCCCCGCCAGCATGATGACCATGAAGCCGACCACGACACCTGGGAATGCCAATGGAAACGTCAACAGCGCGAGCAACGTGCGCTTGAGCGGAAACTCACGGCGCGCCAGCAGCAAACCGGCGATTACCGAGAGCACCAGGGTTGCCGCCGTGACTGCCGCGGACAGCACGACAGTCGCGCCGAGGCTCGACATGTAACGCGGATTCGTCAGCATCGCGCGATAGGTCGCGAACGCGTGGCCGTCGCCGCTGATTTGCGCGAGCGCACCCATCGGCAACAGCCAGAATGCGATGAAAACCACCAACGCCGGCGCGATCAGGGCGATGCGCCAGCGCAGCGGGAACGTGACGTCGTTCAATGCATCACCTGTAGATAACGTTCACCGAAACTGGACTGCTTCTCTGCCATCTTGCCGAAGTCGACCGGCTTGGCACGCGCGTAATCGCTCGCGGGCAGGAATCTGGCGGCGATGTCCGGCGTCATTGCATTGGCGCGCACCGGGCGCAGATAGGCTTCGGCCCACAGTTTCTGACCTTCGTCCGACAGCACGAAGTCGAGCACCTTCTTGCCGTTCGCTTCATGCGGCGCGCCCTTCACGAGGCTCATTACGTACGGAACCGAGATCGTGCCTTCCGTGGGGATCACGAATTCGACATTGGCGTGATCCTTGTACTTTGCGCGGTAAGCGTCGAAATCGTAGTCGAGCAGAATCGGAATCTCGCCGGACATCACGCGCGCATAGGCGGTTTGCTTCGGAACGATCGGCGCGTTGGCCTTCAGCTTGCGGAACCAGTCGAGGCCCGGCTCGAAGTTGTCGAGCGTGCCGCCAAGCGCCTGATTCACCGCGACGGCGCCCGCATAGCCGACAAATGCGCTCGACGGATCGAGGTAGCCAACCATGCCCTTGTATTCAGGCTTCAGCAGATCGGCCCACGAACGCGGCACCGGCTTGCCTTCGAGCGCGTCCTTGTTGACGAAAAAGCCTAGCGTGCCGGAGTGGATCGAGAACCAGTAGCCTTGCGGGTCCTTCAGGTTCGCCGGAATGTCGTCCCAATGCGTGGGCTTGTACGGCTGGATGACGCCTTTGTCTTTTGCCTGGAACGCCGACGACACGCCGAGATACACCACGTCCGCAACCGGGCTCTTCTGCTCGGCCATCAGTTGCGCGATCGATTGACCGGAGTTCTTGTTGTCGAACGGCACGCGGATGCCGGTCTTCTGCTGGATCGCCTTGATCTGGCTCGCCCAGTCGGCCCATTCGGGCGGGCAGTTGTAGCAGATCGCGGTTTCGTCGGCGTGGACCGCTTGCGGTGCGAGAGCGCCGAGCGCGGCGGTGACGATCATGCCGGCCGACAGCGCGCCGGTCGTGGTGCGGGCGAGTCGGCGCCAGAGGGGTTTGATCGATGAAGCAAAACGTGTTGACGAGCGGATCACTGCGGGTCTCCTGAAGAGAAGAGAGCGGGTGGTTTGAGGTTCAACGTAGCGGTTAGGGCTTATGCAAACGGCTCTGCGGCTTACGCCGACGCATGCGCCGGCGGATTGTCGGCGCGGTTCGAAATTGCCGCGATGGTGGCGCCTTCGCGCAAACTGTGCGGCAACGTCAACGTGAGCGACAGTTCGCCTGACGCTTCATAGGTGCCCGTTACACGGCTCAGCAAACGCTGCCAGGCAGCGCAGCCGATCTCGCGATTCGGCGCGCAGACGCTTGCCAGCGGCGGCGACAGCAATTCGCCCATCGCGAGTCCGTCAAAGCCGAGAATCGACATGTCGTGCGGAATCTGCAGTCGGGCCCGGCGCAGGCCGCGCATCACGACCATCGCGAGCAGGTCGTTACTGCAGAAGAGGGCGGTCGGGCGGTTCGGACCGCTCGTCAGATGTGCGAGCACGGACGGCGACAGTTCGTCGGCGTTGAAATCGACTTCGAGTGCCGGCGCGGGGGTGAGGCCGGCTTGCTGCATCGCCTGCGCGTAGCCGAGATGCCGCTGGCGGGCGCGGTCCGAGGCGGCGAGTGTGCCGGCGAGCATCAGGATGCGGCGATGGCCGTGCGCGATCAGCATGCGTACGCCGTCGAACGCGGCGAGCCGGTTGTCGACCGAGACCGCCGGGCGCCGTACCGTGTCGTTGTGCATCAGCACGTAGAGCAGGCCGTCGCGATCGAGTTGGTCGAGCAGCGGATGCGTGTCGGCATCGGCGACCGTCAGGATCAGGCCTTCCACGCGATGCTCGCGCAGGGTTTCAATGGCGTGGCGTTCGCGGTCGGCGTCGTACTGGGTGGTCATCAGCATGAGCCGGTAGCCTTGCGCCGCGGCGAGTTCGTCGATGCCTTGCAGGCATTCGGCGAACACGGGGTTGGCGAGCGTTGGCAGGACCACGCCGATGAGGCGCGTGCGCTCGCCGCGTAGCTGCCGTCCTAGCGGGCTGGGGCGGAAGTTGAGGGCGTCGATGGATTGACGCACTTTGTCGAGCGTGACCGGGTTCACGGTGTGCGGCGCGTTGATTGCGCGCGAGACCGTGGCGATGGAGAAGCCCGCGTGGGCGGCGACATCTTTGATCGTTGGGATCATGGGTTGCGCTCGTCATGTAAACGTTTTCGTGAGCGGATTATCGGCAACGTTTGTGACTTGCGGATGACTCCAGGTTTTGTCCCTGGATGGAGAGTTGTGGCGGGCGGGTGGGGGCGGACTGCGGCTGGATTGCGCCGGTTTGGTGCGCTCGCCGGGCAATGGTAGAATTCGCGTCCACATGCGGTTCTACCCCTGCCGGGGTGATGAAATTGGTAAACATAGCGGACTTAAAATCCGCCGCTTCACGGCTTGCCGGTTCGAGTCCGGTCCCCGGCACCATCTGCCCAGCAAAGGATTAGCGTTTTTTGCTATCTCCGGCGAATCTTCGCGGTATCGGTTGTTCTGCCTTAAACCGGATTCCTCCTTTTGTACCCAGTCTTGCCGACGGCTGCCGCAAGCCGGTCCATGACCAGGTGAGAATATCGCTTCGTCGATACGACACGACTTGAGCCCGAGGACGCCGCCATCCGTGAACGGGTCTATGCCGGCATTCATCATTTCCCACCCGGCGCCGTGCCTCAAGTCGTGAAATCGGATGGCTGGGCGGCCAGCTGCAATTCTCGATTGCTTCCATGCTTCTTCGAACAGCTTGTCCGTCGGGGTAAAGCGTACGCGCCGAGCCAAGGCGGCGACGCGCGGGTGAATCGGTATGATGCGCATCCCCGAAAAGAACGCTACCCGGATGGTTCCGACAACCTCGCAATGCCTGTGCGCGCGATTTCAAGCATCTTCTGCTCCTGCGGGTAGTGGTGCCGCTCATTGTTGACGGCGGGAATCACCAGCATCGCGCCAATGCACATGGCTTCGCTCGAAGAGTTCGCGGCGATCACGGGTCGCGCCTCACTGGAAGACCTGCCGAAAGGCGGCGTGGGTCAGGACCAGAAGACGGGGCAAAGTGCGCACGCTTTACTTTTGCAGAAAAACCAGTCTATAAAGGGAATTATTTTGATCTAAAGTCAAGAATGAAAATCACGCTGGATGAGCTGCAAACCTTCGCGACGGTGGTCGACACGGGATCGATCACGGCGGCCGCGCAGCAGCTCGAGCAGACGGTCTCGGCGGCGAGCCGGACTTTGGGCCGGCTCGAGGAGAAGCTGAAAACGACCTTGCTGCGCCGAACCACGCGCCGGCTGGAACTGACCGAGGAGGGGCGGACGTTCCTGCAGAATGCGCGGGCGATTCTCGAATCGGTGGAGAGCGCGGAGGAACAGATGGTGGCGCGGCGGGACAAGCCGTCCGGGCGCCTGCGCGTCGACGCCGCGTCGCCGTTCATGCTGCACGTGATCGTGCCGCTCGTGCGGGGCTATCGGGAGCGCTATCCCCATGTCGAGCTGGAACTGAACAGCAACGAGGGGATCATCGATCTGCTGGAACGGCGCACCGATGTGGCGATCCGGATCGGCAGCCTGAAAGATTCGACGCTGCATAGCCGGCTCATCGGCAACAGCCGGCTGCGGATTCTGGCGAGCCCCGGTTATCTGGAAGCGCACGGCCAGCCGCGCAAGGTCGACGACCTCGGCAAGCATGCGCTGCTGGGATTCAATCAGCCGGAGTCGCTGAACGTCTGGCCGGTACCCGGCGCCGACGGCGAACTGCATCGCATCGAGCCGACCGTCTATTCGTCCAGCGGCGAGACGCTCAGGCAACTGGCGCTGGATGGCGTCGGCATTGCCTGCCTGTCGGACTTCATGACCGGACAGGATCGCGAATCAGGACGGCTCGTGCAGGTTCTCAGCCGCCAGACCCAGGACATCCGGCAGCCGATTCACGCCGTCTATTATCGGAACACGGCCATTTCCTCAAGAATTGCTTCGTTTGTCGACTACCTGGTCAAAGCGTTCGAGACGCGCTGAGTCGCGATAGTCGCGCAGCCACTGCTCGCGTTTTAGCGCTGCGGCAATAACATTGCGTTCCTTGACGTGACCGAAACCGCGGATTTCATCGGGCAGGTTGGCGAGCTTCATCGCAACATCGAATCGCGTGCTGTCGAGCGTCGTGCAGAACTCGTCGATCATCGTGACGTACTGTTCAATCAACTCGCGTTCATTGCGGCGCTCGGCCGTCTTGCCGAACACATCGAGCGCGGTGCCGCGCAGAACTTTGAGTCTGGCGAGCACACGGAACAGGCTGAGCGTCCATTGGCCAAAGCGCTGTTTTTTCAGGTGGCCGTGTTCGTCGCGTTTAGCCAGTAGCGGCGGGGCGAGATGGAAAGCGAGTTTGTAGTCGCGGCCCGGTTCGCCTTCGAATTGCGCGCGCAGTTTGTCGAGGTACGCTGGGTCCGCGTAAAGACGGGCAACTTCGTACTCGTCTTTATAGGTCATCAGCTTGGCGAGATTGCGCGCGACCACCGGCGTGAGGCGTAGCTTCGCACCCGCTGCCAGCCTCGTTTCGGCGGCGCGCATCCGTTCGACCACGTCCACGTAACGCGCCGCATAGCGTGCGTTCTGATAGAGGCCAAGCCGTTCGACGTTGCGTTCGATTAGACGTTCGAGCGATTCCGGCATCTGCACGACAATCGCCTGCTGCTTTTTTGCATGCGGTGCAAACGCACCTGCTGCGGCTTCGCCGTGCTGCGCGACATAGCGACCCCACTCGAAGGCGAGTCGATTCTTTTCAACCGCCACACCGTTAAGCTCGATGGCCCGGTCGAGGCTTTCGTAGCCGACGGGCAGCCAGCCGCGTTGCCACGCAAAACCGAGCAGCAACGGGTTGGCGTACAGCGTGTCGCCGAGCAGATCGAGCGCAAGACGATTCGCATCGATGAAATCGCAATCGTCGCCGATACTCTGCTGCAAGTCATGCCGCGTCTCATCGGCGGGGAAGCTCCACTGCGGGTCGCGTACGAATTGCGCGGTCGGCGTCGCGCTATTGTTTATCGCAGCTCGGGTCACGCCGCGTTGCGTGCGGGAAAGCACTTCGGCGGAAGCGGAGACGATCGCATCGCAGCCGATAATCAGACGCGCTTCACCGGTCGCAATGCGGGTTGCGTGCAATTGCTGGGGCGTCGCCGCGATCTGCACGTGGCTGAGCACCGCGCCGCCTTTTTGTGCGAGGCCGGCCATGTCGAGTACGGTGACGCCCTTGTTCTCGAGGTGAGCGGCCATGCCCAGCAGGCCGCCGATCGTCACCACGCCCGTGCCGCCAACGCCCGTCACCAGCACGCCGTAGGGCTTCGTCAGGGCAGCAATCACCGGCCGGGGCAGGGCCGCGAAATCCGGCAGCGTGGCGTCCGAACCAGCGTTGCCCGGCTTCTTCACCTGCGCGCCTTCCGCCGTCACGAAGCTCGGGCAAAAGCCGTTCACGCACGAGAAATCCTTATTGCACGAGGACTGGTTGATCTTGCGCTTGGTGCCGAGCGCTGTTTGCAAGGGTTCGACCGAGAGGCAGTTCGATTGCACCGAGCAATCGCCGCAACCTTCGCATACCGCATCGTTAATGAAGGCGCGTTTGGCGGGATCGGGATACGTGCCGCGTTTGCGGCGCCGGCGTTTTTCGGTGGCGCAGGTCTGGTCGTAGATCAGGATCGAGGTGCCCGCCGCGTCGCGCAACTCGCGCTGCAATCGATCGAGTTCATCGCGGTGATAGACCTTCACATCGTCGGGAAGACGTACCTTCGCGTCGTATTTCTGCGGCTCGTCGGTGACTATCAGCACGCGCTTCGCGCCCTCGGCGACTACCTGAAACGCGATCTGCGGAACCGTGAGCACGCCGTCGACCGGCTGGCCGCCGGTCATCGCGACCGCGTCGTTGTAGAGCACCTTGTAAGTGACATTCGCACCCGCTGCGATCGATGCACGAATCGCGAGGAGACCTGAGTGAAAGTAGGTGCCGTCACCGAGATTGACGAACACATGCCGCTCGTTCGTGAAATGCATCTGCCCGGTCCACGCGACGCCTTCGCCGCCCATCTGGCTGAACGTCTCCGTATTGCGGTCCATCCACATCGACATGTAGTGGCAGCCGATGCCCGCCAGCGCGCGGGAACCCTCGGGCACCCGGGTCGACGTGTTGTGCGGACAGCCGGAGCAAAACCACGGCTGCCGTTCGGCGACGGAACGCGGCGTGGCGGCTTCACGCTCTTTTGTCTCGATGATCGCAACACGCGCTTCGATCCGCGCCCGCACGTCGGCCGGCAGGTCGGCCTGCGCGAGGCGCCGCGCGATCGCCTTCGCGATCAGGGCAGGCGAGAGCTCGTAATGCGCCGGCAGCAGCGTCTGTCCGCGCGGCACGGACCACTCCCCGCCGGCGTTGTCGCGCTGATCGAACTTGCCGAATACCTTGGGGCGCACATCGTCGCGCCAGTTGTACAGCTCTTCCTTCAGCGCATATTCGAGAATCTGGCGCTTCTCTTCGACAACGAGGATTTCGTCGAGGCCGGTGGCGAAGTCACGCGCGTTCTGCGCGTCGAGCGGCCATACGCAGCCCACTTTCAGTACGCGAATGCCGATGCGCGCGCAGGTCTCGTCGTCGAGCGACAGATCGGCAAGCGCCTGGCGTACGTCGAGATAGGCTTTGCCCGCGGTCATGATGCCCAGACGCGGCGTGGGGCTGTCGATCACCACGCGGTTGAGTTTGTTCGCGCGAACGTAGGCTAGCGCCGCGTACCACTTGTGATTGAGCAGGCGGGCTTCCTGGGCGAGCGGCGGATCGGGCCAGCGGATATTGAGTCCGCCCTCGGGCATGTCGAAGTCGTCGGGCAAGACGATCTGCAAACGGTCCGGATCGATATCGATCGACGCGCTCGATTCGACCACGTCGGTCACGCATTTCATCGCGACCCACAGGCCGGAATAGCGGCTCATTGCCCAGCCATGCAATCCGTAGTCGAGATATTCCTGCACGCTTGCCGGATAGAGCACCGGAATGCCGCTCGCGACGAACATATGCTCGGACTGGTGCGCGACCGACGACGACTTCGCCGCATGATCGTCGCCCGCCAGCACCAGCACGCCACCGTTCGGATCCGTGCCGGCTGAATTCGCGTGCTTGAAAACATCCCCGGTTCGGTCGACGCCCGGCCCTTTGCCGTACCACATGCCGAATACGCCATCGACCTTGGCGCCGGGCCACAGGTTGAGCTGCTGCGTGCCCCACACGGCGGTGGCCGCCAGATCCTCGTTGACCCCTGGCTGGAACACCACGTCATGTTCCTTGAGATGCTTCTTCGCTTTCCACAGTCCCTGGTCCAGCGCGCCGAGTGGAGAGCCGCGATAGCCGGATACATAGCCCGCGGTATTGAGGCCGGCGCGCCGATCGCGCGCCTTCTGCAACATCGGCAGACGGACCAGCGCCTGCGTGCCGCTCATGTAGACACGGCCCTTTTCGAGGGTGTATTTGTCGTCGAGCGATACGGTGGCGAGTGCGTCGCGTAGCTCGGGCGATAGCGGGGCATTCATGGTCCATGTCTCCGATGGCTTTATTTGAGCCCGAGTATAGGAAGCGGAATTTCCATCGTAAAATCACGAATACCGAATCCTGCTATTCGAAAAACACATGTCAAAAGACGTCACCCTGCGGCAGATGCGCTACTTCGTGGCTGCCGCGCAAAGCGGGCAGTTTTCCATGGCCGCGACGGTCGAACATGTGTCGCAATCCGCGATTACCAACGCGGTACTCGCATTAGAGGAAACCCTGGGTACGCGCCTGTTCGAACGCCTGCCGCAGGGCGTCGCGCTGACGCCGGATGGGCAGGACTTCCTGAATCACGCGCGGCACATACTCGATTCAGTGCGCGACGCGGTCTACAAGGCGCCTTTTCGTTCGCACGATCTGAGGGGGACGGTGCGCATCGCGGCGTCCTATACGTTGCTCGGCTACTTTCTGCCGGAGCTGATGGCGCGCTTTCGTGCGACTTACCCCGACATCGAGATCGATCTGCATGACACGGACCGTGCGTCGATCGAGCAGGCGGTGCTCGACGGCGATGTCGATCTTGGCATTGCTCTGTTGTCGAATGTGGAGAATATCCGGCGTTTTCAGCACCACACGCTGATTCGCTCGCGCCGGCAGTTGTGGACCTCGCCCACGCATCCGCTCACGCAACTCAACGCGCCTTCGCTCGCGGATATCGCGAAGTACCCGTATATCCTGATTACCGTAGACGAAGGCGAGGAGTCCACACTGCGCTACTGGAGGCACAACGAAATCGAGCCGAATATCGCGTTTCGCACCAGTTCAATGGAAGCGCTGCGCGGTCTCGTCGCGTATGGTTTCGGTGTGACGATTCTGTCCGACATGGTATTTCGCCCGTGGTCGCTGGAGGGCAAGCGGATCGAAGCGCGGCCTATTCTCAACGCGATTCCGCAGATGGATGCGGGCATGTTGTGGCGCAAGAGCGCGACGTTGGATACACCGGCCGTTGCGTTTCAACAGTTCCTGATTCATGCGTGTGGAAGTTGACGGCAGGGTGGGGGGCCTCCAGGCTAGTTTCGAATTCAACGCGCTGTCACAGCGGCGGCGCCGGGTATGTATCTGTTTTTCGCATACCGGAGCCGACACCGCTACATGCTGCCGTTTTCGACGACGCGGCCTTCCGCGCGCCAGCGGAGCATGCCGCCGGCAAGGTTGGCCACCCGCTCGAATCCGGCCTGCCGCAGAATGACGGTGGCCTGGGCCGACCGTCCGCCGGCCCGGCAGACGGTCACGGCTGGGCGTTCCTTCGCCAGTTCGGCGGCGCGCCCGGCCAGCTCGCCCAATGGAATGAGCCTGGCTGACGGAATGCGTCCCAATGGTCCGTCGAATTCGCCGGGCTCACGTACGTCGACGATTTCGACCGCGTGCAGATTTTCCTCGAGCCACTGGGCATTGATTTCCCAGATGCCCGCGAAACTGCATGTCAGCGGCGCCCAATCGGGTTCGGTCGTCTGCGCGGGGGAGAGCGTCGCGAGGCCGCATTTCAGGTTCGCGGGCACCGCTATGTCGATCTGCTTCGGATGGGGCAAACGCAGATTCGTCATGTAACCGGCGAAATCGTCTTCACACAGTTCACCGCCAAGGCGCGGATTGAAGCGCCGTTCCTCGTCCACGCTCGTGACCGTCAAACCGCGATAGTCGTGAGCGGGGTAAAGCAGGCACGCGGCGGGCAGCGTAAAAATGTGGTTGTGGATTGCACGAAACATCGCGTGCGCGTCGCCGCGCTGAAAATCCGTGCGGCCCGTGCCACGGATCAACAGGCAATCGCCGGTAAACGCCATGGTTTCGTTGTCGAGCACGAGTGTGATGCATCCGTCGGTATGACCCGGTGTCGCACGGATCGTCAGGTACCGCGCGCCGAACTCGATCTTGTCGCCATGCTTCAGATAACGGTCCGCACCTTCGGCGCCGCTCGCTGCCGATATCGCAATCCTGCTACCTGTACGGCGGTTCAGCATCCATGCGCCGGTCACATGATCGGCGTGGACGTGGGTATCGATTGTGCAAAGCAGATGCAGTCCCAGCTCTTCGATCAGGGCGGCATCCCGGCGCACCTGTTCAAAGACTGGATCGACCAGCACCGCTTCTCGCGTTGTGCTATCGGCAAGAAGATACGTGTAGGTTGAAGATTGCTGGTCGAATAGCTGCCTGAAGATCAACACTGTTTTGCTCCGAGGCTCGCTGCTGCGAGCGCCTTACTTGGGTTGCGTCACGTACCGCAGATAAGGCTTTACGGTTTTGAAACCCTGCGGATATTTTTGCATTGCGGCGTCGTCGGAAACGGAGGTTGGGATGATCACGTCTTCACCCGGTTTCCAGTTCACCGGCGTTGCCACCGAATGCTTCGCGTTGAGCTGCAGCGCGTCGAGCAGGCGCAGCACTTCGTCAAAATTGCGGCCTGCGCTCATGGGGTAGACGAGCATGGCTTTGACTTTCTTGTCCGGCCCGATGATAAACACCGAGCGTACCGTCGCATTGTCCGCCGCGGTACGTGCGCCGCTACCGCTCGCCTCGGGATGAATCATATCGTAGAGCTTTGCGACCGTCAGGTCAGGGTCGCCGATCAGTGGATAGCCAACCGCGTGGCCCTGCGTCTCCGCGATGTCCTTGACCCATTCGTTGTGGTCGCTAACGGGATCGACACTGAGCCCGATAATTTTTGTGTTGCGCTTCTCGAATTCGGGTTGCAAACGCGCCAGATAGCCGAGTTCCGTGGTGCAAACGGGCGTGAAATCCTTGGGATGCGAAAACAGGATCGCCCACTGGTCGCCGATCCATTCGTGAAAGCGGATCGTCCCTTCAGTGGTTTCAGCAGTGAAATCGGGAGCGTCCTGTCCTAGTCGAATTGACATCATCAGTCTCCATGAATAGGTGTGTCATGGCACTCGTGCCGCAGCCGTGGCAACGGCCACGATGCGGCGGAGCGCCTATATAGCGTAGAACAAAAAAGGCCCTAGCCCCAGGCAGACAGTAGGACGAAACCGCCGTCCTGGCGACCGGCACGCCAAAAGCGCTACGCGAGGCTCACGATTCATGCAAATTGGTCGCCTTTGAGCCTGTTTTTAAACGGATTGACCCATGCAGAACGGGAAACTCAAGCTGACGTGTCGGATTGCGGACGGTCTTTGTCCCGACCCGTCGCGGCAGTCTGGTGGTTCGCGATCGCGAGAATGATTAGTAAGCGTAGCGGACTTAAAATCCGCCGCTTCACGGCTTGCCGGTTCGAGTCCGGTCCCCGGCACAAAAGATTCCTCCGACTGATTCCGATTGAATCGCCTGCCGCGGCCGGTCGTAAAACAACGCGCGATTCGGCAACCCTGTCAAAAATCGCGCATAGCCAGATCATATAGTTCACTGGCTGCGTACCTCGCTGCGTAAAACATCGCGGCGGCGATCAGTTCGGACATCAGTTCGAGCGGTGATATGGAAGGAGGAGGCCGACTGGGGCGCTGCTGTCGATATCGATGACAAAGACCACGCCGTGTGAGTGTTGTCGGGTCGCATATGCGCGAGCGGGTCGTCGCTGCAGTCAAGCAAAAAAGATCGAACACAAATCCTGGCGCGACACCCGCGCTGGGAAGATCCCTACCTACGCCGTATATGTTGCGTCAATTAGATGCGTACACGCATATTATGCATACTGTAGGTACATGTGCATGAGCATTATTCGGCATGGCCAGGCTTCTTTACTACGCGCTATTTTTGCACCAATCGCGTATTTCGGCGCCAAGCGGGTTAACCCCGCTTGGCGTCGAGTCCAAACGATCCTAACGTTACACACATTGATTGAACGACCGGACGGTTTATTAATATCCGGCCGGGTCAATCAGGCGGACGTGTTCCCTCAGATTACCCATCTACTTCCCGTTGCCGGGCAGCGATCCTGCTCGTCCCGACGAAAGCGAAGAACCCGACTCTCCGGCCACAGCGGCAATAAATACGACACCTATATCTGGAGATATCAACGTGAAGAGCTGGATTGAATGCAATGCCAGGCGACTCGTTGTCGCACTGGCGGTGGAAGGGTGCGTCCTCGCACTTTCAGGGTGCGGCAGTTCGGACAATGTCGCGTCGCCGGCGCCGGTCGACTACGCAGCGCTGTGCACGAAGATAAACGGTCAACAGTTCAATGGCATTACCGTGACGGCAACCTCACGCATCGCGGCCGCGGGTGGCAACCCGGGTTATTGCAAGGTCAGTGCAACCGGAGCAGCCAGTACCACACTCGACATCGAGGTCGATCTTCCCGACAACTGGTCGAAGCGGCTACTCCAGCAAGGTGGCGGCGGCTTCGACGGAAGCATCCCAACCGTCGAAGCCACTTCCGCTCAGTTCCCGCTCATCAAGCCCTTGGCGCGGGGAATTGCCTATACTGCTTCGAATGGCGGGAACCGCACCGGTAATCCGGCGGATCTGCTGACGAATGCAACGGCACAGAAGGACTACGCGTATGCATCGACGGGTATCACGGTTCATTTCGCCAAGGCGGTGGTTGCTGCCTTTTACGGTTCCGCGCCGAAATACACGTACTTCAGCGGCGCGTCGAACGGCGGCCGTGAGGCCTATCTTGCCGCCCAGAATCAGCCGGGGGACTACGACGGCATCATTGCCGGCGACGAGAGCATGAACATGGGAACCCAGGTAGCGGCGATGCTCAATATTGCAACCCTTGCCGGTTCCGCTGCGATGCCCTCAAATGCTCAGTGGACAGCCGCGTATTCCGCAGCAGTCGCGCAGTGCGGGAATGCCAACGGCGTGATTCTGAATCCCGCTGCCTGTACTTTTGATCCAGCGACCCTGCAGTGTGGCGCGTCCGGTGCGCCCGCGGCAACCTGTCTTTCGCCCGCGCAGTTGCAAACCGTGCAGCGGATAGTCGCGCCATTGTCGACGAGCGGCGGCCAGTTACTGTTTTCCGGATATAACTGGGCGGACTTCGGCTCCATGTTCGGGGTTGGTTCATACGGCGGGTTGGGCGGCGGCTTCGCGGCGCTCGGCACGGGCAATGCGAATTGGCTGCTGCCCGCCACGGTGCCGGGCAGTCTGCAAGCGAACTTCAATGTGGACACTTCGTATCCCGTCATTGCCGCAGGGCTGCAAAACGTGGGAGCGGACCACAATTTGCAGGCCATTGCGCAATATCTGATGGCAGGCAAGAAGCTGATCTCGTTCAACGGCGCAGCCGACCCGCTGATTTCACCGCGCGACCATCTGCGTAACTGGCAAACCGTCGTACAGCTCGCCGGGTCCGCTGGCAGCAACGCACGCTTCTATCTCGAACCAGGAGTAGGCCATGTACTCGGTGGCAACGGTCCAGATCAGACTGACTATCTCGGCGCGATGATCGCGTGGGTCGAACAGGGTACCGCCCCCGGCCAACTGGTGCTGACGAAATTCGATTCCAATGGCAATGCGACGTCGTCCCTGCCGGACTGCCCGTACCCAACTGTGCCGCACTATTCGGGCTCCGGCAGCGTGAGCGCCGCGGCCAGCTACACCTGTGCCACAAGCTAGATACGCGTGAATATCTGCCCATAATCCCGAGGCCTTGAAAAAGGCCCCGCCAGGCACGCCCGCCCGAGTTCCGCGAAGCGTTGCGGGCGGCGCTTGAGAACGAGCCCGCGGTGCCAGTTCAACTCATGTCGCGCGAAATGCCGGTCTGCGGGAACAGGCCGACTGCACTAGATGTGTGCGTTCATACAACTAACGTCCTTTCTGCGAATATCTGCGAGAATCCAACCTGAACAGTCCCCAGCATGAAAGGTCTGCCGGCATGCAGGCCTTCCCGCTGCCTTCCCGCTGCCTTGTCGCGGCCGGCCGTGGTGAGGAATCTGTAAATACAGGGTATCGCAATGCAAATATTCGTCGGAAATGGGCAGGCGCATGAAAGGTAGTGCAACCGGCATCGGGCGCAAACTCGAACTCCTGTATGGACTGGTTGCCTCGCGGGTATTTCACCACGCGTCGACGATGTTGAGCGGCGACGTAACCTTCGCGCGCGTCATCTCCCTGTTTCACCTCCATCATCACGATTCACAGACCATTGCTGAATTGGCCGAGGCAACTGGCTTAAGTCATGCCGCGGCGAGCCGTATGGTCGACGGGTTGTATCGGGAAGGCGTGGTGGATCGTCGGGAGGCGGCCGAGGATCGCAGGCAGAAGTGTGTTGAATTGACACCTGCCGGCCTGAAAAAAATCGAGGCCATGCGTCAGGTAACAACTGAGGCCTACGCTGAGATGATGGCGCAGGTGCCAAAGGAGCTGCGTATCAGGCTCGACGAGATTCTGCTGGAACTCGAGCCGTATGTGATCCCTTCTGAAGCAGAGCGAGGAGCCCGTCCGAGTAAACCTCAGCCGCGTCGCTAAAGCTGAGGAAACGCACTCGTGAGCGATAAATCGTCGGGCCACTTGGGAGAGCTGGTGCCAATCGCCGTAACACACACCGCTTCAAATCTGGACGACTTTGCGTCCATGCCACATCAAGCGAATAGCGCTCGACAAAAGTACACAAATCCAGACAAACCGGCCGTGGACGGAAGAAATACTTCCGCTTAACATTCGCCCGTTCTTGTAAAAATCGGTAATACACCGAACACATTCATAGTCGATTTGCCTGATCTCATCAACAAAGAGGTCTGGATTTCCGCCTGGTAATCGCTCTGAAAATCTGGAATTTCATAGTAGATGAAATCGTCGATCGAATCGTTCGCGCGCTCGCTGCCGGTACTGATGTATCACCATGTTTCAGAGTCGAATGGCGCGCTGAACATCTCACCCGAGTGTTTCGAATCACAGATGAACTGGCTCGCACGCAATGGATATGTCACGCTCACCGCGGACGAATTCGCGCGCTTCCTGCGCGGCGCGCCCATGCCTGATAAGTCGATTCTTTTGACATTCGACGATGGATACCTGGACAACTATATTCATGCGCATCCTTGTCTCGAGCGCTACGGCTTCAATGCCGTCATGTTTCTCGTGACTGGTCGCATACACGACGGTCCTGTTCGATCCGCCATGACCACAGGCGTGGCAAAGAGCATGTCGCACGCAGAGTGTGAGCAACGCGTCCTGGACGGTCGCGCGGACGATGTCACGGTGCGCTGGAGCGAGATCGAACTCATGCGAAAGGCCGGAACGTTCGAGTTCCACAGCCACACGCACACTCATGTGCGCTGGGACATACAGTGCGGTGATCCGGTCAGCAAGCGGCATCGCATCGCAGAGGACATCGAGATATCCAGATGTATTCTGACCGAGCGCACGGGTACGGTATCGACGCATCTGTGCTGGCCTGAAGGCTATTACGACGACGACTATATCGAGGCTGCACGAGCCGCCGGTTTCGAATACCTGTACACAACGAGGAATACTCGTCGCAATAGTCCGGGTAGCAATCCATACGAGATACATCGCATGGCGGACAACGGCAAGAACGGGGAGTGGCTGGCGCGGAAAGTACGCCGCTATCAACATCCGCAGTGGGGCGCCGCTTACTACTGGTTCAAGCAACTAAGGGAATTCGGAAAGAGCGTGCGTCTATGAGGATTCTCTGCACCATGGACGCTGCGCCGCTATGCCAGACACGCTCCTGTTGATCGAAGACGATCTTCCGCTCGCAGCACTGACGGCTGAGTTTTTGCGCTCCGAAAATTTCGAGGTTGCGATTGCTCACCGCGGTGATGTGGCGGTGAAGATGATCGATGCCGTACGCCCGGATCTGCTCGTGATGGACGTCATGCTGCCGGGCATGGATGGATTCTCCCTGTGCCGCGAGATCCGGTCCTCCTATTCAGGGCGGATTCTCATGATGACGGCACTGGACGAGGACGTTGAACAGTTGATGGGCTTCCATGTCGGCGCCGACGACTTTGTTGTCAAACCGATCGAGCCTCTATTGCTCGTGGCCCGCATTCGCGCCCTGTTGCGAAGGGACGTTCGCCGTCCCAGGCCAAGCCGGGTGTTCGATCACACGTTTGGGCGTTTCCGGCTTGATCTACGTGCTCGCAGGGCCTGGCTGGACGATAAAGCCGTCGCGTTTTCGGCGGCGGAGTTCGACCTCCTGGCGATTTTCGCTCGCCATGCCGGCACGCCGCTCAATCGGGACCAATTGCTGCAGAACCTCCGCGGCGTGGAGTACGACGGTCTCAATCGATCAATCGATATGCGCGTGTCCCGGCTGCGGAAAAAGTTGGCGAACCTGCATTGCCCGGTGTCGATCCGCACCATCACTACGCAGGGCTATCTGTTTGCCGAGATATCGGGCGAGGAGTAGTCCATGAGGTTGTCACTGAGGCGCTGGTCGATCATTGTGATCGGCATCGGATGGACTGGCGCGATCCTTGGTTTGTTGTGGCTGTCGGCCTCCACTGCGGTCGGCATCAGCGAATACAGTTTCCGCCAGTTGATGGCCGGTCCCGGCTACCTGCTTGCGGAGCAACTTCGACCGCTGTCGGCGGTGCAGCGCAAGCAGCGGTTGATACAGCTACGTCAACACTTCCAGTATCCGGTCGAGCTGGTCGCGACCGACAGCGTTGAACTTTCGCCGCAAGCGCGCACCATGCTCCTGCATCAGCAGGCCGCGCAGACCAGCGACGAGGAGATCGCGTACTTCGCACTCGACAACGACACGCTGATCCAGTTCGGACCGATGTGGGGCAGCGCTGCGCTGGCGGATGTTTTACGTTCTCCGGTTTTTCTTTTGACCGCGGTAGCCGCGAGTGCTCCCATTGTGGGTTTTTCGCTCGCTGCCTGGCGGCGCAAGCGACGATGGTGCCGCGACTTGCAGGCGATCGCTGGCTGTCTTGCCGACATGGTGCGGTCGCCGGCCGTGATGCTGCCCGCCGTCGACAGGGAATGGATGCCGCTGATGCTCGCCATGCGCAGGCACGTCGAAGACCTGTCTGCGATGAACGAGCGTCACAAGGAGGTGTCGCAAGCGGTCTCGCACGAGCTGCGTACCCCTCTCGCAAGGATGCGCTTTGCCATGATGCTGCTTGGCAGGAGCGAGGACGGCGCGACCCGGAGCCGTTTGCAAGAACGACTGCAACTGGATGTCGACCGACTCGAATCGCTCGTACGTGCGAGTCTGCGTTTCGCCAGACTGAACGATGCACCGGCGCGCGTCGCCCGTGAACCGATCGCGGTTCTGACATGGCTGCGCGAAGAGCGCATAAATGTCGAGGACAAAGGGTTCGTGATCGAAGTCACCGCACAACCTGAAAATCTCCAGTTCACGGGCGACAGGGATCTGCTGCATCTGATCGCCCGCAATCTGCTCGAGAACGCGGTTGCGCATGGTCGTTCTCACGTCCTGGTGAGCGCTTGCCTCGACGCGACCCGGCAGATGATCCTGGAGGTCGAGGACGATGGCCCCGGCATTGCCGCGGAAGATCGCGAACGCGTGTTCGAACCTTTCGTCAGGCTCGCTCATGGTGGCGAGGAGAGAGGGGGATTCGGGCTTGGACTTGCCCTCGTACGGCGGGCAGTCTTTTTGCAAGGCGGCAGCATTGGCATTTCAACCAGTGCGTTGGGCGGTGCGTGCTTCCGCGTGGCCCTGCCGTCGCCCGCATGACCCCGCGGTGCGTGCGCTGTTACTCGCGGTGACAACACCGCGTGTGCCTGTCATTTATGCTCGTTTCAGACGTTGTGCGCTGGCTGAGATGTTGACGCCGCGCTCGCACAACTTATCTGCAACGAACCGACCAGGAAGCTCATGCGGGACATCAAATCAAAGCTCATGATTCTTTGTGCAACAGTGTGCCTCGGTGCCTGCGGCGGCGGGGAAGATGCCACTGCCAGATCCGAAGCGGGAAAGCGCAGCGTGCAGAAAGGCTTGATGGCACAACCCTATGTCACGGGCTCGATTCTGCCCGACCACATTTCAGCGGCTGAGCGCGATAGCCAGTTGCAGGCATTCTACAAAGCCTGGAAAGCCAGGTACGTGGTGCAGGAATGCGGAGACGGGCGCTATTTCGTCAAGGTCAATGCGGATCACCGACCCGTTGGCGGCGATACGGCGCCTAAGACAATAACCGTATCGGAAGCTCATGGTTACGGCATGTTGATCACCGTCATGATGGCGGCACATGACGACGACGCTCGCAACGTCTTCGACGGTATGGTCCGGTATTTCCACGACCACCCGGCCCAGTCGAGCCCACATCTGATGGCCTGGAATCAGGTGGAGGGTTGCGTCGACGCGGGAGGAAGGTTCCGCGGGAAAATCAGCGCGACCGACGGTGATCTGGACATTGCGTACGCATTGTTGCTGGCCGACCGGCAATGGGGTAGCGATGGCGCCATCAACTATCGCGAGGAAGCGCGGGCAGTGATGCAAGCCATTCTGCAATACGAAGTGCATCCCACAGGCAAACATCTGATGATCGGTGATTGGGCCGGGACGGATGGCGATCGGGCGATCGAGTACACGACACGGTCATCCGATTTCATGCAGTCGCATCTGAAGGCATTCTTCTCCGACAGCGGCGATGCAAGATGGCTCGCGGTCCGGGATCGAACCTATGTGATCGTCGGCGATATCCAGCAGCGCTACAGCCCGAATACCGCGTTGATGCCGGACTTTGTCGCCCACCTCGACGGACAGCCCAAGCCGGCGAAGCCAGGTCTGGTTGGAGACCGGAGGGACGGCGAGTATTCGTGGAACGCGGCTCGCTATCCGTGGCGGGTCGGGATGGATTATCTGCTATACGGCGAACCGCGTGCGTTCGATGCGCTCGGCACGTTCAACCGTTGGGCGCGATCCACCACGGGTGACGACCCCGCGTCGTTCGCCAGTACCTACCATCTGAATGGCGTGCCTGTCACGGCTGAGGGTAAGAACAGCCTGGCGTTTGTTTCCGCGTTAGGTGTGTCGGCGATGATCCATGCGGACAACCAGCAATGGCTGAACGCGATCTGGCAAAACCTGCGCGACCAGAGCCTGGAAAACAACGACTACTACGGCAATACGCTCAAGCTGCTGTCGATGATTGTGATGTCGGGCGCCTGGCTGCGGCCTGACGTTGCGAGCGGAGCCGGTGCGTAGACACTGCGTTATCAGCACGCAGTGTGGGCAGGGGTACGACTGGCTCGAACCATTCGGAAATTTTTGAGGCGACATGCGGTTATGAAGATTCTCTACACCAATTTTCATACGGGCGACGGCGGCGGTCATACCACCTATATCCTGAATCTGGCAGCAGCACTAGGGCCGCGCCACCGTGTGACAATTGCGGCGCCCCGCTCAAGCCGGCTCTATCTGTACGCGAGGCAGATTCCCGGCGTCGAAGTCGTCGCGATGGGATTTCGCAATACGTTGACGTCGATGATCGGAACAGGGCTGGCGCTGCGTCGTCTGATCGAAAAGCACGGTTTCGATATCGTCCACGTCAATGGCTCGGCAGATCATCGCATCGCGATGCTCGCTACGATGGGATTGGGTAGAGACAGCCCGTGTATCGTCTTTACAAAACACAATGATCTTCCTGCGCGGGGGGTGACCACCTGGTTCAAGGGTAAGTTGGGGACCGATTCGGTCATTTGCGTTTCAGCGTACACACGTCGCCGGTTGGCGCAAACAGTCTATGGACGCAAGGTCAATCGGGTTGTAAGGCACGGTATCGATCTCGGGCGCTTCGCCCCTGTGAGTGCTGCCGCCGTTAGCAGGATTCGAAGCCGCTTTTTGCCTGGGATTCCAGAGGATGCGCTGGTGGTCGGCAGCGTTGCAGGCATGGATGACAACAAAGGCTGGCTGGACATGGTGACCGCGTTGGCCATGTTGCCCGATTCACTACGCAAGCGCGTCCATATTGTTCTCGCGGGGCAATTACCCGATGCAACCCAGCGCTCGAGGGTGGCCGCACTGGGGATGACGAGGCAGGTGACCTACACGGGAATGCTTCGGGACGTTCGGCCGGCGGTAGCGCTTATGGACGTGGGCTTCGTGCTCTCGCAGCGGGAAACGCTGTCGTTCGCGTGCCGGGAAATGATGGCGATGGGCAAGCCGGTGATAGTCTCCGACACCGGTGGCTTGCCCGAGAACGTGACCCCTGGCGAGGATGGGTGGCTGGTCCCGCCAGGCGGGCACGGCTACATCGCACAGCTTCTCATGCTGCTGCTGTGCAATCCGTCCGAGGTCGAGCGCGCTGGCGCCGCTGCGCGTGTCAAAAGCGAGGCGGAGTTTTCATTGCAGACTTTCGCGGCCCGTACCGAGGCGGTTTACGTCGAGTGCTTATCAAGAGTCTCGCCGTTGGCCGCAGAAACAGGTCTCGCTCAACGGGCGGCACGGGGACGCACCGCCTCAAGCGCGTCGTAATTTAGTGAGTGTGCTGAATACCCGTGACCGCTGCGGAGCGGCTGCGTAGTCGTGTCGGGAGCGAGATCCGCATCGATCGGCTGCTGCATGCTACGATTCATCGACGATCACGAACGGTCACAATGGAGACAGCCATGTGGGACAGGATTGCACGCATTCTCGCAGGCGCGCCCACGCGACAGATCGGGCTGCTCCTGAATGCGGGGCAGCACTGATCCTCTTGCGCCGGACTGTCGGCCAGGGGCTAGTATCCTTCATACGAGAATTCCTCGCAGATACCGATGGAGGCCGCCCTATGGGGACCTGTCGAAACTGCAATTTGTCGTTCGACTTCGATCGCGTCGAGCCGGAACTGGCTGGACAAGGATTCCTTTTCCTCCGTCCTCGCTCAGGCGGACCTCGACGTATCGGTGTTGCCGTTACGCGGAGCGTCCCCATGTTTAAGGTAAATTGGTCGTTCTCGAGAGCGCCTTTTAGCGGAACACCATGAAAAACGGAAAACCAAAACTAACGCGTCGTGATGCCGACGGTCTTTTCCCCGACCTGCAGCAAGGCGGCGCCCGTCTCGCTAGCCGGCCTGATAACCCGTTCGGAGAAGACGTATCCAGACCAACCGATCGACGCGATCGCGGCGAGGCAAAGCTTTGGAAAGATAACCTCGTTACCTTGCCTGCCGCGATCGAGTTGCCGCCGGGCTACGAATCGGCGTCGCACGTGCGCGATGCAATGGAGCGCGCCTGGCGTATGAAATGGGTCCGGGAAAGCGGCAATGAGGTTGTGGCGGAATTTCCCGAAGGCTGGGCGGCTGCGCGGCCACCCAGCGGTGCAGTGGAGTTAAAGGACGCAACTGGCGTGGTCCGGGCTGTATACGGCTGGGCAGGAGATGCTGAAGTGAGACTTCTGCCACGATATCGTGTCGAAACGCAGGAGAACAGTTCGAGCGGTCTTGGCAGTCTGCTTGTCCGTGATCGCGAGAGCGGACAGATTCTCGAGAGGTCGTCGACGTGGTCCGCGAAGACCGGGACCAACCACCCTGACTGGGCACGACTGTCGGCGTGGCTCGACACGCAATATCCGCTTCACCGGGATCCGCTGCGCCTGTGGACGGATTGCGAAGCTAATCGCGGTTGAATTCGGCTCAACAAAGGTCCGCCGCCGCGAGGCCGTCGTCACAAGCGAACACCCATACACCATTACCATGCAACACCTGAAATACCTGACAGGCTACCCAGCCGGGCTGCAGGAAAAAGTCAAAAAGCTGATCGCCGACGAACAACTCGGCGCTTACCTCGCGAAGCGGTACCCCGACACGCATCAGGTGCAGACAGACCGGGCCCTGTACGAATACTGCTCGGAGCTCAAGCGCGATCACCTTCGCAACGGCGCGCAAATCGACAAAGTCACTTACGATAGCAAGCTCGACGTTGTGCGCCACGCACTCGGCCTGCACACGAGCATCTCGCGCGTGCAGGGCGGCAAGCTGAAGGCGAAAAAAGAAATCCGCATCGCTTCGCTATTCAGGGAGGCTGCGCCGGAATTCCTGAAAATGATTGTCGTGCACGAACTTGCTCACTTGAAGGAAAGCGACCACAACAAGGCGTTCTACCGCCTCTGCGAATTCATGCAACCGGGCCACCACCAGATCGAATTCGATCTGCGCTTATATCTCACGCACCGCGATCTGACGAAAAACCAGACTTGAGCGCCAGGCTTAAGATGCGCAATGTCGGGCGGCGCGTACGAGCGGTCGTCCGAAGCTCCGCATCAGGAGCATCAGGCAGCAACCGTTTCAACGACCGCCGACGCAGTCAACAGCACCGGAATCGACTTCGAAGTCGGCGTCCCCGCGCCATCGGCAACTGAAGAGAGCGGCACCAACGGATTCGTTTCCGGATAGTAAGCGCCAAGACACCCACGCGGAATGTCGTATTCCACCAGCAGGAAACCGGCCGCGTGGCGCTCGATTCCGTCGGCCCACACGCTCGTGATATCCACGCGCTGGCCCGCGGCAAAACCCAGCATCGCCAGATCGTCCTTGTTGGCGAACAGCACGCGGCGTTGCCCATACACGCCGCGATAACGATCGTCGAGACCGTAGATCGTCGTGTTGTACTGATCGTGTGAACGCGTCGTCATCAAGGTCATCAGACGCTCGCCGTGTTCCGCGCGCGCCTGATGAATCGGCGTGTCGACGTCGATGGCGTGCACGAGGAATTGTGCCTTGCCGCTCGGCGTTTTCCAGATCCGCTCGCGCGACGCCACGCCCAGGTGAAAACCGCCCGGGCGCTTCAGGCGTTCGTTGTAATCCTGGAAGCCCTCGATCACCTGCGCGATGCCGTCGCGAATCAACGCATAGTCGGCTGCCTGAGCGAGCCAGTCGACCTTGCCGCTGCCGAGCGTGGCGTGCGCCATGCGCGCGACGATCGCAATTTCCGAGAGCAGATTCTCCGAAGCCGGCTTGTTCATGCCGTACGAGATGTGCACCATGCTCATCGAATCCTCGACGCTCACGCCTTGCGCCACGCCATTTTGCAGATCGATTTCGGTGCGTCCGAGCGTCGGCAGAATCAGCGCATCGCGTCCGTGTATGAGGTGGCTGCGGTTCAGCTTGGTCGTGATGTGCACGGTCAGCTCGCATGAGCGCATGGCTTCCCATGTGCGCGGCGTGTCCGGCGTCGCGATCGAGAAATTGCCGCCGAGTCCGATGAACACCTTCACCTTGCCGTCGAGCATTGCCTGAATCGTGTTGACGACATCGAGCCCGTGTTCGCGCGGCGGCTCGAAATCGTAGACTTCGCCGAGCCGGTCGAGAAACGCCTGAGTCGGCCTTTCCTCGATGCCGACCGTGCGGTCGCCCTGCACGTTCGAGTGGCCGCGCACCGGGCACAGGCCGGCGCCGCGGCGGCCGATATTGCCGCGCATCATCATCAGGTTCGACAGGATCTGCACTGTCGGCACGGAATTCTTGTGCTGCGTGAGGCCCATGCCCCACGTCGAAATCACCGCGCGGCCCTTCACGTAGATGTCGGCGAGCTTCAGCACGTCTTCAAACGGCACGCCCGATTCCGCGACGATGGTGTCCCAGCTTTCGGCGCGCAAGTCGTCGGCGAAGGCATCGAAGCCCACCGTGTGTTCGGCAATGAACGCGACGTCGAGCACACGTTCGAGGCCCGAGGCCAGCGCTTCGTCGTCGAGTTCGATCACGCGTTTGGCAACGCCCTTGATCAGCGCGAAATCACCGCCGACTTTCGGCCGGATGAACACGGAGCTGATCTTCGTGCTGCCCATCGTGATCATCTCGACCGGATGCTGCGGGCTGGCAAAGCGCTCGAGCCCACGTTCCTTCAGCGGATTGATCGACACGATGGTCGCGCCGCGCTTCGCGCACTCGCGCAGCTCGCCGAGCATGCGCGGATGGTTGGTGGCCGGATTCTGGCCGAAAATCAGCAGCGTATCGGCGTGCTCGAAATCGTCGAGCGTGACCGTACCCTTGCCGATGCCGACCGTGTGCGGCAAACCGCGGCTGGTCGCTTCGTGGCACATGTTCGAGCAATCGGGGAAGTTGTTGGTGCCGTACATGCGCACGAACAACTGGTACAGGAAGGCGGCTTCATTGCTGGCGCGGCCGGACGTGTAGAAGGCGGCGCTGTCGGGATTGTCGAGGCGCTTGAGATGATCGGCGATCAGATCGAACGCTTCGTCCCAGCCGATCGGCACATAGCGGTCGCGCGCGGCGTCGTAGACGAGCGGGTCGGTCAGGCGGCCGTGCTGTTCGAGCTCGTAATCCGACTGCGCCATCAGTTCTTCAACCGTGTGCGCCTCGAAAAAAGCCGGCGTCACGCGCTTGCTGGTGGCCTCAGCCGCCACGGCCTTGACGCCGTTTTCGCAGAACTCGAAGGTCGACGCATGCTCGCGGTCCGGCCACGCGCAACCCGGGCAGTCGAAGCCGTCCGGCTGGTTCTGCTTGAACAGCATGCGGTAGTCGCCGCCCGTCACTTTTTCCTTGAGCAGGTTGAGGGCGACGTATTTGAGGGCGCCCCAGCCGGCGGCGGGGTGGGTATACGGTTCGATGCGAGCTTCGGGTTTCTTCATGATCTTGCGGCCTAATGTGGCCTGGACGAGGCTTTTATGCCGATGCATGGAAGCCTACTGTGTTCCAAAAGCGCCGCAGCATACAGAAAATCGGAAAGGAGAGGGATACAGTTGTTTGATATTTGTCATAGACTGGCGTTCCCGCGCACGCGTTTGTTTGAGCCAGGTCCTTGAAACTGTACGAAAAACTCGCTGATGAAATGACCGAAGCCGTGCGCCGCGGTGTCTTCGCGGCGGGCGAGCGGATTCCGTCGGTGCGGCAGGCGAGCCTGCAGCACGGCGTCAGCATCAAGACCGTGCTGCACGCTTACGCGTTGCTGGAAAGCCGGGGGATTGTCGAGACCCGGCCGCAGTCGGGCTATTTCGTGCGTGACGCGGTAGCGACGGCGGCCGCGCTCGACGAGCCGCGCCTGAACCGCCAGCCGGCAGCCCATACGCCACCGGTCGCCGCCACGGTCGACGTGAGTCGTCTCGTGCTGTCGACCCTGCGCAGCATCCGTGCGCACGACGCCGTGCCGCTCGGCTCGCCGTACCCCGATCCGTCGCTATTCCCGTGGCGGCGCATCAACCAGTACGCGAATGCGATCGCCCGGCGCCACGCGAGCTGGAATCTGATCGACGACCTGCCGCCCGGCAATCCCGAGCTGATTCGCCAGATCGCGCGGCGCTATGCCGAGAACGGTGTGCCGGTCGACCCGGACGAAATCGTCATTACGCTCGGCGCGACAGAGGCCATCAATCTCAGCTTGCAGGCGGTCGCGAGGCCAGGCGATACGGTTGCCGTCGAGTCACCGACTTATTACGCGATGCTGCACGCCATCGAGCGTCTGGGCATGCGCGCCATCGAAGTGGCGACGCATCCGGTTCACGGTATCGATATCGAGGCGTTGGCCGAGATCATCAGCCGGCAGAAGATCGCTGCGTGCATGGTGATGCCGAACTTTCAGAATCCACTCGGCTTCCAGATGCCGGACGCGCGCAAGCGGCAACTGGTCGAACTGCTCGCCGCGCATGAGATCCCCGCCATCGAGAACGACGTCTATCAGGAGCTGTACTTCGGCGAGGCGCGGCCGTCGACCCTGAAGAACTTCGATACGAAAGGGCTGGTGCTGCATTGCGCGTCGTTTTCGAAGAGCCTGACCGCGTCGTACCGGATCGGTTGGGCGATGCCCGGGCGCTATCGTGCGCAGGTCGAGAAGCTGAAGTTTCTGAACACGCTGACTACGCCTTCGGTGCCGCAAGTCGCGGTCGCCGATTATCTTCGGCAGGACGGTTACGACCGGCATCTGCGGCACGTGCGCAAGCTCTACCGGCAACAGGCGAGCATCATGATGGCGATGGTGCAGCGGTTTTTTCCGGCGGGCATACGCATGTCGACGCCGCAAGGCGGCTACGTGCTGTGGGTGGAGTTGCCCGAACGGGTCGATTCGATGCGGCTTTATCAGGAGGCGCTCGCGCGCAGCATTACGATCGGGCCGGGCATGATGTTTTCGATGCGCGACGATTTTCGCCATTTCATGCGGCTCAACTACAGCTATCCGTGGACGGCGCAAACCGAAGCGGCATTGAAGACGCTGGGTGAGCTGGTGGCGCAGATGGCGCGATAGCGTTGTGTCATGGTGGGCGTGAGCCGCCAGGGTTTGAAAGAGGTTTGAATCAGCGCTGAGGCAGATCAGCGCTGAGGCAGGTTTGAGGCAGGTTTGAGACGGGCTTCAGAAAAAACGAGGAGACATTCACGATGGAAGACAACGAACTCGATCCGGTGCTGCTCGCCATCCTGGCGCAGTTGTGGCGCGCGTATCAGGAAACGCCGGGCGGCGTGTGGTCGCTGGCCAAGCTTTCCAAGCAGGCCGACGTGCCCATGAGCGCCTTGCGGCGGCAGTTGACGGCGCTGACCGACGGCGGTCTGGTGGACACCACGTTCAACGAGGAGGGCACCGGAACCGCGCGGCTGAGCGAGATTGGCCAGGGCTTATGCGCGGATCTGTTCGCTGACGGTGATCAGGCTGACCCCGCTGACCCCACTGACCCCATTGACCCGCCGCCGCAGCTTCATTGAATCGCAGCGCAATTCGGTGCGAGGACTTCGCGGCAGGCTCGGACGTCGATCCCGACCGGGTTTTGCGCTTATCAAGATACGAATTCCGTTATGGGCGAGATAACGGGAAATATTTTTTGTGCTGAAATTGACCTTCGAATATGGCCCCTTATGCTGGTGCCTTGCCCGGGACACACCCGCGCTGTGGCAGGCACCTGGAAACCCTTTTCGGAGAATTCATGAAAGCAACGCTGGCGAGAGTGCTGAATCACTCACTGCGCATCAAAACCGTCCGGACCGTTCTCGCCGCCGCGCTCGGCGCATCCCTCGCGTTCGGCGCCGCGACGGCGACAGCCGCTAGCGCACAGCCGCTTGGCATCGCCTTCGTCTACCTCGGCAATCCGGGCGACGCCGGCTGGACCTATGCGCACGAGCAGGGCGTGAAAGAGATCGAGGCGAAATTCGGCGACAAGATCAAGGTGACGCGCGTCGAGAACGTACCGGAGTCGGCGGATTCGGAGCGGGTGTTTCGCGACCTGGCGTCCAAGGGCAACAAGATCGTGGTCGGCTCGAGCTTTGGCTTTCAGGATTTCGAGCTGAAGGTCGCCAAGGATTTTCCGGACGCGGTATTCGAGCATGCGACCGGCTACAAGAAGGCCGCCAACTTCGCTACCTATGACGTGCGGACCTATCAGAGCGCTTACCTGGCCGGGCTGGTCGCCGGTTATACGACGAAGTCGAACACACTTGGATTTGTCGGCTCGGTACCGGTGCCGGAGGTGGTGCGCAACATCAACGCGTTCACCATGGGCGCACGCTCGGTCAACCCGAATGCGCGCGTGAAGGTCGTGTGGATCAATAGCTGGTTCGATCCGGGCCGCGAAAAGCAGGCCGCCGAGACGCTGATCGGCCAGGGTGCCGACGTGCTGATCCAGAACACCGATTCGACGGCGACGATGCAGACGGCCGAGCAGAAGAAAGTGCATGCATTCGGTTGGGACTCCGACATGAAGAAGTTCGGGCCGAACGCGCAACTGGGTGCTTGCGTGAGCAACTGGGGCGTGTACTACTCGCATCTGGTGCAGCAGGTGATGTCGGGTACGTGGAACAACTCGCCGGTATGGTGGGGGCTGAAAGAGAAGGCGATCGATCTGGCCGACATCAACACGGACGCTGTATCGCCGGCGGCGCAAAAGGCGCTGAACCAGAAGCGCGACGCCATCATCTCGGGCAAGTTCAATCCGTTTGCGGGTCCGATTACGGATCAATCGGGCGCGGTGAAGGTCGCCGCGGGCAAGTCGCTGAGCGATGCGGAACTGTTGCGCTTGAACTGGTTCGTGCAAGGGGTGGACGGCTCGTTGCCGAAGTAATTGATTGATACGGTTGCCTAACTATTATTATTAAGGGAGATCGCCCGTGAGCCTTACCGTTCTGACCGATGCCGGCGCCGCAGGTGCGGCGCCGACTTATCCGCCGCAGGGTTTAACGCCGACCCACGAGCAGATCGTGCGGCATTTGCGGCATTCGAGCCGGGTAGCCGAACGGGCGACGCTGCTGGGGCATCATCCGTTCGGCGCGGTGCTGATCGGCCCGGATCAGGAGACCGTGCTGATGGAGCAGGGCAATGTCGACACGGTGAATCACGCCGAGTCGGTGCTGGCTCGCGTGGCGGCGCTGAACTTCACGCCGGAGTACTTGTGGAGCTGCACGCTGTACACATCGGTCGAACCTTGCTGCATGTGCGCCGGCACGATGTATTGGGCCAACATCGGCCGCGTCGTGTTCGGCATGACCGAGAAACGCCTGCTGGAGGCGACCGGCGATCACGCCGAAAATCCGACCATGAGCGTGGATTGCCGCTACGTGTTCGACCATTGCCAGAAGCCCGTCGAGGTGATCGGCCCGGTGGCCGAGGTGGAGGCGGAGGTGATGGCGGTGCAGCGGAGATTCTGGAGCGCGAGGTAGCGCTATTGCTCGTTCGTCGACGAGAGCATCGCCAGTCCGCAGAACCAGTCGCCACCGTGCGGCTGATATTTCCAGCGGCCGGTGCTCTGCCTGATCACGGTGGAGCACTGGTCATTCACGACGATCCCCGGATTCGCCGCGGTGCATCGCAGCATCGCGGTTTCGCTTTGCTGTAGCGCGGGCATGACAGCTTTGCGCCGGAGCTCCGGTTCCGCGGGGGTATCCGGCGCGCCGGTTCGCATGCTTTCGATCAGCCGCTGCAACTCCTCGATTCGCGTCGCATACCACGTCCCCAGACACTCAACGTCGCGGCAATTCGCTTCCCGCCACGCCCACTTGCTGTCACTGTCGGTGAGAAACGCGCGACGGTCGGTGACCCGTCGCCGTGCTTTCCAGTACAGTTGTCCAAGCGTGTCATCGAGCTTCGAGAGCGCGGGGTCGTTGCAGATCATCCGTTCGGTGAGCGAGCGTCCCCGCTTGCAGTCGAAGCTGGTAGCGTGAGCGGGCAGATACGTGAGCATCAGTGCGGCGACAAGGAGGGGGCGGAAGATTTTCATCGTGGTCTCGGCAGCGCATGGGTTTTTCATGCAATGGATGATCGACCGGGTCGCCGGAGTACAGATGCCCGAGGACAGCGTGAATTCGGGTGGGTGATTACCAAATCTTGCCTTGCATGGGCCACCCCAGGTCATGCGCGCCAATGCGGGACGCGAAAACGGGAGGAGCAATGAAACAACACCTCATGCCATGGCTATACGCGGCGGCCGGCCTGCTGGCGTTGCCCGCAGCGGCTTCAGCGCAGTCGCAGGCCTACACGAACAGCAGCGTCAATGTGCGCGCCGGGCCTGCCAGCGACTACCCCGTCGTGACGCAGTTGCCGGGTGGGGTGCCCGTGACCGTGATGGGTTGTATCAGCGGTTACCAATGGTGTGACGTCGCCGCGCCGAATCTGCGTGGCTGGGTCTATGCAGGGCGGCTCAGCTATCCCTATCAGGGCAGCAATGTGCCGGTGATGAGCTACGGCACGGTGATCGGCCTGCCGATCGTGACCTTCTCGATCGGGACTTATTGGGGCAATTATTATCGCGGCCGGCCGTGGTACAACCAGCGCTCGCGTTGGGCGAATCATCCGCCGCCTCCACCGCCGAGACCCGGTGCGGGACGGCCGCCAGGAGGCCGTCCGTCAGGCGGCCCGCCGCCGGGGAATGCGGGGGGCCGTCCGCCACCCGGGAATGTTGGCGGTCGCCCGCCAGGTAATCGGCCGCCGGGCAACGCGGGTGGCCGTCCACCGGGCAATGCAGGTGGCCGTCCGCCGGGTGGTCAGCCACCGGGTAATGCGGGAGGCCGTCCGCCGGGTGGGCAGCCGCCGGGGAATGCGGGAGGCCGTCCACCGGGTGGTCAGCCGCCGGGCAACGCAGGTGGCCGTCCACCGGGTGGTCAGCCGCCGGGCAACGCAGGTGGCCGTCCGCCAGGAGGTCGTCCACCGGGTGGCCAGCAAGGCGGCGGGAATAATCGCCCAAGTGGGCCGTCACAGGGCGGCGGAGGCAGACCCCCAGGAGGTGGAAACGGCTGAGGCATCCGGGGCCGGTCTATCCGGCCCACACGTGCTCCTCAGTACGCCGCGTTCAGAAACGCCGAGCTGACGGCTCGCAAGGTTTCCTGCGAGCGCGGGTCGCTCAGCCGCGTATGCAATACCACCTTCGAGGTCGGCAGCGGCGGCAGGCCGAGTTGCTCGCCGACCTCGATCGCGCCTGCCGGCGCCACGCGCTGCGCCAGTGCGGCGACGGCAAGTCCCGCGCTGACGGCGGCGCCCACCGCCATCACGCCACCGCCGACGAATACCTCGGTCCACGCGATCCCGGCCGTATCGAGCGCATCCGTCGCAATCGCGCGAATCCCGCACGGCGCAGCGAGCGTCGCTAGCCTCAGCGGCTGCCCCTCGCGATGTTGCCAGCCCGGCGCGGCGAACCAGCCAAGCCGCTCCTCGGCCAGCAGTTGTCCATCGCTGCGGTCGCCCTCGCGGCGGCCGATTGCCGCGTCCACTTCACCCCGCTCGAACCACGCCAGCACGTCGCGCGACGCGGCAATGCGTACCTCGATGACGAGCAGCGGATCGTAAGCCGCGAGCCGTCCCAGCAAGGCCGGCAGATTCGGTCCGGCCACGTGATCGCTGATGCCCAGCTTGAGCCGGCGTTCCGGCGTGTCGGCGGCGCTTCCCGCCAGGGCGCGTTCATGAGCCAGCAGCAATTGCCGGGCGGCGCCGATGAACACATCGCCGCGCGGCGAGAGCCTGACCACCCGCGGTGTGCGCTCCAGCAAGCGGTAGCCCAGACGCTCTTCGAGCCTTTTGAGCTTGAGGCTCATCGCGGCTTGTGAGGTGTCCATGACTTCGGCCGCGCGCGTGAAACTGCCGAGGTCCGCCACCAGCACGAAGGCCTGGATCGCATCCAGATCGAGAGGACGGGAGAGGGTTGACATATTGAAACTTTATTGCAGATATAAATCACCATATCTTGCTGTAATGATCGCGGCGGCGCAAGCTCCTTACCAGTCGAAACGAAGAGGAGTTCGCCATGCTTGCCAAACAATATTCGCACCGTCTGCCGTCCACCTATGACATGGGAATCATCCGCGAACGCGCGACGCGGCGCGGCCCGCTGTGGGACGATACCGAAGGTCTGGGTTTCAAGGCCTTCGTCGTCCGTGAGCGGGGCCGCTATGGCGCCACGGCGAACGTGTATTCCGCGGTGTACCTGTGGCTCGACGCCGGGCAAACCGCCGACTTTTTCATGGGCTCGCGCTTTCAGAACGTGATCGACGATTTCGGCCGGCCCGAGGTCGAAACCTGGTTGCCGCTCGACGCCCGCAAGGGGCCGGCGCAGCGGGCGCTCGCCTTGTATCGCGACGAACAGCCGATCGGCGAGCAGGACAACCGCGCCGAGTTGCGTGCCGCGCTGACTGAGGAGAATCGCCGCATCGCGGAGCAGGACGATACGGTCGCCGTGGTCTCCGCGCTCGATGTCGCCAACTGGAAGCTGATCCGTCTCACGTTGTCGTCGGCGGCGCCGGTCTCCACCGCGGGCCGCACGGTCTACGAGGTGCTGCATCTCGCGCGGCCGGGCGTCGCGAGTCTGAAGTGAGTGCGTGTGGCACATCAGGCCACGGCACGTTCAACCGTGGCGGCGCCAACAGTGGGGCGGCTGAAAGCGGTTCGACAGCCGCGCCTGTTGTGCGCGATTCACACGCGCGAGCCGCTCCGCTCGATGCCCGTGCAGTGCTGTCCGCCCATCTGGCAGGGCTGGCGTTGACGGCGGGCTCGATCACTGGATTCACCGTGTTGATGGCGCCGTTGCTGCATTGGCTGGCGAGGTAGCCGCTCGGCCGAAGTATTTCGCGCTATGCACCGCGATTAAAGTGCGCCGCCCTCGCGTAAACCCCGGTGCGCCGCGTACACTAACTTGCCGATGTCGGGTTAGGGGGCGCACAAATGACACGCGAAGCGACATCAGATTACGCGATGGGAGCAACGCCTGAGAGCACCCGCTACGGGCCGGATCGGGCCGAGGGTGTGCTGGCTTCGGAGCGGACGGTGTTGCGGCTGATTACCCGCAATACTCCGCTGCCGGAATTGCTCGATGAAGTATGCCGCCGCGCGGAAGCGCTGCTCGGCGAAGGCGCAGTCTGTTCGATCCTGCTACTGGATGCGGACGGCGTGCGCGCACGCGTGGGCGGTGCGCCTTCGCTGCCGGCACATTTCAGTGCCGCGATCGACGGCGTCGCGATTGGTCCGGGGGCAGGCTCGTGCGGCACTGCGATGTTCGAGCGGCGCATGGTGACCGTCGAGAATATCGAAACCGATCCGCTGTGGAACGATTTCCGGCATCTCGCGTTGCCGCTCGGCTTGCGCGCGTGCTGGTCGGTGCCATTTGAAAACGATTCCGGCACCGTGCTGGGCGCGTTCGCGGTCTATCACCGCACGCCGCGCCGGCCGAGCGCCGAAGAGGCGGCAATACTCTATGACATCAGCCACAGCGTCGGTCTCGCCGTTCACCAGGACGCCATGGCGCAACGCCTTGCACGCAGCGAGGAGCATCACCGGCTGGTCGTGGACCATCTGAACGAGGGAATCATCGTGCAGGCGCGCGACGGCGTGGTGCTGGCCTGCAATCCGAGTGCGCGACGTATTCTGCGGGCAAGCACCGAACTGATCGGCCGCGACATTCTGACGGTGATGGTGCGGGCGTATCACGAGGATGGCTCCATCGTCACCGAGGCCGCTCGTCCCACTAGCCGGGTGCTGGCAAGCGGTAAGCCTCTGCTCGGCGTCACGATCGGCCTTGAACTGATCGGCGGCGATGTCATCTGGATTACTGAGAATGTCGTGCCGATCATCAAACCGGGCGATAGCGAACCCAGTTCGGTATTGATCTCGTTTACGGACATCGGCCCGGTGCGCGAAGCACAACGTCAGCTCAAGTTTCTGGCCACCCGCGACCCGCTGACCGGGCTCTACAACCGCGCCTATCTCGCCGAGCGGATGCGCGATCTGTTCGCGCCGGCGGGCATGGCCGGGATGGGCGAACTGGCGCGCGTGGCCGTGCTGTTCGTCGATCTGGATGGCTTCAAGAAGGTCAACGACACCGCGGGTCACGAGGCGGGGGATGCGTTGCTGTGCAGCGTGGCGCAGCGGTTGTCGGCGTGTGTCGCTTTCGGTGACACGCTCGCCCGCGTGGGCGGCGACGAGTTCGTGATCGTGGTCAGCGCATACGAAAACACCGCTCAGCTGATCGCGCTCGCCCAGCGCATTCTCGACACGATCGCGGTGCCGTTCGCGGTGGCGGACAACGAGTACTACATGGGCGCGTCGATCGGCATCAGTCTGTTTCCCGAAGACGGCCAGGACGTGCCCACGCTGATGCGTAACGCCGACTCCGCGATGTATCACGCGAAACAATGCGGCCGTAACAATTTTCAGTTCTTCACCGCCGAACTGAATCAGCGCCTGCAACGCCGCTTCATGATCGAGCAGGCTTTGCGGCGCGCGCTCGCTACCGACGAACTGAGCCTCGTGTATCAGCCGATCGTCGATAGTCAGTGCGGCCGCACGATCGGCGCCGAAGCGCTGCTGCGCTGGTACAACAGCGACCTGGGCAATGTTTCGCCGGTGGAATTCATCCCCGTGGCCGAGGATGCCGGCCTGATCGTCGAGATCGGCGCCTGGGTGCTGGCCCGCGCCTGCGAGCAGGCCGCGCAGTGGCGGCGCACGCTCGCGCCGGATTTGATCGTTGCAGTGAATCTCTCGCCCCGGCAGTTCAAAGGCGGGCTGGTGGAGCGGATCGAGCGCTGTCTCGAGCAGTCCGGACTCGAGCCGGGCGCGCTGGAGCTGGAGATCACCGAGCGGCTTCTGATGAGCGACAGCGATGCTGTCCTGCCGATGCTCAGTGCGTTGAGCGCGATGGGCGTGCGGATTTCCGTCGACGATTTCGGCACCGGCTATTCGTCGCTGTCGTACCTGAAGCGGTTTCCGCTGCATAACCTGAAGATCGACCGATCCTTCGTCGCCGGGTTGCCGGATCATCGCGATTCGATCGCGATCACCCAGGCGGTGGTGGCGATGGCTCATTCGCTTGGCATGAATGTCACTGCTGAGGGTGTGGAGACCGCGGAGCAGGCGGCGTTTTTGCGCGGGATCGCTTGCGACAAGCAGCAGGGGTATTTTTACAGCCGGCCGGTCGGCGCGAGCGCCTATGCGCGCAGTTTATGTGACGCGCAAGTGGGGATGGCCGGCGCGTCATGACTGTTCTGGCATTTGCGGCCATGGCTGCAAACGCTGAAAACCACGCCGGCGGGCGGGCTAATACAGCGGGCTATACAACAACCTTGCTGCCACGCGCGCCCCGATCCGATTGTTCAGATTGACGAACAAGTGCCTTCGCGTTCCCGGTATTTATCCGCGCGTCCGGTCTCCCTACAATCCTCCCATCGAATGTTATTTCCGCGCCGTGCCGAAGCGGCCTCGCGCGATGGGAGCCGCAATGGGACCCGTTCTACCCGCCTTGATCAAGAACCAGCTTTACCGGCCATCGGTGGTGCTGCCGATGGTCGCCCTCATGCAGGTGATGGTGTCGCAGGATTTCAACCTCGGGCAGGTCGGTTGGGTTGTCGCGACGCGCGGTGCGCAAGCCGCGCTGCAACGTTCGCGCGAATTGATCTGCGCGGTGCACTGCCACGCCTGAATACCCTCCGTCAGACGCAATCTCTGTCAATCGGCACGCGCGCGCCATCAGTCCCGCACCGCGCAACGAAAACGATCGAAACGACGATAAAGGCAAGTCGAGGCGCTGAGCGTAAGATGCTACGACCAGCATCCCAGCCTCGGGAGATTTGCCATGCCACAGCATTTCGACGCAGTCGTGATCGGCACCGGACAAGGCGGTGCGCCGCTCGCCGTGCGCCTTGGGCAAAGCGGGCGTAAAACCGCGGTCATCGAACGGGCGGCTTTCGGCGGGACCTGTGTGAATGTCGGTTGCACGCCGACCAAATCGTATGTGGCGAGCGCTCGCGCGGCCCACGTGGCGCGTCATGCCGCGGAGTTGGGCGTACAGGTGGGCGGCGCGGTGAGCGTCGATCTGGCGGCGGTCAAGGCACGCAAGGACAGGATCATCGGCGAGTCGCGCGACGGCGTCGAGAAATGGCTGCGCGGCGCCGACAATGTCACCGTCTTCAACGGCCACGCACGCTTCACCGGCGCACATACGCTTACCGTCAGCGGCCCGGATGGCGCCGTGCTCCACGAACTCAGCGCCGACGAAATCTTCATCAATACCGGCACGCGCGCAGTTGTGCCGCCGCTCGACGGGATCGAGCGAATTCGCTACTACACCAACTCCAATCTGCTCGAACTGACGGAATTGCCGGACCATCTGGCGATTGTCGGCAGCAGCTATATCGCGCTCGAATTCGCGCAGATTTTTCGCCGTTTCGGCAGCCGGGTGACGGTGCTGGTGCGCGGTGAACGCATACTCACGCGCGAGGATGCCGACTTCGCCGATTCCGTGCAGAAGGTGCTGGCGCGCGAAGGCGTCGAGTTTATGTTCGGCGCTCAACCTTCGCGGGTCGAGCCGCATCCGCATCATGAGAACGAGATATGCATCGGCTTCGAGCAGAACATTCCCGCGCTCGAAGCGTCGCACGTGCTGTTCGCCACCGGGCGTGAACCGAATACCGACGATCTCGGCCTTGACGCCGCCGGTATCGCGCGGGACAAGCACGGCACGATTCCCGTCGACGGCCAGTTGCGCACCAACGTGCCGGGCATCTGGGCAATCGGCGACGTCAACGGACGTGGCGCGTTTACCCACACGTCCTACGATGATTTTCATATCGTTGCAGGCAATCTGCTCGACGGGGACACACGCAGCGTCGACACACGCATCATGGCGTATGCGGTATTTGTCGATCCGCCGCTTGCGCGTGTCGGGCTCTCCGAGGCCGATGTGCGCAAGGCCGGCCGCGATGCGCTGATCGCCACCATGCCGATGACGCGGGTAGGCCGCGCGCGTGAGCGCGGCGAGACCGACGGTTTCATGAAGGTGCTGGTCGACGCCGGGAGCAAGCAGATTCTTGGCGCCGCGATCCATGGCATCGAAGGCGACGAAGCGCTGCACACGTTTATTGACATCATGACCGCCGGCGCACCATATCCGACCTTGCAATACGCGATGCACATTCACCCTACCATCAGCGAATTGGTGCCGACTTTGCTCGACGGGCTCAAGCCGCTGAAATGAGCTGTGCGCCCGGCCGCAACCGCGGACCCAGGCGGCAGGTGGCAGGTGGCAGACCAAGCCGGAGCACACGCGATGAAACGCATAAGCAGCGGTCCAGGCCGCGGCAATCTCTTCGAGTTCGGCGCGCGGGCAAGCTCCGACGAGCAAGTCGACGCGCTTGTGGAAGACGCCGGCGTGAGCATCGAGCGGATCGTCTCCAGAGGGCACGCAAGTCCGCCGGACTTCTGGTATGACAGTCCGCGCGCCGAGTGGGTCGCGCTGCTGAGCGGCGCGGCTACCCTCGAATTCGAAGGCGGACGTGAGCCGCATCCGATGAAATCGGGTGACTACGTGCTGATCGAAGCGCATTGCCGGCACCGGGTGGCGTGGACCAGCGACACCGAGCCGAGTGTATGGCTGGCGGTCTACACCCCGGAAGTTCCCCGCTGACCGGCGTTCAGACGCAGCCCGGCGGCGTCAGGCGTCGCCGGACAGGTTGATGGGCAGTGACCGATAACGAAGATTACGTCACCATAACGGGATTACACTCGAACTGGCACGTATCCTGGAGCGAGATCATGCATGATGCCGACCCCCAAAGCACGTTTCGCGGACTTCCGCTGACCCCGGAGCAGGACGCGGAGGTGAGACATTACATAAAAAAGCAGAAGCAGCAGGGCGCGCAGTGGGATACGCCGGAACTGGCGGCTATGCTGCACGATATGCTGGAGCCGCCGGGCGATGACGACGAATTCGATCCCGTTTTCGACGAAACGAAAGATGTCGCGGAACGTGCGGCGGCCTCGATCGACGAGTCGATGGATCCGGTCGAGGCGAGCGAAGAGCGGCAAGCCGCCATGGAAATCGAGGCGATGAAAGGCACGAAGCGCTAGGCTCGCGCGACCTGAACTACTGGCGAGCGGCGCTTATTGATCTTGGGTTTTGGCTTGGGTTTGGTCCTGGATCGGTCCTGCGCCGGCCGAGGTCGAGGCAGCGTGGCGTGGCGCTTGTGATTCCACCACGAATCAGGAAAAAAACATGAGCATTAGCATCGTCCAGCTCGGGTCGCCGAGAGCCGCCGACGAAGGCCTGCGGATCGGCACCGTTCGGCGACCGCCGCGCGGCGTGCCCAGGACGGAATTCGCGACTCGTGACTATTACGACGTGTGGCTGCCTAATCTGTCGCCCGCTGCGGAATTGATCAAAGACGCGAAGGCGGCCGCGAGCGACGCCGAGTGGCGCGCATTTGCGAAAAAATTCCGCGCGCAGATGAACGATGGCGACGCCAGTAAGGTGTTGGACCTGCTTGCCGCACTGTCACAAACGACGCACTTTTCTGTCGGCTGCTACTGCGAGGACGAAAATCGGTGCCATCGCAGCATTCTTCGTCAATTGTTAAGCGAGCGCGGCGCGCTGATCCGCTGACGCGTGCCGCTGTGGCCGGTATTCGACAAGTCCGGTTGTCATCGCCGATAATCGGCGGCGTACGAAGCCTGACCGGGCTTCCAATCTCGACTACACAATCAGGAAACCGACCGATGGGCAAGGGACGCGTCGAAGCCTTCAGCGATGGCGTGATCGCCATCATCATCACTATCATGGTGCTCGAGTTGAAGGTGCCGGAGGGTCACGATCTCGCCGCGCTGCGCCCCGTGATTCCCGTGTTTTGCGCATACGTGCTGAGCTTCATTTATGTCGGCATCTACTGGAACAATCACCACCACATGTTCCATGCCGTGCAGAAGGTCAATGGCGCGGTGCTCTGGGCCAATCTCCATCTGCTGTTCTGGTTGTCGCTGCTGCCGGCCGTCACGCACTGGATCGGCGAAAGCCATCTCGCCGCGTGGCCGGCCGCAATGTACGGCGGAGTGCTGTTCATGTCGGCGATTGCGTATTTCATTCTGACGCGTGCGCTGATCCGCGAGCACGGCACGGAGTCGACGATCGCCAAGGCGGTCGGCAGCGACTTCAAGGGCAAGGTTTCGGTCGTCATTTATCTGGCGGGCATGGTGCTGGCATTCGTGCAGCCGTGGCTCTCGGCCGCGCTCTACGCACTGGCTGCGGCGTGGTGGCTGGTGCCTGACCGGCGTATCGAACACATGATGGAAGCTTGATCATGTGGCCGGCGCTCGAACTCGCATCATGACTTCGCGTACCCACAGCGCCACCGCCACCCGAATCGGCCTGATCTCCGACACGCACAACCTCGTGCGTCCCGAAGCTCTGCAATATCTCGCCGGGTGCGATGCGATCATCCACGCGGGCGATATCTGCAATCAGGCGGTGCTCGATGCACTCGCGAGGATCGCGCCCCTTACCGCCGTGCGCGGCAATAACGACATCGCCGGGCCGGTCGCCGCGTTGCCGACACACGTCAAGCTGACTGTGCAACAGGTGACGATCCTCGTCGTGCACGATATCGCCGACGTAGGCGACGATCCGCGCGGTGAAGGCATCGGCGTGGTCGTGACGGGACACTCGCATAAGCCCGCGATCAGCGAGCGCGACGGCGTGCTGTTCATCAACCCGGGGAGTGCCGGGCCGAGGCGTTTCAAGTTGCCGATTTCCGCCGGCATGCTCGTTATCGAAGGCGCGCACGCAAGCGCGACATTCGATTTGCTGGTGACATAACAAAAACGGGCCGGCAAATCTGCCGACCCGTTTGGGGACATGCGTGACTGGTTCGGCAACCGGCTATCGGCTGCCGCACAACCCAGGATCAGGCGCGCGCCGTAGCCGTGGCTGCGTAGCGTTCGTCCATCTCTTCCGCTTCGCGCTCGCCGCGCAGCACCGCATGCGCTTCCGCACGCGTGGCCACGCACGGACCCGAGCCGAGCAGCGGCTTGCGAGCCGTTTCACGCAGCGCCAACACCGAGACGATACCGATCAACGAAGCACCCATCAGGTAGTACGCGGGCATCATCAGATTGCCGGTGCTGTCGACCAGCCAGGCCGTCACGAGCGGCGTGGTTCCGCCGAACAGCGATACCGAAATATTGAAGCCGATGGCGAGCGCGCCATAGCGGATCTTCGTCGGGAACAGCGCCGGCAGCGCCGACGGCATCACGCCGGTAAAGCACGACAGCAGCACGCCGAGAATCATCAGGCCGCTGAACACCGGCAGCATCGTGCCCATGCGAATCAGCAGCAGCGCGGGAATCGACAGCGCGAACAGACCCACGCAACCGAACAGCATCACCGGCTTGCGGCCGATTGTGTCAGACAGGCGGCCGGCTGCGAGCGTCATCGGCATCATCAGCACCATCACGAGCAGCACGAGGAACAGGCCGTGCGTTTCGTTGAAGTGCAGCGTGGCCGACAGATAGCTCGGCAGATACGAGAGCGCCATGTAATCGGTGACGTTGAAGATCAGCACGAGGCCGACGCACAGCAGAAGCGGCTTCCATTGCTGCATCAGCAATTCGCGGAAAGACTGCTTCGGGAGCGCCTTGTCTTCGGCTTCGCGTTGCTCGGCCTGCTTCTTGAACGCGGGCGTTTCTTCGAGCTTCATCCGGATATACAGACCGATCAGACCCAGCGGACCCGCGATCAGGAACGGCACACGCCAGCCCCAGGAAAGCAGGGCCTCGCTCGACAGCGTCGCCGTCAGGAGTGTGACGGTACCCGCACCGAGCACGTAGCCGATCAGCGTGCCGAATTCGAGGAAGCTGCCCATGAAGCCGCGGCGCTTGTCCGTCGAGAACTCGGCGATGAAAGTCGCGGCGCCGCCGTACTCACCACCCGTCGAGAAGCCCTGCACGAGACGCGCGACCAGCAGCAACACCGGCGCGAAAATGCCGATGCTCGCATAGCTCGGAATCAGGCCGATCGCGAGGGTGCCTGCGGCCATCATGATCATGGTCATCGCCAGCACGCGCTGACGGCCGATGCGGTCGCCCAGCGGCCCGAACACCATGCCGCCGAGCGGCCGCACCAGGAACGCTGCGGCAAACGTGCCGAAGGTGGCGAGCAACTGGGCGGATGGATTCGACGACGGGAAGAATACTTTGCCGAGCGTGACAGCGATGTAGCTGTACACGCCGAAATCGAACCATTCCATCGCGTTGCCGAGCGCCATGGCGGCGACGGCGCGCTTGAGGAGGGATTTGTCGACGACGGTGATGTCGTCGAGGGAGAGGCGTTGTTCTTCTTTGTGGTGTCGCCAGAAGCCGTTGCTGGAAGCGGTCAAGGTGAAAACTCCAATGACTGCGACGAAACTCATGCAAACGCACATGAACGTTCCGCCACGGGTGCTGGGGGAAGTGCAGTTTCGCGAGCAGCGCGATGGCGTCTCCCTCGCCGGCAGGCGATAGAAGAGGGCGTGGAAAAGAAAATAAAACGCCCGTGCCTCGCGAACGAATCGCGAAAAAACACTCGTCTAGATTGTGCTGACTGTTGCATCTGCGTGGCCGTGGAAGGGGGGCAGATGCATGAGGACGCTGGGGTGGCTGAAAGCTGGCCCACGCGCCGCTGGAAGGCTTGAAACGAAAAAGGCCGGTGCTTTATTTGCCGCTTATGCAGAGTTCAAGCGGGGAAACGACCGACAAGCCTTCTTGTATAAAAACTGTCCGATTCAGGGGGCAGCGCACCGCAAAATGGCACGCGTAAATCACTCTGAAAAGAACGCGAATGAAGGTGAAATACTGTTGGAACGAGGCACATGATAGCACGATGACGGAGGATCGTGCAAACCCGGTGCGCGCGGGCCGTCCCCGGAAAGGCGCTCAATCCCTTGCCGGGTGGGGGATTCAGCGGATCGCGAAGGTATGGAAAAGCGGCTTAAAAACGGCCTGAAAATGTACTGACTGGTGAAGCCGGAGGCGTCCCTAAGAAAGACCGGTGAACGGAAAACAGACGAAAAAAATCCGCGCACCTGGCGCGGATTTTTTGTCTGACCCGCTTCAGTTCGGCGAGCGAGGCCGGATGCCGGGGGCAGGCAATTATTCAGCCGGCGGCGGCACATAACCCTGCGCCGTATCCGCGCCTTCGCCGAAGAAGAACTTTTCCGTCTGCTTCATCAGATATTGGCGTGCGCGCGGATCGGCCATGTTCAGGCGGTTTTCGTTGATCAGCATGGTTTGCTGCTTCAACCAGGCTTGCCACGCTTCCTTCGAAATGCTTTCGTAGATCCGCTTGCCGAGTTCTCCCGGCAGCGGCGGGAAATCGAGGCCTTCGGCTTCCTTGCCGAGTTTCGCGCATTGAACCATACGAGTCATGCTGTGTTTCTCCTTTGTCGACCGGAGTGAGTGCTTCAGCGCTTGCTCTCCGGTCTCATAAAAAATAGTTACGGCGCCCAGCCGCTTTATATAGGGACGTTCAGAGCTGTTTCATCAGTACGAGCGACTTGCGCTGCCAGTTATAGAGCCGGCGACGGTCTTCCGGCAGGTCGTCGACCGTGACCTTGACGAAGCCGCGCTTGAGGAACCAGTGTTCGGTACGTGTGGTGAGCACGAAAATCCGCGTCAAGCCACGCGCCCGTGCGCGTTGTTCGATGCGTTTGAGCAGACGTTCGCCGTCGCCGGTGCCTTGCGCTTCAGGCGCGACCGTGAGACAGGCCATTTCGCCGATGCGCTCCTGCGGGTACGGGTACAGCGCCGCGCAGCCGAACAGCACGCCATCGTGCTCGATCACCGAGAAATGGTCGATGTCGCGTTCGATCTGGTGGCGGCCGCGGCGCACCAGCGTGCCGTCGGATTCGAGCGGTTCGATCAGCGAGAGAATCCCGCCGACGTCGTCCGGCGTGGCTTCACGCAGGCTCTCGAGGTTCTCGTACGAGATCATCGTGCCTACGCCGTCGTGCAGGAACAGTTCGAGCAGCAGGCTGCCGTCGAGCGCGTAGGGGATGATATGCGCCCGCGCCACGCCGCCTCGGCAGGCGCGGATCGAATGTTTCAGGTAGAAGCCCGCGTCGCCGGTGACTTCGCCGCTTTCATGCAGCTTGTAGGCGTCGTCCAGCGACAGCTCGCGCACCAGTTCGGGGCCGTCTTCGCCGGCCTCCATCAGGCCTGGCGTTTCGGTCAGGAACACGATCTTGTCGGCGCGCAGCGCGATCGCGGCGGCCGAGGCGACGTCTTCCATCGACAGATTGAAGGCTTCGCCGGTGGGCGAGAAGCCGAGCGGCGAGAGCAGCACCAGTTTGCGGCTCGCGAGCGAATGACGGATCGAATCCGCGTCGATCTTGCGCACCACGCCGGTGTGCTGGAAATCGACGCCGTCGAGAATGCCGACCGGTCGCGCCGTCACGAAGTTGCCGGACACCACGCTGATGTGCGCGTGCGCCATCGGCGTATTCGGTAGGCCCTGACTGATCGCCGCCTCGATATCCAGACGCACTTCGCCGGCCGCTTCTTTCGCCGATTCGAGCGCGCGCGCATCGGTAATGCGCATGCCGTGCGAGAACTCGGACTCCACGCCGTGCAGGCTCATCTGCTCTTCGACCTGCGGCCGCGAGCCGTGCACCAGCACGATCTGGATGCCCATGGCCTGCAGCAGCGCGATATCGGACACCAGCGCGTTCAGGAGCCCCTGATGCACCACTTCGCCGCCGAAACCGACGACAAACGTCTTGTTACGGAACGCATGGATGTAAGGGGCGACTGAGCGCATCCAGTCGACAAATTGCGCATGCTGGGCGAGATCTTCCGTTGCTCCGGCGGGGGCCGGAACGCTCGCGGGCGCGGGGACGAGGTCGGTTTGGGAATTCATGCCGGGGATTATAATGCGCCCCCATGTCGAATGTACCCAAAAGTCCCGCTACGGCGAACGAGAATTCAGCGCCGGCCGCCGATCCGAAGAACGCCGGCAACACGCAGCGCCGCCACGCGCAGGACGCAGACCGCAACGCGCCGAAAACGGCGCGTGAGCCGCGTCGTGGCGCGGACGACGCGCAAGCGCCCGCGCCCAGCAAAAATCCCCCTCAGGGCGGCCGTCGCGAGGGCGCCGTGGCCGCGCAAAAAGCGCCGCAAACGGGCGATGCCGGGCGCAATGCACGCCGTGAAGCGCGCCCGCCACGCCCGCAGCGCGTCGTCGAGCCGAATCCGATTCCACCGATCACGTTCCCCGAAGCGCTGCCGGTCTCCGGCCGCCGCGAAGAGATTGCACGCGCGATCGCACAGAATCAGGTCGTGATCGTCTGCGGTGAGACCGGTTCGGGCAAGACGACCCAGTTGCCGAAAATCTGCCTCGAACTCGGCCGTGGTCTCGGCGCGGGCGGCACCGGTCTGATCGGCCATACGCAGCCGCGCCGGATCGCGGCATCGGCAACGGGCCGGCGGATCGCGGAAGAACTCGGCACGCCGTTCGGCGAAGTGGTCGGCTACAAGGTGCGTTTCACCGATAACCTGTCGCCGGGCGCGTCGGTCAAACTGATGACCGACGGGATTCTGCTCGCCGAAACGCAGACCGATCCGCTGCTCAAGGCGTACGACACGCTGATCATCGACGAGGCGCACGAGCGCAGCCTGAACATCGATTTTCTGCTCGGCTATCTGAAGGAAATTCTCGTCAAGCGTCCCGATCTGAAGCTGATCGTGACCTCGGCGACGATCGACGCCGACCGTTTCGCGCGCCATTTCGGCAGCGACGAGAAACCCGCGCCGGTCATCGAAGTCAGCGGCCGACTCTATCCGGTCGAAGTGCGTTACCGGCCGGTCGTGGAAGACAGTCCGGCGGTGAAGGCGGCACAAGGGACCTCGTCCTCGACAGCGTCACGCGAGGCGCGCGAGCGGCCGAAAACCCAGCGCGAGACAGACCGCGATCTGATGGAAGCGATCGTCGACGCCGTCGACGAACTGTGCCGCGAAGGTCCCGGCGACGTGCTGGTGTTCCTGCCGGGCGAGCGCGAAATTCGCGATGCCGCTGAAGCGCTGCGCAAGCATCATCCGCCGCACACGGAAATTCTGCCGCTCTTCGCGCGCCTCTCGGCCGCGGAACAGGAACGTGTATTCCGCACGTCGAACGCGCGCCGTATCGTGCTGGCCACCAACGTCGCCGAAACCTCGCTGACGGTGCCCGGGATTCGCTACGTGGTCGACACGGGTCTGGCGCGCGTGAAGCGCTACTCGTACCGCAACAAGGTTGAACAATTGCAGGTCGAGTCGATTTCGCAAGCGGCCGCGAATCAGCGGGCAGGGCGTTGCGGCCGGGTGGCCGACGGCGTCTGCATTCGTCTGTATGAGGAAAGCGACTTTCAGGGCCGGGTGCGCTTCACCGATCCGGAAATCTTGCGCTCGTCGCTGGCGTCGGTGATTTTGCGGATGAAGTCGCTGCACCTGACGGCGATCGAAACGTTTCCGTTCATCGAGCCGCCGCCGGGCCGCGCGATTGCCGACGGCTATCAACTGCTCAACGAACTGGGCGCGGTTGACGACGACAACCAGCTCACGCCGCTTGGGCGAGAACTCTCGCGCTTGCCGCTCGATCCGCGTATCGGCCGGATGATTCTCGCCGCGCGCGATCAGCAGGCGCTCAAGGAAGTGCTCATCATTGCCAGCGCGTTGTCGGTGCAGGACCCGCGCGACCGGCCGATCGAAGCGCAGGAGCAGGCTGATCAGGCACATCGCCGTTTCGCCGACGAGCGCTCCGAATTCCTCCAGTGGCTGAAAATCTGGAACTGGTTCGAAGAAGCGATCGCGCACAAGAAGTCGAACAAGCAGTTGCACGACGAGTGCCGCAAGAACTTCCTGTCGCAACTGCGGCTGCGCGAATGGCGCGATGTGCATTCGCAACTGCTGACGGTGGTGCGCGAACACGGCTGGCGTCTGAACGAAGCCGAAGCGACCTTCGAGCAGATCCATCTGGCGCTGTTGACCGGCCTGCTCGGCAACATCGGCCTGAAGGCCGAGGACGAACCGTATTACCTCGGTGCGCGCGGCATCAAGTTCTACCTGTGGCCGGGTTCCGCGCTGGTGAAAAAGGCCGGCAAGTGGGTGATGGCCGCGGAACTGGTCGAAACGAGCCGGCTGTACGCGCGCTGTATCGCGAAGATCGAGCCGGAGTGGATCGAGAAGATCGGCTCGCATCTGCTGAAAAAATCGCTCTCGGAGCCGCATTGGGAGAAGCGCGCGGCGCAGGTGTCGGCGTTCGAGCGCGCGATGCTGTACGGCCTGCCGATCTATCACCGGCGGCGCGTGAGTTTCGGCAAGCAGGACCCGTCGCGGGCGCGCGAGCTGTTCATTCGCGGCGCACTGGTGGAAGGCGAATTCGATACGAAGCTGGCGTTTTTCGCGCTTAACCGCAAGCTGCTCGCCGATATCGAGCAACTGGAACACAAGTCGCGCCGTCAGGACGTGCTGGTCGACGACGAGCTGATCTTCGGCTTCTACGATCAGGCGATTCCGCAAGGCATATACACCGGGGCATCGTTCGAGCGCTGGTATCGCGACGAGCTGAAAAAGAGCGGCCAGCAGGAAGACAAGCTGCGGCTGTTGTATCTGTCGCGCGACGATCTGATGCGGCACGAAGCCGCCGGGGTGACGACCGATCTGTTCCCGAAGCGGATGACGATGGCGGGCGTCGAGATGACGCTCAGCTATCACTTCGAACCCGGTTCGCCGCGCGACGGCGTGACGCTCGCGGTGCCGCTCTATGCGTTGAATCAGGTCGACGCGCGACGCTGCGAATGGCTCGTGCCCGGCATGCTGAAAGAGAAGACGCAACTGTTGCTGAAATCGCTGCCGCAGAAGCTGCGGCGTCATTGCGTGCCTCTGCCCGAGTTCGCGGCGGGTTTCGTCGAGCGGCACAGCGGTCCGCGCTTCGGCGCGGGCGGTTTGCTCGAGTCGCTGATCGCGGATATTCGCGAGCAGACCCAGGTCGCGATGAAGCAATCGGACTTCAAGCTCGAGACCCTGACACCGCATCTGTTCATGAACTTCAAGGTGATCGACGAGCATGGCCGCCAGCTCGCGATGGGCCGCAACCTGTCGCAACTGCGCGCCGAACTCGGCGGCCAGGCGCAGCAGCATTTCCAGAAGATCGCGTCGGGGGCGGCCGGGATAGCGTTGGCGGATGCGGGCGGCGGCGGTGGGGTGGCCGCTGCTGTGCAAGCCGGCGGTTCGGGTGGTGCGGATCGCGCGGGATCGCGCGGTAAGAGCGCTGCCGTACCTGGTCCGCAAACCGCGTCGCAAGACGGCACGCAAGGCACCGCGCTGTACGAAAAGCTGACGACGTGGAATTTCGGCAAACTCCCCGAGTTGCTGGAAATTCGCCGCGGCGGCCAGACGTTGTTCGGCTATCCGGCACTCGTCGATCGTGGCACGCACTGCGATGTCGAAGTGTTCGATTCACCCGATGAAGCCGCGCGTATCCATCGCGCCGGGCTGCGTCGATTGTTTGCGCTGCAGTTGAAAGAGCCGATCAAATACCTGGAAAAGAACCTCCCGGGGCTGCGCGAAATGGCGATGCAGTTCATGCCGCGCGGCACCCAGGAAGAACTGCGCGATCAACTGATCGACACCGCGCTCGATCGCGCGTGTCTGCAGGATCCGCTGCCCGACGACGACGTCAGTTTCCACACGCGCCGCGACGAGGGCCGCAGCCGGTTGACTTTGCTGGCGCAGGAGATTGCGCGGCTGGTGGGGCAGATCCTGAGCGAATATGCGACGGTGAGTAAGAAGCTGGTGCAGGCCAGGTCCTTCACCGCCGCGCATTCGGACATGCAGAATCAGCTCGACGGGCTGATCGGCAAGCGCTTTGTCGTCGATACGCCGTATTCGCAACTGGCGCATTTCCCGCGCTATCTGAAGGGCATTGCGCTGCGCATCGACAAGCTGAAGGCGGACTCCGCGCGCGATGCACGACAGTTCGCCGAATTCCAGCCGCTCTTGCAGAACTACCAGCGTGCGCTTGCGCAACGCGGTGGGGTGCTGGATACGCGCTTGTCGGAATTCCGCTGGTTGCTCGAGGAGCTGCGTATCTCGCTGTTCGCGCAGGAGTTGCGCACGCCAATGCCGGTATCGGTGAAGCGTCTCTATAAGGTGTGGGAATCGATGCAGCGCTGAGGGCGCTTGGCGGCATGCATGTGCGCCATCGCTGGCGGCGGGGCGCGCGCGGTATCGCGCGCAAAAAGCGCGCAATACCACTCCTTGTGGGAATGACATCGCGCGTAAAGGCGCGGGCCCTTCGGGACCCGAGCCAGCTCGCTACATGACGACAACGCTAAAGGCATCACCGTGACCGGTTCGGATCGAGCCGGTCCTGCTTCCTGCGTGTGCGGCTTACCAATGCATGCCGGCGCCGAGCGACGCGCCGAATTGGCCGCGCGAGTCGGACGTGCCTTGCACCTTGTAGACCCACTTGCCCGTTTCAGACAGTTGCGACACGCCGATTGCCACCGCCGATTGGCCCCCATAGGTGCCACCGGCCATTGCAATCATGCCGCGCCCCGGCAGCACCGCCTGCGGCAGGCCCGCGACGGCCAGCGCCGAGGCCGTGCCGCCATACGCATCGCGGCGGGCCGAGCGGATCTGGTCGTCGGTATAGCTGTTGGCCTGACCGACGGCGCCGCTCACGCTTTGTTGCAACTGATTGACGTTGACCGCGTCCGTGCCTTGCACGCCGGCCGCGACGTTGGTGATCTGCCGCTCCTGTCCCGCCGCGCCGACCGATACCGTATTCGCCCGCTCCGCGACCGAGCCTTGACCCAACGCGACCGAGTTGTCGGCGCCGGCGTTCGCCGAGGCGCCGAGCGCGGTGGCGTTATTGCCGCTCGCAACGGAGTTCGCGCCCGTTGCCACCGCGTTGGTGCCCGTCGCTTGCGCGCTCGCGCCCGCCGCTACCGCGTTGGTGCCTGTCGCTTGCGCGCTCGCGCCCGCCGCTACCGCGTTGGTGCCCGTCGCTTGCGCGCTCGCGCCCGCCGCTACCGCGTTGGCACCCGTGGCTTGCGCATTCGCGCCCGCAGCGACGCTATGCGTGCCGCTGGCCAGCGCACCCTCCGTATTGCTATCGCCTTGCGCGCCGAAGAACGGATCGGCCGTATTGACGGCGATGTTGCTGACGGCGCCGCTGATGGCCGCATTCAATTGGCCGAGATTGACGGCGTCGGTAGCGTCCACGCCGTTCGCGACGTTATGGAGCACGGTGGCGCCGCTTGCGGCATCGCCACCCAGCGTGACGCTGTTCCGGTTCACCGTGCCGTCGGCGTTGGTGTCGTACATGAGGGCGCCGTCGACCTTGACGGCAGCCGCATCCGCCTGGGCTGCGACCGCTTTGAGCTGCGCGACATTGACCGCGTCGCGATCGTCGCGGCCCGGGGCGAGACTGCTGATCGTGCGGTTGCCGACGTTGACTTCCCCCATCGAATTCTGTGGAACCGCCAGGCCATATGCGGTATAGCCCGTCTGCGCGCCGAATCGGGTCACCGAACTGGCGCCGAGCGCCACACTGTTGCCGTGGATGGCCCACGCGTTGTCGCCCAGCGCGAGGCTGTCTGTTCCGGTGGCGCGGGCGGCGTTACCGATTGCGATGGCGGCGACGCCCGTGGCGCCGGCGTTGCTGCCGAGCGCAATTGCGCCGCCCATGCTCGCGGTCGCGCACGCGCCTATCGCGACCGCTTCCGTCGCCGTGGCGGACGCGAGTCTGCCGGCTGCAAGCGCATTCGTGCCGGCGAGAGCGGATGCGTCGTCGGTGCCGTTGTCCGCGCCGTCGGCCTTGAAGTAGTGCGGCTTGCCGGCATCGGCGAGCGCCTTCAGCTGGCCGACGTTGACGGCGTCCTGATCGGCCGAGCCGGCGGCGAGGCCGCTCAGGGTGCGATTGCCGATGTTCACTTCGCCGTTCGAATCTTGCGTAGCCGCGAGGCCGAACGCGTGGTAACCGGTTTGCGCGCCGAACAGGGTGACGGAGCCGGCGCCGAGCGCGACACTGTTGTCGTGCAGGGCCCATGCGTTTGCGCCGAGCGCGGCGCTGGTGGCCGCGCTGGCCCGGGCATTGTCCCCGAGCGCGACCGCGGACCTGCCGGCGGCGCTGGCGCTGCTGCCGAACGCCGTCGCGCCGCGCACATTGGCTACGGCGCCGAAGCCGATTGCGGTGGCTGCCTGGGCCGAGGCGTTGGCTTGCGCGCCCAGCGAGGTCGCACCGGTGTCAGTTGCCGAAGCCAGCGCGCCGAGGGCCGTGCTGTTGACCGCAATGGCTGACGCGCGCATGCCGCCGGCGAAGGCGCCAGACAGCTGCGCAAGCGCCTCGTGGCCGAGCGCGACCGCGCTCAGGCCCGTGGCGCTTGCCAGCACCCCCAACGCGACCGAGTTCGGGCCGCTGGCGTAGGCCTTCATGCCGGCTGCGAGCGCCGACATGTTCGGCGCCGCATAGGCTTCGAATTGCGAGGGGCCGGAGCCGCTGGCGTCGAAATATAGTGTGGCGGCGGTGCCCGCGGCGTGGGCGGTGGGCACACTTGCCCATAGCACGGCCGCGGCGACGGCGACTCTCGTTCCTGACGTTTCAGACCACCAGCCTGATTGGTAAATCTTATTCATATTCTTAAAATGCTCCTCGGAATGACGAACGTGAACATCGCGTGAAACGAGGGCGATTCGAAAGGCGTCATCGCCCTTGTTTATTGCGCGCATAAAGCACCGCGAATAACATATTTTTGTCATTCGGTTTTGTGCTCTGAAAAGTGGTTGCGCGTTGAATCGCCGGCCTCATGCCCTGATGTTCGTGGAGATTGAATGTTGGGCGATGAACGGCGGAATTGTCCGGTGCGGGCGGGAAACGGCGGAATAAGCCAATTCCTAATTGAATCAAAAGTCCGTAATTATTGTGGATTTAATTCTGATGAATTTATCGTCAATTGAGTTAATTAAGGAATGGTCTTTTTTTGTCTTGATGCGGGCGGCGGTTAATTAAGAAAAAATAATCCGCGTCTGTTAAATCTGAAAATGCCGGAAGTGCGTCAAGGCATGGGTCGTTAGTCGATGGACGAACCCGTGTTCAAGTCTGGTGTTTCTTTCTCATCCGTTAGCCGCATCCACCCGCATCCACATCAACCGCTGGTCACGGCAATCGTTCTACAATGTCGGCTGTTCTCCGAAGTGAGTTTTCATGCGTAAATTTTTTCTTCCCGGCTTGACTGCCACGTTCGCCGCGGGTGCGGCCGTGGTTGCCGCCGCAGGCTTTTTTTCTCCGGCGGCCCACGCCAACAACGTGATCGTGCTCAATTCCGGCGAAGCCACGCTGAGCCTGATCGACGAGACAACCCGTCAGGTCGTCGGCACCGTGCCGACGGGCAAGGAACCGCATCACCTGATGGCCACGCCGGACAATTCGTCGCTGATCGTCGCGAATTCGGTGTCGAACAATCTGATGTTCGTCGATCCGAAATCGGGCAAGGTGCAGCGCTGGGTCGAGAACATCGAGGATCCGTATCAGATCGGTTTTTCGCCCGACCGCAAGTGGCTCGTGACCACCGGGCTGCGTCTCGATCGCCTCGACATTTACCACTACGACAACGCGACAAACCAGATGACGCTGGCGTCGCGGCTGCCGCTCGCGGTCATGCCGAGCCACATGGCGTTCACGAATGACAGTAAAACGGTATTCGTCACGCTGCAGGTGTCGGGTGAACTGGCCGCGATCGATCTGGCCACGCAAACCGTCAAGTGGAAAATGAAGGTCGGCAAGGTGCCGGCCGGCCTGTGGATGACACCGGGCGAGAAGTACCTGCTGGTCGGCATGACCGGCGCCGATTACGTCGCGGTGGTCGACTGGCGTAACCAGAAGGTCGTCAAGACGATTCAGACCGGCAAGGGCGCGCATAACTTCCGTTCGCTCGCCGACGGCAGGCACGTGGCGGTCTCGAACCGCGTCGCGAGCACGATCAGCATCATCGACGAAGACACGCTCACCAACGTCGGCGACATCACCGGTCTGATGCCGGGCCCGGACGACATGGAGCTTTCCGCCGACAAACGCTACCTGTGGGTGACGTTCCGTTTCGCGAAGCACATCGGCATCATCGACCTGACTACGCGTAAGCTGATCCAGACGATTGCCGTCGGCCGTTCGCCGCACGGTATCTATTTCTTCAATCGCGCGCCGGTTACGGCGCCGAACGGCGCGTAACGCGGAAAGCCGCCACGAACGAAGTAACCAGGCCAGCACCATGTTCCAATCGATTTTTTCGTCTCTCGACAGTTTCGTCTCGGCCTTGCAGACGCTGCTGTACGTCGACGTGGTGCAGCCGCTGCTGTTCCGTTTCGATCTGATGGATTACGACGAGGACACTTTCGATAGCCTGTATTGGGTGATCGTCGGCGTACTCGAAGTACTGGCAATGTACGCGGTGCTGCGCCCGCTCGAGGCGCTGCGCCCGGTCGAGCAGTGGGAGAACCGCAAGGCGGTGCGGGTCGACGTGATCTACACGTGGATCGCCAAGCTCGGCATTCTCAACCTGTTCTTCTTCTTTGCGCTGCAACCGCTCTTCGACAACGTGCAGGCCTGGCTGCGGCTGCACGACATCGCAAACGTCAATTTCGACAATCTATGGCCAGGCGTCACCACGCAGCCGCTCGTCACCTTCGTGATGTACCTGCTGGTGCTCGATTTCGCCGGTTACTGGTATCACCGCTGGCAACATCGGATCGGTGTGTGGTGGGAACTGCACGCGGTGCATCACAGCCAGCAGCAGATGTCGCTGTGGTCCGATGACCGTAACCATTTGCTCGACGATCTGTTGCAGGCGTCGTTTTTCGCGACGATCGCGCTGGTGATCGGCGTGCCGCCGTCGCAATTTGTCGTGCTGGTGGCGATCACCAACCTCGCGCAGAGCGTGCAGCACGCGAACGTCCGTCTGTACTTCGGCTGGCTTGGCGAGCGTCTGCTGGTCAGTCCGACCTTCCATCGCCGGCATCACGCGATCGGCTATGGTCATGAAGGGCTCAGGTATGGCTGCAACTTCGGCGTGCTGTTCCCGTGGTGGGACATGATGTTCCGCAGCGTGTCGTGGAGCCGTGAAATGGAGCCGACCGGCATTCGCGATCAACTCGAAGGGCGCCGTTATGGCAACGGCTTCTGGGCGCAACACTGGCTTGCTTTTGTGCGCATCGCCGGGCGGCTTTCAGCGAAACGGCGTGCCAAAGGCAACGACGCGGCCGCAGTCTGAACATTCTTTCGCCCGCTCGGCGGCGGGTTCTCCGGCTTCCTCCAGCTTCCTCCCGCTTCTTCTCGCTTCTTCTCGCGGCCGGTTTCCCCGGCGGCGCGCCGCGTGGTTTATCCTGTGCACGTTCGCGCGTGCGTTCCGTGGTTCGCTTTCGGGCTTCTTGCTGGGCCAGTTGCCGGACCTGTTTCCGGTCCGTACTTCGGTCCGCGTCTAGGTCCGTATCCCGGTTCGTTTCGCTATTTTCTTTGTTCCATGGTTTCGTTCACCGGCACTGGCTCGCATGAATGATTTGTTGCGCTCGTTCGGACGCGCGCTCACCAACGCGCTCCACCCGCGCATGCTCTGGCTGACCTTCATGCCGTTTCTCGCGGCAACGGTCGGGTGGGGCGTGATTCTGTGGTTTTCCTGGCAGTCGCTGATCGGCGCGACCCGTTCGTGGCTCGACACCTGGTCGTTCACGGCCACGCTGTATCGTCTGTTCGATTGGCTCGGCTTTTCGGCGTTGCACGCGGCCGTTGCGCCTTTCATTGTGATCGCGGTGGCGATTCCGTTGATCGTCGTCAGCGTGTTGCTGCTGATTGCTACGCTGTCGATGCCCGCGGTGGTCCGCTTTCTGTCGGCGCGGCAATTCGCGAGCCTTGAAATGCGTCGCGGCGGAACGTGGTACGGTAGCCTCGGTCAGGCGGTGTGGGCCACGCTGGTGTGTCTGGTGCTGTTGATCGTCACGCTGCCGCTCTGGCTGGTGCCACCGTTTTTCGCGCTGATTCCGCCGCTGCTGTGGGGCTGGCTGACGTATCGCGTGATGAGCTACGACGCGCTCGCGCTGCATGCGACGCGCGACGAACGGCGTGCACTGGTACGGCGCTTTCGGCTGCCGCTGCTGCTGATCGGCATCGCCAGTGGACTGCTGGGTTCGCTGCCGACGCTGCTGTGGGCTTCGTCGGTGTGGTTGATCGTGCTGTTCCCGGTGATCACTGCGGTGACGATCTGGATCTACGCGTTCATCCTCGTGTTTTCGGCATTGTGGTTCAGTCATTACTGTCTGCGCGCGCTTCAGCGCATGCGCGCGGAAGAGCACGGCGCACGGCACGCGCCGGTTCCTTACTGATTAAATGAAAGAGGCGGCAATGGCATTTGGCGTCATCATCATCGGCGATGAAATCCTGTCTGGCAGGCGTATCGACAAGCATTTGCCGAAGGTCATCGAATTGCTGGGCGCGCGCGGGCTGTCGCTCGGCTGGGCGGAGTACATCGGCGACGATCCGGCGCGCATCACCGCGACGCTGCGGCGCACGTTTGCATCGGGCGATATCGTGTTCTCGACGGGCGGCATCGGCGCCACCCCGGACGACCACACGCGTCAATGCGCGGCAGCGGCGTTAGGCGTGCCGCTCACCCTGCATCCGGAAGCCGCGAAGCTGATTCAGGAGCGCATCCGCGACATGCATCCGGCGAACTCGGCTACACCGCTGGATCTGGACACGCCGGAGAACCGGCATCGTCTGAATATGGGCACGTTTCCGCAGGGCGCGTCGATCATTCCGAACGGCTACAACAAGATTCCGGGCTTCTCGATCAAGGAGCATTACTTCGTGCCGGGTTTCCCGGTGATGGCGTGGCCGATGATCGAGTGGGTGCTGGATACCCAGTATGCACATCTGCATCACACCATGCCGCACGCGGAAAAGTCGCTGCTGGTGTTCGAACTGCCGGAGTCGCGCCTCACGCCGTTGATGGAAAAGATCGAGCGAGACTTTCCGGGCGTGCGAGTGTTCAGCCTGCCGAGCGTCGGCGATGCGGAGCGCGGCGGCGTGTATGCGCGGCATCACATCGATCTGGGCGTGAAGGGCGAGCCCGAAGCGGTGGCGGCGGCCTTCGTCAAGCTGCGCGAGGGTGTGCACCTGCTGGGCGGCGATATTGTCGAGCCCGAGGCGGCTGCGGGTAAGGTGCAGGGCTAATCGGCAGCCGGTTCGCCGCCGTGTACAGCGAACGTAGTCCGGGCGCGCTCGCGCCCATTCCTCATCGGGCTGAGCTGATAAGACTCCATGCATCATCGGCCTGTCATATGCAGCGCCGACGATGCGTCTAATTGTCCCGCCGGTCGCCCGTACGATCAGGCGCCGATCCAGGGCAAGCCGCGAAAACACCAGCCCGATACCGTCTTCCGATGCCCCTGGCCGTCCTTGTCGCCTTCGAAGCCTTCCAGCAGGTCGTACGCCTTGGCATAGCCCGCCTGGGTGGCGGCAATGGCGGCGAGCTTGGAGCGCGCGGCGCTGCGGCACAAAAACAGCACGGGCGTGTCGGGCGACGCCACCTGGCTGAGTTGCTGAAGGAATTCCTGGTTCGGCACGGCGCCCGGATAGCGTGTCCATTCAACATGCGCGTATTGCCCGTCGCCGATAACCGGCCGGCCGACCCAATCGAGTTCGGCACGGGTGCGCACGTCGACGAGACGCGTGCGCGGATCGAGTTGCAGCAGTTCGAACGCCTCGGCCGGCGACACCGCGCCCGCATAGGGCAACTGGTTCTCGGTGCGGCGTTTTTCCGCCTGGGCGTACAACTGTTCGAGCGTGCTCATGAGCGCAAACCTCCTTCGGACCAAATGATCATTCTAGCGCGCGGCGTGTGGCGCGCATGCGGTTCGGATCCCGCATCCGGCCCGGCCGAGGCAAATGAGCAAACACCCCGTTGTGGTGCATACTTCCGGAAATGCACCAAAATGAAGATGCCGCTCGTCGCTTATTTGTCTGATGCACTGATTCGGTGCGTTACACGGCGTACAGATTTCACGATTGCATGTTGTTCGGTGCGTCCATTCCCTGCAAACGCGCGCGCCGTGCGGTTTTGCGCCGGGTTGGCGCATACATGGCACAGAAGCTGCTTTATTGGTGCCGATCGATTTATGCCAGCAGGCTTTTATGTTCATCCTCAACGATCCAGGGGTGGACGCGCCGGGATGGGTCAGCTAGATTGGGCGGCGGCTGAATCCGCCGAATTCGTTAATCAGGAGATAGGTTATGAGTAAATCCGTGGCCGACGTCGTTCAACTCGTCAAAGACGAAGACGTCAAGTTTGTCGACTTCCGTTTCACCGACACGCGCGGCAAAGAGCAACACGTTTCGGTGCCGGTGTCGGCATTCGATGAAGACAAGTTCGAAAGCGGCCATGCGTTTGACGGTTCGTCGATTGCCGGCTGGAAGGGTATCGAAGCCTCGGACATGTTGCTGGTCCCGGACGCGAACACCGCCTTCATCGACCCGTTCTATGAAGAGTCGACCCTCGTGTTGACCTGCGACGTCGTCGAACCGGCTGACGGCAAGGGCTACGAGCGCGACCCGCGTTCGCTGGCAAAGCGCGCTGAAGCGTACCTGAAGAGCACGGGTCTGGGCGACACGGCCTTCTTCGGTCCGGAGCCGGAATTCTTCATTTTCGACTCGGTCCAGTGGAATACGGATCAGTCGGGCTGCTTCATCAAGATCGGTTCGGAAGAAGCACCGTGGTCGTCGGCCAAGGAATTCGAAGGCGGCAACACCGGCCACCGTCCGGGCACGAAGGGCGGCTACTTCCCGGTCGCTCCGGTCGACACGTTCCAGGACATCCGTTCGGAAATGTGCCTGCTGCTCGAACAGATCGGCATCCCGGTCGAAGTGCACCACCACGAAGTGGCGGGTCAAGGCCAGAATGAAATCGGCACGAAGTTCTCGACGCTGGTGCAGCGCGCTGACTGGCTGCAGCAAATGAAGTACATCATCCACAACGTCGCGCACACGTACGGCAAGACCGCTACGTTCATGCCGAAGCCGGTGGTTGGCGATAACGGTTCGGGCATGCACGTTCACCAGTCGATCTGGAAAGACGGCCAGAACCTGTTCGCGGGCAACGGCTATGCAGGTCTGTCGGAATTCGCGCTGTTCTACATCGGCGGCATCATCAAGCATGCTCGCGCGCTGAACGCGATCACGAACCCGTCGACGAACTCGTACAAGCGTCTCGTGCCGCACTTCGAAGCACCGGTCAAGCTGGCTTACTCGGCACGCAACCGCTCGGCTTCGATCCGCATTCCGCACGTGTCGAACCCGAAGGGCCGCCGTATCGAAACGCGTTTCCCGGATCCGATGGCGAATCCGTACCTGTGCTTCTCCGCGCTGATGATGGCGGGTCTGGACGGTGTGCAGAACAAGATTCACCCGGGCGAAGCTGCCGACAAGAACCTGTACGACCTGCCGCCGGAAGAGGATGCAAAGATCCCGACCGTGTGTGCCGGCCTCGATCAGGCGCTCGACGCACTCGACGCAGATCGTGAGTTCCTGACGCGCGGTGGCGTGTTCACGGATTCGATGCTCGACGCGTACATCGAACTGAAGACGGGCGAGCTGCAACGCTATCGTCAGTCGGTGCACCCGATCGAATTCGAAATGTACTACTCGCTGTAAGCGGCAATGGCGCTTCGCCCTTCAAACGGCGAGGCGTTTTGCCCGACGCTCGCGATCGGTCACGAAGGGACGGCGGCGCCGTCCCTTTTTTGTTGGACCCGAATCCGTCTACTTTCGACGTGCGCGGCGTAGAAGCAATGGAAGCAGGCAATAAGCGGTACACCTGATTTATCACCATCTCCTATCGGCCAGACTGCAAGATGGTTCTGAAGAATCTGATGAAGGCAAGGAAAGGGCACGAGCAGACGCTCTCTGAGGATGCTCAGCTAGTGAGCTCCGGTTTGCTGCCGGGCTTCGAGGCATTGCCCACGGTCGTGCTGGTGCTCGAAAAACGCACGCTGCGCGTGGTGTTTGCGAACCCATCGGCAGAATCGATGCTCGAGTTGTCGCGCAGGCAACTGACGCAGATGGCGTGGCAGGACATCTTCTCGAATGCCAGCGAACTGGTCGAGACCATCTCCGCGATCGCCGCCAACCGTTTTCACGCGACCCATCTGGACGCCATACTCGAGCGCCCGGGCCACGAGCCGCTGCATGTGCATGCGATCGTCGGTTTTCTGGAAAGCGCGCAAGATTACGTGCTGCTCGAGCTGTTCGAAAACGAGCGGCATTTACGCTCCGATCGCGAGGAGCGCATCAATGACCTCACGGCGGTCAACAAACAATTGATCCGGAATCTCGCGCACGAGATCAAGAATCCGCTCGGCGGGATTCGCGGCGCGGCGCAACTGCTCGAGTTCGAACTCGGCGAGCGTGAGCGCGACGAGTTGCGCGAGTACACGCAGGTGATCATCAAGGAATCGGACCGGCTGCAAACGCTGGTCGATCGCCTGCTGGAGCCGCACCGTCATCCGCATATCGTCGGCGACGTGAATATTCACGAGGTATGTGAGCGCGTGCGCCAGGTGATTCTCGCGGAGTTTCCGCGCGGTCTCACGATCGAACGCGATTACGACGTGAGCGTGCCGGACCTGCGCGGCGACAAGGAGCAACTGATCCAGGCGCTGCTGAATATCGTGCGCAACGCGGCGGAAGCATTGCGTGAACGCATCTCGCAAGGCGACGCGCGCATCGAATTGCGCACGCGCATTGCACGCAAGATCACGGTGTCGAAACGCTTATGTAAGCTGGCACTGGACTTGCATATCACTGACAACGGCCCAGGCATTCCGGAGGAAATCCGTGACCGCATTTTCTACCCGCTCGTTTCGGGGCGCGAGGATGGCAGCGGTCTCGGCTTGACGCTCGCGCAGACCTTTGTACAACAACACGACGGACTGATCGAAGTGGAAAGCCGGCCGGGCCATACCGAGTTTCAGATTCTGCTGCCGCTCGACTGCTAACACCACAGACCCAGTGAGAAAACGCCGGGCCGCCCCAAGTTTTCTCACCCCCTCGGGGCCTGGCGCAAAACGACAGGTTTGGGGGCTCCTTCAAGACTTCTGAACGACCTATATGAAGCCGATCTGGATAGTAGACGACGATCAATCGATTCGCTGGGTGCTCGAAAAAGCGCTCGCCCGCGAAAACTTCGCGACCCGCAGCTTCGCGAACGTGCGCGAGGCTTCCGCGGCGCTCGATCACGAAAGCCCCCAGGTGCTGGTGTCCGACATCAGGATGCCTGGCGGCTCCGGCCTTGAACTGCTGCAAACCGTGCGTGACAAGGTGCCGGGTTTGCCCGTCATCATCATGACTGCGTTCTCGGACCTGGACAGCGCGGTCGCCGCATTCCAGGGCGGTGCGTTCGAATACCTCGCCAAACCGTTCGACGTCGACAAGGCGGTCGAGCTGATCCGCCGCGCGGTGGACGAAAGTATGCGCGGCGAGCAGACCTGGGACGACCGGGTCGCCGATGCGCCAGAAATGCTCGGCCAGGCGCCGGCGATGCAGGACATGTTTCGTGCGATCGGCCGGCTGTCGCATTCCGCGGCTACCGTGCTCATTACCGGCGAATCAGGCACCGGGAAGGAACTTGTCGCGCGCGCGTTGCACCGACATAGCCCACGCGCGAACGGTCCGTTCATCGCGTTGAATACCGCGGCGATCCCGAAGGATCTGCTGGAGTCCGAACTGTTCGGTCACGAGCGCGGTGCGTTTACCGGCGCACAGGCGATGCGCCAGGGGCGCTTCGAGCAGGCCGAAAACGGTACGCTGTTTCTCGATGAAATCGGCGACATGCCGTTCGATTTGCAGACGCGCCTGTTGCGCGTGCTCTCGGACGGGCAGTTCTACCGCGTCGGTGGCCACAATCCGTTGCGCGCCAACGTGCGCGTGATCGCGGCGACGCACCAGAATCTCGAATCGCGCGTGCGGCAGGGCCTGTTTCGCGAGGATTTGTATCACCGCCTCAATGTGATCCGCTTGCGTCTGCCCGCATTGCGCGAACGCAGCGAAGACATTCCGTTGCTCACGCGGCATTTCCTGCAAAAGAGCGCGCGCGATCTGGGCGTGGAGCCCAAGCGCGTGTCTGAAGATGCGCTCGCTTATCTGGCCTCGCTGCCGTTTCCGGGCAACGTGCGTCAACTGGAGAATCTCGCCAACTGGCTCACGGTAATGGCGCCGGCGCAGACCGTCGAGATCAAGGACCTGCCGCCCGATCTGGGGCCCGCGCAGTCCGGTGCAAGCGAGTTCGCGGGCAGCGGCAGTGGCGTGGCCGGCACGGGTGAAGCGGGCGTTGCCGGCGGCGCGCCGATCAACGGCGGCAACGCGCTCGCCCATCCGGCCGGCGCTGCCGGCATGCCTGTCGCGAGCGCCGTCGCCGCCTGGGAAGGCGGCTTGCGCACGGAAGTCGCGCGGATGCTGCGCGAGAATGCGGCCGACGTCATGGACGAACTTGCGCGCCGTTTCGAAGCGGCGGTGATTCGCGAGGCGCTGGACTTCACGCGCGGACGCAAGGTGGAGGCGGCGGAGCGCCTCGGCATCGGTCGCAATACGATTACGCGCAAGATTCAGGAACTCAATCTCGAGCCCTGAGGCTTGCGAGTGAGCGGGGCGGCGCCAGCCGCTCCTGCTCGTCGCATCAAAGGCGTTCAGGCGCACGCAAGGCATAATCGACGCTGTTTTCATTCGACAGCTGACGATGCCTGATTCTCACGTTCCTCCCGGTCATTTCCCCTGGCCGCTTTCCCCCGATCCCTTTCTGTCGCTCGAGGCGCTCGACGACCCCGGCGCGCTCGCGTGGGTCGAAGCACAGAATGCGCGCACGCGTGCCGCATGGTGCAGCAGCGCGGAATTCGAGTCGCTCAAACAGCGGCTTGCCGATGCTTATCTGCCGCGTGAGCGTCCGGTCATTCCCGATCGCTGGAAGGACTGGGCCTACGATCTGTGGCAGGACGAACGCAATCCCAAGGGCATCTGGCGACGCACGACGTGGGCGGCCTGGCGTAGTGGCGCGCCGGTCTGGCAGAACCTGCTCGACTTCGACGCGCTCGGTGCGGCCGAAGGCACGCCGTGGGTCTGTGCCGAACTCGACATTCTTTATCCGGATGGCGATCGGGCGCTGATCACACTGTCGCCGGGCGGCTCGGATGCGTTGGTGGTACGCGAGTTCGATATCGACGCGCAACGTTTTGTCGACGACGGTTTCGTGATTGCGAAGGCCGGCAAGCACACGGCGTCGTGGATCGATCGGGATACGCTGTATGTCGGCTGGGACAATGGCCGCAAGACGCTGACGCGCTCCGGCTATCCGCGCGAAGTGCGGCGTTGGGCGCGGGGCAGTGCGCTGGCGGATGCGCCGGTGGTCTTCAAGGGCGCGTTCGGCGACATCGGCGTGGAGGCGCACTATGATCCGCTCGAGCAGCGCCACACGGTGGTGCGCAGCGTCGATTTCTTCGACTCGCACACGTACTACCTCGATAGGGTTGAGGGCACGGCGAACGGTGCCGATGTCTGGCGGCAGTACGACTTGCCGTCACACGTCGCTGCAGGCGGCTGGGAGGGCTGGCTGCTGCTCGAGCCGCGCCTCGATTGGGACTGCAACGGTGTGCGCTATCCGGGCGGCGCGCTGCTGGCGATTCGCGAAGCCGCGTTCCTGCGTGGCGAGCGCGACGTGGTGCCGCTTTTCACGCCGACCGCGCAAACCTCCGCCTGCGAGTGGACGCACACGCGCAATTACCTGATCGTGTCGTACCTGGAAGAGGTACAGAGCAAGACCGCGCTGTGGATTCCGTCGCAAGCGGCGGATCAGACCTGGCGTTGGCAGCAACGCCTCTTTCCGTCGCGTGACGACGTGCAAGCCGATATCTCGCCCGTCGAGCCGACGCTGAACGATGAAGTATTCGTCGATACCGATGATTATCTGCAGCCGCCTGCGTACTGGCTCGCCGATCTTGCGCAGGACGACCTGACCGATTGGACTTTGCTCGACCGCTGGCCGACTCAGTTCGACGCGGCACCGTTCGCGGTGACGCGTGGGCATGCGGTTTCGGCGGACGGTACGCGAGTGCCGTATAGCGTGATCGGCCCGCGGGTTGCACAAGACGCTGCGCAGCCGCCGCGCCCATGCCTGCTCAACGGCTACGGCGGTTTTGCGATTCCGCTTCTGCCGGGCTATCTGACCGGGCAGGGCATTGGCTGGCTCGCGCGCGGCGGTGTCTATGTGGTCGCGCATATTCGCGGCGGCGGCGAGTTCGGCACGCGCTGGCATACGGCGGCGCAAGGCGAGCATCGGCAGCGCGCGTTCGACGATTTCATCGCGGTGGCCGAGGCGCTCATCAGCACAGGCGTGACGAGCGCGGCGCAACTCGGCATTCAGGGTGGCAGCAACGGTGGCCTGCTGGTCGCGGCGTGCATGGTGCAGCGGCCCGAGTTGTTCGGCGCGGTGGTCTGCGAGGTGCCGCTGCTCGACATGAGCCGCTATCACCTGCTGCACGCAGGCGCGTCATGGATCGATGAATACGGCGATCCGGACGAGCCCGGCGAGGCGCGCGTGCTGGCGGCTTACTCGCCCTATCACCGCGTGAGTGCGGACGTGGCGTATCCGCCGGTGCTGTTCACTACGTCGACGGCGGACGACCGTGTGCATCCCGGACACGCGCGCAAGATGGCCGCGCGCATGCAGGCGCTGGGGGCGCAAAGGGTCTGGTATCGCGAGAATACGGAAGGGGGGCACGGCGGCTCCGATGAACTGGAGCAGGCCGAGCATGACGCGATGGTGTTCGAGTTCCTGTGGCGCTGTCTGAACGGACCGGCGTAGGTCTCGCCGGTCGTGGGTTCAGCCGATCCTCAGCCGATGTTCAGCCAAGCTGTGCGACGACCGGTGCGTGATCCGACGGCTGATCCCATTTGCGCGGCACCTTGTCGACATCGCACGACGAGCATAGCGGGGCGAGCGCTTTCGACAGCAGAATGTGGTCGATACGCAGCCCCGCATTGCGGCGGAACGCCATCATCCGGTAATCCCACCACGAGTAGATCTTTTCCGGCTGCTCGAACTGGCGGAAGGCATCGACGAGACCGAGATCGATCAGCCGCGCGAACTCGGCGCGCTCTTCGGGCGACACCAGATTCTGACCTTCCCACGCTTTCGGATCGTGCACGTCGCGATCTTCCGGCGCGATGTTGTAGTCGCCGAGCAGCGCGAGTTTCGGATGCAGCGCCATTTCACTCGCGACCCAGTCGTGCAGTGCGGCGAGCCAGTTCAGCTTGTAGGCGAATTTGTCGGTTCCCGGCGCCTGGCCGTTCGGGAAATACGCGGAGATGACGCGCACGCCTTCGACAGTCGCGGCGATCACGCGTTGCTGCGGATCGTCGAACCCGGGGATATTACGCACGATGCCGGTTTCGTCGACGCTCAGGCCGTCGCGCACCAGGATGCCGACGCCGTTATAGGTCTTCTGGCCCGCGAACCAGCTGCGATAGCCTTTTTCTTCGAGCTCGGCGCGAGGGAATTTGTCGTCGGTCAGTTTCAGTTCCTGCAGGCACAACACATCCGTCTGGCTGGTTTCGAGCCAGTCGACGACGTGTTGCAGACGCACTTTCAGGGAGTTGACGTTCCACGTGGCGATTTTCATGAGGTTCTCACATTCTTGCTGAGCGAGGCTTGTGGCATGCTGCCCCGGCATTTTTGCGTTTTTCCGCTTTAACGGCTACCCCGTCTCCATCCGGCGGCCCGGATTCGGGTTGGCGGGAGCGGGTCGATTCCAATAGTTCCGCATCTTATCGCGCGAGACGGGCGACCGTGAAAATTGCCTCGGCGGCCGCAAAAAATAAAAGCGCGCCCACGTCACGCCCCGGCGTATAGTGGGCTCACATCTACGCGCACCGAGGATCCATCATGGCTCAAACTTATCCAGCCCTTTATAAGGACTTCGAAGTGCATCCGTTGGTGTTTTCGCGGGAGTTCGACAAGTTCGACGGTCACAAGCGTCATGCCGAAGGTTACGACGTTGCGGTACGCGTCTGCCGGCCGGGCGCGATCAGCGGCTCGAAGGCGAGCCGCGTATTCCGTCTCGTCCTCGCGTCCACGTTCTCCGATTTCGGCGTGGCGAAACGTAGCGCGAGTCAGTATGGCGCGGACATCATCGACGGCAAGGTGGAAGGCGCGACGGTCCAGGATCTGTGAGTGGTCCGCTTACGTGCAGCATCCCTATGCTGCATGAAAACGAACACGCGCCAAGCCTCGTCGGCAATTATTTCAGTCTTATTTCGCCGGATTGTTTGACGTCTCGCACACGACCCGATATACTCTTTTTCTCTGACGCGGGGTGGAGCAGTCTGGCAGCTCGTCGGGCTCATAACCCGAAGGTCGTAGGTTCAAATCCTACCCCCGCAACCAAGTATTGTTGAAAGCCCGCTAACGCAAGTTACGCGGGCTTTTTAACTTCCAACGTCCGTCACGTCCCTCAGCGCCTCTCATGCATGCGCACGCGCTTGCGTTCAGTCTGCCCCGATCGCCCATTCCACCGCAGCTTGCGCATGCAACGCAGTCGTGTCGAACACGGGTAACGCGGAATCTTCCGGCTTGATCAGCAGGGTGATTTCCGTGCAGCCGAGAATCACCGCCTGCGCACCGCGCGCAGCGAGCCCTTCGATCACGCGCTGATACACCGCACGCGAAGCGTCGTTCACGTTCCCGTGGCACAGCTCGTCGTAGATGATGCGATGCACATCCGCGCGTCCCGCCTCATCGGGCACCAGTGTTGCGAGGCCGTAACGCTCGTTCAGGCGCCCGGTGTAGAACGCCTGCTCCATCGTATAGCGCGTACCCAGCAAACCGACCCGCTCGATTCCCGCGGCGCGCAGCGCGTCGCCGGTCGGATCGGCGATGTGCAGGAACGGTACCTCGATCGCCTGCTCGATCGATTCATACACGCGATGCATCGTGTTGGTTGCGAGTATCACCAGATCGGCGCCGCCTCGTTCGAGTTGACGCGCGGCATCGGCCAGTTGGGCGCCGAGCGCGCTCCAGTCGCCGGCGCGCTGGCTGGCCTCGATCGGCGCGAAGTCGAGCGTCAGCATCAGGCTGCGAGCGTTGTGATGGCCGCCAAGACGCGCCTTCGCATGACGGTTCAGAAGCTTGTAGTACTCGGTGGACGATTCCCAGCTCATGCCGCCGATCACGCCGATGGTTTTCATGGTCTTGCTCCGTGGATGGGTGGATGTGAGGCATCGAGCGTTCGAAAAATCGAGTATAGGCGGCCACCCGTGCCGGCAGCCGGTACGGATTCCCTTCTGCTCACCGGTACGGCGTCGCGTTAAAACGCCGGCACGCACTTTCTGACGCCGATAGAATCGTAGTCACTCGAATAGCGGTCAACCAGCAACAGGGAGCGAACCATGGATCTGATCATCCGCCACGCAATGCTGCCACCGAGCGCCGCGCCGCAGCAGAAGCAGCCGGTCGACATCGGTATCGAAGCGGGTCGCATCGTCGCCGTCGAACCGAATCTGGCCGCGAGTGCACGTGAAGAAATCGACGCCGCCGGTTCGCTCGTTACGCCGCCATTCGTCGATCCGCATTTCCACATGGACGCGACGCTCTCGTACGGTCTGCCGCGCGTGAATGCATCGGGTACCTTGCTGGAAGGCATCGCGCTGTGGGGCGAACTGAAGCCGCACCTGACGCAGGAGGCGCTGATCGAGCGCGCGCTGCAGTACTGCGATTGGGCGGTCGCGCGCGGTCTGCTGGCGATTCGCAGCCACGTGGATGTATGCGATCCACGCCTGCTCGCGGTCGAGGCGCTGGTCGAAGTGAAGCGTCGCGTCGCGCCGTATCTCGACCTGCAACTGGTCGCATTTCCGCAGGACGGCGTGTTGCGGAGCGCCGGCGCATTCGAAAACCTCAAACGTGCGATCGCAATGGGCGTCGACGTGGTCGGCGGAATTCCCCATTTCGAGCGCACGATGGCCGACGGCGCGCAGTCCGTGCGGATGTTGTGCGAGTTCGCGGCGGAGCAGGGCCTGCGCGTCGACATGCATTGCGACGAATCGGACGATCCGATGTCGCGCCACATCGAAACGCTCGCCGCGGAAACGCACCGGCTCGGTTTGCATGGGCGTGTCGCCGGTTCGCACCTGACCTCGATGCATTCAATGGACAACTATTACGTCAGCAAGCTCCTGCCGCTGATGCGCGACTCGGGCGTCGCGGCGATCGCCAATCCGTTGATCAACATTACCCTGCAAGGCCGCAGCGACATGTATCCGAAACGGCGTGGCATGACCCGTGTGCCGGAGATGATGGCGGCGGGCATCAACGTGGCGTTCGGTCACGATTGCGTGATGGACCCATGGTACAGCCTCGGCTCGGGCGACATGCTCGAAGTTGCTCACATGGGTTTGCATGTTGCGCAGATGACGGGTGTCGACGGCATGCATGCGTGTTTCGACGCTGTCACGGTGAATGCCGCGCGCATCCTCGGTCTGGAAGGCTATGGCATCGCGCCGGGAAGCGAGGCCAATCTCGTGCTGCTCGACGCACGCGATCCGGTCGAAGCGATCCGCCTGCGCGCCGCGCGGCTCGCGGTGGTGAGCCGCGGCAAGGTTGTGAGCCGTGCGCCTGCGGCGCGCGCCGCGTTATCGCTGGAGGGGCGTCCGGTGCAAGTGGATTTCAAGCTGCATCGGGCCTAGCGCTCAGAGCGCGGGGCATGCCGGCGCGAGAAAAGAAAAAGCCGGTGCCTGCTCGTGCAGGTCACCGGCTTTTATCTTGAAGTCGACGCCGTCCGCCACGCCGACAATCGAGGCTTCAACGCAAGCTCAATGCGCCGCGCCAGGCGTCATGCCGTTGTGCCGCAGCAAGGCATCGATATTCGGCTCGCGGCCGCGGAACGCCTTGAACGATTCCATCGCGGGACGGCTGCCGCCCACTTCCAGAATCTCCTTGCGATAGCGCATGCCGGTTGTCTGATCGAGCACGCTGCCGCTGGCTGCCTGCGCGGCTTCTTCGAACGCGGCGTACGCATCGGCGGAGAGCACTTCAGCCCACTTGTAGCTGTAGTAGCCCGCCGCATAACCGCCCGCGAAAATGTGGCTGAACGTATTCGGCCAACGCGAGAACGATGCTTGCGGCACGACGTGGAAACGCTCGTTGATCTCGCTCGCGAGTTCGGTCGCGTTCTTCGTACCGGACGCATCGAAACCGGTATGAAGCTGCATGTCGAACATGGAGAACACGATCTGACGCAAGGTGCCGAGACCGCTCTGGAAATTCTTCGCGGCGAGCATCTTGTCGAACAGATCGCGCGGCAACGGTTTGGCGGTGTCGACGTGCGAGGTCATGTCGCTCAGCACGTCCCATTCCCAGCAGAAGTTCTCCATGAATTGCGACGGCAATTCAACCGCGTCCCACTCGACGCCGTTGATACCCGACACGCCCAGTTCATCCACCTTCGTGAGCATGTGATGCAGTCCGTGGCCGAACTCGTGGAACAGCGTGATTACTTCATCATGCGTGAAGCAGGCGGGCTTGCCGCCGACCGGTGCCGAGAAGTTACAGGTCAGATAGGCCACGGGCGTTTGCACCCCGCCGTGTGTGTGCTTGTGACGGCCGCGTGCGTCGTCCATCCATGCGCCGCCGCGTTTGCCTTCACGTGCATACAGATCGAGATAGAACTGGGCAACGAGCCCGCCGTCCTGATTCTCGACGCGGAAAAAGCGCACGTCGGGATGCCAGACGGCTGCTTCGTCGCGACGGATGCGCACGCTGAACAGCGTTTCGGTGACCTTGAACAGGCCCTTGAATACGGCGTCTTCCGGAAAGTACTGTTTGACCTCGTTCTCGGAGAAGGAATAGCGCTTCTGACGCAGACGTTCGGCGGCGAAGGTCATGTCCCATGGCTGCAGGTCGCTCATGCCGAGTTCGCTCGCAGCGAATTCGCGCAGTTCCTTCCAGTCCTGTTCAGCATGCGGACGCGCGCGCGTGGCGAGATCTTCGAGGAATGCCATCACCTGTGCCGGCGATTCGGCCATCTTCGGCGCGAGCGAGACTTCGGCGAAGTTGTTGTAGCCGAGCATGTGTGCTTCTTCGGCGCGCAGTTTCAACTGCTCGGCGAGCACCTGGGTGTTGTCCCATTCGGGCTTGCCGCCGCCGTATTGCGGGCCGAGCTCGGAGGCGCGTGTCACATACGCGCGGTAGATCGCTTCGCGCATCGCACGGTTTTCCGAGTACTGCATGACCGGGAAATACGACGGGAAATGCAGCGTGAATTTGTAGCCGGTCTTGCCTTCGCGTTCGGCCGCTTCTTTCGCGGCTTCGATCACGTCTTCGGGCAGGCCGGCCAGTTGCGCCTCATCGCCGGCCTCGACGATGTAAGCGTACGCGTTCGTCGCATCGAGCACGTGATCCGAAAACGCTTTCGACAACCCTGCCTGGCGTTCCTGCAATTCGGCGAAATGCGGCTTCTGGTCTTCCGGTAATTCCGCGCCCGAAAGGCGGAAATCGCGCAGTGCATTGCCGAGGATCTTCTTGCGCTCGCCGGTTAGCGATGCGAAATCGCTGCTGGCGTTCAGTGCCTTGTATTTCTCATACAACGCGAGATTCTGACCGACGCTCGACCAGAATTCGGTCACGCGCGGCAGATTTTCACCGTAGACGGCGCGCAGTTCCGGCGTATCCGCCACGGCGTTCAGATGGCCGACCACGCTCCAGGCGCGCGACAGCGGTTCGGTGGCGCGCTCCACCGGCTCGACCACGTCGGCCCACGAGGCGGGCGTACTCGGCTGGGCGGCGCGCTCGACGGCGGCGGCCGCATCGGCGAGCAGCACGTCGAGGGCGGGCGTGACGTGTTCGGGGCGAATTTCGCCAAAGCGCGGCAGGTCGGAGAAATCGAGGAGCGGATTGTCGTGCTTCGAGGGGGTAGTGGACATAAGGCTTCCTGTCTGACGCGGGTGAACGGGTAATCGGTGCATCGACGGGCGCGCGCTGCAACGCCCCGATGACACGCTATAGAGACATTATTGGGGCAGGGCGCGCCGATTCCAATCCGTCGGCAGACAAATTATCAGATGTCGCGCGACTGTGCGCGGGAGCGCGAATGCCGCACGCGGTCGAATCGACAGCGATGCGTCGCTGCGCGCGGTGGGAAAGTGGGCAAGAGGAATTGCTGCCATGCGGCATTGGCAGAGCGGGCCGCACGGCATGAAAGGCTTTTTGCGTGCCGGGGAGGACGCCTCGACGCCCCGGCGGTACGCGCAGGCGTCTTTAAGCCTTGGCCGCCGCTTCGCGCTCGGCGGCTTCGATCGTATTGACGAGCAGCATCGTAATGGTCATCGGACCGACGCCGCCCGGCACCGGCGTGATGTAGCCGGCCACTTCCTTGACGCCGGCGAAATCGACGTCGCCGCACAGCTTGCCGGCTTCGTCGCGATTCATGCCCACGTCGATCACGGCTGCGCCCGGCTTCACCATATCCGCGGTGAGAATGTTGCGCAGACCGGTGGCGGCGACCACCACGTCGGCGTTACGGGTGTGGGCGGCCAGATCGCGCGTCTTGCTGTGGCAGATCGTGACGGTCGCACCGGCTTCGAGCAGCAGCAGCGCCATCGGCTTGCCGACGATGTTCGAGCGGCCGATCACCACCGCGTTCGCGCCTTGCAGCGGAATTTCGTACGCCGCCAGCATCTTCATCACGCCGTACGGTGTGCAAGGGCGGAACAATGGCCGGCCGGTCATCAGCGCGCCGGCATTGGCGACGTGAAAACCGTCCACGTCCTTTTCCGGGGCGATTGCCTCGATCACCTTATGGCTGTCGATATGCGGCGGCAACGGCAGTTGCACCAGAATGCCGTGGATCAGCGGGTCGCGATTCAGTTCGTCGATGCGCGCCAGCAGCTCGGCTTCCGGCAGATCGGCCGGATAGCGGTCGAACGACGAACCGAGGCCGTTGTCATGGCACGCCTTGACCTTGTTGCGCACATAGACTTCGCTGGCCGGATTGTCTCCGACCAGCACCACGGCGAGGCCCGGCTGATGGCCGCGAGCGGTGAGGGCGGCGGCACGCGTGGCGACTTCGGCGCGCAGGGTCTTGGAAAGGGCTAGGCCGTCGATCAGTTTGGCAGTCATGGTCGGTCGAGATGGGCAGTTTGGAAAGCGGGACAGAGCGCCGGCGCGCGTGACATGGGCGGCACGCGCGATGGCGCTTTTCATCGGAAACGGGGCGGCACGTGAAAAGCGCGCGGCGCGAATCAGGGATAAGCGGCGCTGCGAAGTCCGTCATTATACCGACCCTGCACGGCGGCCCATGCAGGGATTGCTGCCGCGCGGCAACAGGGTGCCTTCGCGAAGCTTCGGGCTGCGCAGAGGCGTGCTGGCAACGGGGGCGAGGGCGGTTCGGCAGGTGCCGGCGCGAACCTCAGCATGGATGCCGGCGCCGGGCGGCGGCGCGGATCCGGAAACAGATCGGCCGCGAACGGGCTGATGCGCCGCCGCGGCCGTCGAACACCACGGTTCTTATGGCTGCACGGGTTGCCAGCTGTCGTCCGGATCGAACGATTTGACGGCGGCCGCGGCACGTGCGGTTTGCGGGCCCAGGTTTTTCTGATAGACCTGACCCTCCTGATTGACGATAAAGCTCATCACGCCAGTCTTGCCATACTCGGCCGGCGAGGCGATCAGACCAAACCCTTTGCTCAGCACGCCGTTCTCCACGTAGTTCTGCGCGCCACCTTTCGCGTGCGGACCTTGTGCCGTCAGGATCCGGTAGTGATAGCCGTGATAGGCCTCGGTCGGCAGCGTGCCGTTGGGCATGGTGGCGGCGAGCGGTCCGAGCGGGCTTTCCGTTTCGCCGGGCGCGGTGACCCAATAGAGGCCGTCATGCTGGCCTGGCGTACTGACGAAGCGTTGGGCGTAGTGCTGGGTCAGGTTGTGATAGTCGTATTGCGCGTCGAGGTAGGCGAGCGAGGTCAGGATCGCGGCGCGTTCGTTACGGCCGATGCGGCGTGTCAGCATTTCGTCCTGCGCGGCGGGCGGATCGAAACGCCAGCCGTGCGCGGCCTGCACCAGCGGAATCGGCAACGTCCAGCCACTGTCGCCGACCGCCAGATGCGCGGTTGCGCGTCCCTTGTTCTTCACCGGGTCCTCGACGATCTGATGCCCCTTCGACCATGCTCCGAGGAACTGGTAGATGTCGTCTTCGCCGATTCCTTCGGCAGGAATGAAGCGATGGAAATCGTTGCCGAGCACGTGTTTGAGCGCATCCTCGTCGTTGCGGGCGAGGGCGTCGACGAACGCATTGGCGGCTGCGTCGGCCGTGGGATAGACCGCCTGGGCGTGTGCGGCAGTTGTGCCGAGCAGCAGTACCGGCGCCATCAGCAGGCTGCCGGTCGTGCCGAGGGCGGCGGCGAGTGTCCGAACGTGGGCGCGCAAAGCGCCGCGTGGAAATAAGCGAATCATTAGAAACTCCTCGTGATCGTTCAACGGTTGCGGCCGAGGTGGCGTTCACCGCCGCCACCGCCCAGTCTGCCGCCGCCACCGAAGCTGCCACCTCCGCCGCCGCGCTGGACCCCACCGCCGTTTGCGCCGAGACCGCCGCCGCTGCGTTGCTGGCCGCCACCGTTGGCGCCGAAGCCGCCGGAACGGTTACTGGCAGCATTGCGGCTCGCCTGGCCACGCTGCATGTCCTGCCGGGCGGTATTGCCGTCACCGGCGCCGCGCAACGCGTTATCGCGATTGACGTTCTGTGCGCGGTTTTGCAGATCGGCGTTGGCGGTGCCTCCCTGATGAATCCCTTGCACGCGCTGGCTCGCGTTGCCGCTCAGGTTCTGGCCGGTGCGGTTCTGCAGGGTTTGCTGCGCCTGAGCACGGGCAGCGTCGTCACGGCCGCGGTAGGCGTCGCGTTGTGCACCGCCGAGGTTGTTGTTGACGTTGCGGTTGAGGTTCGCGTTGTTGACGTTGCGATTGACGTTGGTGTTGCGGTTCCAGTTCGTCGTGCTGCTGTTCACGTTGAGCCGGTTGTTCACATTGATGTTGTTGTACCGGTTCACGTTGATGTTGACGTCATGCGTGTTCCAGTTGAAGCCGCCCCACAACGAGTTGGCTACGGCTACGCCGGCGCCGAACGCGAGGCCGGTAGCGAAACCGGTTGCGATTGCGTAACCGGGCGGCGGTGGAACATACACGGGCGGATAGGCGGGATAGGGCCACGTACCGTAGACGACAGTTGGGTTATACGTCGGCACGTACACCACTTGCGGATTGGCCGGCACGATCTGAATCGTGCTTTGCTCGACCACGACCTTCTGCTGTGAACTGGTCTTCAGATTGCCGGCGGCCTGCGCCTGTTTGCGCAGGCGTTGCACGGAATCCATCACGTCGTTGGGCTGGGCAAGAAAGGCATCGCCCAGTTGCGAGACCCAGTCGGGTTTCGACGCCATCGTCGCGAGGACCTGCGGGAAAGCGACCAGCGATTGCACGCTCGGATCCCAGGGCTCGGACGCGACTGCTTTGACGGCGTCATCGCCTTGTAGCTTCGCGTTCGCTTTCGACCATGCCGCCGCGGCCTCCACGTCTTGCGGGAAGGTGGCCGCCATTAGCACCTGCGCGAGCAGGGCGTCGGGATAGAGCGCGATGGGCGCGGTCAGCGAATCGAGCTGCTGGTTCGATATCTTTGCGGCGCTTTGTGCGTAAGCGGCAGTCGGCGCGGCGAGACCCATGACGAACGGCGCACCCGCGAATGCGGCACAGATAAGCAACACACGCGAACAGTGTGTTCCGGATCGTTTCACGATGAAATCCTCCCGGCTGGGTTAGACGCGCGAGACTGATGCGCAGCGCATGCTGCGTTGCCCGGGCGCAATGAAATGTGGAGCGTGGTGAAGAGCGTGGCGGATGGCCCAGATGTGGCCGAACCGATCGATATGACACAGGCACCGGCGAAACAGTCAGGCCACTTCACCTGTTTTGCGTTGCCTGACGCCGGGTATGACAACTGCAGTTCATCTGTCCTGTGCTCATAGGGCATCAGCGATTCCTGCTAAGGAGTTCTGTGTAAATTAGGGGACACAGCCGTGCTTGTCAATCGTGTCGGAGGAAAGAAATTGATGACGTTTGACGTAAGCGGACGCTGACTAATACGCAGTAATGCTGAATAGATACTGACGCGCCGAGCTATGCGGCTTATCGTCATTGCGCTCGATCAAAAAGCGAAGAGAGAGCCGGGGAAGAAAGCGGGGGCGTGCGAGGAAGTGGGTGGGCCGGACGTGTCGCCAGTCCGGCCGTTGAAACTTAATCGCGATCCGCGGACTGGGCCGCGGTCGTTATCGCGCTTGTTATATTTATTGCGCCGGTTGCGGCTTGTTCGACAGCGCGAGACGCAGCAGATCGGCGACCGTGTTGACGTTGAGCTTTTCCATGATGTTCGCGCGATGCGCTTCAACCGTCTTGATGCTGATGCCGAGGTCGTCGGCGATCTGCTTGTTCAGACGGCCGGCGATGATGCGCTCGAGCACCTGGTGTTCACGCGCGGTCAGCTTGCCGAGACGTTCGGCGGCGGCGCGCTGTTGCTGCACGCTGGTGCTTTCGCTGCGCGCCTTGTCGAGCATGCGCTCGACCAGCTTGCGCAGTTCCGCTTCGTCGAACGGTTTTTCGATGAAGTCCATCGCGCCTTTTTTCATCGTCGACACGGCCATCGGCACGTCGCCGTGACCCGTCACGAAGATGATCGGCAGCACGGAGTTGTCGGCGATCAGGCGTTCCTGCAACTCGAGCCCGCTCATGCCGGACATCCGCACATCGAGAATCAGACACGCGATCTGGCCCGGATGCGTATGCGGCTGCCACGCGTCGATGAACTGCTCGGCGCTGGAGAAGCATTGCACGCGGTAGCCGTTCGCCTCCAGCAGCCAGCGCAGCGAATCTCGCACGGCCTCGTCGTCGTCGACGACAAAGACTGTTTCCTGTGTGGTGACTGGGCTGTTCATAGCTCTCCCGTAACGGTTTGTGGTGTCGGCGCCTCTGACCCGCCGTTGCTCGGGCCGTCAGGCTCTCCAATAGGCAGACTGCAATGGAACGTGGCGCCCGTGATGTGGCCGTCAGACTCGACGTTGTTCACCACCCACAGACGACCGCGGTGCGATTCGATAATCGAACGGCAAATGTTCAGCCCCATGCCCATACCGTCGGACTTGGTGCTGTAAAACGGTTCAAACAGACGCTCGGCGGTTGCCTCGTCGACCCCCGGGCCCTGATCCACAACGCTGATGCAGACAAATCCGCTGTCGAGCCGCACGACCACGCGAATTACGGGGTCGACCGCATTCGGGCGCGCATCGTGCATGGCTTCCACGCCGTTCTTCAGCAGGTTCACCAGTACCTGCTCGATCAGCACCGGGTCGACGTAGATCACCGGCAAGCGCGAGCGCAGATCGGTCACGATGCGAATCTTGCGCTTGCGCGCTTCGAGTTCCGCGAGACCCACCGCGTCGGCGACGATATCGGCCACGCGCGTGGCTTGGCGTTTCGGCTCGCTGCGTTTCACGAACTCGCGAATGCGCTTGATGATCATGCCGGCGCGCACCGCCTGCTGAGCGGTTTTTTCGAGCACGGGCAGGAGATTGTCGGGCGTCGTTCGACCGGATTTAACCAGTGCGACGGTTCCCGAGCAATAGTTATTGATCGCGGCGAGCGGCTGGTTCAGTTCGTGCGCGAGCGACGAGGCCATTTCGCCCATCGTCATCAGGCGGCTGGTGAACTGCAGCTTCTCGTCCTGCTGACGCGAGAGTTCCTGAGCCTGCTTGCGGGTGGTGATGTCGGTCGCGATCTGCATCTGCGCGAGGTGGCCGTCCACCCACTGAATGTACTGACGGCGCACTTCGAACCATTTCTGGATGCTTTGCACATAGACTTCCTGCGCATCGGCGGTACTTTCGGTCAGGGCCGCGGCAGGCAGGCCCGCGTAGGTGTCCACCATGTCGATCGAATCGGACGACGCCTGCGCGCTATCGAATCCGCCGCCCGCCAGTTCCAGATGGCCGTCCGGGCGAATGCCGAACAGGTGGCGGTAGTAGCGGTTGGCGAACAGCAATTCGGCTTCGTCGGCGGCCAGCACGGAGACGGCGGCGTCCAGGCTTTCGAGCACGGTCGTGAAGCGTTCATGCGCGGCGGCGAGTTCCTCGCGCGCGCGCTTGGGCTCGGTGATGTCGGTCATCGACGACATCCAGCCGGTCTGGCGGCCCGAGCTGTCGATCAGCGGCGACACGTAGAGCCGCGCGTGGAACGACGAACCGTCCTTGCGGCGCACCCGCAATTCGAAACCTGAAGACGGTGCCTTGCCGCGCAGCGTCATATCGAGCTGGCGTTGCATTTCGGGGTAGGCGTCGCGCGGCCAGTAGGCGAACGGCGCGTTCTTGCCGACCAGATCGCTTTCGTCCCAGCCGGTCATCCGGCAGAAAGCGGGATTCACGTGCGTGATACGGCCGTGCATGTCGAGCACGCGCATACCGATCAGCACCGAGTTTTCCATTGCGCGGCGAAAGAAGGCTTCGGCGTAGAGCGCCTGCTGGGCCTCGAAACGTTGCCGCGTGTGCTTCCACAAACTCCACAGACTCCACAGCACGAAGCACGACAGGCCGGCCACCAGCCACACCAGCGTGTTGTTGGTGAAGTTGGTCATCTGCGGGAACGCGTAGACGCGTACCGAGACGCCCTGGCCCGGCGGGTCGAGCGGCAGATCGTAGAACATGTCGCGCGGCAGGCGCGGGCGGGTCGACGTGGTGGTCAACTCGCGGTTGTTCACGTCGATGATCGAGATTTTGTATTTGGCCGACAGCTCGGGCGGAATGTCGTGCTTGAGGATGCCTTCCACCGAGAACACGGCGGCAATCGTGCCGAGGAAGTCGCGGTCGCGGTAGACCGGCGTCTGCAGCGTGATGTAGCCATTGCCGAGGTCGTCGTAGATCAGCGGCGAATACACCTGGCGGCGCGTGTTGCGCGCCTCGGCGAAGGCGGCTTTGACGGCCTCGTCCATCTGCGCGTCGTTCGGTTTGGCAAGGCGCTGGCCGAACACGGGGAGGGCGGTATTGGGCCAGCGCGGTTGCTGCTGGCTCGTATACCAGTTCATGTAGAGGATCTCGGGATGCCCCTGCATGATGTCCGTAGTGGACACCTGGAATGAATGCGGATCGGCGTGGCCGGCGACGAGATCGCGGGCGAGGGCCTGAATCTGTTCCTGCGCGCCGGTCATGGACAGGCGGATCTGTTGCTGCGCCCACGCGACATTACGGTAGAGCGTGTCTTCCTGCTGCTGCTGTTCGCGCCGGTTGAGGCTCCACAGAATCAGGCTCATGACGACCAGAAAAACCAGGATCGACAGCAGCGGCGTGAGCAAATAGGAGTTCGACCACCACGGTCCGTGGTGCCAGCGGGAGGACGGCGTCGAATCCGCCGGCGAACCAGCGGTGCGCGCCGAGCGAGCGAAAAGCCGTTCGGTCAACATGCGTGGCATTGTAGCGCAGCAAGTCACTAGCAAATGGCGCAAAAAAGCGCTGAAAGAACCGTTATTCGGCGCAAACTAGCCGACGTATCCGTCGATCGGCAGTCAAATCAGGTTGCGCCGCAACAATTTTCCGCATTATGAGATCTGATCTCGTAATTCGAAAATTTTGTTGCGCGGACGTCGGGACCCCTTTTACAATCGGCCGAAGCTGCCGCGGCCGTGCTTCGTCCGCGTCGTCTGTTCAAAGAGCGTTCCTCTATATCCAGGAGACGAGCATGTCCGCTGTACCCGACGAAGTCATGAAATATGTCGCCGCTGAAAAAGACGACGATCCCCAGGAAACCGGCGAATGGCTGGAAGCGCTGGATGGCGTGATTTCTGCTGTGGGCCCCGATCGCGCTCACTACCTCATCGAGAAACAGATCGAATTCGCCCGCGTACACGGCGAACATCTGCCGTTCTCCGCAAACACCCCGTACATCAATACGATTCCTGTGTCGCGTCAGGCGCCGATTCCCGGCGATCAGGACCTCGAACACCGCATCCGCTCGTACACGCGCTGGAACGCCATTGCCATGGTGCTGCGCGCGGGCAAGGACACGAACGTCGGCGGCCACATCGCTTCGTTCGCGTCGGCCGCCACGCTGTACGACGTCGGCTATAACCATTTCTGGCACGCGCCGTCGGCTGAGCATGGCGGCGATCTCGTGTTCGTGCAGGGCCATTCGTCGCCGGGTGTGTACTCGCGCGCGTTCCTGCTCGGCCGTCTGAGCGAAAACCAGCTCGACAACTTCCGTCAGGAAGTGGGCGGCGAGGGCATCTCGTCGTATCCGCATCCGTGGCTGATGCCGGATTTCTGGCAATTCCCGACCGTCTCGATGGGCCTCGGCCCGATCATGGCGATCTACCAGGCGCGTTTCATGAAGTACATGCAGGCGCGCGGCATTGCGAAGACCGAAGGCCGCAAGGTCTGGGCGTTCCTCGGCGACGGCGAAACGGATGAACCGGAATCGCTCGGCGCAATCGGCATGGCCGGCCGCGAACGTCTCGACAACCTGGTGTTCGTGATCAACTGTAACCTGCAGCGCCTCGATGGCCCGGTGCGCGGTAACGGCAAGATCATCCAGGAACTCGAAAGCGAATTCCGCGGCGCCGGCTGGAACGTCATCAAGGTCGTCTGGGGCAGCCGCTGGGATGCGCTGTTCCAACGCGACAAGTCGGGCGCGCTGATGCGCCGGATGATGGAAGTCGTCGACGGCGAATATCAGACGTACAAGTCGGAATCGGGCGCGTTTGTTCGCGAACACTTCTTCAATACGCCGGAACTGAAGGCGCTGGTCGCCGACTGGTCCGACGAAGACGTGTGGAACCTGAACCGCGGCGGCCACGATCCGCACAAGATCTATGCCGCGTTCAGCGAGGCGAGCAACACCAAGGGCCAGCCGACCGTCATTCTCGCGAAGACGATCAAGGGCTACGGCATGGGTGAAGCCGGTCAGGCGATGAACATCACCCACCAGCAGAAGAAACTGCACGTGGATCAGCTGAAGAAATTCCGCGACCAGTTCCGCCTGCCGATTTCCGACGAAGATATCGTCAACGTGCCGTACCTCAAGTTCGAAGAAGGTTCGAAGGAACTCGAGTACATGCGCGCTCGCCGCCAGGAGCTCGGCGGCTACCTGCCCGCGCGTCGCCAGAAGGCCGAGTCGCTGCCGGTGCCGGCGCTGGACGCGTTCGAGCCGCTGCTGAAGGGCACGGGCGAAGGCCGTGAAATCTCCACGACCATGGCGTTCGTGCGGATCCTGAACATCCTGCTGAAAGACAAGGCACTCGGCAAGCGCATCGTGCCGATCGTGCCGGACGAGTCGCGTACCTTCGGCATGGAAGGCCTGTTCCGTCAGATCGGTATCTGGAATCAGGACGGCCAGAAGTACATTCCGGAAGACTCCGATCAGCTGATGTTCTATCGCGAATCGGAATCCGGTCAGATCCTGCAGGAAGGCATCAACGAAGCCGGTGGCATGTGTGACTGGATCGCAGCCGCGACGTCGTACTCGACGCACGGCGAGATCATGATCCCGTTCTACATCTTCTATTCGATGTTCGGCTTCCAGCGTATCGGCGATCTGGCATGGGCGGCGGGCGATATGCGTTCGCGCGGCTTCCTGCTGGGCGGTACCGCTGGCCGCACCACGCTGAACGGCGAAGGTCTGCAGCACGAAGACGGGCACTCGCTCCTGTGGGCGGCATCGGTGCCGAACTGCATCAGCTACGACCCGACGTTCGGTTACGAACTCGCCGTCATCATGCAGGACGGTCTGCGTCGCATGGTTGCCGACCAGGAAGACGTGTACTACTACATCACGGTGATGAACGAGAACTACGAGCACCCGGCGATTCCGCAGGGCGACGCTGTAGCGGCCGACATCATCAAGGGTATGTATTCGTTCAGAAAGGCTGACGCGAATCAGAAGGCGCCGCGCGTTCAACTGATGGGCGCGGGCACGATCTTCAACGAAGTGATCGCCGCTGCGGATCTTCTGAAGAACGACTGGGGCGTTGCGGCCGACCTGTGGAGCGTGCCGAGCTTCACCGAACTCGCGCGCGAAGGCCACGAAGTGCAGCGCTGGAACCTGCTGCACCCGACGGAAGAGAAGAAGGTCTCGCACGTCGAGAAACTGCTGAAGGACGCACAGGGTCCGGTCATCGCTTCGACCGACTACGTGCGCGCGCTGACCGAGCAGATCCGCGCGTTCGTGCCGCAGAAATTCGTCGTGCTGGGCACGGATGGCTACGGCCGTTCGGACACGCGTGAGAAGCTGCGCCACTTCTTCGAAGTCGATCGCTACTGGGTCACGGTTGCCGCGTTGAATGCACTGGCAGACGAAGGCGCGATCGAACGCAAGGTGGTCGCCGAGGCGCTCAAGAAGTACAACCTTGATCCCGCCAAACCCAACCCGATGACCGTCTAAGGCATCATTCCCCGTGTGCCGTGGCGTGCGCGCCTGCCCCTGATCGCCAGGGGCGGGTGGCGTGCGCGGCCCAGGAGACACTAACAATGAGTCAAGCGATCGAAATCAAGGTGCCGGACATCGGCGATTACAAGGACATTCCTGTGATCGAGGTGCTGGTGAAGGCGGGTGATACCGTCGAGAAAGAGCAATCGCTCGTTACGCTGGAATCCGACAAGGCGACCATGGACGTGCCGAGCTCGGCCGCCGGCGTCGTCAAGGAAGTGAAGGTCAAGGTCGGCGATACCGTGTCGGAAGGCTCGGTCATCGTCGTGGTGGAAGCCGAAGGTGGCGCTGCCGCGCCGGCACCGGCGCCCGCGCCGAAGCAGACGGCCGAAAAGCCGTCGGACGCGCCGGCTGCACCGTCGCCGGCACCCGCTCAACCGTCCGCACTGGCGCAAGCGCCGGTGATCCAGGCGGGCGAGGGCGGTGCGCGCAAGGCGAGCCACGCTTCACCGTCCGTGCGCAAGTTCGCGCGCGAACTCGGCGTCGACGTGGTGCAAGTGCAGGGCACCGGTCCGAAGGGCCGCATTACGCAAGCCGACGTGACCGCCTTCATCAAGGGCGTGATGACCGGTCAGCGTGCCGCACCTGCTGGCGCTGCGCCGGCTGCCGCGGGCGGTGGCGAACTGAATCTGCTGCCGTGGCCGAAGGTCGACTTCACCAAGTTCGGCCCGGTCGATGCAAAGCCGCTGTCGCGCATCAAGAAGATCTCGGGCGCGAATCTGCATCGCAACTGGGTGATGATTCCGCACGTCACGAACAACGATGAAGCGGACATCACCGATCTCGAAGCGCTGCGCGTGCAGTTGAACAAGGAAAACGAAAAGGCCGGCGTGAAAGTCACGATGCTGGCGTTCGTGATCAAGGCAGTGGTTGCCGCCCTGAAGCAGTTCCCGACGTTCAATGCCAGCCTCGACGGCGACAACCTGGTGTTCAAGCAGTACTTCCATATCGGCTTTGCCGCCGATACGCCGAACGGTCTGGTCGTTCCGGTGATTCGCGATGCGGACAAGAAGGGTTTGATCGATATCGCGAAGGAAATGACCGAGCTTTCGAAGGCCGCGCGTGATGGCAAGCTGAAGCCGGATCAGATGCAAGGTGGCTGCTTCTCGATTTCTTCGCTGGGTGGGATTGGCGGGACTAACTTCACGCCGATTATCAATGCGCCTGAAGTCGCCATTCTCGGTTTGTCGCGTGGCGCGATGAAGCCGGTTTGGGATGGCAAGCAGTTTGTGCCGCGTCTGATTCTGCCGCTGTCGTTGTCGTATGACCATCGCGTGATCGATGGGGCTGCGGCGGCGCGGTTCAATGCGTATCTGGGTGCGATTCTTGCCGATTTTCGGCGTGTGATTCTTTGATCTGATGGTGCGCGGGGCGCTGGGTTGGTTTTTGTTGGTTATCCGCGTCTCTCTGTAGAACCTGCTTTCTTAGTGGTCTATTAGCGTCGCCCCTGTGCGGGGCGGCACTTACTTTTCTTTGTCTTCCAAAGAAAAGCAAGCAAAAGAAAGGCGCGTCCTTGGGCGGACTGCAAAGGATGTTTCTGTTCGCCGCGCCGCCAGCTTTTGGGCTGCATGTTGCTGGTTCTTCGCTTCATTACGATCAATACGAGAAGGGGACACTATGAGTCTCGTCGAAGTAAAAGTGCCGGATATCGGTGACTTCAAGGACGTCGATGTCATCGAAGTCAATATCAAACCGGGCGATGTCATCGAGAACGAACAGGCGCTGATGACGCTCGAGTCCGATAAGGCCTCCATCGAAGTGCCGAGCGATACCGCCGGTACAGTCAAGGAAGTACGCGTCAAAGCCGGCGACAAAGTCTCGCAAGGCACGATCATCGCGCTCGTCGAAACGTCGGCAGATGCGGGCGCGGCTAAGGCGCCTGAGAAAGCGCCGGCACCGGCGCCCGCACCGGCGCCTGCAGCGCAAGCGCCTGCCGCTGCGCCGAAGGCTGCCGCGCCCGCGCCCGCGCCGCAAGCCGGTAGCTTCTCCGGCAGCGCGGATATCGAGTGCGACATGCTCGTGCTCGGTTCGGGCCCCGGCGGTTATTCGGCCGCGTTCCGCTCGGCCGACCTCGGCATGAAGACGGTGCTCGTCGAACGTTATTCAACGCTCGGCGGCGTCTGTCTGAATGTCGGCTGTATTCCGTCGAAGGCGCTGCTGCACACGGCGCTCGTGATCGACGAAGCCGAAGCGCTCGGCTCGCATGGCATCACGTTCGGTAAGCCGCAAATCGATCTCGACAAGCTGCGCGACTTCAAGTCGGGCGTCGTCAAGAAGCTCACCGGCGGTCTCGCCGGCATGGCCAAGATGCGCAAGGTCGAAGTCGTGACGGGCACCGGTTCGTTCGTCGATCCGTATCACATGGAAGTGCAGACCGAAGGCGGCAAGAAGGTCGTCAAGTTCAAGCAGGCGATCATCGCCGCGGGCTCGGAAGCGGTGAAGCTGCCGTTCATTCCGGAAGATCCGCGTGTGGTCGATTCGACCGGCGCGCTCGAACTGCGTCAGATTCCGCAGCGCATGCTGGTGATCGGCGGCGGCATTATCGGTCTCGAAATGGCGACGGTGTACGCCACGCTCGGCGCGCAGATCGACGTGGTCGAAATGCTCGACGGTCTGATGGCCGGCGCGGATCGGGATCTGGTCAAGGTCTGGGAAAAGTACAACAGCAAGCGTTTTGCGAACGTCATGCTGAAGACCAAGACCACCGGCGCGGAAGCGAAAGACGACGGCATCTACGTGTCGTTCGAAGGCGAAAAGGCCCCGGCCGAAGCGCAGCGCTACGACCTCGTGCTGGTTGCCGTCGGCCGTACGCCGAATGGCAAGAAGATCGGTGCGGACAAGGCGGGTGTGGCGGTCACGGATCGCGGCTTTATCGACGTCGACAAGCAGATGCGCACCAATGTGCCGCACATCTTCGCGATCGGCGATATCGTCGGCCAACCGATGCTCGCGCACAAAGCCGTGCATGAAGGTCACGTCGCCGCTGAAGCCGCTCATGGCGAAAAGGCCTACTTCGACGCGCTGCAGATTCCGTCGGTGGCCTACACCGATCCGGAAGTCGCATGGGCCGGCAAGACGGAAGACCAGCTGAAAGCCGCAGGCATCAAGTACGGCAAGGCGGTGTTCCCGTGGGCCGCTTCGGGCCGCGCGATCGCCAACGGTCGCGACGAAGGCTTTACCAAGCTGCTGTTCGACGAAGAGACCCATCGCGTGATCGGCGGCGGTATTGTCGGTCTGAATGCCGGCGATCTGATCAGCGAAGTCTGTCTCGCGGTCGAAATGGGTGCGGACGCAACGGATATCGGTAAGACGATTCACCCGCATCCGACACTTGGCGAATCGATCGGCATGGCCGCCGAATTGTACGAAGGCGTTTGTACCGACCTGCCGCCGCAGAAAAAGAAGTAGTGCTATGGGGTCCGCCTGCATGCGGGCGGACCCGGGCGGGCTCAATAATGCAGAGCCAAAAGAAAACGGCGCGCCCCGCAAAGGGCGCGCCGTTTTCTTTTGCAGCAAGCAGCGTTCGCCGTGAAGCGACGCATGAAGCATGCGTCGTGCATCTCAGACAGCGGGCAAAAAAATCCCGGCTTGGCGCCGGGCAAACGATACGTTATTCAACGTATCGGAGCGTTCGGCCAGATAAAACCGTGTGAGCGGCAACGGCACGACGCTGTTGCTTGCGGTAACGCCGGCTCAACCCTGAGGCTGAGCCGGCGCAATGTGATGCCTGGAAGTGATGCGTGAAACCTAGACTGCCTTCTTTGCCGAGCGCGATGCTTGCGCAGCGGCTTGCGATGCTGCCTTCGATGCGGCCGTTGCGGCTGCATTGAAGTTGCTTTCGGCGATTTCGACAGCTTGCTTGGTTGCCTTGTGGACCGTTTCGTACGTGGTGTTGGCGGCGGTGATAGCCGACTTGATCACGGCGACAGCGGTTTCCGAACCGGCCGGTGCATTCTTCGCAACGTTTTCGACGAGCGACTGGACCTTGCGGTTTTGCTCTTCGAATTGAGCTTCCGCGACGCGGGTGAATTCACCTTGCGTTGCCGAAACGATCTCATACACGTGACGGCCGTACGACAGCGCCTTTTCAGCCACCGGCTGTGCAAGGCTTGCCTGCAGTGCCAGCAGTTCCTGCGCGTCTTTCACCGACAGCGCGCGTTGGGCATTTTCCTGGCTTTCTGCGAGCGTCGATTTCACGACTTGCAGGTTCAGTTCAACCAGCTTCTCGACGCCTTCGAATGCTTTGGTCGTCAGGCCGAACAACGTTTCAAAGTTGGCTTTCTGGGCTGCAGCAAATTGCTCAGGGGTCAGCAGAGTCATGGTTTACGCTCCTGGGTCGCGGCCTGTCTGTGCGGACCGCATTGGGTTAGTGGCAAGACGCTTTAAGATCGTCTCCCCGGACTACGATGTATTGTGCATCGCAGCAATGATTCCCATTTTAGGATGGTCGCAACGAATGTCAAGCGTTTTTTGTGCGTTGCACAATGTTAATAAATTGCTGATAAAACAATACGTTATGCAGTAGGCATGACATTCATATGGTGCGGGTTGATTTGTCCGTCGCACCACGCTGGTGCGGGAAGAATCCGCATTTGTTACCGATTCCAGGAGAGATTTTGACCCTTGATGACGCGCTGCATTGGCGAGAACGCAACGCGGGCGTTTGACAAAAAATCCATAACCGTCCATCTCGATGTAAACCAGAAAGTGTCACGGAACGTTAATGCTCTATGCTGGTCGAATGCGCGTTGGCGGTCTGCAGCAGGCGTTTAACAGCCGTCAGCGAGACTCCTGCGATGTCCGGTGGACCGGCACACTGTGCCGGCACGTGGCGCCGGCAAAGCTGTGTACGCTGGCGCTCGGACCGTATTTCCCCTGATCAAGGTTGTCTCGAAATTGCCGTTATGCTGAAAGGATCGTCTCGATTCCAGCATCTGGCGGCAAAGGCGAGGCGCGACGCGTTGACGATCGTTTTTTTCGATCGAGACGCGGCACTTATTTGTGTTTTTGCGATCGGACCTTACAAGCCGGTTTAAGGAGCGCGTATAAGTGCTTCAAATTGCTAATTTTTCGTTGTTTTACTACACTTGCGGAAACCTCTTGCCGCTCCCTACCGAACACCCATGAAAACCGACATGTTTTCGTCGCTAAAAGTGATCCACGGCGCGGCCCGTAGCACCGCTCTGTCGGTGGCCGCCTCCATGGTCATCGCGGCGGCGTTCGCCACGCCCGTCAGCACTTTTGCCGCCACGCCCGCTACACCCGCCACCAAGGCGAAAACTTCCAAACACGCGAAAGCAGCCAAAAAGCCTGCCGCGGCCACTGCCAGCAAGGTGTCAGGCAAGAAGGCCGTGAACGGCGCCGCCGCGAAGACCGTGGCCGCCGCGGGCGACGATGCTCCGCGCGCGAGTGTCAAGCGCAAGCGCGTGACGTACACGTCGAACGGCCGCCACCATTCGGTCGTGCGCCGTGTCGCGTACGAACCGCGTCCGCCTACCGTCGGCCAGGCTTTCGGTCTGCACGAAACGCCGGACGCGCTGATGCTGCGCTCAAGCGTTGCCTACGTGGTCGACCAGAATAGCGGCGAGTCGCTGTTCGACAAGAATTCGCGCGCCGTGGTGCCGATCGCATCGATCACCAAGCTGATGACCGCGATGGTGGTGCTCGATTCGAAAGAGCCGATGACCGACCAGATCGAAGTCACCGACGAAGACCGCGACTACGAGAAGAACACCGGCTCGCGTCTGTCAGTGGGTTCGGTACTCTCGCGTGAAGACATGCTGCACATCGCGCTGATGGCTTCGGAAAACCGCGCGGCCGCCGCGCTGTCGCGTTATTTCCCGGGCGGCCGTCCGGCCTTCCTCGCGGCAATGAATGCGAAGGCCAAGCAACTCGGCATGACCGACACGCACTTCGAGAACCCCACGGGTTTGACGAGCCAGAACGTGTCGAGCGCACGCGACCTCGTGAAGATGGTCAACGCGGCGTATCAATATCCGCTGATCCGCAAGTTCTCGACCGATCATAGCTACGAGGTCTACACGGGCAAGCGTTCGCTGGCGTACAACAGCACCAATGCATTGGTGCGCAACCCGACGTGGGACATCGGCCTGCAAAAGACCGGTTTCATCAACGAAGCGGGCGAGTGCCTGGTGATGCAGGCGACCATTCACGGCCGTCCGATGATCATGGTGTTGCTCGACTCGTCGGGTAAGTATTCGCGCTTTGCGGACGCAACGCGTCTGCGCACGTGGCTCGACAACGGTGGCGATCAGCCGCGCATCACCAGTGCGGATGCCGGCGGCGCGGGTACCTGAAGCCGCTTTTGCATCTTCTGGCAGCCGGTTTTCGAACCGGCCAAAAAAAAGCCTCGCGTTTGCGAGGCTTTTTTATTGAACCGCAGGAGCAACAACAGCATGCTTATGCGTGCTGTGGACGCTCCTGCTGTATCTGCGGGCGATAACCGAGCGACGCGGAAATCAGCAACGCCGTCTGGCTGAGTTGTGCCAGCCACGAATCCTGTAAGCGATCCGCCGGGGCGGACAGCGACAGGCCGGCAACCAGCTTGCCGGTATCGTCGTAAATCCCCGCTGCGATACAGCGCACGCCCAGCTCCAGTTCTTCGTTATCGCGCGCACACGCCTGTTGACGCACGTGCGACAGTTCGCGTTCGAGTTTGGTCAGATCGGTGATGCTGTTCTGCGTATGGCCGGACAGGCCGGTACGCGTGGCATAAGCCCGCACGCGGGTCGATTCGTCCGCAGCGAGGAACAGCTTGCCCACCGAGGTCAGATGCAGCGGCGCGCGACCGCCGATCGCCCGTACCACCTGCATGCCGGAGCGCTCGGAGTAGGCCCGTTCTATATAGACGATTTCGTCGCCCTGGCGCACCGACAGGTTCACCGTCTGCCCGGTTTGGCGGTGCAGTTCGCGCATCGGCGTGAGCGCCGCGTCGCGTACCGAGAGCCGCGCCTTCACCAGGTTGCCCAGTTCGAGCAGGCGCATGCCGAGGCGGTAGGTGCCGGGGTCCGACCGGTCGACCAGCCGGCACATCACCATGTCGTTCAGGATGCGGTGCGCGGTGGACGGATGCAGCTCCGTGCGGATGGCAAGTTCTTTCAGGCTGACCGGGTCGCTATGCGCAGCAAGAGCATCGAGCAAGCGCATCATGCGTTCGATCACCTGGATCGACGTTTTGGGATCCGGGTTCGTATCGCTCATGGGAGGAATCGGTTGACGCGTCAAACAGCGGAAATTGATTGTATCCCGTATTGTGAAAAGAAGGAAAGCGGTTGGAAGCGCTATTCCAATTTAACGTGGCATTCGTCCTATGCCTTCCGGCCGTTGGTATTGTGCGCCAAACAGCGGATAATCAGGGACGTTTTCCCGAAGGAGGGCTCATGCGAGTCGGATTGTTCGTCACCTGCCTGATTGACCTGATGCGTCCGGAGATCGGTTTTTCGGTCATCAAGCTGATCGAAGGCGCCGGTTTCGAGGTGATGGTGCCGCCTGCGCAAACCTGCTGTGGGCAGCCTGCATACAACTCGGGTGAGCGGCGCATCGCACGCGATCTGGCCGAGAAGACCATGCGCGAGTTCGAACAATTCGACTACATCGTGGTGCCCTCCGGTTCCTGCGGCGGCATGATCCGTGCGCACTACGGCGACCTGTTCGCGAGCGATCCAGAACTGATGAACCGCTTTGGCCGCTTGCGGGCCAAGGTGTTCGAGCTGACCGATTTCCTCGTCAATGTGGCCAGGGTGCAATTGCAGCCTGGCGAGTTCTCGGGCCATGTGACTTATCACGATTCCTGTTCGGGGCTGCGCGAACTCGGCGTCAAGGCGCAGCCGCGCGCGTTGCTGGCGCAGGTGGGCGTGGCGGTGACCGAAATGAAGGATTGCGAGCACTGTTGCGGCTTTGGTGGCACCTTCGCAATCAAGTACGGCGACATCTCGACCGCGATCGTCGACGAGAAATGCGCGAATATCGGTGCGAGCGGCGCCGGCACGGTGGTGCTCGGCGACCTCGGCTGCATGCTCAATATTGAAGGCCGCCTGCGGCGCACGGGCGACACCACCACCCGCGTGCTGCACATCGCCCAGGTGCTGGCGGGCGACGCGTAAGAAGCGTCGCGGCGCCCCAGTACGCGCTTGATTCGAGACACGCCATTTCAGGCGCGTCATTCGCGCACCCCAGTCGAATTCGCTCAAGGCTGCCATGCAAGTCCAATCGATGCATTTCAAGGCCCGCGCGGGCCAAAAACTCGCCGACCAGCGTTTGCAGCAGAACCTCACCAAGCTGTCGACCAAGTTCGTGTCGGCGCGCGCCGCGTCCATGACCGCGATCGATTTTTCCGCCACCCGTGCCGCGCTCAAGGAGCGCCGCAATCGCGCGCTGGAAAATCTCGATGTCTGGCTCGAGACCTTCGAACGCGAAGCGGCCCGGCGCGGCGTAACGGTGTTGTTCGCCGAGACGACGCAGGAGGCCGCGCGCCTCGTCGGCGATATTGCGCGCCGGCACGAGGTGAAGAAGGTGATCAAGACCAAGTCGATGGTCACCGAGGAAATGCGCCTGAACGAGGTGTTGGGGCAGATGGGCGTGCAGTCGATCGAAACCGATCTGGGCGAATACATTCTGCAGATCAACGACAACGAGCCTCCCAGCCACATCATTGCGCCGGTCGTCCATAAAGATAAGGACGAGATCGCCGATCTTTTCGCGAAAACGCACGACCGGCCGCGCCTGACCGAGATCACGGACATGACCCGCGAGGCGCGCGAGATGCTGCGCCCGCACTTCATGAGCGCGGATATGGGCGTAACAGGTGGCAACTTCGTAGTGGCCGAGACGGGTTCGGTCGTGCTGGTCACGAACGAGGGCAACGAAGGCATGTGCACGGTGATGCCGCGCGTGCATGTGGCCGTGACCGGCATCGAGAAAGTGTTGCCAACGCTGGAAGATCTGGCGACGGCGATGCGCCTCTTGCCGCGTTCGGCCACCGGCCAGGCAAGCTCGAATTATTTTTCATTGCTGACCGGGCCGCGTGGCGCGGGCGATCAGGACGGTCCCGAGCATATGTACGTTGTGCTGGTCGACGGCGGCCGCACGGGGCTGATCGGCGGCGATTTCCAGGACATGCTCCGCTGTATCCGCTGCGGCGCTTGCATGAACCACTGCCCGGTGTATCAGAAGGTGGGTGGTCATGCCTACGGCTGGGTTTATCCGGGGCCGATGGGCTCGGTGCTGACGCCGAGCTACGTCGGGATCGACAAGGCGCTGGATCTGCCTCAGGCGGCAACGTTGTGCGGTGAATGCAACAGCGTATGTCCGGTGGGCATTCCCTTGTCCGATTTGCTGCGCAAGCTGCGCGAGAAGCAGGTCGAGCGCCGGCTGCGACCGTGGCGCGAGCGGCTAGGGTTTGCCGTGTGGGGTTTCCTCGCGCTGCACCCGGATGCTTATGCGCTTCTCACCAGGCTGGCGGTTCGTGTGCTGGAACAAATGGGCGGCCGGAATCGTTCGATCGCCAAACTGCCGTTGGGTGGTGCGGGTTGGACCAATACGCGCGACATGCCGGCGCCGGTTGGCCGTACGTTCAGAGAACTTTACGCCGCACAACGCAGCCATATTGGCTGAGCGGGCAAGGCGTGCGGCTGGATTGCGCCAACGCCTGCCCGCCGCGTTGCCGGGTCAGTGGTCCGACATGCCGGGCTGGCGGCCGTAAGAACCTCTAGCCGAGGCATTGCCGCCGTTGCCGCGCCCGCCGCCATTACCTCCGTTACCTGCCTGCTGGGGTGGAGGCGACGGCGGACTGCCTGCGCCGGGGCGTGGCGCATTCGACCCGCTCGGTCCTCTCGGACCGCCCACGGCGCCTTGAGGCGGCGGCCCCCCGCGTGGACCGGCGCCATTTGGCTGACCATGCCAGCCGCCGTTATCGCCGCGATTTCCGTTGTTTCCATAGTTGCCGTTATTCGGCCGGCCCCGATCCGGATAACCCGGGTAGCCCCGATATCCGGGTCCTGGCCCCGGTCCGTAATAGCGGCCCGGTCCGTCGTAGTAACCCGGCCCTGAGTAATTGCCGTAGCCCATGTAGACACTGGTTTGCGGCACAACCGGCACACCTGTGGCGTAGCCGTCGTAACTGCCATAGTCGTTGTAGCCGCCGCCATAGCCGTTGCCGTTCATGGCTGTGCCGTCAGGATAGACGGCACAGCCGCCTAGCAATGCGGCAGCGACGGCCAGACCTGCGAGTGGAGCAATAGGTTTCATTTGGACGACCAGTGCGAAGTTTTCATTTCCGTAAGACAGCTATTATCGCCAACCGTCGCACTAGCTTTGTATGCGTTTGTAAGGACTTCTCTTTTACGCCACGACGTACGTCAACGTTGTGCACGGCAAGCCGGTCAACGGACTGTTCCATCCAGCGCAACGCTGTATCTCGTCCCTATGGGTTTTTCCCGATTGTGAATTCCTATAGCATTTCGACTGGGCATAGTGCGTCACGAGCGTACGAGCCCCAATCGGAGAAACAAACATCATGAAAAAGATAATATCGGTGTACTGGCCCCTCGCCATCGTTGTGCCGCTTGCTGCGGCAGCCTATCTGCACATTTGCGGCAATGAGGCTATGCGTTCGTCGCAAGCGCCGCTCGCGGCCGATCAACTGACCGCGGAGCTGGCTCGTGCCGTCTCGTACGGCATGGTCGACAGCACGGCGACGCTGCCGGCCAAACCCATGCGCGCCGTCACGGCAATGCCGCTAGCTGAAGCGTCTTAAGTCTCAAGTAACCAGGCGGCCGCCTTCCGGCGCGATTCGGCGCGGCTTTGTATAATCGCGCCACCGTTTCTTAACCGTCGATCCGCGGGCGTTCAGCGTCCGAAAGCCTCTGATGAAAACCGTGTCCATCTGCTTTGTCTGCCTGGGGAACATTTGCCGTTCGCCAACCGCGGAAGGCGTGATGCGCCGTTTGGTCGAGGAGGCGAAGCTTGCGGAGCAGATTCTGATCGATTCCGCCGGCACGGGTGACTGGCACATCGGCCAGCCGCCGGACGAGCGCGCGCAAGCCGCCGCCGGCCGGCGCGGTTATCAGCTTGCTGCGTTGCGCGGGCGTCAGATTGCGGCAGCCGACTTCGAGCGCTTCGATCTGCTGATCGCGATGGATGACAAAAACGTCGCCGCGCTGCGCCAGGTTTGTCCGGCGCAGCAGCGCGACAAAATCCGCCTGCTGATGGAGTTCGTGCCTGAAGCGGACGGCCGCTGGTCCGGCGCGCGAGAAGTGGCCGACCCCTATTTCGGCGGCGCCGAGGGCTTCGAGCAGGTGCTGGATCAATGCGAAGCGGCCTGCCGTGGGTTGATCGCAGCGTTGCGGCCCCAACTGATTGCATAAGTCTGCTGGTGGCCGGCAAGCGTCGGCTGCGCAATCCAGCAATTAAGCAAATGACCCAATTTGCGATAGGGATACTTGACTAATTCACTCATGTATTTATACTTGACCAAACTTGTCGAGAATTGCGGTTCCCACACCATATGAGACTCACCACGAAAGGCCGTTTCGCCGTCACGGCGATGATTGACCTGGCACTGCGCCAGGAGCAGGGCCCGGTGACGCTTGCGGGTATCAGCCAGCGCCAACATATCTCCCTGTCTTATCTCGAGCAGCTGTTTGGCAAGCTGCGTCGTCACGAAATCGTCGAATCCGTGCGCGGACCCGGCGGCGGCTACAATCTGGCCCGCCGCGCTGAAGACGTGACCGTCGCCGACATCATCATTGCTGTCGACGAGCCGCTCGACGCCACCCAGTGCGGCGGCAAGGGCTCGTGCGAGGGTACCAAGCAGCACGACGGCCATTGCATGACGCACGAATTGTGGTCGACGCTGAACCAGAAAATGGTCGAGTACCTGGATTCGGTTTCCCTGAAAGATCTGGTCGATCAGCAGCGTTCGCGCGAAGGTGCGCCGGCGGTGTTGCGTGATCGCCGCAATGAGGCGCCGGCGGTCGAACCTGCTCGCGTCGTGCCGAAAGGGCCTAATTCAGTTTTCAACATGGCCGGTTCCTAGGCGCGGCAGCTAAGCACACCGCAGCCTGATCAGAAACCCAGAAGCCAGAGCAATGACGTCCCCGGAGCAATTGATGAATAACGACACTCTCCACCTGCCCATTTACATGGACTACAGCGCGACGACGCCGATCGATCCGCGCGTGGTGGACAAGATGATTCCGTACCTGCGCGAGCAGTTCGGCAACCCTGCGTCGCGCAGCCACCAATATGGGTGGGACGCGGAACGTGCGGTCGAGGAAGCGCGCGAGAACGTCGCCGCGCTGGTGAACGCCGACCCGCGCGAAATTATCTGGACCTCGGGCGCAACGGAGTCGGACAACCTCGCGATCAAGGGTGCGGCGCACTTCTACAAGAGCAAGGGCAAGCACATCATCACGGTGAAAACCGAGCACAAGGCTGTGCTCGACACCTGCCGCGAACTCGAGCGCGAAGGCTTCGAAGTTACCTATCTGGATGTCAAGGAAGACGGTCTGATCGACCTCGAGAAGTTCAAGGCCGCTCTGCGCCCGGACACGATTCTGGTGTCGGTCATGTCGGTCAACAACGAGATCGGCGTGATCCAGGACATCGAGGCAATCGGCGAGATTACCCGGGAAAAGGGCATTGTTTTCCACGTCGACGCGGCGCAGGCCACCGGCAAGATCGAGATCGATCTGCAAAAGCTGAAGGTCGACCTGATGTCGTTCTCGGCGCACAAGACGTACGGTCCGAAGGGCATCGGCGCGCTGTACGTGCGTCGCAAGCCGCGTATCCGCATCGAAGCGCAAATGCACGGCGGCGGTCACGAGCGCGGCATGCGTTCGGGCACGCTGGCTACGCACCAGATCGTCGGCATGGGCGAAGCGTTCCGTATCGCACGTGAAGAAATGGCGACGGAAAACGAGCGTATTCGCATGCTGCGCGACCGTCTGCTGCGCGGCCTGTCGGAGATGGAAGAAACGTATGTGAACGGCGACATGGAAAAGCGTGTCCCGCACAACCTGAACATCAGCTTCAATTTCGTCGAAGGCGAATCGCTGATCATGGCGGTGAAGGACGTGGCGGTGTCGTCGGGTTCGGCTTGCACGTCGGCTTCGCTGGAGCCGTCGTACGTGCTGCGCGCACTCGGCCGCAACGACGAGCTTGCGCATAGCTCGATCCGTTTCACGGTGGGCCGCTTCACGACCGAGCAGGACGTCGATTACGTGATCAACCTGCTGAAGACCAAGATTTCGAAGCTGCGCGATTTGTCGCCGCTGTGGGAAATGCACAAGGACGGGATCGATATTTCGACGATCCAATGGGCAGCGCACTGACGCACCAGTTCGGACAACGTCGAATTTATCGAATTGCAATTTGCAGGTTGAAACGGATCAAGGAGTGTAATCATGGCTTATAGCGACAAGGTTCTGGACCACTACGAAAACCCGCGCAACGTCGGTTCCTTCGCGAAGGACGACGATGCGGTCGGAACCGGCATGGTCGGCGCGCCGGCATGCGGCGACGTGATGAAGCTGCAGATTCGCGTGGGCGCGGACGGCATCATCGAAGACGCGAAGTTCAAGACGTACGGCTGCGGTTCGGCGATCGCGTCGAGCTCGCTCGTCACCGAATGGGTGAAGGGCAAGACGCTCGATCAGGCCATGTCGATCAAGAACACGCAGATCGCCGAAGAACTGGCGCTGCCGCCGGTGAAGATCCACTGCTCGATCCTCGCGGAAGACGCGATCAAGGCAGCGGTCGCCGACTACAAGCAGCGTCACGGCGAAGTGGCCGTCGAAGGCGACAAGCAACACGCATAAGCGTGTTGGAGTGAATCGAAGCGGGCGGTGCGGCTAGCAATGCACGGCCCGGCATGAGCGATATTTGATGCAGGCAGGGTAGCAGCGCGGAAGTAGTCACAAGAGTGACGAACACGCGCCGCGCAATGAGAAACGCTATGGCAATTACGTTGACCGAAAAGGCAGCACAGCACGTCCAGAAGTATCTGACTCGCCGCGGCAAGGGTGTCGGGCTGCGCGTAGGCGTGCGCACAACCGGTTGCTCGGGTTTGGCCTACAAGCTCGAGTACGTGGATGAACTCGCGCCCGAAGACGAAGTGTTCGACTGCAACGGCGTGAAGATCATTGTCGACCCGAAGAGCCTCGCTTACATCGACGGCACCGAACTCGACTTCGCACGCGAAGGGTTGAACGAAGGCTTCAAGTTCAACAACCCGAACGTGAAGGACGAGTGCGGCTGCGGCGAATCGTTCCGCGTGTAGATCGGTTCACTCCGCGTGCAGCGGATCAAAGGCGGCGCGTGCCGCCTTTTTAGTTTTATCCGCGTGTTTAGCCTGCACTCCGGTGCGCTTTCCTGAACGGACTCCTTTTATCTGATGGCATCGCTGAACGACAGCCACTTCGACCTGTTCGATCTGCCGGCGCAATTCGCGCTCGACGCAGCGGCACTCGATCACGCCTACCGCACGGTGCAGGCACAGGTGCATCCGGACCGCTTCGCGGCGGCCGGCGACGCCCAAAAGCGCATCGCAATGCAATGGGCGACGCGCACCAACGAGGCCTATCAGACGCTGCGCGATCCGTTGAAGCGCGCAACCTATCTGCTGCACCTGCGCGGCATCGACGTCGGCGCGGAGAACAACACGGCGATGGAGCCGGCGTTCCTGATGCAGCAGATGGAGTGGCGCGAAGGTATCGAAGACGCGGCCGCGGCGAAAAACGTCGACGCGCTCGATGCGTTGCTGACCGAACTGCGCGACGAAGAGCGCATGCGCTTTGACAAGCTCGGCGCGCTGCTCGACAGCGGTGCGAATCAGGCGGCGGGCGAGGCGGTGCGGCAGTTGATGTTCATCGAGCGGGTGGCGTCGGAAATCGGTACGCAGATCGAGCGGCTCGAAAATTAGCGCTGCAGCGTCGCGCATGAATACGCAGCCAAAGCAGACGTAGCAAACGCATTTAGCAACGCATCAAGCAACGCATCCAGCAACGCTTCAAGCAACGCATCCAGCAACGCGAAAATTCAGGACGGGGCCAAGCAGCTCCGAGAAGATCCAGATGGCCTTACTGCAAATCTCCGAACCCGGCATGGCGCCGGCGCCCCATCAGCGGCGCCTCGCGGTCGGCATCGATCTCGGCACCACCAACTCCCTCGTGGCCGCCGTGCGCAGCGGCGTGCCCGACGTGCTGCCCGACGAAGACGGCCACGTACTGCTGCCCTCGGTGGTGCGTTACCTGGAAAAGGGCGGCCGCCGTATCGGCCGCAAGGCCAAGGCTGAAGCCGCCACCGATCCGCGCAACACGATCGTGTCGGTCAAGCGCTTCATGGGCCGCGGCAAGGCGGAAGTGGAGGGCGCCGAAAATGCGCCCTACGATTTCGTCGACGCGCCCGGCATGGTGCAGATCCGCACCGTCGACGGCGTGAAGAGCCCGGTCGAAGTGTCGGCGGAAATTCTCGCGACGCTGCGCCAGCGTGCCGAAGACACGCTGGGCGACGAACTGGTCGGCGCGGTGATCACCGTGCCCGCGTATTTCGACGAAGCTCAGCGCCAGGCGACCAAAGATGCCGCGCGTCTGGCCGGCCTGAACGTGCTGCGTCTGTTGAACGAGCCGACCGCGGCCGCGATCGCCTACGGCCTCGATAACGGCTCCGAAGGCCTCTACGCGGTCTACGACCTCGGCGGCGGCACCTTCGATCTGTCGATCCTGAAGCTCACCAAGGGTGTGTTCGAAGTGCTCGCGGCGGGCGGCGATTCCGCGCTCGGCGGCGACGATTTCGACCACGCCCTGTATCGCCATGTGCTGGAGCAGGCGGGCATTGCGCCGCAAACGCTTGCGCCTGAAGATGTCCGCCTGTTGCTCGACACAGTACGCGTGACCAAGGAGGCTTTGTCGGATGCGCCGGATGCAAAGGTACAGGCCACGCTCTCGAACGGCACCCAGATCGATCTGACGGTCGACGAGGCCACTTTCGAGGCGATTACTCAGGCGCTGGTTCAACGCACGCTGGGACCCACGAAGAAAGCGCTGCGCGATGCCAAGGTGACGACCCAAGAGGTCAAGGGCGTGGTGCTGGTGGGCGGTGCGACGCGCATGCCGGTGATTCGCCGCGCGGTCGAGTCGTTCTTCGGCCAGCCGCCGCTCGTCAATCTGGACCCGGATCAGGTCGTCGCGCTCGGCGCGGCGATCCAGGCCGATCTGCTCGCGGGCAATCGCGGCGCCGATGGCGACGACTGGCTGTTGCTCGACGTGATTCCGCTGTCGCTCGGCGTCGAAACCATGGGCGGTTTGACGGAGAAAATCATCCCGCGCAATTCGACCATTCCGGTCGCCCGCGCGCAGGATTTCACGACCTTCAAGGACGGCCAGACGGCGATGGCGATCCATGTCGTGCAAGGCGAGCGCGAGCTCGTCAGCGATTGCCGTTCGCTCGCGCGTTTCGAGCTGCGCGGCATTCCGCCGATGGCGGCCGGCGCGGCGCGGATTCGCGTCACGTATCAGGTCGACGCGGACGGTTTGCTGTCGGTATTCGCGCGCGAGCAGGGCTCCGGCGTGGAAGCGTCCGTGGTGGTCAAGCCGTCCTACGGTCTGGCCGACGACGACGTCGCGAGGATGCTCGAGGAAAGCTTTTCGACCGCTGAAGTCGACATGCGCGCGCGCGCCTTGCGTGAAGCGCAAGTCGAAGCGCGCCGTCTGGTGGAAGCAACCGACGCGGCGCTCGCCGCCGACGCCGAATTGCTCGACGACAGCGAACGCGCCGAACTCGACGCGCTGCTCACCGCGTTGCGCAACATCGCTGAAAGCGACGACGCCGACGCGATCGAAACCGCGACAAAAACGCTCGCCGAAGGCACCGACGAATTCGCTGCCCGCCGCATGAACAAGGGCATTCGCCGCGCGCTGGCCGGCCGCAAGCTCGACGAGATCTGAGCGCCTTGCGGCGTGTGTCGCGCGATGCGCGGCCCGCCGGCAATGAACCGCGCCGCGTGGACTTAAAAAGTCCGTGCAGCGTCAGTAAAATGGTACGGAGCCTTGTTTGCGGCCGCCGTGCCGCAGACCCAAACGGAAAATGTATGCCTCAAATCGTTGTGCTGCCCCACGTCGAACTGTGCCCGGAAGGCGCGGTGATCGATGCCGTGCCCGGCAAGAGCATCTGCGACAATCTGCTCGATAACGGCATCGAAATCGAGCACGCCTGCGAGAAGTCCTGCGCGTGCACGACTTGCCACGTGATCGTGCGTGAGGGTTTCGCCGCCTTGACGCCATCCGAGGAAGACGAGGACGATCTGCTGGACAAGGCGTGGGGGCTCGAACCGGCGTCACGCCTGTCGTGCCAGGCCATGGTGCCGGCTGAGCAGGATCTGGTCGTCGAAATCCCGCGTTACTCGATCAATCACGCGAAGGAAAATCACTAACTGGAGGATGCAGCCATGAAGTGGACCGATACGCAAGACATCGCGATGGCCCTGACTGACAAGCACCAGGGCATAGACCCGCAACAGGTGCGCTTCACTGATTTGCACCGCTGGGTTACCGAGCTGGAGGGTTTCGACGACGACCCTAACCGGTCGAACGAAAAGATCCTGGAAGCGATTCAGGCTGCATGGATTGAAGACGCGGATTACTGAGCACGGGGCTGGGTTTTCCGCGGGCGGCGGGGCGCGATTGATTCTGCTCCGGCTGCGGCAAAGAAAAAGGCGATTCCATTGGAATCGCCTTTTTTAACGCCTGGAGAATCTTCAGGCTGTCAGCGGTCAGCTTGCTACGAGCGTGCCGTTTTCGACCCGCACACGCTGGCCTTGCTGGAACGGCGGCGCTTCGTGATACGTGAAGTAGCGCGTCTTGCCGTTTTCCATCCGCACTCGCACTGAATAGGACGTCGTGCTGCGGATGTGTTTTTCAACCGAGTTACCGGCCAGGCCACCGCCGAGGGCGCCCAGCACCGTCATCGCGGTACGGCCGTTGCCACTGCCGAACTGGTTGCCGACTACGCCGCCGGCCACCGCGCCGCCGACTGCGCCGATACCCGTGCCATGGCCTTCCTGACGTACCGCCGAGATGCCCTCGACCGTGCCGCAGGTCGAGCAGTAGGCCGGTTGCGACGGCTGTTGCTGGGCGTATTGCGGTGCCGGCTGAGCTTGTTGTTGCTGAGCGTACTGTTGCTGCGTCGGCGCCGGGGCGCGTTGCGGCGCCTGCTGCGCTGCCTGTTGTGCTGCGGCCTGCGCGGCCGCCTGTTGAGCGGCCGTGTTTGCCGGCGCAGCCGAATCGACCACGCCCGGCTGGGTGGCCACTTGCGCCGCCTGGGTTTGATCCGTTTGCGCGCTGGTGCTTGACGCCTTCGGGAACAGGCCCGTGACGGCCGCGGTCGCGGCCAGACTGGCGATGATCACCGCACCGGCCGCGGTGGCGACGAGCGGGTGAAGACGACGTTGTTGCGTGGATTTGGTATCTGGATTATCCATATTGGCCTCCGTCTGGAGCAGAGTCGACTGTTATTGGGACTGAGTGTCGGGCAAATCGATCCCCGCAGGGTTTCAATTTGTAACGATTTCCGGGCAATCATCGCGTCCCGTGCGCGTCAAAGTCCGCCAAATGCGGCGGCGTGCCTGATTTCTTGCGGGTCCGCGGGAGGCTGGAAAGACGGCGGACCGGTAGAGCATACGCACCTTTTACCGACGGTTACAAACTGTCAGGTTACGGCCCTACGTTTTTTCGCAACTGCAATAAAAAACGCCCGGTATCGAGCCGGGCGTTTCTCTTTTGCGAGCCGTTACCGCGCACGACGCGGCGATCAGTCTTCGCGGCGCAGATGCGGGAACAGGATCACGTCGCGAATGCTCGGGCTGTCGGTCAGCATCATCACCAGCCGGTCGATGCCGATGCCGCAACCGCCGGCCGGCGGCATGCCGTATTCCAGCGCGCGGATGTAGTCGGCGTCGTAGAACATCGCTTCTTCGTCGCCGGCGTCTTTCTGGTCGACCTGCTTCTTGAAGCGGGCAGCCTGGTCTTCCGGATCGTTCAGCTCGGAGAAGCCGTTGGCGATTTCACGGCCCGTGATGAACAACTCGAAGCGCTCGGTGATGCCGTCGAACTTGTCCGACGCGCGCGCCAGCGGCGACACTTCGATCGGGTAATCGATGATGAAAGTCGGCTCCCACAGTTGCGATTCGGCGGTCTCTTCGAACAGCGCCAGTTGCAGTGCGCCCACGCCCGCGTTCAGGAACTGCGGCTGCGATGCGTCCACGCCGAACTTCTTCAGTTCCGTGCGCAGGAATGCGTCGTCGCTGAGTTGTGCGTCCGTGTATTGCGGTGCGTATTTCTGGATCGCCTGGCTGATCGTCAGACGATGGAACGGCTTGGCCAGATCGAGTTCACGGCCCTGATAGGTGATCGTGGCGCTGCCGAGCGCGTCGACCGCCGCCTGGCGGATCAACTGCTCGGTGAAGTCCATGATCCACTTGTAATCGGTGTACGCCGCGTAGAACTCGATCATCGTGAATTCCGGATTGTGGCGTACCGACACGCCCTCATTGCGGAAGTTACGGTTGATCTCGAACACGCGCTCGAAGCCGCCGACCACGAGGCGCTTCAGATACAGTTCCGGCGCGATGCGCAGGAACATCTGCATGTCGAGTGCGTTGTGATGCGTGGTGAACGGCTTGGCCGCCGCGCCGCCCGGAATCGGGTGCAGCATCGGCGTTTCGACTTCCATGAAATCGGCGTCCGCCATGAACTTGCGGATCGACGACATCGCCTTGGTGCGCGCGACGAAGGTCTTGCGCGTTTCCGGCGTGACGATCAGATCGACGTAGCGCTGGCGGTACTTCATTTCCTGATCGGCGAGACCATGGAACTTGTCCGGCAGCGGGCGCAGCGACTTCGACAGCAAACGCAGCTCGGTACAGCGCACCGAGAGTTCACCCTTGTTGGTGCGGAACAGCACGCCGCGCGCGGCGACGATGTCGCCCATGTCCCACTTCTTGAAGGCGTCGTACGTTTCCTGGCCGACGTCTGCGGGCGTGATGAAGAACTGGATCTGACCCGACCCGTCGCGCACGGTCGCAAAGCTTGCCTTGCCCATCACGCGCTTGAGCATCATGCGGCCGGCGATCGCGACTTCGAGCGGATTGGCTTCGAGTGCTTCCTTGTCGGTCCCGGCGTACTGCGTTTGCAGATCTTCGGCGTGATGCGTGGGGCGGAAATCGTTCGGATAGGCGACGCCTTGCTCACGCAGCTCGCGCAGCTTTTCGCGGCGTTCGGCCATGATCTTGTTGTCGTCTACCTCGGGCGCGACATTCTGGGCCGCATTAGGCTGGGTCGGTTCGGTCATGATGGTTTGGTATTCGGTGGCCCGCACCAGGATGGTCCGCATGCGGGTGGCCAGTCAGTAAAAACCTCAGGCGCTATAACAAAGATGCACAAGATGCAAAGATACGGCGCGGCGCTGTCAGGCATGCCGCGCCGGTTGCGCTTAGACGCCCTGTTTCAGGCTCGCGCTGATGAACGGGTCGAGGTCGCCGTCGAGCACGCTCTTGGTATTGCTGATTTCGACGTTGGTGCGCAGATCCTTGATACGGCTGTTGTCCAGCACGTACGAGCGGATCTGATGACCCCAGCCCACATCGGTCTTGCCGGCTTCGAGCTTGTCCTGCTCTTCCTGACGCTTGCGGATTTCCGCTTCGTACAGGCGCGATTTCAGCATGGCCATGGCTTCGGCACGGTTGCGGTGCTGCGAACGGTCGTTCTGGCACTGCACGACGATGCCCGACGGAATGTGCGTAATCCGCACGGCCGAATCGGTCTTGTTGATGTGCTGACCGCCCGCGCCGGACGCGCGGTAGGTGTCGATACGCAGATCGGCCGGGTTGATGTCGACTTCGATCGAATCGTCGATTTCCGGGTACACGAACACCGACGAGAACGACGTATGGCGGCCGCCCGACGAATCGAACGGCGACTTGCGCACGAGGCGGTGCACGCCGGTTTCGGTACGCAGAAAGCCGTACGCGTATTCGCCTTCGATCTTGATCGTGGCGTTCTTGATGCCCGCGACGTCGCCGTCGGTCTGCTCCAGCACTTCGGTCTTGAAGCCCTTGCGCTCGCAGTAGCGCAGGTACTGGCGCAGCAGCATGGACGCCCAGTCGCACGCCTCGGTGCCGCCGGCGCCGGCCTGGATGTCCAGGAAGGCGTTGTTCGGATCGGCTGGATTCGCGAACATACGGCGGAATTCCATGTCCGCCACGCGTTGTTCGATGCCTTGCGCATCTGCTTCGCAGGCGATGAGGGTTTCCTCGTCGCCTTCTTCGCGGGCCATGTCGAACAGATCCTGCGCGTCGCGCAGGTCGTTATCGAGCGACGTGAGCTTGCCGACGGTGTCGTCGAGCAGCTTCTTTTCCCGGCCGAGGGCCTGGGCGTGCTTCGAGTCGTTCCAGACGTCCGGGTCTTCGAGTTCCCGGTTGACTTCGATTAGACGCAGTGCTTTGTCGTCGTAGTCAAAGATACCCCCGTAGCGAGTCCGCGCGCGTGCGCAGGTCCGCCAGTGAGGCTTCGATCGCGTTGAGACGTTCCGCTTCCATGTCGATCTTTTATAGCTTCGTAAAAAGGAGAAATTATAGCCGATCGGCGCCCCGCGCCGGAGGCTCTTGAGCGATCCGGCGCGGGTTTGGGACTGATTTTGCGGTGATTTTTGGCGCTTGTCGCGCGCTTCGCGATCCGCGGGCCGTTTCAGCTCGCCGCGTGCTCGACGATCAATTGCACCCGCGACACGCCATTCCACGTGTCGCTCGCCAGACGGTAGGCGACGGTGGTCCGCGCGGGCAGCGTGTCGGTGTGATTGAACCAGATCGCGTTGAAGCGCTGACGGCCGCGCACCAGTTGCAGTTTCAGATGTTTGTCTTTGACCAGCGCCTGCGACGCGATGTCGAATTCGCCGGAAAACACCGGAGCCGGAAAACCCTGGCCCCACACGGCGGCGTCGAGCATTTCGACGAATTGCGGCGTGAAATAGGCGTCTTCGAGTTCGCCGTCGGTTTCGACCGTGCGCGACAACGCCTCTTCGGAGAGCCATTCGCGGCCCACCGCCTCGAACGCGGCGGTGAAGCGCGGCACGTCGGCTGCGGCGATCGTCAGGCCCGCGGCCATCGCGTGGCCGCCGAATTTGACGATCAGGCCCGGCTCGCGCTTCGAGATCAGATCGAGCGCGTCACGCAGGTGGAAGCCCGGGATCGAACGGCCCGAGCCTTTGACGAGCTGGCCGCTGTCGTCGGCGAGCGCGAAGGTGAACGACGGCCGGTGGAATTTCTCCTTCAACCGTCCGGCGACGATACCGATCACGCCTTGATGCCAGCTCGGGTTGAACAGCGTGATGGTGCTCGCGCCCTCCGGATCGATTGCCGACAGGTCTTCCAGCGCCTGCTGCTGCATGCCGGCTTCGATTTCGCGGCGCTCGCGGTTCATCGTGTCGAGTTGTTGCGCGAGATCCCATGCGCGGCCGATGTCGTCGGTGGTCAGGCACTCGATGCCGAGCGACATATCCGACAGGCGGCCGGCCGCATTCAGGCGCGGGCCGAGCGCGAACCCGAGGTCGAAACCCGACGCGCTGCGGGCGTCGCGCGCGGCGGCGCGGAACAGGGCGGCGATGCCCGGTTGCATCTTGCCTTTGCGAATCCGATGCAAGCCCTGCGCGACCAGCACGCGGTTATTGCCGTCGAGCTTGACCACGTCGGCGACCGTGCCGAGCGCGACCAGATCGAGCAGGCCGTCCAGACGCGGTTCGGGGAAATCGTCGTTGAAAGCGCCGCGGCGGCGCAATTCCGCGCGCAACGCCAGCAGCACATAAAACATCACGCCGACCCCGGCGATGCACTTGCTCGGAAACGTGCAGCCCGGCTGGTTCGGATTGACGATGGCGCGGGCAGCCGGCAGTTCGTCGCCGGGGAGGTGATGGTCGGTGACCAGCACGTCGATGCCGAGCGCATTGGCCGCTTCCACGCCGTCGACGCTGGCGATGCCGTTATCGACTGTAATCAGCAGTTCCGGCTTGCCCGACGCGCTGCGGGCGGCCAGCGCCACTATCTCGGGCGTGAGGCCATAGCCGTACTCGAAGCGGTTCGGCACCAGATACTCGATCCGGCCGCCGAACATGCGCAGGCCGCGCACCGCGACCGCGCAGGCGGTAGCGCCGTCGCAGTCGTAGTCGGCGACGACCAGCATGCGGCGCTGGTTCTGGATCGCATCGGCGAGCAGCACCGCCGCGTCTTCGCAGCCCTTGAGCGCCGCAGGCGGCACGAGCCGCGCGAGGCCGGTTTCGATTTCGTCGGGCATGCACACGCCGCGCGCGGCATAGAGGCGCGCGAGCACCGGATGCAGGCCGTGGCGGGTGAGGATTTCGGCGTCGACAGGTGACGCGGCGCGCGTAACGATTCGAGTCATTCGGAAAGGCCGTGGGTCATTCGATGTTTCGTTCGATGGGTCATTCGGTGGGTCATTCGATAAACAGCGAGGCGAACACGCGCCGCCGCCAGAATTTGCGCAGGTCGCCGCGCGTCACCGTCAGCGTCACCGAGCCGGTGTCACCGCATAGCGTCAGGCCGAGTTCATCGAGCCGGCCCGCTTGCAGCGCGGCCAACGCCGGTTCGAACCAGTCGGTTTGCAACGCGGCGAAGGCGTCGTTCCAGCGTGCCCAGTCCTGCTCGATGTAGGGTGCGGAGAACGGATCGAGTTCGACCAGCGTAGTGCCGTTGGCATGGGCATTCGTGCCGGCGGACGCGCCGGCTTGCGCGCCGCCCGCAGCGCCACGCGCTGTCAGTGCGGCGAAGGACGCCGGCGGTGCGCCGGTCTCGACGCCTGCGGTCATCGCGAGACCGCGCGTGGCTGCCGCGTCGGACAATACCCGCGCGAACGGGCTCGTCACTGCCTGCGCCGTTCCCTGCGCGTGAAACCAGATCGAGTTGACGGCTGGCAGACCACGCGCCTCGCGCGCTTCGTTGACCGGATGCTCGAACCACGCCATTTGCACTTCGTTCTGCAATTTCATCCAGGCGCGCGAGCGCTCGCCGGAATGCGCTTCGTGCGGCAGCCAGATTTCGATGTTGCGGCCGCTCGCACGCAACGGCGACGCCCCCGCCAGCGTGCCGAAACCGTCTCCCGACAAGTACCAGCGCGCGGGCCTGGGCGCTTCGATCCGCACGCCGAGTTCTTCGATCAAGGGCCGCGCGACCGCCAGCAGGACGCTGGCTTCGTCGTCGGATAGCTCGAGCGAGGCCGGATCGATCAGCACCAGATGGTCATGCGCGATGCGCACGTGCACCGGTTGCACGCAGGCCCACGTGGCGCTGCCCGGGTCGCCGCCGTCGGCACGCAGCATATACGGCGCGAGCGGTGCTTCATCGGCGGCCGCCACGCCGCCCGGCAGTGCGCCGAACTGGCGCGCCACCCAGCGCTCATGCGGCAGCGTGCGCTGAAAATCTTCGCCGATCACCCGTTCGACCAGCGTCGCGCGCGCGATCAGCCGGTCGAGGGCCGGACTTCGGATGTCGTGTAGAGCGGTGGAGGCGTCCGCTGCGGCGGGCAGCGCGAAGGGCAGGAGAAGATGAAGACGGTTGGCGTGCATGATGCTGCGCATTGTAGGGCAAAGAGTGCGAGTATTCAGACCATATCGGCGGATTCGGGCAGCGTGCCCGGATCCCGCCGATGGCAGCAGCCGAGCGCGGCGGCACCGCGCCCATGACGCCGGAGACCGACATGTCGCGTGAACTGAAAACCGAGCAGGAGTTGCTGGAACTGGTCGTGAAAGCGCTCGACGCCAATCCGGCCACGGCCGGCTGGATTCCAACCGGGTTCCACGAGACCGTCGACGACGAAGACGGCTGCAACTGGGATATCACCCATCTGCATCGCGACCGCAAGGACGCGGAACTGCGCGACATGGCGGCCAGCCAGGCGGCCGGGATCATCAATGGGCTGAGGAGCCGCTACAACCTGCGTTAGGGGCGGGGCCGCGCGCCTCGCGCACCGGGTCATTGCGCGAATGCGCGGCATTGTATGGCAAACTTCGCGCTTGATTGACGGCGGTAGCAGCAGCGACGGGGCGCCGGCTTCGGCGGCGCGGGGGTTTGCGAGGGGGCGCGCCGGACGGCACCGGAACGTTTTACCGGAACCATCCGGGTTGCCGCGACACCAATAGATCACGACGCTCAGGCCGCATGACAGGCGCGACGGTGGCAGGTTGGCGCCGTCGTGTGCAGCAGAAGGCCGGAAGCAGACGAAGAACGCAGAAAAGGATTCGCTTGAAATTTCCCTACGAATGGCAGATTGGCTGGCGCTACACCCGCGCCGGCAAACGCACGACCGGTAACGGCTTCATTTCCTTCATCGCACTCGTGTCGATGTCGGGCATCGCGCTCGGCGTCGCGGCGCTGATCGTCGTGTTGTCCGTGATGAACGGTTTCCAGAAAGAGGTGCGCGACCGGATGCTGTCGGTGCTGGCGCACGTCGAGATCTTTTCGCCGACCGGTTCGATGCCCAACTGGCAACTGACCGCCCAGGAAGCGCGCCAGAACAAGGAAGTGATCGGCGCGGCGCCGTACGTCGACGCGCAGGCGCTGCTCACGCGCCAGGACGCCGTGAGCGGCGTGGCACTGCGCGGCGTCGAACCGTCGCTGGAACCTGAAGTGTCCGATATCGGCAAGGAAATGAAGGGCGGCAAGCTGACCGACCTCGTGCCGGGCGACTTCGGTATCGTGCTGGGGGCGGACCTCGCCGCCAATCTCGGCGTGACGGTCAACGACAAGATCACGCTGGTCGCGCCCGAAGGCACCATCACGCCCGCCGGCATGCTGCCGCGGCTGAAACAGTTCACCGTGGTGGGCATCTTCGAGTCCGGGCACTACGAATACGACAGCACGCTCGCGCTGATCAACATCAAGGACGCCGAGGCGCTGTTCCGGCTATCCGCGCCGACCGGCGTGCGACTGCGCGTCACCGACATGCAGCGCGCGCCCGAGGTCGCGCATCAGTTGGCGCGCACCTTGTCGGGCGATCTGTATATCCGCGACTGGACCCAGCAGAACAAGACGTGGTTCTCGGCGGTGCAGATCGAAAAACGCATGATGTTCATCATCCTCACGCTGATCATCGCGGTGGCAGCGTTCAATCTGGTGTCGTCGCTGGTAATGACGGTGACCAACAAACAGGCTGACATCGCGATTCTGCGCACGCTCGGCGCGCAGCCCGGCTCGATCATGAAGATTTTCGTGGTGCAGGGCGTGACGATCGGCTTTATCGGTACGGCGACCGGCGTGGCGCTCGGTTGTCTGATTGCGTGGAGCATTCCGTGGCTCGTGCCGATGATCGAGCATCTGCTCGGTGTGCAGTTCCTGCCGCCGTCGGTGTATTTCATCAGCGAACTGCCGTCCGAACTGATTCCCGCCGACGTGGCGCGGATCGGCATCATCGCGTTCCTGATGTCGGCGCTGGCGACCCTTTATCCGAGCTGGCGTGGTGCGAAAGTCCGTCCTGCGGAGGCACTGCGCTATGAATGACCGTTCCACTAGCGTATCCATGGTTTCCGACGACAACGCGTTGCATCCCTATGTGCTGGAAGCAACCGGCATTTCGAAGTCGTTCGTGCAGGGCGGCCTCAATGTGCAGGTGCTCAACAACGCGCAATTGAGCGTGCGGCGTGGTGAAAAGCTGGCGATCGTCGGCGCGTCGGGTTCCGGCAAGAGCACGCTGCTGCATGTGCTCGGCGGGCTCGACGATCCGAGCGCGGGTCATGTTTCGGTGATGGGCAAGCCGTTTACGAAACTCTCCGAGCGCGAACGTAACGATCTGCGCAATCGCGCGCTCGGCTTCGTGTACCAGTTTCACCATCTGTTGCCGGAATTCACCGCGCTCGACAATGTCGCGATGCCGCTGCGGATTCGCCGCATGACCACCGAAGCCGCGCGGCGCGAGGCGCTCGCGGTGCTGGAGCGGGTCGGCATGGGGCATCGCGCGAAGCATCGTCCAGGTGAGCTGTCGGGCGGCGAGCGTCAGCGCGTGGCCATCGCCCGGGCGCTGGTGACCAAGCCCGCTTGCGTGCTCGCCGACGAACCCACGGGCAATCTGGACGGCGGCACGGCAGACACGGTCTTCAACCTGATGCTCGAACTTTCGCAAACACTCGACACCAGCTTCGTGATCGTCACGCACGATCCGGAGCTGGCCGGACGTTGCGACCGGATCATGCGGCTGCGCGACGGCGTCTTGCACGAAGAGCCACCCGTGCCGGTTTAAGCGCCGCGCACAACGCGAGCGAGGCTCTGCCGCTAACGAGGAGCGCGCCATGTGGATCGATACGCACTGCCATCTCGACGCTTCCGAATTCAACGCCGACCGCGAGGCGGTCGCCGATGCGGCGCGTCAGGCCGGTGTCGGGCGTATCGTGATTCCGGCGATCGGCCGCGAGAACTTTACGGCGGTGCGTGAGCTCGCGCACCGTATCGACGGCGGCGCGTATGCGCTCGGCATTCATCCGCTCTTCACGCCGGGTGCGCAGGAGAGCGATCTCGAACTGCTGCGCATGGAAATCGAGGCGAGTCTCGACGATCCACGGTTTGTCGGCATAGGCGAAATAGGCCTCGACTATTTCGTCGAGGGTCTCGACGATGCGCGCCAGCAGTTCTTCTACAACGGTCAACTTCAACTGGCGCGCGAATTCGATCTGCCGGTGATTTGCCACGTGCGCAAATCGCAGGATCAGGTGATCAAAGGGCTGCGGCGGCATCAGATTCATCGTGGCATCGCGCACGCCTTCAACGGTAGTTTTCAGCAGGCCGAGGCGTATATCGACCAGGGCATGCATCTCGGCTTTGGCGGCAATCTGACCTTCGAGCGGGCGCGGCAAATCCGGCGCCTGGCGGAACAGCTGCCGTTCGAGGCGCTGGTCGTCGAGACCGACGCGCCTGACATCGCCCCTTCGTGGATCTACAAACAGCGCAACTCGCCGGATCAGATTCCGGCTATCGGCGCGGGCCTCGCGCAACTGCGCGGCATGAGCGCCGACGAAGCCGCCCTAGGCACAACGGCTAACGCGCTCGCCGCGCTGCCGCGGCTGGCACTTTCCTCTGCATAATTGAACGCGATGGTCTGAGTGGTTCGCGTCGGGCGGAACACATGCCCGGCGGGTCTGTTGACGTCTGCTCACTGAGCGTCGCGTCGTCCGGCAAAGGCTGAACGGATGGCGCGGAGGGCGGATGCGGGCATGGTGGTGCGGGTTTGCGTTGGGGGTGATCGGGCTGCAGCGGCAGGCGGCGTTGCCGGATTGGCGTGGGTGGTGTGCGCTGCTGTCGCTTGGGTGCGTTGCGATTCTGGTCGCGGTGTGGGGCTTGCGCTGGCCGGTTTCAGTAGCCGCCGATGCGCGCGCGGCTGCCGCAAAATCATCCATTGGCCGTGCCTTGTCCGTCACGCACGCGCATTCTTGGGTCGGCTGGGGCGCGCTGGGGATCGCGGCCCTTTGTGTGGGTTTCGGCTATGCCGCCTGGCGTGCGGAAGTCCGGCTCGCGGTGAGCTTGCCGAACGCCTGGGAAGGGCGCGACATCGAGGTTGTCGGCAGTATCAAGGGACTGCCGTCACGCGACGATAAGGGTGCGCGCTTCCTTTTTGAAGTCGAGTCCGCGGGTGCGCCGATCGTCGCTTTTCCGCGCGTGATTCAACTCTCGTGGATTGCCGCTGATGCGCCTGCGCCGCCGCTCGAACCGGGCACGCGCTGGCGTCTGACGGTGCGGCTCAAACGCCCGCATGGCAATGCGAACTTCGGCGTGCGCGATGTGGAAGCCAGTTTGCTGGCGCGCAATGTGCGCGCCACCGGCTATGTGAGCGCGCCGGCTCAAGCTGTGCGCCTGCCTGGCTTTTCGCGTGGCATAAGCGTGACGGTCGATCGCTGGCGCGCCGCGCTGCGGACGCGCATTGACAGCGTGCTCGCCGATGCGGCGCATCGCGGGATCGTGGTGGCGCTCGCCATCGGCGCTCAGGACGAAGTCAGCGCGGCCGACTGGCTGTTGATGCGCGGCACGGGCACCAGTCATCTGGTGGCGATCTCGGGTTTGCACATCGGCTTTGCCGCCGGCCTCGCGGCGTGGCTCGCCGGGGCAGTGTGGCGGCGCTCGGGATTCGTCGGCCGCAACTGGCCGCTGCTGCTGCCGGCGCAGGTCGTCGCGGTGATGGGTGGCGCGTTGTTCGCCGGGCTGCATGCGGCGTTGGCGGGTTTCAACGTGCCGGCCCAGCGCGCGCTGTGGATGGCGGGGGTGGTGGCGCTGGCGTTTATCAGCGGGCGCAACCTCGCGCGATCAGTGGTGCTGGCGTGGGCGTTGGGCCTCGTGCTGCTGATCGATCCGTGGGCCGTGGTGGCGGCGGGATTCTGGCTGTCGTTCTGCGCGGTGGCGGCGATTCTGTTCGCGATGTCGGGACGGCCGCGGGTGCAGGACCACGAGCAGCGCCGCGACGAAGAGGGTGAAGGCAGCGTGACGCCAACGAGATTTGCGCGCCTGTGGTCTGTCGTATCCCGCCGCGCCCGGGCTTTCGGCGAACGGGCGCGCGGTGCCGCGCATGTGCAGTTCGCGGTGACCGTCGCGCTTGCACCGCTCACCGTCTATTGGTTCGCCCAGATTCCGTTGATCGGCCCGCTCGCGAATGCCTTCGCGATTCCGTGGGTGAGTCTGCTGGTGACGCCGGCCGTATTGGCAGGCGTCGTGTTGCCCGCGCCGTTCGACGCCTACGCTTTTCGCGCCGCGCATATCTTGCTCGAGCTGCTGGCGACAGGCCTGCAAATGCTGTCCGGTCCGGCATGGACGCTCTGGCGGCTGCCCCAGCCGGACCCATGGGCGCTCACCGCGGCGGCGCTTGGCGTTTGCTGGTGTCTGGCGCCGCGTGGCTGGCCGCTGCGCTGGGCCGCACCGATCACGTGGCTGCCGCTGCTGATGCCGGCGCCGGCCGGGCCGCCGCACGGCAGCTTTCGCCTGACGGCGCTGGATATCGGTCAAGGCACCTCGGTGCTGGTCGAAACCGCGCATCACACGCTGTTATTCGACGCCGGACCGGGACCGGAATCGACGCATGCGGGTGAACGGGTTGTCGTGCCGTTTTTGCAGGCACACGGCGTGAGAGCGCTCGATACACTGCTAATCAGCCATGCCGATTCCGACCATTCGGGCGGCGCGCCGGCTGTACTGGAGGCGATCGAGGTACGTCAAATGATGGCGGCATTGGCGCCCGCCAATCCGTTGTGGTCGAACGCGAGGGAGCGCGGCGCGGCTACGTTGCCCTGTGCTGCTGGCCAGCGTTGGCAATGGGACGGCGTGGAGTTCGCGATACTGTGGCCGGATGCCGGACCGCTGCAAGGCAAGCCGAATGCCCATTGCTGCGTGTTGCGGGTAAGTACGGCGCCGGCCCGCACGAATCTGCCGACCGCGGCGAGCCCGCCGGCCGCTAATGTTCAAACCGTGGCGCCGCGCATGGCCGCCTTGCTGGCGGCTGATATCGAAGCGCCGGTCGAACGCGTGCTGCTCGCCCGCGATCGCGATGCGTTGCGCGCCCAGGTGCTGGTCGTGCCGCATCACGGGAGCAAGACCTCGTCGACTGAGCCGTTCCTCGACTCTATCGATCCGCTCATCGCGCTATTTCAGGTAGGCTATCGCAACCGGTTTCATCATCCGAATGCAGGTGTGTTCGAGCGTTACAAGGCTCGGCATATCGAGCTTGCACGCAGCGATGCGGACGGTGCGGTGCGGGTTGACGTCAATCCGAACATCAACCCCGACATCGACCCGACCATCGGACCAGGCGCCGGGCCGGAGGCCAGCGAGGGACTTGATTCCCCAGTCGCCGAAGGAGTCGATCCGGGCCTTGGCGCCGCCACCCTGACGCTCGAGCGCTATCGCGACACGCAGCACCGCTACTGGATGGATCGCTGATGGATTGCCGGCCGCACGAAGAGAATAAATGCGCCGCCGGGCCGGAGTCTGAACCAAGAGTCAGGCGCGGGGCCCAGGCGCCGAAACAGAACGGAGAGTGCCGCAGTTGAAAAACATCATCCACTTCTCGCATGCGAACGGGTTCCCGGCGTCGACTTACCGAACGATCTTCGCCGAGCTCGCCGACGACTATGAGCTGCGCTCGATCGAGCGCATCGGTCACGACGCGCGTTATCCGGTCACGCAGGACTGGCCGCATCTGGTCGAGCAGTTGCTCGACGACGTGGGCCGGTCTTACGAGCAGCCGGTGTGGCTGGTCGGCCATTCGCTGGGCGGCTATCTGTCGCTGATGGCGGCGCTGAAAAAGCCGCAGTGGGTGAGAGGCGTGATCATGCTCGATTCGCCCGTGATCGCGGGTTGGCGCAGCAGCATGCTGCGAGTGTCGCAATGGACGGGACTCGACGAACGCCTGTCGCCCGCGGCGGCCACCCGCTCGCGCCGTACGCAGTGGGCAAGCCGAGAGGAGGCGTGGCGGCACTTTCATTCGAAACCGGCGTTCGCGCGTTGGGACGAGCGCATGCTGTCGGACTACATCGACTTCGGCATCCCGCAGAGCTCGCCGGACGGAGGCCGCTCGCTTGCATTCGACCGGCGCACCGAATATCAGATCTACAAGACCTTGCCGCATACGCTTGGGCCTCGCCTCGCGCGTGGCGCGCCGGTGCCGGTGGGCTTCATCGCCGGTACGCGGTCAAAGGAAGTGCGCCAGGCGGGGCTGGACGCCACCCGCCGCGCAACCGGCGGGCATGTGGAATGGATCGAAGGCAGCCATTTGTATCCAATGGAAAAACCGCTCGAAACCGCGCGTGCGGTGCAGCGGATGTTGCGCGAACTGGAGCGGCGCGCCTAAGGCCGTGACGGGCACCGCGCGCGAGGCGGCGTCCGCGTTCACCGGTGGTAGCCTGTTCATAAGAGGCGTGACGGCAGACGCGAGCGCGGCGCGGTCCGCTAAAGCGCTTCACCGGCGCCGCGAAAACGGTGCATGATCGACGAACGGCGATTGCCATCGCCGCGGCATACTTTCGTGCGGATGTCGCCAGCAATTCGCTGGGTTGAGACCCTGCTTTACGGTATAATCCGTTTTTCCCGCGAGCATCCAGCGATGACCAAATATGTTTTCGTCACCGGCGGCGTAGTATCTTCCCTCGGCAAGGGTATTGCCGCCGCTTCCCTCGCCGCGATCCTCGAATCGCGCGGTCTTAAAGTCACCCTCCTCAAGCTCGATCCCTACATCAATGTCGACCCCGGCACGATGAGCCCGTTTCAACACGGCGAAGTGTTCGTGACGGAAGACGGAGCGGAGACTGACCTCGATCTTGGCCACTATGAGCGCTTCATCAGCACGAAGATGCGCAAGGCCAATAACTTCACCACAGGCCAGATTTACGAATCGGTGATCCGCAAGGAACGCCGTGGCGATTATCTCGGCAAGACGGTGCAGGTCATTCCGCACATCACCAACGAAATCCAGGCGTTCATCGAACGCGGCGCGGCTTCCGCTACGTGCGGTGAGCCGGACGTAGCCATCGTCGAAGTGGGCGGCACCGTAGGCGATATCGAATCGCTGCCGTTCCTCGAGGCCGCGCGTCAGATGAGTCTTCGCATGGGCCGCAACAGCGCGTGCTTCGTGCACCTCACGCTGGTGCCCTGGGTCGCGACCGCGGGCGAGCTGAAAACCAAGCCGACCCAGCACAGCGTGCAGAAACTGCGTGAAATCGGTATCTCGCCGCACGTGCTGCTGTGCCGCGCCGACCGCCGCATTCCGGACGACGAGCGCGCGAAGATCTCGATGTTCTCTAACGTGCCGGAAGACGCGGTGATTTCCGTGTGGGACGCCGACAGCATCTACAAGATTCCGCAGATGCTGCACGACCAGGGTCTTGACGCGATCATCTGCGAAGAGCTCAAGCTCACGCCGAAGGCCGCCGATCTGTCGATGTGGGCGAATCTCGTCGAAAAACTCGAGCATCCGAAGCACGAAGTCACGATCGGCATGGTCGGCAAGTACGTTGATCTGACCGAGTCGTACAAGTCGCTGATCGAAGCGCTGCGCCATGCGTCGATGCATACGTCGACCAAGGTCAACATCGAGTACATCGATTCGGAAGAGATCGAGACGCAAGGCGTCGAGAGCCTCAAGCATCTGGATGCCGTGCTCGTGCCGGGTGGCTTCGGCCGTCGCGGCACTGAAGGCAAGATTGCCGCGATCCGCTATGCACGCGAAGCGAAGGTGCCGTATCTCGGCATCTGCCTCGGCATGCAACTGGCCGTGATCGAATTCGCCCGCGACGTGGTCGGCCTGAAAGACGCGAACAGCACCGAGTTCGATCCGGAAACCGAGAACCGCGTGGTTGCGCTGATCACCGAGTGGTACGACCGTGAAGGCCGGGTCGAGAAGCGTACCGAAGAATCGGATCTGGGCGGCACGATGCGCCTGGGTTCACAACGTTGCCCGATCAAGCCCGGCACGATGGCCGAAGAGATCTATGGCAAGGATGTGAACGAACGCCATCGTCACCGTTATGAGGTCAATAACCGTTTCGTGCCCCAGCTCGAAGCCGGTGGCCTTATCATCAGCGCCCGTACCCCGAGTGAAGATCTGCCGGAAATGATGGAATTGCCGCGCAGCATGCACCCGTGGTTTGTCGGCGTGCAGTTCCACCCGGAATTCACGTCCACGCCGCGCGACGGCCATCCCTTGTTCAAGTCGTTCGTCGAAGCGGCGCTCGCGCACCAGCAGCCGCGCACGACGGCGGAAGTCGGGGAGAAAGCATGAAGCTGGGCGATTTCGAAATCGGGCTCGACAAGCCGTTTTTCCTGATCGCAGGCACCTGTGTTGTCGAATCGGAGCAAATGACGATCGATACGGCAGGCCAGCTGAAAGAAATCTGCGCGAAACTGAACATTCCGTTCATCTACAAATCGTCATACGACAAAGCCAACCGCAGCAGCGGCAAGTCGTTTCGCGGTCTGGGCATGGACGAAGGTTTGCGCATTCTGTCGGAAGTGAAGCGTCAGCTTGGTCTGCCGGTGCTGACGGATGTGCACGCGGAGCATGAGATCGAGCAGGTTGCGTCGGTGGTCGACGTTCTGCAAACGCCTGCTTTCCTGTGCCGTCAAACTGACTTCATTCAGGCTTGTGCGCGTTCGGGCAAACCGGTCAACATCAAGAAAGGCCAGTTTCTCGCACCGCACGACATGACGAATGTGATCGACAAGGCGCGCGATGCGGCGCGTGAAGCGGGGCTTTCGGAAGACCGCTTCATGGCGTGCGAGCGCGGCGTGTCGTTCGGTTATAACAACCTGGTTTCGGACATGCGATCGCTTGCGATCATGCGCGAAACCAAGGCGCCGGTCGTGTTCGACGCTACCCACTCGGTGCAGTTGCCGGGCGGGCAGGGCACGAGTTCGGGCGGCCAGCGCGAATTCGTGCCGGTGCTGGCGCGTGCCGCGGTAGCCGTCGGCGTGTCGGGTCTCTTCATGGAAACCCATCCGAAGCCTTCGGAAGCCAAGTCGGACGGCCCGAACGCGGTACCGTTGCATCGCATGGCCGAGCTGCTCGAAACGCTTGTTACGCTCGATCGGGCGGTCAAGCGCGCGCCGTTCCTCGAAAGCGATTTCAACTGATTCAGGCATTCACCGCGTGTCACGATGGGCTTGCATAATCGGTGCGCGGCGAATGCACGCAATGGTCGTCGAAAGCATCAGGGCGCCAGTAGTTTGCCGGGGAGACCGGCGGTGTCCGATGCAGTTTCACAGTAAAGAATTCAACGTCATTTCTTGAGGAAACCATGAGTGCTATCGTAGATATCATCGGTCGAGAGATTCTCGATTCGCGAGGCAACCCCACCGTCGAATGCGACGTGCTGCTCGAATCGGGCACGATGGGCCGCGCTGCGGTGCCGTCGGGCGCGTCGACGGGTTCGCGTGAAGCGATCGAGCTGCGCGACGGCGAAGCCGGCCGTTACGGCGGCAAGGGCGTGCTGAAGGCCGTCGAGCACATCAACACCGAAATCTCCGAAGCGATCATGGGCCTCGACGCTTCCGAGCAGGCTTTCCTCGACAAGACCCTGCTGGAACTCGACGGCACCGACAACAAGTCGCGCCTCGGTGCGAACGCGATGCTGGCTGTTTCGATGGCCGTCGCGAAGGCTGCGGCTGAAGAAGCCGGCCTGCCGCTGTATCGCTACTTCGGCGGTTCGGGCGCCATGCAACTGCCGGTGCCGATGATGAACATCGTCAACGGTGGCGCGCACGCGAACAACAGCCTGGACATCCAGGAATTCATGATCGTGCCGGTCAGCCAGCCGACCTTCCGCGAAGCACTGCGCTGCGGCGCCGAAGTGTTCCACGCGCTGAAGAAGATCCTGTCGGACCGCGGCATGAGCACGGCGGTGGGCGACGAAGGCGGCTTCGCGCCGAACTTCGGCAGCAACGACGAATGCCTGTCGACCATTCTGCAAGCCATTGAAAAGGCCGGCTACCGCGCGGGCGAAGACGTGCTGCTCGCGCTCGACTGCGCGGCCAGCGAGTTCTATCACGACGGCAAGTACCAGTTGGCGGGCGAAGGCCTGCAACTGTCGTCCACGGAATTCGCCGACTACCTGGCGAACCTGGCCGACAAGTTCCCGATCGTCTCGATCGAAGACGGCATGCACGAAAGCGACTGGGCCGGCTGGAAGACACTGACCGACAAGCTCGGCAAGAAGGTGCAACTGGTGGGCGACGACCTGTTCGTCACCAACACGCGCATCCTGAAGGAAGGCATTGAGAAGGGCATCGCCAACTCGATCCTGATCAAGATCAACCAGATCGGTACGCTGACGGAAACCTTCGCGGCGATCGAAATGGCGAAGCGTGCCGGCTACACGGCTGTGATCTCGCACCGCTCGGGCGAAACCGAAGATTCGACGATTGCGGACATCGCAGTCGGCCTGAACGCCGGTCAGATCAAGACGGGTTCGCTGTCGCGCTCGGATCGTATCTCGAAATACAACCAGTTGCTGCGCATCGAGGAAGACCTCGGCGATATCGCTAGCTATCCGGGCAAGTCGGCGTTCTACAATCTGCGCTAATGGTCCTGCTGCTAGCGCCGACCAATGAGCCGGTTATCCTTCGTTTCTGATTGACCCCGCCGCCCTGCGTATAGCGCAGGGCGGCGTGTATTTATTGTGCTTACTTCATGCGGCTTGTCACTGCTGTCCTGATCGTTCTACTGGCGCTGATCCAGTACCCGCTCTGGTGGGGGCACGGCGGTTGGTTGCGCGTGCATGAGTTGCAGCAGCAACTGGCGCAGCAACTGCAGAAGAACGCCGATTCGAAGCTGCGCAACGAGCGCATTCAGGGTGAAGTGCAGGATCTGCAGAACGGCACGGCCGCGGTGGAAGAGCGGGCGCGCTACGAAATGGGCATGGTGAAAGACGGCGAGGTATTCGTGCAGTTCGTTTCGCCGAACGCCCCTTTGCCAAATACCAATACTTCTTCAGCGACCACCTCTACGCGTGGTGAGGTGTCGGCGGCGCCGCTGCATGTGGTGCCCAATCCGGAGTCGCGCGCGAAACCGGATCGAAAGCATGCCGGTAAGGCCGCGGTCAAAGATAAGAAGGCCACGCACTGAGCGTGGCGCCAGGCCTTATCGCTCGCGGCGCTCCTGTTCGGGAGTATCCGCTTCGACCTACCAGCCCCAGTACGGCGAATAACCAAATCCGACGCCCGTACCCCAGCCGTGCCCCCAACCGCCGCCGTAGTAACCGCCGTACACGTTGACGGGCGGCGAGTAGTAACGTGCATACGCCTGAGCCGCATTGTCGGCGGCAATCGCCTGATTCTGCTCGGCCATCACCTGACGGTCGATCGCGTCATAGCGCGCACGTTCTTCGGGCGTGAGCGGCTGCGCGGTGCTGGCCATGCCCGACTGGTCGGCCGGCAACCGGCTATAAATCGGCGACGGTCCTGGCGGGTCCATCACGCAGCCCGTCAGCGCGGCGCCGCCGGCAATGGCTGCCAGCACGGCGAATGTGCGCATGCAGTGCTTTAGCGATGTATTGATGTTCATTTTGATCTCCATCGGTCGGATGCCTAAGCAAAACATGCGCAACGCGCACCGCCGACGATCCAACGCAACGCTCAACGATAACGCGCCGCCGGCGCCTCAAAAAGGCACCTGGCGACGTGTCATTTTACTGCGGTAATCAGGGGCGTAATAAGCCGCCGCCGGGCCGTTTCAGTGCCGCTGGCTGGCGGCCGGCGTCACACCTTGTGAGAGCGCGTCGGCGACAAAAAGTTGCGCCACGTCGACCGGGTCGAACTCATAGCGCTGGTTGCAGAATTCGCAATGAATCTCGACGTGGCCACGCTCTTCGATTACGCCGTCCACTTCTTCGCGGCCCAGCATTTTCAGCATGGCGCCGACTTTCTCGCGCGAACAGCTGCACTCGAAGCGCGCCGTGGCCGGCTCGAAATGCTGGACGTTTTCCTGCCAGAACAGGCGGCGGAAAATCGTAGCCGGCTCTTCTTTCAGCAGTTCGTCTTGCGACATCGTGCCGCCGAGCGTGCAGACGCGCTCCCACGTATCCGCATCCAGCTCGCCCGGATGCGGGACGATGCCGCCGTCGCCGGGCAGCTTCTGCAACAGCATGCCGACCGCGCGTTCGGTGTTCGCCGCGAGCCACAGGCGCGTGTCGAGCTGCTCGGAGTGATGCATGTAGTGTTCGAGCACTTCGGACATCGACTTGAGCGGGCCGTCCACGCCCGAAAGCGGCACGATACTTTGATACGGCTGCTGGCCGGGCTGCTTCTCGCGCGGGTCGAGCGTGATCACACAGCGGCCGTGGCCGCTCGCGTTGACGAGATCGATCATGGAAGTGGTGTCGTCGATCGTACTGCCCGCTTCGCCGGAGAGCTTGGCGGTGGCGCGCATCGACAGGTCGGAGCTGCATTGCACCACCAGCATCTTCGCCGGCCCGTCGCCGAAAATCTGCATGACGAGCGTGCCGTCAAACTTGAGGTTCGCCGAAAGCAGCGCGCACGCAGCCATCATCTCGCCCAGAATCGTCCGCACGGGCGCCGGATAGTCCCGGCGCGTCAGCACTTCCTGCCACGTATTGCGCAGCGAAACGATCTCGCCGCGCACCGGCGCCGCGCTGAACATGAATTTTTGCAACTGGTCGCTCACAACTTTTCCTCGGTCGAATGACGCAGCCTGATGCTGCGCCGTGCGCGCCGCGCGCTCCGGCTGGTTAGCCGATGCGCACGAGCTGCGCCTTGAAATATTCGCGGCGCTCGGCATAGCTTGCCGTGCCGCGCTGCATATTGGCGATATCCGTCTCGGTCAGTTCGCGCACCACTTTGGCGGGCGCGCCGAGAATCAGCGAATTGTCGGGAAACACCTTGCCTTCCGTGACGATGGCGCCCGCTCCAACCAGACAGTTGCGGCCGATTACCGCACCATTCAAGACCACCGCCTGAATTCCGATCAGCGAGCCTTCCTTGATCGTGCAGCCGTGCAACATGACCTGGTGGCCGATCGTTACATTCGGCTCGATCGTCAGCGGGAAGCCCGGATCGGTATGGAGCACCGCGTTTTCCTGGACGTTGCTGCCCGCGCCAACGGTAATCGGTTCGTTGTCGCCGCGAATCGTCGCGCCGAACCAGACGCTCGAATTTTCTTCAAGCGTTACCTTGCCGATGATGTTCGCCGAATCGGCGACGAACACGCTTTCATGGATGGTCGGGGCTGCTTCGCCAAGCTTGTAAATTGTCACGGTGTCTCCTCTTGATCGGTCGCCAGGTGCTGCACGGGTTGGCTCGGGGCGAACGGGCCACGAACGGGCTGCCTCGGGGCTGCAAAACTGGGCTGCAAAACGCTCGAGAATGCCCGAAAGGTCGCGATGGAGCGGGTTGCCCTGCCGGACCTGCGCAACAGGCACGCGAGATGGTCGAATCGAGTATTGTAAACGGTTGTGTGCTTAGGCCGCTTGGCGGTGCTGCGAGCGGCCCTGCGCCCAGCTTTGGCGAACGCCATACCGCCCGGTTTTGCCTTTCGCCGCGCCTTTTGCCGTGCTCTTTGCCAACCTGTCGCCATGAATTCCGCTATTCCGTCTCGTGCGCCCGCTGCGCCAGTATCGAATCCTGAAAATACTTTGAATCTTGCGAATTGCGCGCGTACGGCGGCACTGGCGACATTGCGCGAAATCGATCCGGCAACCAAGGCGGACGCGGCCCGTGCGCTATACGCCGCAGTGGTCGATGGCCGCCTCGCCTGTCCAGCCGACCTCGAACTCGCCGAGCCGCCGGACTTGCCCGGCCGCCCCGTGCGCCCCGAACTGGTCGACCCACGCAGGCTGAAGCGCCGCAGCATGCAATCGCCCGAAGGACGAGCCGTCCTGCTGCACGCGCTCGCGCATATCGAATTCAATGCCATCAACCTCGCGCTCGACGCCGTCTGGCGCTTTGCCGGCATGCCCGCCGCGTTCTATGCCGACTGGCTCAAGGTTGCCGCGGAAGAGGCTCATCATTTCTCGCTGCTGGTCGCACGGCTGGCGGAATTCGGCCATGCGTACGGAGATTTTCCCGCCCACGACGGCCTCTGGGATATGTGCGAGCGCACCCGTGCCGACGTGCTGGCGCGCATGGCGCTGGTGCCGCGCACCCTCGAGGCGCGTGGCCTTGATGCCTCGCCGCCCATCCGCGCCCGTCTGCAACAGGCGGGCGATCACGCGTCGGCGGCGATTCTCGACGTGATCCTGCGCGACGAAATCGGCCACGTGCTGATCGGCAACCGCTGGTTTCGGCATCTGTGCGACGAGAGCGGTGTCGATCCGCATACCACCTACACGCGCCTCGCCGAGCAGTATCACGCACCGAAATTACGCGGTCCGTTCAATTTCGAGGCACGCCGCGACGCCGGTTTCGATGAGACGGAACTGGCTGCGCTGGTCGCTCTGGCGGGCCTCGATTCGGAACCCTCCGTCCCGCCGGCCGCGCCGGACTGAAGCCTTTTTCCACACTCAGCTCCCGCGCATCGTCGGGCTATCTCGTTATAATCGAACGATCATTCTTTTTTCGGGCGCGCCGTTCATGAATACCTCCAGGTCTGAATTCGTCGCCGTGCGCGGCATCCGTCTGCACGTGCGGCGCTGGGGCAACCCGGATGCGCCGATGCTGTTCATGCTGCACGGCTGGATGGACGTGGCGGCGTCGTTCCAGTTCGTCGTCGACGCATTGGGCGGCGACTGGCAGGTGATCGCGCCCGATATGCGCGGCTTCGGCCTGTCGGACTGGCCGGTCGCCGAGCGCGGCGGCGGCAACTACTGGATTCAGGACTACCTGGCCGATCTCGACGCGCTGCTCGACCACTATGCACCGACCGGCGAAGTGAATCTGGTCGGCCACAGCATGGGCGCGAACATCGTCTGCCTGTATGCCGGCGTGCGGCCGGAACGGGTGCGGCGCGTGGTCGATCTGGAGGGCTTCGGTCTGGCGCCGTCGCACTCGGCGCAGGCGCCCAAACGTCTGCGCAACTGGCTCGACGAATTGCGCGATCCGCCGCAACTGAAGCGCTACGCGTCGCTGGACGAGGTCGCGGGGCGCCTGATCAAGACCAATCCGCGCCTCGCCTTGCCGCGCGCGCAGTTCCTCGCGCAGCATTGGTCCAGGCCGGACGGAGAAGGGCGCTTCATGCTGCTCGCCGATCCGGCGCACAAACTGCGCGGACCGACGCTGTACCGGCTCGACGAAGTGATGGCGGTGTGGCGCAAGGCCACCGCCAAGGTGCTGCACGTGGAGGCCGCGAATTCGCCCACGCTTGCCCAGATCGCGGGCGAGATTCCACTCGACGAATTCAAGGCGCGTTTCCAGGCGTTTCCGAACTGGCGCGAAAAGATCATCGACGAAGCCGGACACATGGTGCATCACGATCAGCCGGAGCAGGTGGCCGCATTGATCGAGGGTTTCTGCGCCTGAAGCTTGCAAAAAGGTTTCGGTGCGAGGTCCGCTTTCGCGAGATAGCGCTGCGGTCATTTACTGCGTTGCAGTAAAATGAACGCAGAACCTTCTCAAGACAAAGATGAACGCCGACCTCCACTGTCACTCCACCGTTTCCGATGGCCAGTTCGCCCCGGCCGATGTCGCGCGCCGCGCGCACGCGGGCGGCGTGACGCTGTGGGCGCTGACCGATCACGACGAGCTGGGCGGCCAGCACGAAGCGCGCAGCGCCGCGGAGGCGCTCGGCATGGCTTACGTGAGTGGCGTGGAAATCTCGGTGACATGGGCTTCGCGCACGGTGCACATTGTCGGGCTCGGCATCGATCCAACCAGTTCGATCCTGATCGACGGCCTCGCGCGCACCCGCAACGGCCGCGCGGCGCGCGCCGAAGCAATCGGCGAACAGCTGGCCACGCTCGGCATTCCCGACGCCTATCAGGGCGCGCTCAAATACGTATCGAATCCGGACATGATTTCGCGCACGCACTTTGCGCGTTTCATGGTCGAAAGCGGCTACGCGAGCTCGACGCAGGACGTGTTCAATCGCTATCTCGGCGACGGCAAGCCCGGCTATGTGTCACATCGGTGGGCGAAACTGGCGGACGCGGTCGGCTGGATTCAGGCGGCCGGCGGCGAGGCGATCGTCGCGCACCCGGGTCGCTACGCGTACTCGCCGCTGGAGTTCGACGCGTTTTTCGCTGAATTCATCGACCTGGGCGGTAAAGCCATCGAAGTGGTGACGGGCAGTCACACGCCGGATCAGTACCGCGAATATGCGGATGTCGCGCGCCGTTATGGCTTCGAAGCCTCGCGCGGTTCCGACTTCCATGCGCCCGGTGAAGGCCGCATCGAGCTCGGCACGCTGCCGCAACTGCCTTCCGATCTCAAGCCTGTCTGGGAACGCTGGTTGTGATCGCGCGCCGCGCCACGGCGGCACGATACGCGCGAAAGCCCTTGTTCGATGGGCTTGCGTTCACCCGATTTTCCTTCCGTAGTCACCGTTAGCCAAAATGTCCCAATACTTTCGGCTTCATCCGGATAACCCGCAGCCGCGCCTCGTCAAGCAGGCCGTGCAGATCATCAACGATGGCGGCGTCGTCGCGTTGCCGACCGATTCGAGCTACGCGCTCGCCTGTCATCTCGACGACAAGGACGCGGTCGAGCGTTTGCGGCGGATTCGCGGGCTCGACGAGAAGGCGCTGCTGTCGCTGCTGGTGCGCGATCTGTCGGAGCTGGCGAACTTCGCGATGGTCGATAACCGTCAGTACCGTTTGATCAAATCGGTCACGCCGGGCCCCTATGTGTTCGTCCTGCAGGCCACCAAGGAGGTGCCACGGCGCCTGTCGCATCCGTCGCGCAAGACGATCGGCCTGCGGGTGCCTGAACACGCCATCACACTGGCGATTCTCGAAGAGCTGGGGCAGCCGTTGATCGGTTCCACGCTGATCATGCCGGGTGAAACGCAGCCGCTGAACGATCCGGAAGAGATTCGCGAGCGGCTCGAGAAACAGCTGGATCTCGTGATCGACGGCGGCCCGTGCGTGTGCGAGCCATCTACCGTGATCGATCTGAGCGGCGCCGAGCCAGTGCTGGTGCGGGCGGGGCGCGGTTCGCTCGCGCCGTTCGGTCTCGAAGAGACGGCATGAGCGAAAGCGGACAGACGCACGCAGTCGCGTTGTTACAATAGCGAGTTATGGATTCTTCCCTGATACAGACCATTGCGGTTTACGCGTTGCCGGTGATTTTCGCGATCACGCTGCATGAAGCCGCGCATGGCTACGTCGCGCGCTGGCTCGGCGACAATACCGCGTACGTGCTCGGCCGCGTCTCCCTCAATCCGATGCGCCATATCGATCCGCTCGGCACGATCGCGATTCCCTTGCTGCTGTACTTCGCCACCAGCGGCGCGTTCATGTTCGGTTACGCGAAGCCCGTGCCGGTCGCCTTCGGCAATCTGCGCAATCCGCGTTGGGGCAGTCTGTGGGTCGCGGCCGCCGGGCCGGCCTGCAATTTCGTGCAGGCGCTGGTGTGGGGCCTCGTCGGCGTCGCGCTTGCTGTAATGGGCGTCGACGAACCTTTCTTCACACGTATGGCGGCCGCCGGCGTCGGCGTGAACCTCGTGCTTGGCGTACTCAATCTGTTCCCGTTGCCGCCGCTCGACGGCGGCCGCGTGCTGATGGCGCTGTTGCCGCCGCGGCAGTCGATCACGCTGTCGCGCCTCGAGCCGTACGGTTTTTTCATCGTCATGGCGCTGGTCATGACGGGCACGCTCACGCGTTATTGGCTCAGCCCGCTCGTCACGCTCGGCTATGGTGCGATCACCGCAATTCTGACTCCACTTGTTTCGCTTTTCTAAATAACCATGTTCCCAGACCGTATCTTCTCCGGCATGCGGCCCACCGGGTCGCTGCACCTCGGCCACTATCACGGCGTGCTGAAAAACTGGGTGCGGCTGCAGTCCGAATACCCGTGTTTCTTTTGTGTGGTCGATTGGCACGCGCTGACGACGCACTACGAAACGCCCGAAGTGATCGAAAAGAACGTCTGGGACGTGCTGATCGACTGGCTCGCCTCCGGCATCGATCCGGCGCAGGCCACGCTGTTCATCCAGAGCAAGGTGCCCGAGCATGCGGAACTGGCGCTGCTGCTCGGCATGAGCACGCCGCTCGGCTGGCTCGAACGTGTGCCGACTTACAAGGAGCAGCAGGAGAAGCTGAAGGACAAGGATCTGTCCACCTACGGCTTCCTGGGCTACCCGGTGCTGATGGCGGCGGACATTCTGCTGTATCGCGGCTCGCTCGTGCCGGTCGGCGAAGATCAGGTGCCGCACGTCGAAATGACGCGCGAAATTGCCCGCCGCTTCAACTATCTGTATGGCCGCGAGCCGGGTTTCGAAGAGAAGGCCAATGAAGCCGCGAAGAAGCTGGGCGGCAAGCGCGCCAAGCTTTATCACGAACTGCGCAACGCCTATCAGCAGGAAGGCGACGACGAAGCGCTCGAACAGGCGCGGGCCATGCTGCAGGAATCGCAGAGCCTGTCCATGAGCGATCGCGAGCGTCTGTTCGGCTATCTCGAAGGCTCGCGCAAGATCATTCTGGTCGAGCCGCAAGCCATGCTGACCGAGGCGTCGCGTATGCCGGGTCTGGACGGGCAGAAGATGTCGAAGTCGTACGGCAACACGATCGGCCTGCGCGAAGACGCGGAAACGATCGCCAAGAAAGTGCGCACCATGCCGACCGATCCGGCTCGCGTGCGCCGCACCGATCCGGGCGATCCGGACAAGTGCCCGGTGTGGCAGTTGCATCAGGTCTACACGGATGAAGCCACGCACGAGTGGGTGCAGAAGGGCTGCCGGACGGCTGGGATTGGTTGCCTCGAGTGCAAGCAGCCGGTGATCGAAGGCATTCTGCGCGAACAGCAGCCGATGCTGGAGCGTGCGCAGAAGTACATGGACGATCCGTCGCTGTTGCGCGCGATCGTCGCCGACGGCTGCGACAAGGCTCGCAAGTACGCGTCGGAAACGATGCGCGACGTGCGCGAGGCAATGGGCCTCTCGTACAACTGACACCACTTCGTCGCACTGACATGATGAGCACGCCCGCGACCATGCCGGACGGTTCCTCGCACGGAAACGGCGAACCGTCGCGCTGGGTGCGTCACTGGGCGCATCTGGTCGCGGCGGGCGGCGCGGTACTCGACGTGGCGTCGGGAGCAGGGCGGCATGCGCGCTTCTTTGCCGCGCTGGGCCATCCGGTGACCGCGCTCGACCGGGACGCGGCCGCCCTGGACCTGATGCGCGATGAAGCGCTTGTCACCACCCTCGTTGCCGACCTGGAAGGTGCCGCGTGGCCGTTGCCCGCCGACGCGAAGTTTGCCGCGATCGTGGTCACGAACTACTTGCACCGGCCGCTCTTTCCGCAGCTATTGCGTTCGCTCGCGCCCGGCGGCGTGCTGGTTTACGAGACCTTTGCGCAAGGCAACGAAAGCGTCGGCAAACCGTCTAATCCGGCGTTTTTGCTCGCGCCCGGCGAGTTGCTCGAGGTGGTGCGAGGCCATCTCCGGGTGGTCGCATTTGAAGACGGATTTCTCGCGCAGCCGCGTCCGGCTTACGTCCAGCGGATATGCGCAATCATGGAGGCGGATCGTTCAGCCGGCCGCGCAGAGGCGGTGCCCCCGCCTTGTTACGAGCTGGCTGGCTAATCCGCTACAATCGCGGTTTACCTGATCAAATTCATGGCGTTTCATGACTAACGGCAATCAAAGCAGCACTGGCGGCGTTCAGATTCGCGGCAGCATTCCTGCCATCATTACTCCGATGCTCGAAGACGGCGGCCTCGATCTGCCGGCGTTTCGCAAACTGATCGACTGGCATATCGAAGAGGGCACGAACGCACTGGTCGTGGTCGGCACGAGTGGTGAGTCGGCCACGCTGTCGGTCGAGGAACACGTGCTGATGGTCAAAACCGCAGTCGAGCATACGGCGGGCCGGATTCCGGTGATCGCGGGCTCGGGCGGCAACTCCACCACGGAAGCCATCGAACTCACGCAGCAGGCCAAGGAAGTCGGCGCGGACGCCACCTTGCAGGTCGTGCCGTACTACAACAAACCGACCCAGGAAGGCATCTATCGCCACTTCGCGAAGATTGCCGAAACCGTCGATCTGCCGGTGATCCTGTACAACGTGCCGGGCCGCACGGTCGCGGACATGAGCAACGAAACGATTCTGCGTTGCGCGCAGGTGCCGGGCATCATCGGTGTGAAGGAGGCGACCGGCAACATCGATCGCGCCGCGCACCTGATCAAGTCGGCGCCGGCTCATTTCGGCATCTACAGCGGTGACGATCCCACGGCAATCGCGCTGATGCTGCTTGGCGGCCACGGTAATATTTCGGTCACCGCGAACGTCGCGCCGCGCGCGATGAGCGAGCTGTGCAAAGCCGCGCTGGCCGCGGACGCCAAGACTGCCCGCGAGATTCATCTGAAACTCCTGTCGTTGCATAAGAACCTGTTCATCGAATCGAACCCGATTCCCGCGAAATGGGCATTGCAGCAACTGGGTCGTGTGCAGGGCGGAATCCGCCTGCCGCTCACGCCGCTCGACGCGCAATACCACGAAGTGGTGCGCGGCGCGTTGCGCGAAGCGGGTCTGCTGGGCTAAACGGGTTTGTCCCGGCAACTCCCAGCTTAACCAAAGCCTGCCACCGGCATTCCCTTAACCGACGTCGATCCAGCCCACGTTCCCGGCACACAGAACCAGGCACCGCGTTCCAGTATCACGAAGGACCTCATGAAACGTTCCGCACTTTCCCTCCACGCAACCCGCATGGCGGCGCTGGCGCTTGCTCTCGTCACGCTCGCCGGCTGTGACACGCTGAACGACTGGTTCGCCTCCGACCGCGTCAACTACAAGGGCGCGGGCAGCGCGCCGCCGCTCGCCGTTCCGGGCGATCTGACCACCACGCCGACCGACCAGCGCTACGTGGCGCCGCCGGCCAATCTGGCACTGGGCGGCTCGCCGCAACGCGCGGTCACGGCAGCGGGCAATGCCACGGAAGGCCAGCCGAATGCGCAAGACCCGTTGGGCATGCACATCGAGCGTGACGGCGATCGCCGCTGGCTGGTTGTCGACGGACGCACGCCTGAACAACTGTGGCCGCAATTGCAGGAGTTCTGGCAGGAGAATGGCTTCGCGCTGAAAACCGATGCGCCGGCCACCGGCATCATGACGACCGACTGGGCTGAAAACCGCGCCAATATTCCGGACGACTGGTTCCGTCGTACGGTCGGCAAGGTGATTGACTTTGCTTACTCATCGGGTACACGTGACAGCTTCCGTACGCTCGTGTCGCGCGGACCGGCTGACACGACTGACATCTCGATCACGCACAGCGCGATGGAAGAAATGCTGACGGGCCAGGACAAGACATCGTCGCGCTGGGAAGAGCGTCCGCGCGATCCGGCGCTCGAAGCCCTGTTCCTGACCAAGCTGATGCAGAAGTTCGGCCTGACCGAAGCCCAGTCGAAGCAGCTCCTGACTGATGCCCGCCCGGCCACTGCACCGGCCACGATCGACCAGAGCGCGGGTGTCTCGACGCTCGACCTGCAGGAATCGTTCGATCGCGCCTGGCTGCGCGTGGGCCTCGCGCTCGACCGCACCAACTTTACGGTCGACAACCGTGATCGCGCGAAAGGCATTTACTACGTGCGTTACGCCGACTCGATGCAGGAGCTGAAGAAGGAAGGGCTCTTCGGCAAGCTGTTCTACAGCGGCAATTCGTCGAAGAAGCCGGGCCAGGAGTTCCTCGTCAATGTCCGCGCGAAGGGCGACGCCGTGACGCAGGTGGCGGTGCTGGATGCGAACGGGCAGGTGGATAACTCGTCGGACGCGCAGCGCATCGTGACGCTGCTGCACGCGCAACTGAACTAAGCGGGCTGTGCGCTTCGCCAGTCTCGGCAGCGGCAGCGAAGGCAATGCCTTGCTGGTGGAAGCGCAGAGCGGCGCGACCACCACGCGGGTTCTGCTCGATTGCGGCTTTTCAGCCAGGGAAGTCGAGCGGCGGTTGGCGCGGCTCGGCGCGGGCGTCGAGGGTCTCGACGCCATTCTGATTACCCATGAACATAGCGACCACATTGGCAGCGCGCTGACGCTGGCGCGCAAGTGGTCGATCCCGCTGTACATGAGCTGGGGCACCGCCCGCGCGGTGGGTGCCGACGAAGCCGATGTCGACCTGCAGGTGTTGTGGGGCGACGAAGCGGTGGCGATCGGCGACCTCAGCGTTCTCCCCTATACCGTTCCTCACGACGCCCGCGAGCCGCTGCAATACGTGCTCTCCAATGGCGCGAGCCGGCTTGGCGTGCTGACCGACGTCGGCACCTCCACGCCGCACATCAGCGCGGTGCTGAGCGGTTGCGACGCGCTGGTCCTCGAGTGCAATCACGATGTGCGGATGCTGGCGGGCAGCCGGTATCCACAATCGCTGAAGGCGCGTATTGGTGGCAATCATGGGCATCTGAACAATGAGGCGGCGGCTGAAATCCTGGCCTCGCTCGACCGCTCGCGCTTGCGCTATCTGGTGGCCGCGCATCTGAGCCAGCAGAACAATTCGCCGGAACTGGCGCAGGCTGCCATGGCGGGCGTGTTGGGCACTGCGCCGACTGAAGTAATCGTTGCTTCTCAGGACGACGGCTTCGCGTGGCTGAGCTTGTGATCTGCTTGTAATCTGTTCCTGATTATCGGCGCCGACCTCGTGTCCGGCGATACGCTGTTAGCGCGCCCGGCAGTTGCAAAAGAAAAAGCCCATGACGATTGCTCGCCATGGGCTTTTTCTTCAAGGCCGGCGTTTCAGGCGCCGGCCCTCGTCAGGCTTAGTTGCGGTTGCCGCCAAAGATGCCGAGCAGCGCGAGCAGGTTGACGAACACGTTGTACAGGTCCAGATAGATCGCGAGCGTGGCGGTGATGTAGTTTGTTTCGCCGCCGTTCACGACGCGCTGGACGTCGAACAGCATGTAGGCCGAGAAGATCACGATGGCCAGCACCGAGACGGTCAGCATCAATGCCGGCAGGTGCAGGAACACGTTCGCGACCGAAGCCAGCAGCAGCACGATCACGCCCATGAACAGCCACTTGCCGAGACCCGAGAAGTCACGCTTGCTGACGGTGGCGATCGTTGCCATGGAGGCGAAGATCACACCAGTGCCACCAAACGCGAGCATGATCAGCGATGGGCCGTTCGAAAAACCGAGCACGAAGCTCAGGATGCGGGAGAGCATCAGGCCCATGAAGAACGTGAAACCGAGCAGCACGAACACGCCGACTGCGCTGTCTTTGGTCTTCTGGATCGCGAACATGAAGCCGAAGGCGATCGCGAAGAACGCCAGCATGCTCATGGCAGGACTGGTGGCGGCGAACAGCGAAAAGCCGGTGGCCAAGCCTACCCACGCGCCTAGCACGGTCGGAATCATGGACAGCGCTAGCAGCCAGTAGGTGTTCCGCAGTACGCGGTTGCGGGTCTCGACCGTGCTGACCGCGCCATTGCGGCCAAAGCTATACGGATGATCGTTCATGGTCTCTCCTTACCTCAGAAGCGTGTTGCGTAATGGTTGTGCCGCGGGTTGGGCAGCAGGTCGTACAGCGCCGGCCGGAATTTTTACCGCCAGTCGCAGGGTTCTCTTTCCTAAGATTGGCGCGCCGGCGGGGAGTTTCAATACCTAGAAAATGTCCACACGGCCTACGCTACCAGTATTCTCCGACTCCCGCTTGGACTCTTTCAACACTGTAAGGGTTCAATCGCAATCATACACGGGAACATGCTACAATAGCGGATTCATTTGAATCTGTAACCTCTTAATTTTTTGGAGTTTTTATGGCGATCGAACGCACCCTGTCGATTATCAAGCCGGACGCAGTGGCAAAGAACGTGATCGGTCAGATCTACAGCCGTTTCGAAAACGCTGGCCTGAAGATCGTGGCTTCGCGCATGGTCCAGCTGTCGCGCGCTGATGCAGAGAAGTTCTACGCTGTGCACGCAGCACGTCCGTTCTTCAAGGACCTGGTTGATTTCATGATTTCGGGCCCGGTGGTCGTGCAAGCGCTGGAAGGCGAAAACGCGATCCTGAAGCACCGCGACCTGATGGGCGCAACGGACCCGAAGAAGGCAGAAAAGGGCACGATCCGCGCCGATTTCGCCGACAGCATCGACGCTAATGCTGTGCACGGTTCGGACGCCGCTGAAACGGCAGCAGTCGAAATCGCGTTCTTCTTCCCGGAAGTGAACGTTTACTCGCGTTAAGCGGGTTTGAGCTGCCGGCGTGATTCGTGCGCAGCCGTTGGATTTGTCGCACGAATCCGCGCGAACAGCCCGGCAAAGTAGTAAGGTAAAGCAGCAGGAATGGGCGCGAACGGCATTGCGTTCATGCAGCTTGTTGCATGAACACAGTCTCGCACTGAAATGGCAGGATTCGATATGACGAGCAGTCCCACCGTCAACCTTCTCGACCTTGACGCCCAAGGGCTTGTCGCCTACTGCGACAGCCTGGGCGAGAAACCGTTTCGCGCCAAGCAATTGCAGCGCTGGATCCACCAGTACAACGCTGCCGACTTCGACGGCATGACCGATCTGGCGAAGTCCTTGCGCGAAAAGCTCAAGGGGCGCGCTACGATCACGATGCCCGGCATCGTCAGCGACAATATTTCGACCGACGGCACACGCAAGTGGCTGATCGACGTCGGCAACAGCAACGCGGTTGAAACCGTCTATATCCCCGAAGAAACGCGTGGCACGCTGTGCGTGTCGTCGCAGGCCGGGTGCGCGGTCAACTGCCGTTTCTGTTCGACCGGCAAACAGGGTTTCTCGCGCAACCTCACCACCGGCGAAATCATCGGCCAGTTGCGCATGGCCGAGTTCGCGCTGCGCGCAACGCGCGGCACGGATGGTGGCCGTGCCACGGGTGGCGACGGCAAAGGCGAGCGCGTCGTCACCAACGTGGTGATGATGGGCATGGGCGAGCCGCTCCTTAATTACGACGCGGTAGTGCCCGCGATGCGTCTGATGCTGGACGACAACGCGTACGGCCTGTCGCGCCGGCGCGTCACGTTATCCACTTCGGGCGTGGTGCCCATGATGGACCGGCTCGGCGCCGATTTGCCGGTGGCGCTGGCGGTATCGTTGCATGCGCCAAGCGACCCGCTGCGCGACATGCTGGTGCCGCTGAACAAAAAGTATCCGCTGCGCGAACTGATGGCCGCCTGTCAGCGCTATCTGAAGGTTGCACCGCGCGATTTCATTACTTTCGAATATTGCATGCTCGACGGCGTGAATGACAGCGAAGCGCAAGCTCGCGAATTGCTGGCCGTTACGCGAGACGTACCATGCAAGTTCAACCTGATTCCGTTCAATCCGTTTCCCGAGTCGGGTCTCATCCGCTCGAAGCCGGAGCAGATCAAGCGGTTTGCACAAGTGTTGATGGACGCGGGCGTCGTCACCACGGTGCGTAAGACACGCGGCGATGATATCGACGCTGCCTGCGGTCAGTTGGCCGGTGCGGTGAAAGACCGCACGCGTCTCGCTGAGCGCACCGGGAAGGCAGCGAAGATTATCGAGGTGCGCGCCGTGTAATCGCGCGAGACGGCGGGGCGCGGTGTCCGGAAGAAAGCCAACCGGGGCGCAAAAAACCCGAAATGTCGTCGGCGATTGAAAAGAAAGTTTGCAGAAGCGATCGGAAGCGGCACACAAGGCCGCGCATTTTGTTATAAACGGTCTGCGATTCGGGCGCGAGGCTTTGGCCCGTCCGGGTTGCACAAGTGAAAAAGAAACGACGCGAAAGGATTTGGGATGAGTGAGCCGCAGCACCCGCAGCCGCAGGACACAGACGGAAATGAAGGCCATCCGGCGCCGGTCGCTCGGGCGGTGGTGCAGCCTGTTACGCAGTCGGGTCCGGCGAGCTTCGATTCATTGGCAGCGGTGGGCGCGCGCTTGACCCAATTGCGTGAATCGAAGGGCTGGACGATCGAAGACGTGTCGGCACGCCTGAAGGTATCCGTCACCAAATTGCGTGCGCTCGAATCGGGTGACATCAGCCACTTGCCGGACACGACCTTTGCGCTTGGCGTGGTACGCAGCTACGCGAAGATGCTCGGCGCCGATCCCACGCCGTTCACCCAGGCTCTGCGTCGCGAGAAGGGTGTGCCTGCGCCGGATCTGTCGATGCCGGCCTCGTCCGGTAAGGATTTGCCGCGCGGCCGCGTTTCGCTGTCGCTCGGCGGCAGTGGGCAAAAGAGCCGCTCATGGTTATGGGGCATCGCGGCGGTGATCGTCGCGGTGATCGCGCTCGGCATGTGGCATACCAATGGCGGCGATTCGTCGGCGTGGCTCGCGAGGTTGAAGGCGAGCGCCAACGGCGCAGCGGGCGGTGCGACCGGAGCATCGGGCACGGTGGCACAGGGGCAGCCGGCGAGTTCTGAGGCAAGCGTAGATGAGGCTGCTTCCACGCCGGGCTCGCAGGCAGCCGCAGCCGATAACGCAGCGTCAGGCACGCCGATGCCAGCGCCGCTGGCGACGGGTACGGCCGATACGGCGCCATCTTCCGCGCCGGCGGTTGCGGCCGCAGCGGTTGCGCCGAAGGCTGGTTCGCAGGTCCAGGCGGTAGCGCCGGGCGCGAATGCACCGGTGGTCGCCGCGATAGGCGCATCGGACGCGGCAACGGCAGTGCCGGCCGCGGGTGAGGCGATCGTCGCGTTGCGGGTGACGCAAGACAGTTGGTTCAGCGTGCGTGGCAAGGACGGCAAGGAAGTGTTTTCCGGCCTCGTGCACGCAGGCGATACGAAGGAAGTGACGGGCGTGGCGCCGTTCAAGGTTACGGTGGGCAACAAGGCGGGTCTCGAATCGCTTACGCTCGATGGCCAGCCAGTCGATCCGTCGAAATATTCGGCAGCCAAGGGCAACGTGGCGCGCTTCGCGTTGCCTTGATATAGATACGGTATGCGTCGCGGCCAACCGGTCGCGGCGCTTTTTCAATTCAGGCGCTACGTTTTTTGTGTAGCGCATGCGGCGTAAATGGGTTTTTCGATGCAATCCGAAGCTCAATCCCAATCCAGTAGCAAGATTGTTTCAAACGAACCGGTGTTCGGCGGCCACGCTGCGCGGCGCAAGTCGCACGCGGTCGATGTCCGTTGGGGCGGACAGCTCGTCACCATCGGCGGCGATGCGCCCGTGCGCGTCCAGTCGATGACGAACACCGACACCGCTGACGCTATCGGCACCGCAATCCAGATCAAGGAACTTGCGCAAGCCGGTTCTGAGTTGGTGCGTATCACGGTCAATACGCCGGAAGCGGCGGCGGCCGTGCCGGCGGTTCGCGAGCAACTCGACCGCATGGGTGTGTCGGTGCCGCTGGTCGGCGATTTTCATTACAACGGTCATTTGCTGTTGCGCGATTACCCCGCGTGCGCGGAGTCGCTGTCGAAGTACCGGATCAACCCGGGCAACGTCGGCCACGGCGCGAAGCGCGACACGCAGTTCGCGCAAATGATCGAAGCGGCGGTGAAGTACGACAAGCCGGTGCGGATCGGCGTCAACTGGGGCAGCCTCGACCAGGACCTGCTCGCGAAGATGATGGACGAAAACGCCGCGCGTTCCACGCCGTGGGAAGCGCAGAGCGTGATGTACGAAGCGCTGATCCAGTCGGCGATCGGCTCGGCTGAGCGCGCCGTGGAAATCGGCCTGCCGCGCAACAAGATCATTCTGTCGTGCAAGGTTAGTGGCGTGCAGGATCTGATCGCGGTGTATCGTGAACTCGCGCGCCGTTGCGAATTCGCGCTGCATCTTGGCTTGACCGAAGCCGGCATGGGCTCCAAGGGCATCGTGGCGTCAACCGCTGCGTTGTCCGTATTGCTGCAGCAGGGCATCGGCGACACGATCCGCATCTCGCTGACGCCGGAACCGGGCGGCCCGCGCACCGGCGAGGTGGTCGTCGGTCAGGAAATCCTGCAGACCATGGGTCTGCGCTCGTTCACGCCGATGGTGATCGCGTGCCCGGGTTGTGGCCGCACCACCAGCACACTGTTCCAGGAACTGGCGTCGCAAATCCAGACCTATCTGCGTACGCAGATGCCGGTGTGGCGCGATCAGTATCCTGGCGTCGAGAAGATGCACGTGGCGGTGATGGGCTGTATCGTCAACGGTCCGGGCGAGTCGAAGCAGGCGAATATCGGCATCAGCTTGCCGGGGTCGGGAGAAAATCCGGCCGCACCGGTGTTCATTGACGGCGAGAAGGTCAAGACACTGCGCGGCGAGAACATCGCGCAAGAATTCCAGCAAATCGTGAGTGACTATGTCGAGCGCCGCTACGGCCGCGCCGAAGCCGGCCGCGCCGAAGCACTCAACTAAATACCGTCAATCGAAGACAGATGACTGAACAGAAGAAAAAGCTCGAAAAGTTGTCCGGCGTGAAGGGCATGAACGACATCCTTCCGCAGGAAGCCGGGCTGTGGGAGTTTTTTGAAGCAACCGTCAAGTCGATGCTGCGTTCGTACGGATACCAGAATATTCGTACGCCGATCATCGAGCATACGCAATTGTTCAAGCGCGGGATCGGCGAGGTGACCGACATCGTCGAGAAAGAGATGTACAGCTTCACCGACGCGCTGAACGGCGAAAATCTGACGATGCGTCCGGAAAACACGGCCGCTGTCGTGCGCGCGGCGATCGAGCACAACATGCTGTACGACGGTCCGAAGCGTCTGTGGTACATCGGCCCGATGTTCCGTCACGAGCGCCCGCAGCGCGGCCGCTACCGGCAGTTTCATCAGGTCGGCGTGGAAGCATTAGGCTTCGCGGGCCCGGACACCGACGCTGAAATCATCATGATGTGCCAGCGCTTGTGGGACGACCTTGGGCTGATGGGCATCAAGCTCGAACTCAATTCGCTGGGTCTCGCAGAAGAGCGCGCGGCACATCGCGTCGAGTTGATCGCGTACCTCGAAAAGCACATGGACGTGCTCGACGAGGAGGCAAAGCGCCGCCTGTACACGAACCCGCTGCGCGTGCTCGACACGAAGAATCCGGCGATGCAGGAAGTCGCGCAGAACGCGCCGAAGCTGATCGATTTTCTCGGCGAAGAATCGCGCGCGCACTTCGAAGGCCTGCAGCGCATTCTGAAGGCGAACAACATTCCGTTCACGATCAATCCGCGTCTCGTGCGCGGTCTCGATTATTACAATCTGACCGTGTTCGAATGGGTGACCGACAAGCTTGGCGCGCAAGGTACAGTGGCGGCCGGCGGCCGTTACGATCCGCTGATCGAACAGCTGGGCGGCAAGCCGACGGGCGCGTGCGGCTGGGCAATGGGTGTCGAGCGTATCCTCGAGTTGCTGAAAGAAGAGCAACTCGTGCCGGAAGATGAAGGTTGCGATGTCTACGTGGTCCATCAGGGCGATGCAGCACGTGAGCAGGCCTTTATCATTGCCGAGCGTTTGCGCGATACGGGCCTTGACGTGATCCTGCATTGCAGCGCGGACGGCCAGACGGCGAGCTTCAAGTCGCAGATGAAGCGCGCCGACGCAAGCGGTGCGGCCTTCGCGGTGGTGCTTGGCGAAGATGAAATCGCCAACGGCACGGTCGGCGTCAAACCGCTCCGTGATACAAGTTCTAACGGCGGTAAAAACGAGCAACATAACGTGCCCGCTGAAGACTTGACCGAATTTCTAATCAATGCGATGGTTGCAACCGCCGAAGACGGCGACGACTGATCGCGATGTCGTCGAGCCTGCTGGCTCGACACGCACACGTATCAAAAAGAGGAAATCGCCGGGCGATGAGTTACCACGACGAACAAGAATCGATTGAAAGCCTGAAGGCATGGTGGACGCAGTGGGGTAATGCAACCACGTGGATCGTGCTGGTGGCGTTGGTCGCTGCAGCAGGCTGGAACGGCTGGAATTTCTGGCAACGGCGCCAGGCGGCGGAAGCCGCGGTGCTGTATGACCAGGTGCAGCAAGCCGTAGCATCGGGCGACAAAGCGAAGATCACGCGCGTCGCCACCGACATGGAAGACAAGTTCAGTCGCACCGCGTATGCGCAAATGACCGCGCTCGGTGCTGCCAAAGCGCTGCACGCCGCAGGTGACGAAGCCGCCGCGAAGGCCCAGTTGCAATGGACCATCGATCACGCCAAAGACGACGAGTTCAAGCAGATAGCGAAGCTGCGTCTGGCTTCGCTGCTGCTCGACGACAAGGCCTACGACCAGGGCCTCGCACTGCTCGCCGAACCGCAGTCCGACGCGTTCAAGGGCATTGTGGCGAATGGCCGCGGTGACCTGCTCGCTGCGCAAGGCAAGCGTGACGACGCACGTGCGGCCTATAAACTCGCGCTCGATTCGCTGTCGAAAAATGACAGCTCGGCTCGCCAGTTGATTCAGTTCAAGCTGGACGCGCTGGGCGGCTAATCGCCGTATGCAGTGCGCCGCATGACACGACCAACCGGTCTCCTTTAATCAATTTCCTGAATGCTTCGTCCACCGATGAATCTGCTGAAACGTTACGCTGTGCCCGTTGCCTGTGCGATGACCGTGCTCACCATGGCGGCTTGCTCATCCACGAAAGACGAGCGCCGCGTGCCGACGCCGCTCACCGAGTTCAAACCTGTGCTCGACGTGCAGCAGGCGTGGAAGGCCAGCGTGGGCAAGGCGGGTCGTTACCTGTTCTCGCCAGTCGCGGTCGGCAACGCGGTGTACGCGGCCGGCGCGAACGGCTCGGTCGCGAAGATCGACGCGCAGACCGGCCAGGACATCTGGCGCGTCAAACTGCATGACGACCTTTCGGCAGGTGTCGGCAGCGATGGCACGCTCACCGCGGTCGGCGGCCTGAAGGGCGATGTCTACGTGCTCGGCGCTGACGGCAAGCAATTGTGGACCGCCAAGGCGCCCGGCGAAATCATCTCGCCGCCGCTGGTCGGCAACGGTCTTGTGGTGGTGCGCACGGTCGACGGTCAGATTGTCGCGTTCAATGCGCAGACCGGCGAACAGAAGTGGAACTACCGCAATCGCGCCGTGCCGCTCAATCTGCGCGTCTCGTCGGGCATGACGTTCGCTGGCGACGCGGCCGTGCTGGCAGGCTTCCCGGGTGGCGCGTTCGCCGCGATCAACCTGCAGACCGGAGACAACTACTGGCAGACGCCAGTGTCGTATCCGAAGGGCGTGACGGAAGTCGAGCGTATTAATGACGTGACGGGTCCGCCTACGCTGGTCGGTTCGGAAACCTGCGCGGTGACGTTCCAGGGTCAGATTGGCTGCTTCGATGCGAACTCGGGCCGCGCGCTGTGGGAAAAGGCGTTCTCGAGCACGAGCGGCCTCGCGCAGGATGATCGCGCGGTGGTGGCGGCCGACGACTGGTCGGTGGTGTCGGCGTTCGACGCCACCACCGGCACGCAACTGTGGAAGAACGACAAGCTGAAGAACCGTGAGCTCAGCGTCCCGTTCATCCTGGGTCACGCCGCCGTGCTGGGCGACTACCAGGGCTTTGTGCACTTCCTGTCGCGCGACGACGGCACGCTCGTGGCCCGTATGAAGACCGACGGCAGCGCGATTACCGCGGCGCCGGTGCTGGCCGGCGAAACGCTGGTTGTGCAGACGCACGACGGCGACCTGTACGGCTATCGCCCGCGCTAATCGCGCAGGCAATGGGTAGTCAGGCGTGCAGGCCGGCTTCGCCGGCCGCACGCGTTTTTGTGTTGCAAGAGCTTAACTAGAAAAATTCTGCCGGACTGGCTGGTCCGGCAAGTCGGATCAGAAACGGCCCATGTGGGCCTCGGTGGCTGCTTGCGGCGCCACCTTCGACGGCATCGCAGGAAATCGTCCCGAACTGGCGTGCGAGCCGTTGAGCAAGAAAGACTGAACCCGGCGGCCCATTGGCGCCGCCCCATACAGCCAAACTCTCGTCCGCCCGGGTGCGCATATTGGCAGCACATCCGGGGCTGGCCGAATTCGTGATAATTTTCGTCAAACGCTGCCGTGTAGCGGCCGCATGGCGTCGCTACGCGGGCGGTCGATTTCGATCCCGCGTTTCACCGTGAACAACATCTGATGAAACCCGTTATTGCCCTGGTTGGGCGCCCCAATGTGGGGAAATCCACGCTATTCAACCGTCTCACGCGTACGCGTGATGCGCTGGTTGCCGACCTGCCCGGTCTCACCCGCGATCGCCATTATGGCGAGGGTCGCGCCGGCGACCGGCCGTATCTGGTCGTCGATACGGGCGGTTTCGAGCCTGTCGCGAAAGACGGCATCCTGCATGAGATGGCGCGTCAAACCCGTCAGGCGGTCGAGGAATCGGACATCGTCGTGTTCATCGTCGACGGCCGCAATGGTCTCGCGCCGCAAGACAAGACGATTGCCGACTACCTGCGCAAGGTCGGCCGGCCGATTTTCCTCGTCGTCAACAAGGCCGAGGGGATGAAGTACAGCGCGGTGGCCGCCGACTTCTACGAACTCGGTCTCGGCGACCCGCGCGCGATCTCGGCCGCGCATGGCGACGGCGTCACCGAAATGATCAACGAGGCACTCGGCGTCGCGTACGCCGGGCAGCCGGAAGAGAGCGACGAGGGAAAGCCGGCGCACGGTGTAAAGATCGCGATCGTCGGCCGGCCGAATGTCGGCAAGTCGACCTTGATCAATGCACTGGTGGGCGAAGAGCGCGTGATCGCGTTCGACATGCCGGGCACCACGCGCGATTCGATCTACGTCGACTTCGAACGTCAAGGCAAGCCGTATACGCTGATCGATACGGCCGGTCTGCGCCGCCGCGGCAAGGTGTTCGAAGCGATCGAGAAGTTCTCGGTGGTGAAAACGCTGCAGGCGATTTCGGACGCGAACGTCGTGATCCTGCTGCTCGATGCACGTCAGGACATCTCGGAACAGGATGCGCACATTGCCGGCTTCGTGGTGGAGCAGGGCCGTGCGCTGGTCGTGGGCGTGAACAAATGGGACGGTCTCGATCCGCATGTGCGCGACCGCACCAAGGCAGACCTCGAGCGCAAATTAAAATTTCTCGACTTCGCCAAATTTCACTTCATTTCCGCTGCGGAAAAAACCGGCATTGGCCCGCTGATGCGCTCGGTCGACGACGCCTACAAGGCCGCCATGACCAAGCTGCCGACGCCGAAACTGACGCGTGCGCTGATCGATGCGGTGGAATTCCAGCAGCCGCGCCGCCGCGGCCCGGTGCGCCCGAAGCTGCGCTATGCGCACCAGGGCGGCCAGAATCCGCCGATCATCGTGATTCACGGAAATGCGCTCGATGCGATTACCGACACGTACAAACGCTACCTCGAAAACCGCTTCAGGGAAACTTTCAAGCTGACAGGGACTCCATTGCGCATAGAGTTCAGATCGTCGACGAACCCTTACGCGGACAAAGGCTGAAATTCAGGCTGAAACCCGCGTGCGTGCTGGGTTTGGCCGCCAGGGCCGCCTGCTCGCGCAAAAATGAAAATCGGCTATAGTGTAGCGGTTGGCGGCGGATCCCTTTTTCCTTCGTCGCCAATTCAGTCAACCTGCAAAAAAATACGGAGTTTGCTATGAGCAACAAAGGGCAATTGTTACAAGACCCGTTTTTGAACGCACTGCGTAAAGAGCATGTGCCGGTGTCGATCTACCTGGTCAACGGCATCAAGCTTCAAGGGAACATCGAATCGTTCGACCAGTACGTCGTGTTGCTCCGGAATACGGTCACCCAGATGGTCTACAAGCACGCCATTTCGACTGTCGTGCCGGCCCGTCCGGTGAATTTCCACCCGGATTCCGAACAGTCCTAACCCCCGTCGCGGCCGGCGTAGCGTCGCCCGTTGGCGATTACTCCCGGCCGCCTCATTTTGATACCGTCCAATTTGATCAATGCAGCGCTTGTCGGCATCGACTTCGGTAAGATCGATTTCGAAGCCAGTCTCGAAGAACTCAGCCTGCTCGCGCAAAGCGCGGGCGCGAATCCCATAGTCACCCTCACTGGGCGCCGGTCCAGTCCCGACGCCAAGATGTTCGTCGGCAGCGGCAAGGCCGAAGAACTGCGTCTTGCGTGTGAGGCGAACGACATCGAACTCGTCATTTTCAATCACGCTCTGGCTCCCGCGCAGCAGCGCAATCTGGAGCAGGCGCTTAACCGCCGCGTGATCGATCGCACCAGCCTCATCCTCGACATTTTTGCGCAACGCGCCCGCAGCCACGAAGGCAAGCTGCAGGTAGAACTCGCTCAATTGCAGTACTTATCGACGCGGCTAATCCGCGCATGGACCCACCTCGAACGCCAGAAAGGCGGTATCGGTTTGCGCGGCCCAGGCGAAACGCAGCTCGAAACCGACCGCCGTTTGATCGGCGAGCGCATCAAGGCGCTCAAGACCCGGCTCGAGAAGCTGCGCCGTCAGCATGGCACGCAGCGCCGCGCGCGCAGTCGTAACCAGACCATGTCGGTGTCGCTCGTCGGCTATACGAATGCGGGTAAATCCACACTTTTCAATGCGCTGACGAAGGCCCAGGCGTACGCGGCCGACCAGCTGTTCGCCACGCTGGATACCACGTCGCGCCGCGTCTATCTGGGCGACGAAGCCGGCCAGGTGGTGGTGTCCGACACGGTCGGTTTCATCCGCGAATTGCCTCACCAGCTGGTGGCGGCTTTCCGCGCCACCCTGGAAGAAACCATCCACGCCGACCTGCTGCTGCATGTGGTCGACGCGTCGAGCGCCGTGCGGCTCGACCAGATCGACCAGGTGAACGAGGTGTTGCACGCAATCGGTGCGGACACGATCCGTCAGGTGCTGGTGTTCAACAAGATCGACGCCGTGCCGGAGTTGGCGGCTCGTGGGGACGCGGTCGAGCGGGATGAGTATGGTAATATTTCGCGCGTCTTTTTGAGCGCGCGCACGGGGCAAGGGCTGGATACATTGCGCGCTGCCATCGCTGAAATCGCTACTGCCGAACCTCTCTCCGATACGCTGGTCGATCTGTCGGAAGAAGACCGGTCGGCAGCACCACGCGAGGACCGCAAGGTCTCAGAACTCGGGCACTGACCCGCTCCAATTGCACTGACCCGCTGTCTACTCTGGTGAACGAACACAGGTGAACGATTACAACGAGCGGAGTATCTGGCTGCGCATGCGCGCCATGCTTTCACTGAACGATCCGCGCTGGGGCCGGGGCGACGGCAATGGCGATCGCCAACGGCCCAACGAACCCAAGCGTCCGTCGACCAAGGACGGTGAAGGTCCCCCCGATCTCGACGAGATGTGGCGCGATTTCAACCGCCGTCTGAGCCGGGTGTTCGGTCGCAAGGGCGGCGGTGCGGGCGGTGGCCGCCCGGACAACGGTCGCGGTGCGCGCATTGGCGTAGGCATCGTGATCGGCGTGCTGATCGCGATCTATCTCGGCAGCGGCGTGTTCGTCGTGCAGGATGGCCAGGCCGGCGTCGTGATGCAGTTCGGCAAGTATCGCTACACGGCCGGGCAGGGCGTTCACTGGCGTCTGCCGTATCCGTTCGAAGCGCATGAACTCGTCAATATCGGCCAGATCCGCCAGGTGGAGGTCGGCCGTAACAATGTGGTGCGTCTCGCTAACGTGAAGGACGCGTCGATGCTCACGCACGACGCCGATATCGTCGACGTGCGCTTTGCCGTGCAGTATCAGGTGAGCAAGCCGACCGACTATCTTTTCCGCAGCGTCGATCCCGATCAGAGCGTCATGCAGGCCGCGCAAGCCGCGGTGCGCAGCATCGTCGGCGCGCGTAGCACCAACGACATCCTCTATCAGGATCGCGAAGCAATTCGCCAGCAGTTGATGGCGTCGATTCAGCAATCCCTGGATGAATACCAGTCCGGCCTCGCCGTGACCGGCGTCACGATCCAGGGCGTGCAGGTGCCAGACCAGGTGCAAGCCGCTTTCGACGATGCCGCCAAGGTGCGTCAAGACAACGAGCGCGCCAAAAACGAAGCGCAGGCCTATGCGGCCCAGTTGCTGCCGCGCGCGCAAGCCGACGTCGCGCGTCAGATCGACGAAGCGAAAACGTATAGCGATAAGACCGTGGCGCAGGCGCAAGGCGACGCCGAACGCTTCAAGCAGGTCTACGCGCAGTACTCGAAAGCGCCCGCTGTGATTCGCGAGCGTATGTATCTGGAAACCATGCAGCAGATCTACTCGAATACGACCAAGGTGTTTGTAGACAGCAAGAGCGGCAACAACGTGCTGTATCTGCCGCTTGACAAACTGGTCGAGCAGACACGCCAGCGCGTCGCCGATGCGGCGGCCGCTTCGGGTGCAGCGGCATCGGCGGGTGCGCCGGGTGCCGTCCCGCAAGGCACGAGCAGCGCGGCACCATCTGCCGCCGCGCCTTCCGCTGCTGCTTCCACATCCGCCGCGGTCGCGACGCCTGCCAGCCAGGCCGCCGCCAGCAGCGACGCACTCCGTTCACGCGACTCCTTCCGCAGCCGTATGCGTGAAGACGACGTTCAATAAGGAGCGCACATCATGAACAAGATCATTGCGCTCGTCGTCGCCTTAGTCATCGTGCTGTTTGCCGCATCGTCGATGGTATTCGTGGTCGACCAGCGGCATATGGCCGTGCTGTCCTCACATGGCGACACCGCGCCCGTATTGCTGGGGCCGGGCCTCCATGTAAAGCTGCCGCCGCCGTTGCAAACGCTCACGCTGGTCGACAACCGCATCCAGTCGCTCGACGCGCCGGATGAAGACCGCTTCGTCACGTCGGACAAAACCGATCTGCTGGCTAACCCGGTCATCAAATACCGCGTGACCGATCCGCTGAAGCTGCTCGCCGAAACCAAGGGCGATGTGCAAAGCCTGTCGGACCGCCTGGCGCTGCTGTCGCGCGGCGCGCTCGGCGACGCGTTCAGCAAGGTCACGCTGACCGATGCGCTGGCGAAGCAGCAAGCCGTTGCCGACGAAGCCCGCGGCGCGATGGACAAAGCCGCGGCATCGCTGGGCGTTTCGGTGCTCGACGTGCAGCTCACGCGAGTCGATTTCCCGGCGGCGATGGCCGACTCAGTCTATAAGCGGATGATCGCCGCACGCGAGCAGGTGGCGGCCGACGAACGTGCGAAGGGTACGGCCGAGGCTGACCAGATCAAGGCGGACGCGCTCGGCCAGCAACAGGCGATTCTCGCGGACGGCTATCGTCAGGCCCAGACCATCAAGGGCGAGGGCGATGCCAAGGCAGCGGAAATCGCGGCCGCGGCGTACGGTAGCGACCCGCAGTTCTACCAGTTTTATCAAAGCATGCAGGCATACAGGAACACCTTCAAGCCGGGCGACGTGATCGTGGTCGACCCGAGCAGCGAGTTCTTCCGCTTCATGCGTAGCCCGACCGGCGGCGCAGCCCCGGACGCTTCCGCGGCACCGCGCAAACACTGATAACCGGAACGCCGCGGCATCCGCATCGCGGCCCCTTGATTCGCATGGACATAGCCGGCTCGTTACTGCTCGCGATCGCATTGATGCTGATTATCGAAGGGATGTTTCCCTTCGTTTTCCCGAGCGCCTGGCGCGATACGTTCCGTAAAATTGCGGAACGGCCCCCCCAACAGATTCGCATCGGCGGGCTGATCGTGATGGTGCTCGGACTGATCCTGCTGTTCATCGTGACCTGACGGGGCGTTTGCGCGACGCGCTTCGCAGCGTACCGTTGCACTGGCGAAATGCGCTGCGGGCAGCGGCGCGGCAATAGCGAGCGCTGTGGCTGGCCGAGGGGCTGCGAAGGAAGGGCGGCCCCACGCCCGCTACAGCCGCCAAAATAGAGCCGTCGCCCGCCATTCACACTTACTTACCGGCGCTCCAGTCGCCGTGTTCAACGTCGTAGGACTGTATCGATGTCGACCTGGTTACTCCCCGAGAATATCGCCGACGTGCTGCCGTCGGAAGCCCGCAAGATCGAAGAATTGCGGCGCCGTTTGCTGGACCGTTTCCGCTCGTACGGCTACGAGATGGTGATGCCGCCGCTGCTCGAATACATCGAGTCGCTGCTCACCGGCGGCGGCCACGATCTGAATCTGCGCACGTTCAAGCTCGTCGATCAGATGTCCGGGCGCACGCTCGGTCTGCGCGCGGACATTACGCCGCAAGTCGCGCGTATCGACGCGCACTTGCTGAATCGTCAGGGCGTGACGCGCCTCTGCTATGCCGGCAATGTGGCGCATACGCGTCCGCGCGGCCTGCACGCCACGCGTGAGCAGATTCAGATCGGCGCGGAAATCTACGGTCACGCCGGCCTCGAGGCGGATCTGGAAATCCAGCAGTTGATGCTCGACGCACTGCGTCTGGCCGGCCTCGCGAAAGTGCGGCTCGACTTGTGTCACGCGGGCGTGCTCGCCGCGCTGATCGAAGCTGAGCCGGCGGCGGCCGAGTTGGGTCAATCGCTCTACGACGCGTTGGCGGGCAAGGACGTGCCGCGCCTCGTCGAGCTGACCGCGAATCTCACGCCGGTCACGCGCGACGCGTTGCGCTCGCTTCCCACGCTCTACGGCGACGCCTCGGTACTCGACGAAGCCCGCGCGCGCTTGCCGAACGCACCCGCGATTGCCCGCGCGCTTGACGACCTCGCGTTCCTCGCGAGCCAGGTGGAAGGCGCCGAAGTCATGATCGACCTGGCCGATTTGCGCGGCTATGCCTACCACAGCGGCGTGATGTTCTCGGCATATGTCGATGGTGTGCCGAATGCCGTTGCGCGCGGCGGCCGTTACGACCACGTCGGCCAGGCCTACGGTCGCGCTCGCGCGGCAACCGGTTTCTCGCTCGATCTGCGCGAAGTCGCCCGTATTTCGCCTGTCGAGGCCCGTAGCAGTGCGATTCTCGCGCCGTGGCAACACGACGACGCGCTGCGCGTGAGCGTCGCGGCGTTGCGCGATGCGGGTGAAGTCGTGATCCAGGCACTGCCTGGCCACGAGCACGATCTGGACGAGTTCGCGTGCGACCGCGTGTTGGTCGAGCGCAACGGCGCGTGGGTGGTCGAACCGCGGCCCTGAGTCCAAACTGAGTCCGGATAGTCAAACCGTTCGCGGGGCGACCGAAGGGCATTTCTGAAGGCGTCCAAAGCGTCGCCGGACCCGGCGCGGCTCCTCGCCGCGCTATTTTCGATATACCCACCATAACGTGCATACCATTGAGCGGAAACGGAAAAATTCGGAAGGTTCCGCGAACATAGGTAGAATACGTTTTTAACCAGCTTACGAAACAACATGTCTGCCAGCGCAGTGAATGTGAACCCCGGGCGTAACGTCGTCGTCGTGGGAACCCAATGGGGTGATGAAGGCAAGGGCAAGATCGTCGACTGGCTGACGGACCACGCCCAAGGCGTCGTTCGCTTCCAGGGCGGTCACAATGCCGGTCACACGCTTATCATCGGCGGCAAGAAAACCATCTTGCGTCTGATTCCGTCGGGCATCATGCATCCCGGCGTCGCGTGCTACATCGGCAATGGCGTCGTGTTGTCGCCGGAAGCGCTGTTCAAGGAAATTGGCGAGCTCGAAGCCGCCGGGGTCGATGTTCAGAATCGCCTCTTCATTTCCGAAGCCACCACCCTGATCCTGCCGTATCACATTGCGATCGACCAGGGCCGCGAAGCGCGCCGTGGCGCGGGCAAGATCGGCACCACCGGCCGTGGCATCGGCCCGGCCTACGAAGACAAGGTGGCGCGCCGCGGTTTGCGCGTGCAAGACCTGTTCGAGCCGGAAAGCTTCGCCGAACGTCTGCGTGAAAATCTCGATTACCACAACTTCGTGCTGACCAAGTACCTGGGCGTCGCAGCCGTCGACTTCCAGCAAACGCTCGACACGATGCTGAGCTATGCGGACCGTCTGAAGCCGATGGTGACCGACGTGTCGCGTCGTCTGTACGACGAAAACGCCGCCGGCAACAATCTGCTGTTCGAAGGCGCGCAAGGCACGCTGCTCGATATCGACCACGGCACCTATCCGTTCGTCACGTCGAGCAACTGCGTGGCCGGTGCGGCCACCGCGGGTGCGGGCGTCGGTCCGCAAAAGCTGAACTACATTCTCGGCATTACCAAGGCGTATTGCACGCGTGTTGGTTCGGGCCCGTTCCCGAGCGAACTGTACGACGCGGATAACGCCGCGCGCCAGGAAGCGATCGGCCTCGAACTGGCCACCGTCGGCAAGGAATTCGGTTCGGTCACCGGCCGTCCGCGCCGCACGGGCTGGCTCGACGCCGCCGCGCTGCGCCGCTCGATCCAGATCAACGGCGTGTCGGGTCTGTGCATGACCAAGCTCGACGTGCTCGACGGCCTCGACGAAGTGAAGCTGTGCGTCGGTTACACGGTCGACGGCAAGCCGGTCGATCTGCTGCCGCGTGGCGCGTCGGAAGTCGCGCGTTGCGTGCCGGTGTACGAAACCTTCCCGGGTTGGAAGGAAAGCACCGTCGGCATCACGCAGTGGGACAAGCTGCCGGCCAGCGCGCGTGCGTATCTGACGCGCGTGCAGGACGTCGCGGGTATTCCGATCGACATGGTGTCGACCGGTCCGGATCGCGACGAAACGATTCTGCTCCGTCATCCGTTCAAGGTTTAAGCCATGGTTCAAGGTGTACCCATGATTGTGATGAAAGATCCGCGCAACGACGACAAGAACCTGTGGGTCGGCTGGGACGAGTATCACCGGCTGATCGAACTGCTGGCGCTGCAGGTGCACGAGTCGGGCTGGAAGTTCGACAAGATACTGTGCCTCGCGCGCGGCGGTTTGCGCGTCGGCGATCAGCTTTCGCGTATTTACGATCTGCCGTTGGCGATTCTCGCCACCAGTTCGTATCGCGAAGCGGCCGGCACGGAGCAGGGCGAACTCGACATCGCGCAATACATCACGATGACGCGCGGCGAGTTGCACGGCAACGTGCTGCTGGTCGACGACCTGGTCGATTCCGGCGTGACGCTGGCACGTGTGCAGCAACATCTGAAGGAACGCTATCCGGCGATTACCGCGGTACGTTCGGCGGTGCTCTGGTACAAGGGGTGTTCGAAAGTGAAGCCCGACTACCACGTGCAGTATCTGCCCACCAATCCGTGGATTCACCAGCCGTTCGAGGAATGGGACACGGTTCGTCCGCACAATCTCGGCGCGTGGATCAAGCGCGGTATGCAGCAGGAGTCGTCGGGCACGTGATGCGAGTTACGACGCCATACCTGTTGCGTCGTATCCCGTGCAGTACCTGCAAAACGGAGCCCGATCGGGCTCCGTTTTTTTTTGTGCGCTGCGTGTCCGTCGCATAGGTTTTGCGCTGGCGCTTCGCGGAACGCGCGCGCCTGCCCTCGTGAAACGTCTGACGTAGCAGACGTGCCCAAATCGCAGTGCTACACTTCGCGGACCATCCGCGTGGTGTATCCACAACAAGCCGGGTGGCGTCAGACGGGCAGTTTAAAATAGCGGTCGTTTTTTCCGCTCAGGGAACGGATTTTCTCGCGTTTATGACAGATAACAATCACGTGCACAAACAGCCCCTGCCTTCCCTCGCGATTGCCGCGATTGGGGTGGTGTTCGGCGATATCGGCACGAGCCCGTTGTACTCGCTGAAAGAGGCGTTCAGCCCTTCACATGGCATTCCTCTGACCGATCAGTCGATCCTGGGCGTGATCTCGCTGCTGTTCTGGGCGATCATGATCGTGGTCGGCGTCAAGTATGTGTTGTTCGTGATGCGCGCCGATAACAACGGCGAGGGCGGTGTTCTCGCGCTGATGGCGCTGGCGCTGCGCTCCATCGATCAAAAATCGAAGATGGCCGGCTTGCTGATGATGCTGGGTATCTTCGGCGCCTGCATGTTCTATGGCGACGCGGTGATTACGCCCGCCATTTCGGTGATCTCGGCGGTCGAAGGCCTGGAGATCGCTGCGCCCAATCTGTCCCATCTGGTGCTGCCGCTCACGATGATCATCCTCGTGCTGCTGTTCTGGATTCAGCGGCACGGAACGGCCACGGTCGGCCGCCTGTTCGGTCCGATCATGGTGCTGTGGTTCCTGGTGCTCGCCGCGCTGGGCCTGTGGCATATCCTGCAGTCGCCGAACGTGATCCGCGCGCTGAACCCGTACTACGCCTATACCTTCATGGCCGCGCACGTGTTGCAGGCTTATGTGGTGCTCGGCTCGGTCGTGCTGGTGCTGACCGGCGCCGAAGCGCTGTACGCCGACATGGGCCATTTCGGCGCCAAGCCAATTCGCATGGCCTGGTATTTCCTTGTGATGCCTTCGCTGGTGCTGAACTATTTCGGGCAGGGAGCGTTGCTGATGCACGACCCGAAGGCGATCGAAAACCCGTTCTTCCTGCTCGCGCCGGATTGGGCGCTGCTGCCGCTCGTGGTGCTGTCGACGGTGGCGACCGTGATCGCGTCGCAGGCGGTGATCTCCGGCGCCTACTCTTTGACGAGTCAGGCGATCCAGCTCGGCTACGTGCCGCGCATGAAGATCCTGCACACGTCGGAACTGGCGATCGGCCAGATCTACGTGCCGGTGGTGAACTGGATGTTGCTGTTCATCATTCTGTGCATCGTGATTGCGTTCAAGAGCTCGGATAACCTCGCCGCCGCTTACGGTATCGCAGTGACGGCCACCATGGTGATCACCACGATCCTCGCCTGCGTCGTGATGGTGAACGTGTGGAAATGGAACAAGTTCCTCGTGGCGTTGATCATTGGCGTATTCATGGCGGTCGACCTCGGCTTTTTCGGCGCCAATCTGCTCAAGGTGGCGGAGGGTGGCTGGCTGCCGCTTGGCATCGGCGCGCTTCTGTTCTTCCTGCTGATGACCTGGTTCAAGGGCCGGATGATCGTGAAGGAACGTACGGCGGCGGACGGTATTCCGCTTATGCCGTTCCTGCAGGGTCTGCTCGCGCATCCGCCGCATCGCGTGTCGGGTACGGCGATCTATCTGACGGGCAGCGATTCGCTCGTGCCGGTGAGCTTGCTGCACAACCTGAAGCACAACAAGGTGCTGCATGAGCGCACGATTTTCCTGACCTTTGTGACGCTCGATATCCCGTATGTGAATGACGCGGAACGCGTGACGGTGAAGGATCTCGACGGCGGCTTGTTCCTCGTCAAGGCGGCGTACGGTTTCAACGAAACGCCTGACGTGAAGGCTGTGTTGCTCGAAGTCGGCCGCACGCACGACATGACGTTCGAGTTGATGGACACGTCGTTCTTCCTCGCTCGCGAAACGGTCGTGCCGACGCAGTTGCCGGGCATGTCGGTGTGGCGCGAACGTGTGTTCGCCTGGATGCATCAGAACGCCGCCAAGCCGACGGACTTCTTCAGTATTCCGGCCAATCGGGTGGTGGAGTTGGGAACGAAGATCGAGATCTGAACACGGACTCAGGTTCACCTGCACCTCGCAAGCCGGGGTGCCGCAACCGGCATGCGATAAAAAAAGCCCACGCAATTTGCGTGGGCTTTTTTATTGCCGCTTAGCCGGCGCTCGTGAACGTCAGTGCGCGATGGCATCGCGCACTGACGGATCCGCTTACTTCTGCTTGAGCTTGGCGAACGCGGCCGCCATTGCACCGCCTGCTTCCGGTTCACGCGAGCGCTGTTGTTGCGCACCGCGTCCACCGCCGCCGGAGCGGCCACGATCCTGCTGGGCGCCGCCCCCGCTGCGCGGCGCGGCTGCCGCGCCGAACTCGTCGTCCAGACGCATGGTCAGCGCGATACGCTGGCGCTTCACGTCGACTTCCAGCACCTTTACCTTGACGATCTGGCCGGCCTTGACCACTTCGTGCGGGTCCTTGATGAACTTCGTCGACATCGCCGACACGTGCACCAGGCCGTCCTGATGCACGCCGATGTCGATGAACGCGCCGAAGGCCGCCACGTTCGTCACGACACCTTCCAGCACCATGCCCGGCGTCAGGTCGCTGACCTTCTCGACGCCTTCACGGAAGGTCGCGGTCTTGAACTCGGGGCGCGGGTCGCGGCCCGGCTTCTCGAGTTCCAACAGAATGTCGCGCACGGTCGGCAGACCGAAACGTTCGTCGACGAATTCCGCTGGCGACAGGCCACGCAGCGCGTCGCGATTGCCGAGCACGTCGCCGACATGCTTGCTGATCTTCGCGAGGATGCGTTCCACGACCGGATAGGCTTCCGGGTGAACCGACGAGCGATCGAGCGGATTTTCGCCATTGTTGATGCGCAGGAATCCGGCGGCCTGCTCGAAGGTCTTGTCGCCGAGGCGTGGCACCTTGCGCAGATGTTCGCGCGACGGGAACGGACCGTTTGCATCGCGATAGTCGACGATGTTGCGAGCCAGCGTGGCGTTCAGACCCGACACGCGCGCGAGCAAGGCGACCGATGCCGTGTTGGCGTCCACACCGACCGCGTTCACGCAATCCTCGACCACCGCATCGAGCGAGCGCGCCAGTTCGCGTTGATTCACGTCGTGCTGATACTGGCCGACGCCGATTGCCTTCGGCTCGATCTTCACCAGTTCCGCGAGCGGGTCCTGCAGACGGCGCGCAATCGACACGGCGCCGCGCAGCGACACGTCCATGTCAGGGAATTCCTTCGCCGCGAGTTCGGAGGCCGAGTACACCGACGCGCCGGCTTCCGACACAACGATCTTCTGCAGCTTGAACTCCGGATGACGCGCGATCAGTTCGCTCGCGAGCTTGTCCGTTTCGCGCGATGCCGTGCCGTTGCCGATACTGATCAACTCAGCCTGAGTCTGCGCGCAGAGGCGCGCCAGTTTCGTGATCGAGCCGTCCCAGTCGCGGCGCGGCTCGTGCGGATAGATCACGTCGGTGGCGAGCACCTTGCCGGTCCGATCGACTACCGCGACTTTCACGCCGGTGCGCATGCCCGGATCGAGGCCGATGACGGCCTTGGGCCCGGCGGGCGCGGCGAGCAACAGATCCTTCAGATTGCGCGCAAACACGCGAATTGCTTCGTGTTCGGCTTCGTCGCGCAGATTGGTCAGCAGCTCGTTTTCGATGTGCGGCTGCACCTTCACGCGCCAGCACCAGCGGCACACGTCGGCGAGCCACTTGTCGGCCGGGCGGTTCTGATTGGCGATGCCGAAGTGGCGGGCGATCAACGCTTCGCCCGGATGCGGCACCTGCGCGTCGAGCTCCTCGCCGAGCCCCAGCTTGACCATCAGCACGCCTGCATTGCGGCCGCGGAACAGGGCCAGCGCGCGATGCGACGGCACGGTCCGGATGGTTTCCGCGTAGTCGTAGTAGTCGCGGAATTTCTCTTCTTCCGCGTGTTCCTTGCCTTCGACCACTTTCGACGACACCACGCCCTGGTTGAACAGGTAGTCGCGCAGCTTGCCGAGCAGTTCGGCGGTTTCGCCGAACTGCTCGGAGAGAATGTCGCGCGCGCCGTCGAGCGCGGCCTTGACGTCGGCCACGCCTTTTTCGGCGTCCACGTAGGCTGCGGCTTCGGTTTGCGGGTCGAGCAGCGGGTTGGCCAGCAAGGCGTCGGCGAGCGGCTGCAGGCCGGCTTCGCGGGCGATCTGCGCGCGCGTGCGGCGCTTCGGCTTATACGGGAGATACAGGTCTTCCAGCACCTGCTTGCTGTCGGCGCCTTCGATCGCGGCGCGCAGCTCGTCGGTGAGCTTGCCCTGTTCGTCGATGCTCGCGATGATCGTGGCGCGCCGGTCTTCCAGTTCGCGCAGATACAGCAGGCGTTCCTCGAGGTTACGCAGTTGCGTGTCGTCGAGATTGTCGGTCACTTCCTTCCGGTAGCGGGCGATGAACGGAACAGTCGCTCCTTCGTCGAGAAGTTGCACCGCGGCCGCGACCTGGCGCGGCTGGACGGACAGTTCGGCGGCGATGCGCTGTACGATCTTGAGTGCTACGGTTTCCGTCATAAGGTCTTGGTGTTCCTGCTACTCAATCAAAGGTCGCGCGCTAATGCCACACGCTTCGCACGCGTGACACGCCGGGCCCACGTCGGACACGCCGGTGCACGCTGGGCCTGCGCGCTGCGACCAGGTTGCTGGAGCGGGGCATTTTGCCATAAATGCCAAAGGGCTCAACCGCAGGGTGATAGAATTTCGGGCATGTTCCGTTGACCATTTACGACGTTGCCTACCTCCTTGTCCCTCAACCGCCTGGGCTCCCGCTTGGTCTCTCGCTTGTCACAATTGCCGTTTTCTTCGTCGCCGCGTTTGGCGCGCTCGCCGCTTATGTTGTTGATGTCGCTCCTGTCGACTGGGTGGACGTCGCGGTTCGTGCCTGGAGCAACGCTCCCGTCCAATGGGATGTTTTTTGCTTCGTGCGCCTCGTGCCTCCTCGCCGCAACGCTAGCCGTGTCCGCGCCGGCCGCGGCACAATCGGCGACCCCGGCAGCCGCTTCGGGCGCGCGGGCAACCAGCGCGACGCAGGCAAAGGGCGCCACGAACGGCGCGGGCGCGAGCAGTGCGGACAACGCGGATAGTGCCGGCAACGCTGATAGCGCGGCATCGCTTGACAGCGAATTCGACGCGCGGCAGAAAGTGCTGGATCAGCGCACCGAGGAAAACAACTACCGTTACGCGGTTGCCGAACACGACTGCTACAGCAAGTTCTTCGTGAACTATTGTCTGGGCAAGGCGCGCGACAGTATGCGCTCGGTGCAGGCCGACATTCGCAAGGAGCAGCTCGCGCTCGACGGCGAGCAGCGTGTCCAGCGCGCCCGTGAGCGTGACGAGCAGGCAGCGCTCAAACGCGCACAGGACGAAGCTGGCGCGCCGCAGCGCGCCGCCGACGAAGCGCGCAACGCACAGGCCTACGAAGACAAGCAGCGCCAGCATCAGATCGATCAGGCGCAGCGCGCGGCCGAGGCGCCGCAACGCGCCGCCAATGCTCAAGCGTATCAGCAGAAACAGCAACAGCATGCGCTGGATCAGGCGCAGCGCGGCATCAGTCCGTCGCAAGCCGCTGCCAACACGCAGGCGTACGATCAGAAGCAGGACGATTTCCAGCGTAAGCTCGAGCAGGCGCGTCAGCAGGGCGCGCAAAAGGCGCAGGAGCGGGTCGAGAAGCAGCAAAGCTTCGAGAAGAAGCAGGCCGACGCGGCGCAGCACAAGGCCGACGTGGAAGCGCGCCAGAAGCAGGCGGCCGAGAAAGCCGAGCAGAAGCGTCAGGACCAGTTGAAACAGCAGCAGCAACTTGAAGAACAGCAGAAGCAGCAACAGCAACAACAGTAGATGGGCTGTAGCGGGTTCTGGTAGGGTAGTCGTACGCGTTTTAAGCCGGACAGCAACCTCAGGCATCGGGCGGCGCCACGCAGCCCGTGCCGCTTACGAGAGGAGGCGAGCATGCGCGATCAACATCACGTCATCACCGCGGAGACACTTCGCGACCGTATTCTGCAACTGGAATCGGAGCATAGTGGGCTCGATCGCTTGATCGACCGAATGTCGGATGAGCCCGGCATCGACGACTTCGAGTTGCAGCGCCTGAAAAAGCGCAAACTCAAAGTCAAGGACACCATCATCTTGCTGCAATTGCAGCTCGAACCGGACGCACGCGCCTGAGTTCGCGGCCTGGCGGGCGCCGGGTCGCGCCGCGCGCGCCGGACTTTGCAGGAAACGCTTGCCTTGAATTCACCGCTTGAAACTTCACCCCACCCCACGGCTGCCGACGATGCTCCCGCAGGCGGTACCTCCGCGGCCGGCACGCCGGCGCTGCGTCCTCCCGCGTCCGCGCTCTCCGCGTCGTTGAATCCACGCCGCGCCGCCGAACTGGACGATATCTTCGCCGACAACGGCTTGCTCGCCCGTCAGATCGACGGCTATCGCTCGCGAGCGTCGCAGATCGAGATGTCGCGCGCCGTCGCGGCCGCCATGGAAGCGTCGGGCCGTGCCATGCCCGAACCGGCGATGTTCGAAGCGCAAAAGCGTCCGGCGCGGCGTCTGCAAGCGCCGGGCACCGATGCGGCGGCGCAAGCCTCCGAACCTGATGAATCGAACGCACTCGACGGCAGCGAAAACACGCTGATCGTGGAGGCAGGTACGGGCACGGGCAAGACCTATGCGTACCTCGTGCCGGCCATGTTGTGGGGCGGCAAGGTGATCGTCTCCACCGGCACCAAGCATTTGCAGGATCAGCTCTTTCAGCGCGACATTCCGACTGTGCGCGATGCACTCGCCGTGCCGGTCTCGGTGGCGATGCTCAAGGGGCGGGCGAACTATCTGTGCCATTACTACCTGCAGCGCACGGCGGATAACGGCCGTTTGCCGTCGCGCCAGGAAACCTCGTATCTGCAGGACATCATTCGTTTCGCCAAGATCACGCGCACCGGCGACAAGGCCGAACTCGCGAGCGTGCCGGAAACGGCGGCGGTGTGGTCGATGGTCACGTCCACGCGTGAAAACTGTCTCGGCCAGGAGTGCCCGCACTACAAGGAGTGCTTTGTGATGCAGGCGCGCCGCGAGGCGCAACAGGCCGACATCGTGGTGGTCAATCACCATCTGTTTTTCGCCGACATCATGTTGCGCGATACCGGCATGGCCGAATTGCTGCCAACGGCGAACACCGTTATCTTCGACGAAGCGCATCAACTGCCGGAAACCGCGACGCTGTTTTTCGGCGAAACGCTTTCGACCACGCAGTTTCTCGAGCTCGCGCGCGATTCCGTAGCGGAGGGGCTGGGCCATGCGCGCGAGTCGGTCGACTGGGTCAAGCTTGGCTCGACGCTCGAACGCGCGGCGCGTGACGTGCGGCTCGCGTTCAAGGAAGACTCGATACGCTTGTCGATCGGTCAGCTACCCGACGATCACCCGTTATTTCCCGCGCTCGAAACGCTTGAGACCGAGCTCGACGCATTGACTTCCGCGTTGTCGAGCCAGGCCGAGCGCGCCGAATCGATCGGCGCCTGTTTGCGTCGCGCGCGCGAATTGCAAGGCGTTCTGGCGGGTTGGACGACGCCGCCCACCGAGACCGAACGGGCAGCCGCTGACGCCGCTGCGGGCGATGCCAAGGCCGAGCCTGCCGATCCGAATGAAAAGGTGCGCTGGATCGAAGTTTTCGCGCATACGGTGCAGTTGCACGAAACGCCGTTGTCGGTCGCGCCGATCTTCGCCAAGCAGCGTGCCGGTGTGCCGCGCGCGTGGATCTTCACGTCGGCGACATTGTCGGTGCGGGGCGATTTCACGCACTATGCGGCGCAGATGGGCCTGAACGCAAAACGTTCGATGACGCTGCCAAGCCCCTTCGACTATCCGACGCAAGGGCTGCTGTACGTGCCGCGCAACCTGCCGCAGCCTTCCTCGCCGATGTTTACGGATGCCGTGTTCGACGCTGCCTTGCCGGCGATCGAGGCATCCGGCGGTGGCGTATTCATGCTGTGCACGACACTGCGCGCGGTGGATCGCATTTCGAACAAGTTGCGCGACGTCATCGAAACGCGCGGATGGGACTACCCGCTGCTCGTGCAGGGCGACGCGAGCCGCACCGAGTTGCTCGACCGCTTCCGTACCTATGGCAATGCGATCCTGGTGGGTAGTCAGAGCTTCTGGGAGGGCGTGGATGTGCGCGGCGATGCGCTCTCGCTGGTCGTGATCGACAAGCTGCCGTTTGCGCCACCTGATGATCCGGTGTTGTCGGCGCGCTTGGATGCGCTGACGAAGAAAGGTCTGAGCCCGTTTGCGGTCCACCAGTTGCCGCAGGCCGTCATTACGCTGAAGCAGGGCGCAGGCCGTCTGATTCGCGCTGAGACCGATCGCGGTGTGCTGATGATCTGCGATACCCGTCTGGTCGACAAGCCGTATGGGCGCCGTATATGGCAGAGCCTGCCGCCATTCAAGCGCACGCGTGAGATCGAAGTCGTGCGCGAATTCTTCGAAGAGAAGGCAATGCCCGCTCAATAGGTGATTAAGTGAATGCCGTTGTAAAAAGCGGCTTTTAAATGACAAAACGCCACGGATGTGAATCCGTGGCGTTTTGCTTTACTGCCCAGGAAATCAAGGTGATTTCCTGGAGCAGTTTCCGCCCGAAGGCGAACCCTATGCGACAGCTTACTGGCTTGCGCCCGAAGCCGGAGCAGCAGCCGAAGCAGCAGCGCCTGCGTCCGAAGCAGCGGCCGAAGCCGAAGCAGCAGCGTCGCTCGCAGCAGCAGCCGCACCCGATGCAGCAGCAGCCGAATCCGAAGCTGCAGCAGCCGGTGCCGAAGCAGCAGCTGCGTCGCTAGCCGGGGCAGCGGCTTGATCGTTGCTCTTGTTGCATGCAGCCAGTGCCACAGCTGCCAACAGGGATGCTACGAGGAGGGATTTCTTCATGATCACGTCCTTTTATGGTTAAAGGTAAGCAACAGCGCAAAATAATACCGGTAATGTGCTCCAACACCGACCTGGGCCGCTGGTGGAGACGCTCTTTTGACGAGCTAGAATCTTCCCTACGGCTTGGGCGGAAATTATATGCACTTTCGTACTGACAATCCATAAATCCGGGGTCAATACGTTGTCTTTCTCATACAAAATTTCACAGTACGGTATAACACGCGGGCAGAGTTACGCAAGCTCGCCCACTTGTATCCAGCCCGCACAATACCACTCGTGTAGTAGTGCTGTCACCGACGAATCGTGTGAGAGTGTTACAAAGCGTTTCGCACTCATACACCGGTGGTCCGCGAGGTCAAACAGCCATTTTTTCGCGCCATCGAACGGCATTTCCTCTCCATTTACGAAGAAAAAACGGCGGTTGTACAACAAATTAGTCTTGCGATCGAGCCGGATGCCGAACTTCGATGCCTGACTGATGAAACGGGCTGCATTAAGCGGCCTTTGCGGCGGATCAAACACGACACTTGGCTTCGGTTCACTGAGGTACGTGCCAAGGAACGACGCAATGTCCTGCTCATTCCATTTGACTCCAGCAAGGATTGCGCCAACCCGTTCGATCAATGCTGCGGGCAGTTCTGCCGGGCGGTCGACCGCCGGTTGCTGCGGGTCGCGGTAGAGCGCGGCGGGGCGCGGCGCCGACTCGCCGCGCTCGGCCAGATGGTAGAGGAACTGCGCGGTCAGCTCGCCCGCCGAAGGGGCGCGAAAACCGATCGAGCAGGTCATGCATTCGCCTTCGGCAACACCGTCATGAGCGATGTGCGGCGGCAGGTACAACATGTCGCCCGGTTCGAGCAGCCATTCCTGTTCCGGCTCGAAATGCTGTAAAACTTTCAAAGGCAAACCCGCCTCTAGCGTCAGATCTTTCTGTGCGCTGATGCGCCACCGGCGCTTACCTTTTACTTGCAAAAGAAACACATCGTAGGAATCGAAATGGGGGCCTACACCGCCGCCATCGCTCGCATACGAAATCATCAGGTCGTCCAGACGCGCGTCCGGCACGAAGCGGAAGCGGTCGAGCAAGGCCCGCGCGCGATCGTCGTACAGGTCCACGCCTTGCACGAGCAAGGTCCAGGCGCGCTGCTTCAGCGACGGCAGTTCATCGGGCGCGAACGGACCGTGCTCCATTTGCCACTTGTTGCGAAAGTGCGTGATCAGCCGGGCTTCGACCTCGTCCCGATCAGCCAGCTCGAAAAACTCGTCGCGTGACAGCGGCGCTTCCACGTTCGGAATCGCCTGGCGGATCAGCAAGGGCTTTTTCTGCCAATATCGGCGCATGAATTGCGACGGTGTCAGATTGCCGAGCAAGGGCGTGGGCGTGTCGGGCGACGGCGGCAGGCTGGGGAGCACCGGCTTCGAAGCCGGCGAAGATTTCCGTGCCGAAGCTGCGTCGGCCGGGTGGTCAGTGGGCCGCTTGGGCATCGTATAATGTGAGTTGTATTCTGGAGAATCGAATGAAAATCGCAAAGAACACCGTCGTGTCGGTCGCTTACAAGCTGTCGGATGCGCAGGGCAATCTGATTGAAGAAAGCGACGAGCCGATGGTCTATCTGCACGGCGGCTATGATGGCACGTTCCCCAAGATCGAGGAAGAGCTCGACGGCCACGAGGCCGGCTTCGAGACCCAGATCCAGCTCGAGCCACAAGACGCGTTCGGTGAGTACGACCCTGATCTCGTGAAGATCGAGCCGCGCGATCGCTTCCCGGAACCGCTTGAAGTCGGCATGCAATTCGAAGGCACGCCGGAAGAAGGCGACGAGGATCTCGATTCGCTCGTCTACGTGGTGACCGACGTGGCAGAAGACAAAGTCGTGCTCGACGGCAACCATCCGCTTGCCGGCATGGCGCTGCGTTTCGCACTGACCGTCAAGGACGTGCGTCCGGCTACCGAAGACGAAATCACGCACGAACACGCGCATGGCGCCGACGGCCTCGAAGTCCTCGATGACGATGACGACGAAGCCGATGACGAAAAGTCAGGGCCCACGCTGCACTGAGCTTGCGGGCAGCCCGGGAGCGCCTGAGGGCGCAACCGGTGCGTGCGGCAACACGGCTGAAGCGGGTGGCCCGGACATCGCGGGTCCGTACGGGCCGTATTGTCCATACTCGCCGCTACCGTCGTCCGCCGGTTTGGATTGCGGCTGGTCGGGTTGCTGCTGGAGCGGTTGAGGTTGCCCAGGTGTCGGCAACATGGGCGGCAACTCGGAAGCAGGGCCTAACGCAGGCACTGCCGGCATTGAAGCGGCCGGCTCGTCGCGTTGCGGCAGGGACGGCGTGGTGGGCATTGGCATTTGCCTCGGCACATCGCGCACACTCACGCGGAACGGCGGTTTCTTGCCGAGGTCCGCATCAATCTGAATCCACTGGTTAAGACGATCATGCGGCGCGATCGCGACACGCGTGAGATTCGTCACCAGCATCCCCTTGTCATTGCGTAGCGGCTGATCGATCACGAAGCCGCCGCTCGCGCGTTCGTCGTCGCAATGAATCAGCAGCACGGGGCCGCGAAAAATCTGCGCGAGTTTGACAAGGCTGCGTTTGAATTCCAGAAAACCGTCGCGGCGCGTGTTGCGCGCAAAGCGCAGCCACGCGAAACGGTCAGGCCGTTCGTAGCGCTCGGGATCGGGGTCACCCTGAATAAAGACGACAATCGCGCGGGCGTCGCGGCGTTTCGCATATTCACCGGCGTGCTCGAGCCAGAATGCATTGGCGATCACGCGGTCTTCGAACTCGCCGTTGCGGCCGCCCGCAGTCAGGTAGTGATTATTCGGACCCGGCGCGTTGAGGCCGACAAAGACAGTGTCGCCGACTTGCCAACGCACGTTTTCCCGAAACGGACGAAAGCGCGATACCTCGCTTTCGCGCGTCAATGCAATCGGGCTTTGACCCATCGACGTGGGGTCGGTGAACAGGGTCTGGCGCAACTGATCGAGCCGCTCGACCGGGTCAAAGCCGCCGGCCTCGGCCGTGCCGCAGTCGGTCCAGTCATGCTGGCCCGGAATGAAGAAGAGGGCCGGCCGCGATGTTTCAAGCAGCGCATGGCGGCGTTCGTATAGCGCATCCCGGCAGGCTTCTTTCGTACCCCTCAGATTGCCGTCGTAGACAATGAACGAAATGTTGCGTTCGCGGCTGATCGCCTCGATCAGGCGTTGCGTGGGCGCTTCGTCCGCGGGACTTTGCATCGTGCTGGCGATGACCGCGAACGCATAGCGCGACGTTTCGGCGTGGGCGAGCGGGGTGAGCGCCAGTAGCGAACCCAGACACGCGAGCGACGCAAGGCTGCCCGTGCGCGTGAGGACGAGGCTCAGCGCCGCGCAAAGTTTGCGCGGGCGCTGCGAGGGCCTGTGTGCGTCAATGATCTGCATCCGGCGCGGTGGCCAGCTCGTGCAGTTCGTACAGCAGATCGAGCGCTTCGCGGGGCCGCAGATCATTCGGATCAATGGCGCGCAGGCGCTCGGCGAGTGCCTGCATGGCCGGCGATACCGCTGCTGCCGGCTTCGCGCCGCGTTCGTCTTCGGCGTCTTCGAGGAGCATAGGCACAGGCGTCGCGAACAGATCGAGTTGCGGCGCGGGTTGCGCTGCGGACTGCTGTTCGAGATGCGCGAGATGCTTTCGGGCCGCGCGGATTACTGCGTTTGGCACGCCGGCCAGCTGCGCGACCTGCAAACCGTAGCTCTGATTCGCCGGACCTTCATTGACCGCATGCAGGAACACGATACCGTGCCCATGCTCGACTGCCGACAGATGCACATTGGCCGCGTGTGGAAACTCGGCGGGCAACTGCGTCAACTCGAAATAGTGCGTGGCGAACAGCGTATGACAGCCGTTGTGCGAGAGCAGGTGCCGCGCGATGGCCCAGGCTAGCGCAAGGCCATCGAATGTCGATGTGCCGCGCCCGATTTCGTCCATCAGCACGAGACTTTGCGGTGTCGCGTCGTTCAGGATCGCCGCCGCTTCGGTCATTTCCACCATGAAGGTGGAACGGCCGCCGGCCAGATCGTCCGCCGCGCCGATGCGCGTGAAAATGCGATCGATCGGGCCGAATGACGCGCGCCGTGCCGGCACATAGCTGCCGACGTACGCCAGCAAGGCGATCAGCGCGGTCTGCCGCATGAAGGTCGACTTACCGCCCATGTTCGGGCCGGTGATCAGCAGCAGTTTGCGCTCGGGGGTGAGCGTGCAGTCGTTGGCGATGAACTGCTCGACCTGGGCCTCGACAACCGGATGCCGGCCCTGTTCGATTTCGATGCCGGTGTCCGGCGAAAACGTCGGTGCGACCCAATCGAGTGCGCGGGCGCGTTCGGCGAATGCAGCCAGCAGATCGAGTTCGGCGAGTGCTGCGGCAACCCGCTGGCAGTCCGGGATAAAAGGCAGCAGCGCTTGCAGCAACGCGTCGTAAAGCGAGCGTTCCCGGGCCAGCGCGCGTTCCTGTGCGGAGAGCGCCTTGTCTTCGAACGTTTTCAGTTCCGGCGTGATGTAACGCTCGGCGTTTTTCAGCGTCTGACGGCGGCGGTAGTCGTCCGGCACCTTGTCGGTCTGGCCGCGTGTGACTTCGATATAGAAGCCGTGCACCTTGTTGTACTCGACGCGCAGATTGCCGATGCCGGTACGCGCCCGTTCGCGTGTTTCGAGGTCGATCAGGAACTGCCCGCAGTTCTCCGAAATATCTCGCAGTTCATCGAGTTCCGCATCGTAGCCGCGCGCGATCACGCCGCCGTCGCGCACCATGGCGGATGGCTCCTGCGCGACCGCGCGCCTGAGGAGTTCGACGCACGCTTGCGGCGGTTCCAGCGACGCGTCGATACGCGCCAGCGAATCTGCATTGGACGAAACGGCCGCGAGTTGCGTGCGCAGTTCGGGCAACGCGATGAACGTATCGCGCAAGCTCGACAGATCGCGAGGCCGCGCGGACAGCAGTGCCAGACGCCCGGTAATCCGCTCGATGTCGGAAATCTGCCGCAACGCGCCGCGCAGCGTGTCGACGCTTGCCGCCAGCGGCGCGTCGAGCAATGCGCCGATGGCCTGCTGACGTGCTTGCGCCACGGCGGCTTCACGCGGCGGATGGTGCAGCCAGTGACGCAGCAGACGGCTGCCCATCGTCGTACAGCAGGTGTCGAGCAGCGAGCACAGCGTGGGCGATTCGGTGCCGCGCAGCGTTTCCGTGAGTTCAAGATTGCGGCGCGTGGCGGGGTCGAGGCCGATATATTCGGACTCGTACTCGACCTTCAGGCTGCGCACGTGGCGCAGTTGCTGGCCTTGCGTGGCCGCCGCATACAGCAGCAGCGCGCCTGCCGCTCCGCATGCGGCGGTCAGCGAATGCGCGCCGAAGCCGTCGAGGCCGGCCACTTCCAGTTGATCGCACAGGCGTTGCGTGCCCGAGGCGATATCGAAGTGCCAGACCGGCACGCGGGTGAGGGCGCTGGCGTTCACGGGCGGCGTCCAGCTCGCGGAATCGGCCGACGTATCGGCCACCAGAATTTCCGCGGGACGAATCCGTTCGAGCGCGGCTGCCACCTGATCGGGAGCAACTTCGGCGAGGCGCAATGCGCCGCTCGCCAGATTCAGCCACGCGAGCCCGACGCTCGTCGCGACGCCGCGCCGGTTATGCGCGACGCACAGCGCCATCAGATAGACATCGCTCTTGTCGGACAGAAGGGCTGCGTCCGTCAGCGTGCCCGGCGTGACTACACGTACGACTTTGCGCTCGACAGGCCCTTTCGACGTAGCCGGATCGCCGATCTGCTCGCAAATCGCGACGGATTCGCCGAGCTTCACCAGCTTGGCCAGATACTGTTCGACCGCATGATGCGGCACGCCCGCCATCTTGATCGGGTTGCCTGCCGACGCACCACGCTGCGTAAGTGTTAAATCGAGCAGGCGCGCGGCTTTTTCCGCATCTTCGAAAAAGAGTTCATAGAAGTCGCCCATCCGGTAGAACACCAGCGTGCCCGGATGATCCGCCTTAATGCGTAGATACTGCTGCATCATGGGCGTGTGTTGTGCGACGTCATTGGCCGCTGCGGTTTGAATACCCATCCTTGGTGTCTTTTTGCGTTAGCTGTTCAGGGCGTGAGTTTAACCCGCCGGCGCGGCGAGCGGACCCTGGCCGGACGGCCAATCCGCCATACCGTTCGCATGCCGGCACGTCCATACTCGCACCTGTCGTGTGACGCTTGCCATGCCGTCATTCTTCCACCAGCGCCCGCATATCCACTGTGCGCTCATTCACCGCACTGCGCCGTTTTGCGAGCCACATCATGAACGTGATGAAGCTGCCGAACACGACGATGATCCATTGCGCCGGCATCTTGGCGGTGAGCAGGATCGCGTAGGCGCCGAGCATCAGCAGCACGGCCAGGTTCTGGTTGAAATTCTGCACCGCGATCGAATGACCGGCGGAGAGCAGGGTTGCGCCGCGGTGCTGGAGAATAGCGTTCATCGGCACGATGAAAAATCCGGACAGCGCGCCGAGCAGAATCATCAAGGGATAGGCGAACAGGATATAGAACGGCAGGACGTATGAGCCGAGGCGAATGCCGGCGCCCGCCGGAAACAGGTCCTTGTTGTAGAACGCCATGGCGATCGCTACCGCGCCCGTGAGGATGCCGATCGGCAGCACCCGCAGCGAACGGCGCAACGGAATTAGCGCGGCGGCAGCCGCCGCGCCGACGGCGATGCCCAGGCCCGTGACGCCTTGCATCACGGCGGCTTTCGAGAGCGACAAACCGAGGTTCACATTCGCCCATTTCAGCACCAGCAATTGCAGCGTGACCGCGCCGCCCCACATCAGCGTCGTGACCCACAGCGCAATCTGCGCGAGCTTGTCGGCCCACAGCACATTGAAGCAATGATAGAAATCGCCGACCAGTTTCTTCGGTTCGGTCAAACGGTTCGAATAGCGCGCGCCGGTGTCGGGAATGAAGATGTTGATCCCGGCCGCGACGGCATACGTGAGCATTACCGCGAACATGGCCAGATCGGCGGAGGAGCGGATCAGCGGCAAATGCGCGTGGGCGACGAATTTATCGGCGAGTGTGCTGATCAGCGCGCCGCCGACCATCGTGCCGACAATGGTCGACAGCACGGTGGCCGATTCGAGCCAGGCGTTCGCCTTGACGAGTTTTTCCGCGGGAAGCAGTTCGGTGAGAATGCCGTATTTGGCGGGCGAATACGCGGCCGCGCCAAAGCCGACCACGCCGTACGCGATCATCGGATGAACGCCGGCGATCATCATCAGGCAGCCGCTTGCCTTGAGCGCGTTGGAGACGAACATCACGTGCCGCTTTTGCAGCGCGTCGGCGAATGCGCCGACGAAGGGCGCAAGCAGCACGTAGGAGACGGTGAAGAAAATCTGCAGCAGCGGCGTGACCCAGGCGGCCGAGCGGATCACCGATAGCAAGGCGATGGCGGCGATCAGCAGGGCATTGTCCGCGAGCGACGAAATAAACTGCGCCGCGATAATTGTGTAGAAGCCTTTTTTCATGAAGCGGGTTCGAAGCTGCGCGCAAATATGACGCGAAGCAGGGCGCTGTGAAAGACGCGCGAAACGCGACCGGCGAATCGAGCGTGCCGGCGCGGCCTTCCGCTTTGTAGCACGAACGCTCGCGGGATGCAGGCGCGCCAACGAAAAAGCGGCCGAAGCCGCTTTCTTGTGTCGCTCAAGCCGATGCAGAGTCGCCCGGATAGCAGGCGTGAGCGCCTGCCCGGAGGCTCCAGGCCAGAAACCTTAAGCCGATTGCTGACGCGTACGGCTGTAGCGCGACAGGATCGGGATCATCTGCGCGTAGACCTTCGGATTGCCCGCAACGATTTCGCCGACGTGCAGGAAATCGGAGTCGCCCGTGTAATTGCCGACCAGACCACCGGCTTCCGTGATCAGCAGGCTGCCCGCGGCGACGTCCCACGGATTCAGGCCCTGTTCGAAGAAGCCGTCCATCCGGCCGGCGGCGACGTTGGCCAGATCGAGCGCGGCGGCGCCCGGACGGCGCAGGCCGGCGCAGGCTTCCGTCATTTCGGCAAACTGGCGGCCGTACGCTTCGAGGCCGTCGGTTTCGCGGAACGGAAAACCGGTGCCGATCAGGCCGTCGGCGAGACGGTCGCGCTTGGCGACACGGATGCGGCGGTCGTTCAGGAACGCGCCGCGGCCGCGCGAGGCGGTGAACAGGTCATTGCGGGTCGGATCGTAGACCACCGACTGCGTCACGATGCCCTTATGGGCGAGCGCGATCGACACGCAGTAGTACGGGAAACCGTGGATGAAATTGGTGGTGCCGTCGAGCGGGTCGATGATCCACTGATATTCGGACTCGTTCTGCGACTTGCCGGATTCCTCGGCGAGAATGGCGTGATCGGGGTAAGCGGTCTTGAGCGTATCGATGATCGCCGCTTCAGACGCTTTGTCGACCTCCGTGACGAAATCGTTGTGCTGTTTCTTGCTGACCTGGATGAGATCGAGGTCGAGCGACGCGCGGTTGATGATCTGGGCTGCGCGGCGCGCGGCCTTCACAGCGATATTGAGCATGGGATGCATGAGACTGGATCCTTGTGCCGGGGCAGCACGGCTGCTTGCCGGTAAATGAGCGCGGGATGAGCGCTGACTGAGCGCCATCGAGGGGCGCGGAAACAGCACGGAACGCACGTCCGGTAAAGGATCGGTGCGGATTCCGCCGACGGAGACGAATTGAATAAGAACGAGGCGCCGGACTTTTCACAGACGAAAGCCGGACGCGAATCCTGCTATTTTACCTGAGTCCGGCCGCCGCGGCAGCGCTTGCTGTCCGGCAGCCGGTATGACGGGCGATTGGCAAAGATGGGCACGCGTTTTGTGCGGCCGGCATGCGCCAATTCATGCGCAATTCATGCGCAATTCGGAGCCGGCGCGGGGTTGGCGCTACCATACGCGTTCTTTAGCCTGCCGAGTTTCATCGTGGACCACACCCACCATTCCTCCGATCCCGCCGTGGCGGACCTGCGCGGCGGTTTTACGTCGACGCGCTTCGTGCTCGTCGAGCCCAGCCATCCCGGCAACGTCGGCGCCGCGGCTCGCGCGCTGAAAACCATGGGTTTTTCGCGCCTCGTGCTGGTGTCGCCCCGCGTGCCGCACGTGCAAAGCGATCCGGAAGCCATCGCCATGGCGAGCGGCGCCGACGACGTGCTGGCATCCGCGCACGTCGTGCCCACGCTTGCCGACGCGTTGAGCGGCGTGCATTGGTCGATCGCGCTGACCGCGCGGTTGCGCGAATACGGGCCGCCGCAATGGACGCCGCGTGCCGCGGCCGGCGCCGCGCGCGAGCAGGCGGCGCACGGCGAGATCGCACTGGTGTTCGGCAACGAGCGCACGGGTTTGTCGAATGAGGACGTCGAGCGTTGCAGCGCGCTCGCGCATATTCCGGCCAATCCGGCCTACAGTTCGCTCAATCTCGCGCAGGCGGTGCAGGTGCTGGCGTATGAGTTGCGCACGGCGTATCTGTCTGCCGGCGACGCAACGTCCGCGCCGGCCGCTGCGGCTCAGGCGTGCGCGGGGCAGGCGTCCTCGGGGCAGGGCGAGGCGCTCGGCGCACGGGCGGCGAGCGACGAAATCGAAAGCATGTACGCGCATCTGGAAAGTGCGCTGATTGCGCTCGAGTTTCTCGACCCGGCCAATCCGAAAAAGCTGATGTCGCGTTTGCGGCGCCTGTTCGCGCGTGCCGGTCTGGAGCGGGAGGAGGTGAACATCGTGCGCGGCATCGCCAAGCATATTCTGCTGAAAACCAGAACGCCGGGCGGCGACGCTTCTTGACGGACGCAGGGCGGCGCACCCTCGCGGTGCGCCGATCTCCCTGCAATCGACGACCTTGCCGGCAGCGTGGGCTTCCGGCAGGTTTCGCGCAATCGCCCTACAATTGCTCAAAACGTTCTAAGCAAAGCTGCCGATCTGCTATGCGGCAAGCCTCCGCGATGCGTGGTGTTTCACGCCTGCGGTCCTTTCCCCCACGACACAGTCCCTGCCATGTTCACGAGACTTCGCGAAGACATTGCCACGATCCGCGAGCGCGATCCCGCCGCCCGCAGCGCATGGGAAGTCCTCACGTGTTACCCGGGTCTGCACGCCCTCGTGCTGCACCGGCTCGCGCATGGATGCTGGCAGGCGAGGCGCCGCTGGCTCGCGCGTTTCATCTCGCAGATGGCGCGTTTCATGACCGGCATCGAAATTCATCCGGGCGCGACGCTTGGCCGCCGCGTGTTCATCGACCACGGCATGGGTGTCGTGATTGGCGAGACCGCGCAAATAGGCGACGACTGCACGATCTACCAGGGCGTGACGCTCGGTGGTACGTCGCTCACACGGGGTGCGAAGCGCCACCCGACGCTCGAGCGCGGCGTGATCGTCGGAGCCGGCGCGAAGGTGCTCGGCGGCTTCACGATTGGCGCGGACGCGAAGATCGGTTCGAATGCGGTGGTCACGAAGCCCGTGCCGGCACGCGGCACGGCGGTAGGCAATCCGGCCCGGATCATTATTCCGGCGGCGGGGTCCGGTGCGCAGTCCGGCAGTGCAGCGCAGGAAGCCAAACGCGCGTCTGAAAGCAGCGGATTCTGCGCCTACGGCATCACACCGAATGCGGACGACCCGGTTTCGTTGGCGATTCACGGCCTGATCGATCACGCCGCCACGCAATCGAAGCGTATCGACGAAATCGTCGACGCGCTCGAGCGGCTGGGAACAAGTCTGGAAGGTCTGCAAGGCGCCGATGCGGCATTGCTCGACTTGCGGCGCCTGTCGGCCGCGATTGCGGGAAAAGCGGAAGGGGTGGCGGCGCGCTAATTCTCCGCCGGTGCACGAGAACGCCTCGCGCAAGGCACCGGCGAATCATGGACGTGCACATGCTGATGCGCACGGTCACCGGCCCATCCGCGCGCCCAGATCACTCCAGCGGCAACGCCCGAATTCCTTCCGCGTCGATTCGCAGATAGCCGCCACGGCGCTCGCCGTGGTCGAGATCCCAGTCCGGCAAAACCCAGCGTGTGCCGTCCGGTTCGCGATGCCGCGCCGGCCGGTGCGTGTGCCCATGAATCATCGTGGCCGTTTTCGACGACTTGAATAACGCAGCGACGGCCTTCGCCGTCACGTCATATTTCGCGGAAATCGGCCGCGAGCGGCCTTGCTCACTTTTCGAACGCATGTTTTCCGCCAGCGCCTGACGCCAGCGAAACGGCCACGCGAGAAACAGCATCTGCGCCAAACGGCAGCGCGCGAGGCCTCGGAAAATTTGATAGCCGCGATCCGCTGTGCAGAGGCCGTCGCCGTGCGCGAGGATGATGCGCGTGCCGAATGCGGTGATCACGAACGGGTCGGGCAGCCAGATCGCGCCGGCTGCTTTCATGAAGCGCTTGCCGAGCAGAAAATCGCGATTGCCGTGCATGATGTAGAGCGCGATGCCGCGCTCCGACAGCGTGTGCAGCAACGCTGCCATTCGCGCGGCGAATGGCTCGACAAGCATGTCGTCGCCGATCCAGTACTCGAACAGATCGCCGAGAATGAAAACCGAATCCGCCTGCTCGGCCGTGACGCGTATGAAGTGTTCGAACGCGGCGACGGTGCGCGGAATCGCCTCGCTCAGATGAATATCGGAGAGGAAAAAAAACGGGCGTGCGGCGTGCGGGCGTTTGCCCTCGCCAGGCACGCCCGCGGCGACGCTTCGCAGCGGCGTTTCTTGCAGCATTGAAGGTGCCTGATTTCAGTTCGAACGGGGTAGCGTTGATCCGACGCTTAGTCGACGATCACTGCTTTTTCGATCACGACGTCGTCGGCCGGCACGTCCTGATGAAAGCCCTTCGAACCCGTCTTGACCTTCTTGATCTTCTCGACGATGTCCATGCCTTCCACGACCTTGCCGAACACGGCGTAGCCCCAGCCTTGCGGCGTCGGCGACGAGTGGTTCAGGAAGTCGTTGTCGTTCACGTTGATGAAGAATTGCGCCGTTGCCGAGTGCGGGTCGTTCGTACGAGCCATCGCGATCGAGCCGTTGACGTTCTTCAGACCGTTGTTCGCTTCGTTGGTGATCGGCTCTGCCGTCGGCTTCTGCTTCATGCCGGGTTCGAAACCGCCGCCCTGGATCATGAAGCCGTCGATCACGCGGTGGAACACCGTGTTGTCGTAGTGGCCGGCCTTCACGTAGTTGAGGAAGTTCTCAACCGACTTCGGTGCCTTTTCAGCGTCCAGTTCGAGTTTGATGACGCCGTGGTTCGTGTGCAGTTCAACCATGATGGAATCCTTTGTTGATCGGGGTGAGTAAAAGGCGTGGCCGCCCGTCACGCGAGATGCAATGACGGCGGGCCGCGCCGGGTGCGTAGAGTTATCAGTTATCGTTGACTTCGTGTACAGCGCGCCGGGTGCTGCTCTTTTGTTCTGCTTTATCCGGGTGTGTTCGGTTACTTGCCGACAACCGTGGCCGATTCGATCACGATCGGCTTTTGCGGCACGTCGCTCATCGGGCCGCGCGTGGTGGTGGGCGTGCCTTCGATCTTCTTCACGACGTCCATACCGCTCGTGACCTTGCCGAATACCGCGTAGCCGTTGCCGTCCGGATTCGGATAGTCGAGGCCGGCGTTGTCGACGGTGTTGATGAAGAACTGCGCGGTGGCCGAATTCGGGTCGCTGGTGCGCGCCATCGCGAGCGTGCCGACGGTGTTCTTCAGACCGTTGCGGCTTTCGAGCGGAATCGGCGCGCGCGTGGGCTTCTCAGCGAAGCTCTGCGTATAACCGCCGCCCTGAATCATGAAGCCGGGAATCACGCGATGGAAGATCGTGCCGCTGTACTGGCCGGATTTCACGTAGTCGAGGAAGTTGGCGACGGTTTTCGGCGCCTTCTCAGGATACAGCTCGACACGGATGTCGCCTTCGGTGGTCTTGAAGAGGACGGACGGGTGCGCGGCCTGCGAACCGGACTGGGCAAAGGCGGGGGCATTTGCGATCAGGGCGGCGCTGCCGAGCGCCAACATCAACCATTTCATGAAAGTCCTCAGGGTTGGAAAAAACGTGTTGCCGAAAACGATGACCGTGTTACTGCGACGGCGCCATGTAGGGCGGCATGGCAAACGAGCCATTGGCGCCGCCGTACTGGAAGCTCGGCGTTTGCGTCATGTCCGCGCTCGAGCGCGGGGCGCTGGCCTCGACAGGCGCGGCGGCCTGCTTCGCCGGTGTTTTGCCCTTGGGCGGCGAAATGACGTTCTGGATGTCCACGAGACGTTGCCTGGTTGTGGCGCTGGCTTTGCCGAGGCTCTGCGCGCGACGGTAGGCTTCGTTGGCCATGCGCAGATACAGGTCGCCGAGATTCTCATAGGCGAGACCGTAGCCCGGATTCACCTTGGTCGCCGTTTCGAGCGCAGCGCGCGCTTCGGCGTAACGGCCGTGCTTTGCATAGAGCGCCGCGAGGTTGTTATACGGCTCGGGCAGCTCGGGATACAGTTGCGTGAGTTCGGTGAAGGCGGCGATTGCTTCGTCGTCGCGATCCAGGTGCGCCAGCACCGTGGCGCGTTTGAACTTTGCCTGCGCGTCGCGCGGATTCGAGGCAATGCGCGCGTCGAGTTGGGTGAGCGCGGTTTGCCAGTTCTTCTGCGTAATCGACGCGTCGATCTCCGGCGTGTTGTCACGCACGGCGGGCCCTTGCGGCAGCGTGGAGGCTTTCTGCGCGTACGCCGCAGCAGCCGGCAAGACCGTGAGGGCGACGGCGCAGAATGCCGTCGCGGCGAGGGTCGCAGCGCTGCGCGCGCGGCCGCTGGAAGGTTTCATAGGCTCAGGTCTGGATGTTATACTCCGACCCATTCTAACAAAAGGTCTGCGCGTTCCGTCGAACCGCAAACTGTCTTTTCGCCACTCGTGGTCGTCTCCGCCTTGACCGCAGCCTGACCGCCGCACCAGGTGCACCGGTTTGCTGCTGTTGCCTGTTTCGTTAAGGAACGCACCCGCTGTCTTCCCGCGGGGCGCTTCATGCGCGAAACAGCACGAAACACATTGCGGATTTCTTTCGGCCAACGCACCGTTCTCTATGGAATCACTGCGCATCTACAACACGCTCGCGCGTGACAAGCAAACTTTCGTGCCGCTGCAGGATGGCGTCGTACGGATGTACGTCTGCGGGATGACCGTATACGACTATTGCCATGTCGGTCACGCGCGCGTGATGGTCGTGTTCGACATCGTGCAACGGTGGTTGCGCACGCTCGGTTACGAGGTGACCTACGTGCGCAATATCACGGATATCGACGACAAGATCATCCGCCGCGCGCTCGAGAACGGCGAGACGATCAAGGCGCTGACCGATCGCTTCATTAAGGCGCTGCACGAAGACGCGGACGCGCTCGGCATCGAGCGGCCCGATCTGGAGCCGCGCGCCACCGATTTCATTCCGCAGATGCTCGGCATGATCGAAAAGCTCGAGGCGAACGGCTACGCGTATCAGGCGGCCGACGGCGACGTGAACTATGCGGTGCGCAAGTTCGCGGGCTACGGCAAGCTGTCGGGCAAGTCGCTCGAGGATCTGCGCGCCGGTGAGCGCGTCGCGGCGAACGACGCCAAGCAGGACCCGCTCGACTTCGTGCTGTGGAAGCAGGCGAAGCCGGAGGAGCCGGCGGACACCGGCTGGGAATCGAAGTACGGGCGCGGCCGGCCAGGCTGGCATATCGAATGCTCGGCCATGGGCTGCACCTTGCTCGGCGAGCATTTCGACATTCATGGCGGCGGTCAGGATCTGCAGTTTCCGCACCATGAGAACGAGATTGCACAAAGCGAAGCTGCCACCGGACAAACCTTCGTCAATTACTGGATGCACAACGGCTACGTGCAGATCGACAATGAGAAGATGTCGAAGTCGTTGAATAACTTCTTTACGATCCGCGAAGTATTGGCGCAGTACGATGCCGAGGTTGTGCGTTTTTTCATCGCGCGTGCGCATTACCGCTCGCCGTTGAATTACAGCGACGTGCATATCGACGACGCTCGCAACGCGCTCGCACGTTTGTACACCGCGCTGAAAGACGTCACGCCGGACAGCGCGGAGCTCGACTGGAACGAAGCGCATGCGCAACGTTTCCAGGCAGCAATGAACGACGACTTCAACACGCCGGTTGCAGTGTCGGTGTTGTTCGAGTTGGCAACTGAAGTGAACCGCACGCGCGACCCCGCGCAGGCCCGCCAATTGCGCCTGCTTGCGCAGGTGCTCGGCTTGCTCGGCCGGGAGCCGCGTGCCTACCTGCAACAGGCTGCGGGCGCCGCTGCGCAAGGCGCGCTCGAGCCCGCCGCGATCGAAGCGAAGATCGCCGCGCGCGTGGCAGCCAAGCAGGCGAAAGACTATGTGGCAGCAGACCGGATCCGGGCCGAATTGCTCGAAGCCGGCGTTGCACTTGAAGACAAACCCGGCGGGTTGACCGAGTGGCGGCGCGTGTGAGCGCACCTTGTACTTCCCTCTGATCGACTCGCCAGGCAGGAGGCAGGATGGCAACGGCCACGAAGACGCCGGCTAAACGAGCCACGTCTCAAACAAACGCGGCAGCCGCAGCAAAGTCGACACGAACGTCGGCTCGTGCGGACAGCGGCGCGGTAAAGAAAGCATCGTCGAAAGCCGCCGGCGTGGCGGCGAAGACGGGCAAACGTGTCGCGGCAGGCGCCGCGAAGAAGCCTGCGGTCAAGCGCGCGCTGAACGGCGCGTCGGCGCCCGCGGGTGCTTCAAAACGGACTAAAGCGCCGCGCGCAAAAAGCAATGGTGCGTTGCCCGCCGAACTAGCCGGCGAGGTGCAGGCGCTCGAGCGCGTTACGCATGAAGGGCACGAAGGCGAAGTCGTGCGCAAGACGCGCGCGTCATCGAGTGCGGGCGGCGAAGCGGCGGGTGCTGCAGAAGTCGCGGTGCCGGTGCAGATCGGCGGCCTCACGCCCGAAGTCAGCCGCCCGGCGTATTGGGACAAGGCGTGCGCGGACCTCGTCAAGCGCGACCGTATTCTGAAGAAGCTGATTCCGAAGTTCGGCCCGGTGCATCTGCTGAGCCGGGGCGACCCGTTCGTCACGCTCGCGCGCTCGGTGGTCGGGCAGCAGATTTCGGTGGCGTCCGCGCAGGCGGTCTGGGCGAAAGTCGAGGCAGCGTGCCCGAAGCTCGTGCCGCAGCAGTTCATCAAGCTCGGTCAGGACAAGCTGACCGGGTGCGGGCTTTCCAGGCGCAAGGCGGAATACGTGCTCGATCTCGCGCAGCACTTCGTGTCGGGCGCGCTGCACGTCGGCAAGTGGACCTCGATGGACGACGAGGCGGTGATCGCCGAACTCACGCAGATTCGCGGCATCGGCCGCTGGACCGCGGAAATGTTCCTGATTTTCAATCTGTCGCGCCCGGATGTGCTGCCGCTCGACGACCTCGGTCTGATCCGTGCAATCAGCGTCAATTACTTTAGCGGCGAGCCGGTTACGCGCAGCGAAGCGCGGGAGGTTGCGGCAAACTGGGAGCCGTGGCGTACCGTCGCCACCTGGTATATGTGGCGTAGTCTCGATCCGTTGACGGTCGACTACTGAAGAACAAGAAGCCATGCCGTTTCAAAAACTATCAATTGTTAAAAATTGATAGTTGAGAGACGGTTTCGACATCGGCGAGCGCGGTTAGAATACGCGCTGCCGGTAAGTCCAAGGATTACAACCAATGAAGACCACCTTTCTGGATTTCGAACAGCCGATCGCTGAACTCGAAGCGAAGATCGAAGAATTGCGCTTCGTGCAGGACGATTCGGCCGTCGATATTTCGGAAGAGATCGAGCGGCTGTCCAAGAAAAGCCAACAGCTCACCAAAGATCTGTACGCGAACCTCACCCCGTGGCAGGTTTCGCAAATCGCCCGACACCCCCAGCGCCCGTACACGTTCGATTACGTGAACGAGTTGTTCACCGATTTCCACGAACTGCACGGCGACCGTAACTATGCGGACGACCTGTCGATCGTCGGTGGCCTCGCGCGTTTCAACGGCCAGGCCTGCATGGTGATCGGCCATCAGAAGGGCCGTGACACCAAGGAGCGCGCGCTGCGCAACTTCGGCATGCCGCGTCCGGAAGGCTATCGCAAGGCCGAACGCCTGATGCGCCTCGCCGAGAAGTTCGGTTTGCCCATTTTCACGTTCATCGACACACCGGGTGCGTACCCGGGTATCGGCGCCGAAGAGCGTGGCCAGTCCGAAGCGATCGGCCGCAATCTGTACGTGATGGCTGAATTGAAGACGCCGCTGATCGCCACGATCATCGGCGAAGGCGGTTCGGGCGGCGCGCTCGCGATCGCCGTCGGCGACAGCGTGCTGATGCTGCAGTTCTCGACCTATTCGGTGATTTCGCCGGAAGGCTGCGCGTCGATTCTGTGGAAGAGCGCCGCGAAAGCGCCGGAAGCCGCGGAAGCGCTCGGCTTGACCGCGCATCGTCTGAAGGCGCTCGGTCTGATCGACAAGATCGTCAACGAGCCGCTCGGCGGCGCGCACCGCGATCCGAAGGGCATGGCCGCCATGTTGCGCCGTGCGCTCGCCGATTCGCTGCGCCAGTTCCAGGGCATGAGCATCAACGACCTGCGTCAACGCCGTTTCGAACGGTTGATGGCGTACGGCAAATTCAAGGAAACCACGCCGGGTGCTTGAACCCGCGCGCGTTTTCTTCCGTCCTTCGGCGCTTCGCGCGCTAACGACGTGACTCCCACCGCCGATTCTCCCGCCGACCGCCTCGTTCTCGAGGCGGTCGGCGTGGCGCTGTCCGCGCTGCCTGCCGATGCGCGCATTGCGGTGGCGTTCAGTGGCGGCGTCGACTCGACTGTGCTGCTCGATGCGGCGGTGCGGGTCGCGGGTGCGTCGCGCTGTGTGGCGCTGCATGTGCATCATGGGCTGAGTGCTCACGCCGACGAATGGCTCGCGCACTGCGAAGCATTCGCGCGTGAACGTGGTGTCGAGTTCGCGGCGCAGCGCGTCGAGGTGCCGCGTGATGCGGGGGCGAGTGTCGAGGCGGCGGCGCGCGATGCGCGTTATCGCGCGCTGGACGCGATGTGCGCAACCCACGCCGTTCACATGCTCTGGCTCGCGCAACACGCAGACGATCAGGCGGAGACGGTGCTATTGCAGTTGCTGCGCGGCGCGGGCCTCGCGGGTCTTGCCGCGATGGCGCCCGAATACTTGCCGGCCGGTGCCGCCGCGGTGCGCGTGAGACCTTTGCTGCATCTGCTGCGTGTCCAGCTCGAACAGTATGCAAGCGTCCGCGCGCTGCGCTGGATCGACGACGAGTCGAACGCCGACACCCGTTACGCGCGCAACGCATTGCGCCACGAGGTGACGCCGGCACTGGCCGTCCATTTTCCTGGTTTTCGCGACGCCCTCGCGCGCACCGCGGCGCATGCGGCATCGGCGCAACGTCTGCTCGACGAGCTCGCGCGCAGCGATCTGGAAGCGGCCGGGCGCGATGAGGGCCACGCGTTATCGCATGACGCGCTGCTTGCTCTCGACGACGATCGTGCGCTCAATCTGCTGCGCTACTGGATGCGTACCCGGGGTCTCGTTGCCGCATCGGCCGCGCGTCTTACCGACGCGTTGCGCCAGTTGCGCGAAGTCGGAGCGGCAGGCGAGGGCCATAGTCTGCGTATCGATCATGCGGGGCAGGCGTTGCGCAGTTATCGCGGCCTCGTCTATTGGGAGGCGGGCGATAGCCGCGAACCCGCCGACGAAACCGCGCTCGCCGCGCGTGCAATCAGCGAACTTGCATGGCACGGGGAAGCGGTGTGGCGATTGCCTCAATGGCGGGGCACGTTTGTGTTCGCCGCGGTCGAGGCGAATCTGGGAGCGGGGCCCCGCGCGGTTTCTGATGGGGCCGATGGAGAAGCCGGTGACCCTGCCGACCCGGCGCCGAACGATCCCGATACGCTTCCCGTCAGCGTTCTACGCCGGGCATTGTTGAGTGCGCGCTCGCGCGTCGGCGGCGAACGGATGCGTACCAGCGCTGCGCCAGGCGCCCCAAGCCGAACGCTGAAAAATCTGTTCCAGGAGCGCGGCATTCCTGCATGGAAGCGCGATGTGCCGCTGCTTTACGTGGGGGGCGACCTGCTGTTCGTGCCCTTACTCGGCCTGAACCGCGCAGCGTTGCCCGCACAGGTCGATGCGATGGAGCCGCGCATCAGGATCATCTGGCGCGACGACTTGCTGATCGCCTGACCGGCCAGTCGGACGGGCGGCTTATCCATCCGGTGAATCTCCGGGGGCGGAAGCAAAAAGGGCGCAAAAGCGCGCCGGATACGCCTTTCCAGCCGAAAATACGGAGCATTCGACGGCCATTTTGGCTTGTCTTTTTGCGCTCGATCGGGTAATTTAACTCGTTTGCCCGACCCGATTTCGCCTTCGCTGTCGTCGCCATAGCCGGTTTGCGAGCGTGATCCGTCGTATCCGGTCAGCCACTAGCGATCATTCCCGGGCAAATCCGCGCGTGCTGCACGCGTGCTGCATTTACGCCGCCACACACTTTGCCGTCGTTCACAAGACGTTGCGCTCCCTGTGCTTTTGTGCGGTCGTCTCCAGCGCGCCAGCGCGGTTTATCCTCCAGTTCAGAACGACAATGGCACTCATCGTACATAAATACGGCGGCACCTCGATGGGCTCGGTCGAGCGCATCAAGAACGTCGCCAAGCGCGTCGCGAAATGGCACAAGGCCGGCCACAAGATGGTCGTCGTGCCGTCGGCGATGTCCGGCGAAACCAACCGTTTGCTCGGTCTCGCGAAAGAAATCACGGGCCAGCCGAGCCCGCGCGAACTCGACATGATTGCCGCTACCGGCGAGCAGGTCAGCTCAGGACTGCTCGCTATCGCGTTGCAGGAAGCCGGCGTCGACGCGGTCAGCTATGCCGGCTGGCAAGTGCCCGTCAAAACGGATAGCGCGTTCACGAAAGCGCGCATCAGCGAAATCGACGGCGAGCGCGTGCTGCGCGATCTCGAAGCGGGCAAAGTCGTGGTGATCACGGGCTTCCAGGGCATCGACCCCGAGGGCAATATCACTACGCTCGGTCGCGGCGGTTCGGATACGTCAGCAGTCGCGGTCGCTGCCGCATTGAAAGCCGACGAGTGTCTGATTTACACGGACGTCGACGGCGTCTACACGACCGACCCGCGTGTGGTGGACGGTGCACGCCGCCTCGATCGCGTGACGTTCGAAGAGATGCTGGAAATGGCCAGCCTGGGTTCGAAGGTGCTGCAGATCCGCTCGGTGGAATTCGCCGGCAAATATCAGGTGAAGACGCGTGTGCTGTCGAGCCTGACCGATCCGCTCATCCCGCTCGACGCTGAAATGAAGTCGGGCACCCTGATTACTTTTGAAGAAGACGAGACCATGGAAAAAGCAGTCATCTCGGGCATCGCGTTCCAGCGCGACGAAGCTCGTATCGCCGTGATGGGTGTGCCCGACAAGCCGGGCATCGCGTATCAGATTCTCGGCCCGGTGGCGGACGCGAATATCGACGTCGACATGATCATCCAGAACCAGAGCGTCGAGGGCAAAACCGCGTTCACGTTCACGGTTGGCCGTGGCGATTATCAGCGTGCCATGGACATCCTCACGAGTCAGGTGAAGGGCCACGTGCAGGCTGAGCAGGTGCTGGGCGATCCGAAGGTGTCGAAGGTATCGGTGGTCGGCGTCGGCATGCGTTCGCATGTGGGTATTGCGAGCACGATGTTCCGCACGCTGTCGGAGGAGGGCATCAACATCCAGATGATCTCGACTTCCGAAATCAAGATCTCGGTACTGATCGACGAGAAGTACATGGAGCTCGCCGTGCGCGCGCTGCATAAAGCGTTCGAACTGGATCAGGCGTAATGTGTTGCACGAGGTGGGACGTACAAGAGCGTCTCACCTCTGAATGCTCGACGGTATGCGCGGCCAATGTGAATAAATTGCGTCGGCGGTGACAAAACTGGCACAAAAAATGTCCGGTAGACATTGACCTTCGCGGTGCGGCCCGCTATTATCTTGGCTTCGTTGCGCTGACTCCCTGCGCAACCGAAAGTTTGGGAGACGTGGCCGAGAGGTCGAAGGCACTCCCCTGCTAAGGGAGCATCTGGGCCAAAACCTGGATCGAGGGTTCGAATCCCTCCGTCTCCGCCAGCAATGGCGGCAAACCCCGCAGAGTCTCGGCTCTGCGGGGTTTTGTTTTTTCCGCTCCAGAATTTCCCTCACTCTGAAGCGACACTCAAGCTGCCATCGGTATCAAAACGCGTGCCGCAGCCCCACCATGCCGACGAATTGCGACGGGCCCGACGACGGCGTCGTATTCTGCGAGTCGCCGACAACAGCCACGGCGTCAGTAATGCCCGTCCTGGTACCCGCCGACACCAGCGTCTTGCCACTCGCGTGCTGATACGCCTCAAGCGCATATATCGTGGTACGGGTGGAGAGGTTGTACGTCTGCTCGAGCGAGATCTGGTGATAGCGCGCGGCATCGTCGATGCCATTCGCCTTGCTCGCCTGTGTGTAGCTATAGCCCGCACCGACAGTCACAGCAGGCGTGATCCTGTACGTGGAAATCACGCCGTACGTATTGAACACACCCTCGCCGGTGAACAGCGAAGCGGAGCCCGGCGTGTATTGCACGTTCGAATAGTTGACACCGACCATCAGGTCCTGGTGGGTGTAGCGAGCCGCCGCGGCAAAAAGCTGCGCGCTGCGGGCCGTCGCATAGCCGCTGTTGATCGGCGAATTGACGGCATAAGTGCCGAGCGCCTGGCTCGTCGCGATGTCTTTCAATTTCACATAGCCCACCGCGATCGCAAATGGCTGGTAGTCGTAGCGCGCCGCTGCGCTGAACTGGCTGCCGCTGGCCACGCTGCCCGGCACGCCGCCCAGACCGTACTGCGCGCTGAATTGCAAACCGGCAAGGTTCGGCGACAGGTAGGTTACCGAATTGTTGAGGCGCAACGTGGTGTCGAGTGCGTCGAGATCGCCGGGGTGAGCGCCTGTAGCACCCGTTAGTACACCTGTTGGTCCAAGTGCGCCAACCATCTGGAAGTAAGGTGTGTACTGGCGGCCGAGCGTCACCGTCCCGTACTTGTCATTGCTCAGTCCGACATACGCCTGGCGATTGAAAATGTAGCCTGAGCTGCTTTGTGCGCCAGTCAGCGAGTTGAAGCCGCTTTCGAGCCGGAAAATCGCCTTGGTGCCTGCGCCAAGATCTTCTGCGCCGAGCAGGCCGAACTTGCTTGCCTGCAAGTTGCCCTGACTCATATAGAAGTTGGAGTGCCCCTTCTGGTTGCTCGCGTAGGCGAAGGCATTATCGACGATGCCGTACAACGTCACGCTACTTTGCGCTGACGCGCCGTTCGACAGCACGGTGCCCGCCAACGGCAGGCACGAGAGGACGAGTGCGCGTGTACGCGCGCGCTTCAATGCGTTCATGGCTAACAGGTCTCCGGATTGGATATGGGTGTTGCACTACAGGTCGGTGATGCATGCGTGACTAGTGGGCGATGGAAATTGTCAGACATCGCCAGCCGTCAGCCATGTGCTCGGATACCAGCTTGCCGTCGGTGCAAACGACCTCGCGCACGTCGCTTGCCGGCACGATCAGCCGGACTTCTTGCTGCGGCTGCTGAATCCAGCCTTCTCGCGCGACTGAAACCCGCAAGGTGCTCGCGTCGCTTGTAATCGCTACATTCCAGCGGCCTTGCTCGCCCGTGCGCCAGGCTTCGCTTTCACCATCGTCTTCGATGCAACCGCCGCGAGCGATACCCGTGCCGATGTGCGGCACGGCGATGAATGCACGTTCATCAGCGGGACGGGCAAAGTGCTGTTCAGCAATGTTCAACGGAATCACGCTGCCCTCGCGTAGCAATGTCACCGGCTGCTCGAATGGAGCTGGCAGGTTCGCCGTCTGACCGCCTTCGAACACCTCGCCGCTCCAGTACGACACCCAATGCGTGCCCGCCGGCAGATAAACGTCGCGCGTCGATTGACCCGACTCGACCACCGGTGCAACCAGCATCGACGAACCCAGCATCATGTCGTCGCCGTCGACAAGACAGCGCGGATCGTGCGGAAACTCGGCGAACATCGGACGCAATACCGGTTCATAGGCGCTGTGCGATTGCCACAGCAACTCATACAGGTAGGGGATCAGCCGGTAGCGCAGTTTGATCAGATCCGCCACCTGTCGCGTGACTTCGGGGTGCATCCAGGGTTCGTTGACCGTGCCGTCGTCGTTCCAGGAATGAATGCTGAAACGCGGCAGGAAGATGCCGAAGGCGACCCAGCGTGCGAGCAATTCCGGGTCCGGCGCCGGACCCGAGAATCCGCCGATATCGTGGCCGCTGTTCGACACGCCGGACATGGCTAGCCCAAGACCCATCTTCAGATTGAAGCGCAGCGTTTCCCACGAGGTATAGTTGTCGCCGGACCATGTCTGCACATAGCGTTGCATGCCGACGCCGCCTGAGCGGGACACGAGGAACGGGCGACGCTCGGGCGCATGTTCGCGCTGCGCGTCGTGCGAGGCGCGCATCATCAACTGCGTTTGCAGCACCTTTGCCTCGCGTGCCGGATACGGTTGGCCGAAGCCCTGAGCGATCCCGTCGGGCGACCAGATTTCGAATTCGTTGTTGTCGTTCCAGGTTGCCGCGATGCCGTACTTCAACAGACTGTCTTTCACGCGAGCTTTCCACCAGTCGATGGTGGCGGGGTTCGTAAAATCCAGATATGCGCCCACTTCGTCCCAGAACTGCACCCATGCCGGATCGCCGTTGCGCGATGCGATCAGCAGGCCGGCGCGTGCCACTTCGTCGAAGGCCGGATGATCCTGTAACAGACAGGGTTTGATGTTCGCGCACAGACGAACGCCATGCCCGAGATAGCTCTGCACGAAGCCGTCGATATCGGGAAACTTCTCGTGGTTCCAGTTGAACACATAACGCTTCGCGCCGATCGACGTATAGCCCGACGACAAATGGAATGAATCGCACAGCACGTCGTGCTCGCGGCAGCGCTCGATGAATTCGCCCATTCGGTGCTGGGCGTCGGGCGCGTCGGTGTAGCTCATCGTCGACCCCGAGTAGCCCAGGCCCCATTTCGGCATCCAGGCCGGGCGTCCGGTCAGCCACGTAAAGCGGCGCACCGCGTGAAGGGGCGTACCCGCAGACGCGATGAAGTAATAGTCGAGGTCGCCGTGTTCGGCGACGAAGTGCCGGTAGTGACCGTGATAGTTGTCGAGCTCGCGGCCCATGTCGAAGCGGCAATCGGCGAGCGTGTCGTAGAACAGGCCGAATCCTGTCGACGTTTGCGGCTGCCACGTGACGTAGAACGGGATGTGCTTGTAGAGCGGATCCGTGGTGCGCGCGCTATAGCCCATCGCGTCGATGTTGCGCATTTCGTAGGCCTGGCCCGCGCGGTTGAGCGAACCGGCACGCTCTCCGAGGCCCACATACATTTCGTCCTTGCGACGCTCGATGTAGTGATACGCGCGCGCGTCCCACCAGCCGAAGTTGTACGCCTGGGTTTTGCGATCGCTCATCACGCGATGCCATGCCGCGTCGTGCAGGATGTCCCATGCGCAGAATCCGCCGTCCAGCGTGACAGTCAAACGTACGCGCGCCGTTTCAATGACAACCTGTTCGGCGTCGGCCGATACGTCGAAGCTGGACGGCGTAAAACCGCTTACGTCCCGGCGTTCGCGTCCTTCGAGCGGAACGTCGTCGGCGCCCGGCGCGATGGACCATGTCCGCGGGCCGTGCATTTCGCCATCCGGCAACACGAGTACACGGACGATGTCGTCGGCGAGAACGAACAACTCAATCCGGCAGTTTTCCTGCGCGGCGAGAACGATGTGATTGCCGGCATGGGAGGCCAGCGAAAAGCGCGGTGGATGTTTCAGATTCGTCAATGAACGCATGATGGGTCTTCGAGTGAGGTCACGCAGCGGGGCTGGCATGGTTGTCGACTTGATGCGGACGCGCTTCGCGAGTGACGCCGCGCATCAGAATGATCAGCAAGGTGGCGCCGATCAGGTCGAACGCGCCGAGGGCGCCGAATAGCGGCGTGTAGCCGATCGAATCGGCCAGCGCGCCGACCAGCAGCGAAAAGCCCAGGCCGCCGATCCACGCGGACATCCCGGCGAATCCGGCGACCGTGCCGACTTCGCTGGGGTCGAACACGTCGGCTGCCAGGGTGTTGACGAGCGCCGAGATCATCTGATGCGCGAAGCCGCCCACGCAGAACAGCGCGATTGCCTGGTATGGCGAGGCGACGAGACCGATGCAGGCGGGTCCGAGCATCATGAAAGCGCCGAGCACCACGCCTGCGATTCGTGAGGCGATCAGCGGCATGCGGAAATGCTTCATCAGGAACGGTGACAGGTAGCCGCCGAAAAGTCCGCCGAGGTCGGCGGCGAGAAACGGCAGCCATGCGAACAGCGCGATCTGCTTCAGATCCATGTGGCGTTGCGTCGCGAGGTAAAGGGGGATCCAGAAACTGAAGGTTTGCCACGCGGGTTCCGCGAAGAAACGCGCCTGTGCGATCGCCCAGAAGCGGCGCGTACGCAGGACTTCGCGGATGCTGCGTCGCTGCGGCGCGCCCGGTGTTTGTCCGCTGACAATCGTCTCGCGCTCGGCCTCGCCAATGCGCGGGTGATCGCTCGGCGAGCGGTACAGCACATACCAGACGGCGGCCCAGACGAAGCCGAGCGCGCCGGTCACCGCGAATGCGCTTTGCCAGCCGTATCTCAGCGACAGGAAGACGACGAGAGGCGGAGCGAGCAGCGAACCGAGCGACGTGCCCGCATTGAAGTAACCCACCGCCACGGACTTCTCGCGATTGGGAAACCACTCCGCGACCACTTTCATGCCTGCCGGAATGGCGACGGCCTCGCTCAGCCCCATGAGTCCGCGCAAGGCCGCGAGCGAAAGCCAGCCGCTCGCGAAGCCGTGCAGGACGCCCGTCAACGACCAAAGGCAGGCAAACAGCGCAAAGCCCAGGCGCAAGCCGATCAGATCGATGACGAGGCCGCATACCGGCTGCATGATCGTATAGCCGACCTGGAATGCGCCAACCACGTACGAGTACTGCTTGGTGCTCATGTGCAACAGCTGCGTCAATTGAGGCGCCATTACACCGAGGGCGTTGCGCGACAGATAGTTGACGATCGTCCCGGCACACACGAGCGCGATGATCCACCAGCGCAAACCAATGATTGTTTTCAAAATCGTCTCCGTACCCAATGTGTCCGCTGACTGGCCGCTGACGGCAGGCATGCGCGAATTCGAACATTTAGCTTCGTTTAGTGTCAGTCATCGTATCACTGCTTGAGCGTCGGTGCACCAGGGAAAACCATGGATTAAGTGGTTGAGTTTCTTGAAATATCTATTGAATTGGGCTTTTGTGGCAGGTCATGGCAGCGCTGAGGTCGGACGACCGATGGCTTGTGGAAATTGTAAAAATGTTCTTTCGAACATCAAATGTTCGTTTTGGTGACTGTGCGGGACAGCGCGGCAGGGCGTTATAGCAATCGCGGAGGGGAGTAGCTGGGGCGCCCAGGCGCTTTGCAACCCATCTGGTCTTGGAAGGCGAAGGCGCACGTTCATGAGTCGGACTTGTGCGAACGTGCAGGAAGGGAACGGCGACCGGTAGGGGACGGGTTCCGGCGTTCATCTGGCCTTGTTACGTACCGCAAAAAATAATTCGATATCCTACCGATTGGGGTGCTTCGGCAGTCCGCACCTGCAAAAGTGATCCAGATGCCGGCGGCCGGATGGACTGGCGCAGGTGGGAACAGCAGCCAGGATTGCCTCGCAGCGGTGAAGGCAGAGAGGGTAGTGAAGCAGGCGCAATTTACCAACAGATGGGCGCTTAACAGCGAGACGGCAGTGAGGCGGTTCGATTACGCCGCCACGACTTTTTCACCAAACCTTTGTCCAATGTAACGAGACGTAACGAGGCTGCTAGCGGCGCGATGTTATGCATCAGTTATTACAAAGTTGAAATACGCGGACGGCTGCCTTGCGCTATATTTCGGCCAACAACACACATTCTCCAAAAGGGTGATCAATGAAGTCCGCACGTATTGTTCCGCTTCTGATCGGGGTTCTCGGGTTGGCTGCGTCGGGTGCTGCAATGGCCGGCGGTCTGAGCGTCGGCGTCAACATCGGTATCCCCGCGCCGGTCTACGTCGCTCCCGCTCCGGTTTATGCACCGCCGCCGCCGCCTCCGCCGCCTGTTGTCTACCAACCGGCTCCTGTGTACTACGGTGGCCCGGCGATCGTGATCGGCTGGCACGGCGACCGCTACTGGGATGGCCGCCGCTACTGGGCGCGTGATGACTGGTACCGCCATCATCCCCCGGGCCGCTACGACTACCGCCGTGATCACTACGACAATCGTCGCGGCTGGCATTGAGCCATTAGTAAGCTGGAGTCGACGCGATTGCCGTGTCAAAAAAACCGCCCATCCCGGGCGGTTTTTTATTGCACTCGCGAAACCTGTATACCGAGCCGAAAGTGCGCGTTGAACATTGCAGACGCGGTGCCTCGTGCCTGCTCAGTCGGCTATGGTCGCGACGCCACAACCAACCGAACAGTTCGACGGCAGGCCGGTCGGCAGGATCGGTTTACCAGCGACGAAGCCCATGAATTCTCCCAGTGAGGTTTGCTTACCACGCACCTGAACGCCGCGGCGATGAGATGTGCGGATTGCGCAGCTTTATTGGGTAGAATCCTTTCACATTGCTATTGCCCACTGACCAACAAGGCCCTTATGACAACTGGCTCGCGATGGGTTCAAACGCCTCGTGCACTTTGGTGCCGTGTGATTCACAGGCTATCGCGTGTCGGTGTACCGGTTGTGGCGCGGGTTGTGCCACGGGTTGTGCCTCACACCTGGCGCGACGCATGCGCCGCCGCGCTGTGCGGTGGGTTCGTCCTGGCCGGTCTGCTCGCGGCACCCGCGGCCCACGCGGTTTATGCGATCGCCCAATATGGCGAACCGAAATATCCCGCGGGTTTCAAGCACTTCGACTACGTCAACCCGGATGCCCCCAAAGGCGGCACGCTGGTGATGGCCAATCCGAACCGGCTCACCAGCTTCGATAAATTCAACCCATTCACGCTGCGCGGCAATCCGGCCCCGGGCCTCGAGATGCTGTTCGAAAGCCTGACCATCGGCAGCAGCGACGAAGTGGCCAGCGCCTACGGCTTGCTCGCCGACGACATCAATATCGCGCCCGACGGCCTCTCGACCACCTTCCATATCAATCCGCGCGCACGTTTTTCGAACGGCGATCCGGTTACCGCCGACGACGTCAAGTTTTCGCTCGACACATTGAAGAGCCCCCAGGCCGCGCCGCAGTTCGCATCGATCTTCGGCGAGATCACGCGCGCGGTAGTCGTGGACCCGCACACGATCCGCTTCGAGTTTCATCAACGCAATCGCGAGTTGCCGCTGCTGGTGGGCAGCATGCCGGTGTTCTCGCGCAAGTGGGGCATGAAACCGGACGGCAGCCGGATTGCGTTCGATCAATTGGCCTTTGAAAAACCGATTGGCAGCGGACCTTATCTGATCGATCAGTACGACAACGGCCGCACGATTACGTATCGGCGCGATCCGAATTATTGGGGGGCGACGTTGCCGGTGCGGGTCGGCACCAATAATTTCGATCGGATCGTCTACAAGCTGTATTCGGATAACGTCGCGCGGCTGGAGGCGTTCAAGGCGGGCGAATACGACGCAATGGTCGAATACATCGCACGCAATTGGGTGCGGCGCGACGTCGGCAAGAAATTCGATAGTGGCGAGTTGATCAAGCGCGAATTTCCGCAGCATAACGGCACCGGCATGCAGGGGTTCATCCTTAATCTGCGCCGGCCGTTGTTCCAGGACGTGAGAGTGCGTAAGGCGCTCGATCTCGCATTCGATTTTCAGTGGTTAAACCGCCAGTTGTTCTTCAATCAGTACACGCGTATCGACAGTTTCTTCGCCAATACGGATCTGCAGGCGAAGGGCCTGCCTTCGCCGGGTGAACTCGCGCTCCTCGATCCGTGGCGCGCGAAACTCGATCCGGCGGTGTTCGGTCCTCCGCCGAAGCAGCCGGACACCGATCCGCCGGGTTCGCTGCGCGCCAACCTCTTGCAGGCACGCGCGCTGTTGCAGCAGGCCGGGTGGACCTATCGCGACAACGCGTTGCGCAACGCCCAGGGCCAGCCATTCGAATTCGAAATTCTCGATGACTCCAGCTCCGAAGCGGCGATGTCGCCGATCGTCGCGACGTACATTCGCAACCTGCAAAAGCTCGGCATCAAGGCAACGTTTCGCGTATCCGATTTCGCGGTCTATCAGAAGCGACTCGACGCATTCGACTTCGACACGACCACGATCCGCATGCCGGACGTGCAGGTACCCGGTTCGGAGCAGATCGAACGATTCGGCAGCAAGGCTGCCGACACGCCCGGCTCGGACAACATAATCGGACTCAAGTCGCCGGCAGTCGACGCGATCCTGAAAGCGCTGGTGCATGCGCAGACGCTGGAGCAACTGGTCGACGCAACGCATGCGCTCGACCGCGTGCTGATGCATGGCTACTATGTGATTCCACAGTGGTACAGCGCCACGCACCGGATCGCTTTCAAACGCGGTCTCGCATGGCCCAAAACCTTGCCTCTGTACTATGGCGCGGAGGGCTGGATCACGACGATGTGGTGGTATGCACAGCCGCAACCGCCGCAATCGCCGCAATCGCCGCAACCGCAACCTGAGGCGCATTGACGCGTCATTCATTCACTGCCTTCGCACCGGAACCGACGCCATGTGGAGCTACATCCTAAAACGCCTGCTGTTGATGATTCCGACCTTGCTCGGTGTGCTGACGCTGACCTTCGTCGTGATCCAGTTCGTCCCGGGCGGCCCGGTCGAGCAGATGCAGCACGAACTGCGTAAAGGCGCCGAAAACGGCGCACCGTTCGGTTTGCGCTCGCATAGCGGCGTAGACGCGCAGCAGATCGCGCAACTGAAAGCACTGTATGGCTTCGACAAGCCGCCGCTCGAGCGCTATGTCCTGATGCTGAAGCGCTTCGCGACATTCGACCTTGGTCAGAGCTATTTCCGCCACCAAAGCGTGTGGTCGCTGATCATTTCGAAGTTACCGGTATCGATCAGCATTGGCTTATGGACCTTCTTCCTGACGTACCTGATATCGGTGCCGCTGGGGATAGCCAAGGCTGTGCGCAACGGTTCGCGCTTCGATTTCGCGACGAGCCTCGTGGTGCTGGTCGGTTACGCGATTCCGGGCTTCGTGCTGGGCGTGTTGCTGCTGGTGCTGTTCGGCGGCGGCAGCTTCCTGCAACTCTTCCCGCTGCGCAATCTCACCTCGGACAACTGGGCGCAGTTGAGTTGGGGCGGCAAGATTCTGGACTACCTGTGGCACATCACGCTGCCGATCACGGCCTCGGTGGTGGGCAGCTTCGCTGTCGTCACGATGCTGACGAAAAACGCCTTCCTCGATGAAATCCGCAAGCAGTACGTGCTGACCGCGCGTGCCAAAGGATTGTCGGAAAAGCGCGTGCTGTGGAAGCACGTGTTTCGCAATGCAATGCTGCCCTTGATCGTCGGTTTTCCGTCGGCGTTCATTGCGGCGTTTTTCACCGGCAGCCTGCTGATCGAGACGTTGTTTTCGCTCGACGGACTCGGCCTGCTGTCGTACGAATCCGTGGTGCGGCGCGACTATCCGGTGGTGCTCGGCACCTTGTATCTGTTCACGCTGATCGGTCTTGCGACCAATCTGATTTCCGATCTTTGCTATGTGTGGGTCGATCCCCGCATCCAATTCGAACAACTGGAGCGCAGATGAATCGAGCCCGCCTTTCAACCGATGCGGCGGCGCGTACCGAACCGGCTCGCGCTTTCGTCTCGCCAACGCCCTGGCGACGCATCTGGCGGCGGTTTCGCCAGCAGCGCCTCGGCTACTGGAGCCTGATCATATTCGTCGTCGCGTTCGCGGCGAGCCTCGCCGGGCCGCTATGGTCGAACGACAAACCGCTCGTGGTGCGCTACGAAGGGCAACTGTATTTCCCGATGTTCAAGACATACGCGGAGACCACCTTCGGCGGCGACTTTCCGACGCCTGCCGATTATCTCGATCCGTATATCAGGCATCGTTTCGACGCGCCGGGTAATTTCGCGGTGTATCCACCGAACCCGTACTACTACGACACGCTGAATTATTTCTCGAAAGCGCCAAACCCGGCGCCGCCGTCGCGCGACAACTGGCTCGGTACCGACGACCGTGGCCGTGATCTGCTCGCGCGTCTTCTGTATGGCTTTCGCGTGTCGGTCGAATTCGGCCTGGTGCTGACCTTGATCGGCACGGTACTCGGGGTTGCCGCGGGCGCGGTGCAGGGATATTTCGGAGGACGTATCGACATTGTCGGGCAGCGCCTGATCGAAATCTGGACCGCGATGCCGCAGTTGTATCTGCTGATCATTTTCGCTTCGATTTTCGAGCCGGGCTTCGTTCTGTTGATCGTGCTGCTGTCGCTGTTTGGCTGGGTCGGCCTTGCGGCCTACGTGCGCGCGGAGTTTCTGCGCAATCGCCAGCAGGACTATGTGCGCGCGGCGCGGGCGATCGGCCTGTCGAACTGGCAGATCATGTGGCGGCACATACTGCCGAACAGTCTGACACCGGTCATCACATTCTTGCCGTTCACCATGAGCGGCTCGATTCTCGCGCTCACCAGCCTCGATTTTCTCGGCCTCGGCGTGCCGTCGCCGACACCTAGCCTCGGTGAACTGCTTGCGCAAGGCAAAGCGAATCTCGACGCGTGGTGGATCTCGCTATCCACGTTCGGCGTGCTGGTTGTGCTGCTCCTGCTTCTGACCTTCATGGGCGATGCGCTGCGCAATGCGCTGGATACCCGTATTGCTGACGCCATGCGCGCCGGAGGCAGCCAGTGAGCACCAAGGTTCAGAACGACGCACAACACGGCATCACGCCGCCGCTGCTGGAGCTCGATCGTCTGCATGTGACCTTCGGCGACGCCGTCGCGGTGAACGACGTAACGCTCGCGATTCAACGCGGCGAGCGGGTCGCACTGGTCGGTGAGTCGGGCTCGGGCAAGAGCGTGACGGCGCTGTCGATCCTGCGTCTGTTGAGCGATGCGCAGGTGAGCGGGGCGATCCGCTTCGACGGCGAGGATCTGCTTGCCAAAAGCGAGCGCCAGATGCGCGGCATGCGCGGCTCGGATATCGCGATGATCTTCCAGGAGCCGATGACCGCCCTCAATCCGCTTTATACAGTGGGCGACCAGATCGCGGAGACGATCGTCGTGCACGACGGCGTCGCGGCGAACGAGGCGCGCAAGCGCGCCGTGGCGCTGTTGGGGCGCACGGGTATCGCGGAACCCGGCAAGCGCGTGAATAGCTACCCGCACGAGCTCTCGGGCGGTCAGCGGCAGCGCGCGATGATCGCCATGGCGCTCGCGTGCCGTCCGCGTCTGTTGCTCGCCGATGAACCGACCACGGCGCTCGACGTGACGATCCGCGCACAGATCGTCGAGTTGCTGCTGGAGTTGCAACGCGACGAAGCTGAGAGGCGTGGCATGGCGGTGCTGTTGATCACGCACGACCTGAATCTGGTGCGGCATTTCGCGCAACGTATCGCGGTGATGGAGAAGGGCGTACTGGTGGAGTGCGGTTCCGTCGAGCAGGTGTTCGAAGCGCCGCAGCATCCGTACACACAACGCCTGCTGGCAAGCCGTCCGCAACGCACGGTGGTACCCGTGCTGCCGATCTCACCCGTGCTGCTCGAGGCACGCAACGTCTCGGTCGACTTCAAAACGAAACTTCCGGGCGTGAGCGGCTGGTTTCGCTCGGGGCACTTCCGCGCGGTCGCCGATGCGAGTGTGTCGGTGCGCCAGGGCGAGACGCTCGGCATCGTCGGCGAATCGGGTTCGGGCAAATCGACGCTGGCGATGGCCCTGCTCGGTTTGCAACGCACGGCGCACGGCGAGATCGAGTTTCAGGGCAGGGCGCTTGGCAGCTATCGCGGCCCTGAACAGACTGCCTTACGCTCGAATATGCAAGTTGTCTTTCAGGACCCGTTCAGTTCGCTTTCACCACGCCAGACCATCGAGCGGATCGTCGGAGAAGGGCTCGCTTTGCATCGGCCGCAAATGAGCCAGGAGGCACGGCGCGACAAGGTAGTGTCGGTTCTGCGCGAAGTCGGTCTGGATCGGACTGTGTTGTACCGCTATCCGCATGAGTTTTCCGGCGGCCAGCGACAGCGGATCGCGATTGCGCGCGCGCTGGTGCTGGAGCCGCGCATTCTGATCCTCGACGAACCGACCAGTGCGCTCGACGTGTCGATCCAGCAGCAGGTGCTGAAACTGCTCGCCGGATTGCAGCAGAAGTACAACCTCGGCTTCGTTTTCATCAGCCACGATCTGGCCGTGATCGGGGCGATGGCACATCGTGTTGCGGTCATGCAAAACGGTTCGATCGTCGAAAGCGGCGACGTTGAGCAGATTTTTGCGACACCGGCGCACCCTTACACTCGAAAGCTGCTGAAAGCGGCGCTGGATGACTGATTTTGCACTCTTTCACCAATTGGGTGCGTGTCTCGATTGTATTTTTCTATTTGTTTTGACACACGAATACTTACTGGCTAGTATCGACCAAACTTTTTTCCGTAGCCCACTGATTTTTAGGCAAAAAATACCGACCAATGCAGCACAGAAACCTAACCCAGGCTTGCACGCGCGTCGTCGCCGGGATGTTCATTGGCGTCTTGATGGCAGCAGCTCCCGGCGCGTTCGCCGACGAAGTAAGCAGTTTGAATCAGAATGCCTCATATTCGACCCCCACTGGGTCGAATTCTTTGTCCCCTCTCAGTTCGCAACAGCCCGCTACCGACAACGACGGCGGCGCCAAATCGTTCCTGTCCGGCATGGCCGGCAAAGCGGGCGATGTGGTGGTCGGTGCGCTGAACATGATCGGCGTTCGCTACCGTTGGGGGGGTAATACGCCCGATTCGGGGCTCGATTGCAGCGGGTTCGTTCGCTACGTGTTCCAGGACACGCTCGGTATGGCGCTGCCGCGTCGCGCCGAGGAAATGAGCCGCGTGGGCGAAAAGGTTCGCGTGAGCGACCTGAAGCCGGGCGATCTGGTGTTCTTCAATACGATGCGCCGTACGTTCTCGCACGTGGGCATCTACATCGGCGACAACAAGTTCGTGCATTCGCCGTCCACGGGCAGCACGATCCGCGTCGACGATATGGATAGCGGTTACTGGGAAAAGCGCTTCACGGGCGCACGCCGGATCGAAACGTCCTATCAGGACGGTGAAGATCTGCGCAAGCGCGTGAATGCGTCGATCGGCGGTAATCAGTAACTGATTCGGCCCGCACGGGTAGTGCCGGTGCGAAAAAAGCCTGCTTCTTCTGAAGCAGGCTTTTTGCGTTTGGGTGCTTGCCGAGCTGCCGGCGAGTCTTTCGGGCTGAACTCCGGCCCGTTCGACGCAACGCGCGTGACGGGAGCTGGAGTATGCCGGTGGTGTACCCGGCGTTACTTCGCCGGCGGGTCAGGCCGCGGCGCGGCTCGCGGCGAGCTTGCGCTGCAACTCTGGCATCATCTTCGCCACCGCTTCCTCTCCGGCCAGAATCGCGGCGTTGCGCTGCGAGAAATCGCTGCCGCTCATGGCGGCGAGATTCGGCCGGATCACGACATCCGCGTACTTGTCGAGTTCATAGGTCTTGATCGTCTGGCCCATGATCGTGAAGGTCTGCATCAGCACATCGAACGAACTGGCGGTGAGCCCGCTTTCCGGGCGCTGCGAGATGTCGACGGCGATCACGAAATCCGCGCCCATCCTGCGTGCGAACGAGGCCGGCACCGGGCTCACCAGGCCACCGTCCACGTATTCATGGCCGCCTATTTTCACCGGCTCGAAAATCGACGGCACGCTGCACGATGCGCGCACGGCAATGCCGGTGTTGCCGCGCTGGAACAGGATCGGCTGGCCGGTTTTCAGATCCGTGGCGACCACACCGAGGGGCTTGGCCATCTTCTCGATCGGACGATTGTTGAGGGTCGTATTCAGGTAGTTTTGCAGCGCGATGCCTTGCAGAAAACCGCGTGTGCGAAACGGCATGGCCCAGTCGCTGATCGACGCTTCGTCCATGGAAAGCGCGAGCTTGTTCAGCGCAAAGCCGTTCATCCCCGAGGCGTAAAGCGCACCGACTACCGAGCCCGCGCTGGTGCCCGCCACCAGGTCGACCTGGATATTGCGCGCCTCCAGCGCCTTGATCACGCCGATGTGCGCGAAGCCGCGCGCAGCGCCGCCGCCTAGCGCGAGCCCGACACGGATTGGCCGCTGCGGTTTGTCGAGCGGCGGCATGTTGCCCGTGGGCGTGACGGCGACCGGCGTGCTATCGGTCTTGCTGCCGCCGGTCGTGGTGCAGGCAGCCAGCACCGCGGAGGCGGCCGCCAATGAGAAGTTACGACGGGCGAGGCGAGGGGATGACGGTTTCAACGGGTTCTCCAGCAACGGCATGGGCGGCGTGCGATCGGAACAATGGGCGCAAGCTGAGCCGCGATCAGACGGATAGTCAAACGGACGGGAGCGCCGGCGGCGATCTCATGCGCTGCGGTTCTATCCCCACTCGCAGCGCGCGCACATCATAAATCAAAGCTCCGGGCGCGCGTCGGCCTGGTAATGAAACGTTGCAGACGAAGCGCCCAGGCGCACTGGGGCATGCGTTCCGCGCGCCCCGTGTGCTGCCGCTGGCCGTTCGGACGAGGGCAGGCAAGCCGGGTTCGGAAGGTATAATTCCGCTCTCACATTTATTTCCTGCGTGCCCATGCCTGGCGTTTTCTGTTGCATGGGCGCGGTCCGCTGCCGCGCTTCACGGGCAATGTCTGTCACGGCGCCGGCGCCTGTCTTCCGAGTAACTGCAAATGACCACCTCTGTTCGCACCCGTTTCGCACCGAGTCCCACCGGCTTCATCCACCTCGGCAACATTCGCTCCGCGCTTTATCCGTGGGCGTTCGCGCGCAAGATGAAAGGGAGCTTCGTGCTGCGGATCGAGGACACCGACGTCGAGCGCTCGAGTACCGAGGCCGTCGACGCCATTCTCGAAGGTATGGAGTGGCTGGGCCTCGATTTCGACGAGGGCCCGTTCTACCAGATGCAGAACATGGACCGTTATCGCGAAGTGCTCAAGCAGATGCGGGATGCCGGCCTCGTGTACCCGTGCTACATGTCGACCGAAGAACTCGACGCATTGCGTGAACGTCAGCGCGAAGCGGGCGAAAAGCCGCGTTACGACGGTACGTGGCGTCCGGAGCCCGGCAAGGTGTTGCCGGAGCCGCCGGCAGGCGTGCAACCGGTGCTGCGCTTCCGTAATCCGTTGACGGGTGTCGTGGCATGGGACGACGCAGTGAAAGGCCGCATCGAGATCTCGAATGAAGAACTCGACGACCTTGTGGTCGCACGCCCGGACGGCACGCCGATGTACAACTTCTGCGTGGTGGTGGACGATCTGGACATGCGCATCACGCACGTGATCCGCGGCGACGATCACGTCAACAATACGCCGCGCCAGATCAACATTCTGCGTGCGCTCGGTGCCGAGCCGCCGGTGTATGCGCACTTGCCGACCGTGCTGAACGAGCAGGGCGAGAAGATGAGCAAGCGTCATGGCGCGATGAGCGTGATGGGTTATCGCGACGCCGGTTATCTGCCGGAAGCGGTGGTCAACTATCTGGCGCGTCTGGGCTGGTCGCATGGTGACGCGGAAATCTTCACGCGCGAGCAGTTCGTGGAATGGTTCGATCTGGAGCATCTGGGCAAGTCGCCGGCGCAGTACGACCACGACAAGCTGAACTGGCTCAACGCGCACTACATCAAGGAAGCGGACAACGCGCGCCTCGCGGAACTCGCCAAGCCTTTCTTCGCCGAGTTGGGTATCGACGAAGCCGCGATTGCGCAAGGCGCCGATCTGACTTCGGTAGTGGGGCTGCTGAAGGACCGCGCTTCCACGGTGAAGGAAATCGCCGAGAACGCGGCGATGTTCTATCGCGTGCCGGCGCCGGACGCCGAGGCGCTCGCGCAGCACGTCACGGATGCCGTGCGTCCGGCACTGGCCGAGCTGGCTGCATCGCTCAAGACGGTGGAGTGGACCAAGGAGGCGATCGCCGCAGCGTTGAAGGCAACGCTTGGCGCACACAAGCTGAAGATGCCGCAACTCGCCATGCCGGTTCGTCTGCTGGTGGCGGGCACCACGCATACGCCGTCGATCGACAGCGTGCTGATGCTGTTTGGCCGCGATGTCGTCGTGAGCCGTATCGAAAAAGCGTTGGCTTGAGCGCATTCGCGCCTGCCTTGAGAGGGTTTGCATGCGACTTGCGAAAAAAGTCGCATGCAATTGCTCAAAGGGTATTTACAAAGCGCAAATTGGCCTCTAGAATCTCGTTTCTGTTCTGCAAGGGGGGTATAGCTCAGCTGGGAGAGCGCTTGCATGGCATGCAAGAGGTCAGCGGTTCGATCCCGCTTACCTCCACCATCAGAGCAGAGTGAAGTCGTTCCGAAGTCTGGAGCTTGTAGCAAAAAAGACTTCACAAACGGCTGTAACGTAGTTAGAATATCGGTCTTTGCTGCAGACGAAACGAAATTAACGTCAGTTAGCAGCAAGATAAAGACAGATCTGAAAAGATTATGTCCCCTTCGTCTAGAGGCCTAGGACATCACCCTTTCACGGTGAGTACAGGGGTTCGAATCCCCTAGGGGACGCCAAACATCAGCGTCGCTTGGTAGCAGTAAAGCAGCGCAGCTTGCAGAGAAAAAACCAACGCTCGCAAGTCATGATAGGCAAACTGGAGTGGTAGTTCAGTTGGTTAGAATACCGGCCTGTCACGCCGGGGGTCGCGGGTTCGAGTCCCGTCCACTCCGCCAGACAAAGCCCGTTCATACAAATCTGAACGGGCTTTTTCATTAAAGGTGTAAGCAGTACGTTGTCCCCTTCGTCTAGAGGCCTAGGACATCACCCTTTCACGGTGAGTACAGGGGTTCGAATCCCCTAGGGGACGCCAGCACATCGGCGTCGTTCGGTTGGCAGTATGAACGGTGCAGCGGTTGAAAGAGCCTGGCTCATAAACCGCGCTGTAAAAATCTGGAGCGGTAGTTCAGTTGGTTAGAATACCGGCCTGTCACGCCGGGGGTCGCGGGTTCGAGTCCCGTCCGCTCCGCCAGATTTTAAAAAGCCCACTTCGAAAGAAGTGGGCTTTTTTTATTTCTGCCGCCGGTCCGCCTGGGTATCGTCCGGGTATGCTCGGGACAAACAGCCATTGCCAGCGCGCGCGGGCTGTTTTACCGTTGACCTGACTTATCTTCGTCGTCCCGCCATGTTCGACCCAACCGAAGCTCCGTCACCGTTTTATCTGCGCCAGGCCAGCATGGACGATTTCGAGTTCGCTGAGGCGCTGACCCGCAACAACATGGGTGGCTACTATCGCCGGCACCATCTGGTCTGGCGTGGCGATCTCTTTCTCGGCAGTTGGCGCGAGTCGGAAAATTTCATTCTCGAAGTGGATGGCGAGCCGATCGGCGTGCTGCGCATCACGCAAGAAGGGGATTCGCTGCACATCCGCGACGTGCAGATTGCCGAAGGGCATCGGCGGCTCGGCGCCGGCACGTATCTGCTCGACATCTCGCATCAGTGGGCACGCGAGCGCGGGCTACGCGAGTTGCAGTTGCGCGTGTTCGTCGACAATCCCGCCGCGCGCTTGTATCAGCGCAAGGGGTATAAGCTGACCGGGCCGCGTCTGGCGCAACTCGGCGCGATCCGTCATCTGGCGCGGCGCGTCTGACGCATTGCCGCGAGCGGTTATCCCTTGCACCGTCACTTCTGCGCGGTCTCTTCGTCCGCTTCCGAAGCAGCACTGCTAGCTGCGCTTTCCACGCGGTGCTCGGCGCCACGCTCGATGAACGCGCGTGGACTGGCGCCGAATGCCCGCCGGAACATCGCCGAGAACGCGCTCTGACTCTGGTAGCCCAGTTCTTGTGCGACGTGTGAAAGCGGCCGCCCTTGACTCAATAGCGGAATCGCACGCGCGAGAATGGCCTGCTGCCGCCATTGCGAAAAACTCACGCCTAACTCCTGACGAAACAACCGGGCGATCGTGCGCGTACTCGCACCGACACTCGATGCCCATTGTTCGAGCGAGTCGCCGTGCGTCGGATCCGCGATCACGGCCTCGCACAGCGCGCGCAAGCGCTTTTCGTTGGGCATCGGCACCGATAGCGGCAGGGGCTCCGAGCGCGTCAGTTCGTCGAGCGCGAGCGCGCCTAGCAGTTGTTCGCGTGTCGTTGAAATGCCAGGTGTGTCCAGCGCGGCGATGACTTCGCGCAGCAGGTTCGATACTTCAACCACGCGCGGGCTATCCAGGCCGGCCGGGACCGTGCTTTCGGTAATGTAGAGCGTGCGCAGAAACGCGTCTTCAATCGCGACCACTTCGTGCGTCACATGCGGCGGCACCCAGATCGCCCGGGATGGCGGCACCATCCATGTTGTGCCGGTTGTCGCAACTCGCAGCACCCCTCGCGACGCATAGGCCACCTGCGCCCACGCATGCGTGTGTCGCGCGATACGCCAGCCCGACGGCATCAACCGTGAGCGTACGCGAATCGGATGCGATTGCGTCGGCTGGAATTCGGGCGGAATGTCGGCGAAGCGGGTCTGGCTCGACGGGTCCGGGTCAGTGGACGAATTCATATTGAAGATCGATCCAGGGGATGGAACTCAAATAAAGCAGCGCCTGCGAAGACGTGGAACCCATGAGCATGCGGCGCCCAGGCACCGCGCGTTCGTGCGTGGACCCGGGCGTGCGGCCCCGGCGGTACGGGCTCAAAATTACCGCGGGCTTCTCATTGTAGGTGTTGCGTCGGAATTGACGTTGCATAATGTCCCGATTGCACGGATTCCGAGGGGAACCCCCATGAGCTTCGCCACCGCCGACTTGTGCGATGCGCACGAGGACCTGCTGGCGCTGGGCACGTTGCGTGTGCTCGAGCCGGTCTTTCATCTCTTCAGCCGTGCCGAGAGTTTCAGCGGCGAGGCGGTGACGCTCAAGGTGTTCGAAGACAACGCGCTCGTGCGCGCCACGCTCGAGGAGAAGGGCGCCGGCCGGGTGCTGGTGATCGACGGCGGCGGCAGTCTGCGTTGCGCGCTGGTAGGCGGCAACCTCGGGCAAATTGCCGAGCAGAACGGCTGGGCGGGCATCGTGCTGAACGGCTGTGTGCGCGATACGCTGGAGCTCAACGAAATCAATGTCGGGGTGGCGGCGCTGGCGACCTGCCCACGGCGTGGCCGGAAACTCGGCACGGGTGAGCGCGACGTGCCGGTGCAGTTGCCGGGCGCACTGGTGCGTCCGGGCGAGTGGATCTATGCGGATATCGACGGCGTGCTGGTGGCGAGCGCGCCGCTGAACTGAAGCGCCGGCGTCAGCCGGGGCGAACCGAATTCATCATCAAGGAGAGCAAACGACGATGCAGACCGTTTTTGTATATGGCACGTTGCGTGCCGGCGAAGTGAACGACCTCAGAGAGGCTGCCGCGCGCAACGAAATCGCCGAGCCGAATCTGCTCGGCACGGCCACGGTGCGCGGCCATCTGTTCGACTTCGGCCTGTATCCAGGTCTGGTGGTCGACGAAGCGGGCGTAGACGTCACGGGTGACGTCTACGAAATCGAAGATGAACTGGTCGCGGTGCTCGATGAGATCGAAGCGGTGTATCCTGGCGTCGAAGATCGTTTCCTCGCGCGGGAAGTGATGGTGAAAGTAGACGGCAACGTCGTGAACTGCCGCTTCTATCCGGTCTCGCCCAATTCGGTGAAGGGCCTGCCGGAAATCAGATCGGGCGATTGGGTCGAGCATCGCAGCACGCGCTGAGCGATGCTCGCGCCGGTTCGCGGCGAGCGCACCAAGTGTACGTAACAACGCATAGCGGCTACATCGCGTGCGCATAAAAAAACGGCCCGGCAGGCATGCGCCTGTCGGGCCGTCCGGTCGGTCAGCCTTGCGACCCGGGCCGCTCTTTCATCTTGCGTGGCTGGTGAAAGCGGGCCTGGTACGACGTCGTCAGTGCTGGTGCCTGAGGCGGCCTGGATGCCTCAGATTTCTTCGTACAGCGGCAGCGTCAGAAAGTCGGTGAATTGCTCCGACGTCGACATTTCGTCGAAGATTTGCGCGGCGCGATCGTACGGCTTCGTATCGCCGCCGACGGCCTGCTTCACCTTGTCGAGCTCTTCTGCCGACAAGGCACGCACCAGTTCCGCCGTGACCTTGCGGCCATCTTCGAGCTTGCCCTTCGGCGAGCGAATCCACTGCCACACTTGCGAGCGGGAGATTTCCGCGGTGGCGGCGTCTTCCATCAGGTTGTGAATCGGCACGCAGCCATTGCCCGCGAGCCACGAACCCAGGTAGTGAATGCCGACGTTGATGTTGTTGCGCAGACCGCCTTCGGTGATCGGCGCTTCCGGGCGGAAGTCCATCAGGTCGGAGGCCGTGACGAGCACGTCATCGCGTTGCTTGCCGATCTGATTGGGCTGGTCGCCGAGCACCTTGACGAACTCTTCCATCGCGATCGGCACGAGACCTGGGTGCGCCACCCAGCCGCCGTCGTAACCGTCGCCCGCATCGCGTGCCTTGTCCGAGCGCACACCGCCCATGGCCTTGTCGTTCGCTGCCGGATCGTTCTTGATCGGAATCAGCGCGCTCATGCCGCCGATTGCCGGGGCGTTGCGGCGATGGCAGGTCTTCAGCAGCAGCAGCGCGTAGGCACGCATGAAAGGCGACGTCATGGTGATCTGCGAGCGGTCGGCGAGGCAGAAATCGCGGTCGCTCTTGAACTTCTTGATTGCCGAGAAGATGTAGTCCCAACGGCCGGCGTTCAGACCCGAGCTGTGCTCGCGCAACTCGTACAGGATTTCGTCCATTTCGAACGCGGCGACGATCGTTTCGATCAGCACGGTCGCGCGAATCGTGCCGCGCGGCACGCCCACGGCTTCCTGTGCGGCTAGGAAGATGTCGTTCCACAGGCGCGCTTCGAGATGGCTTTCCATCTTCGGCAGATAGAAGTAGGGCGCCGTGCCGCGCGCGACCTGTTCCTTCGCGTTGTGAACCATGAAGAGCGCGAAATCGAAGATACCGCCGGAGACACGCTTGCCGTCCACCGTCACGTGCTTTTCGTCCAGGTGCCAGCCGCGCGGACGCACGATCAGCGTGGCGATCTTGTCGTTCAGCGTGTACGACTTGCCATTCTGTTCGAGCGAAATCGTGCGGCGCACCGCGTCCTTCAGATTGATATGGCCGGTAATCTGGTTATCCCAGCTCGGCGCGTTCGAATCCTCGAAGTCGGTCATGTACGAATCCGCGCCCGAATTCAGCGCGTTGATGATCATCTTGCGCTCGACCGGACCGGTAATTTCCACGCGGCGGCATTGCAGATCTTGCGGCAGCGGCGCGATCTTCCAGTCGCCTTCGCGCACGCTCTTGGTTTCGGCGAGGAAGTCCGGACGCTCACCGGCGTCGAGCCGTTTAGTGCGCTCGACGCGCGCCTGCAGCAGTTGCTGGCGGCGTGGTTCGAACGTGCGATGCAGCGCGGCGACAAGCTCAAGCGCTTCGCGGGTGAGGATTGCTTCATAGCCCGGCTTGATCTCAGCCGTGATTTCCATGCCCTGCGGCAACTGCAGTGAGGACTGCGATGACAGCGGATTCGCCATGGTTTCTCCTTGGTCGGTCAGATTGCAAAGGTGCAAATGTTGAGATGCGCTTGAATTGCGTCGTGGCATCGAGGCTGTAGCCGTCACGCGCCAGGGCTGTGGCGCGGGCGGCTGCCGCCGGGATTGCCGGTGCCGCTATTGCGGTTGGGCGACGCGAGAGACTTCAAAAAAGCGAGCAGATCGTTCATGCCTCCGCCTGCGCCGTGCGGCGTAACGCCCAGTTCTTCCGCGGGTGCGTTTTGCCGGTTAAGCCAGAAAGTGGTGAAGCCGAACCAGCTCGCGCCTGCCACGTCCCAGCCGTTCGACGATACGAAGACGATCTCGCGCGGCTCAGCGCCGAAGGCTTGTGTGCCGAGCGAGTAGGCCGCGGGCGAGGGTTTGTACGCGCGCACGGTATCGACGGACAGAACATGGTCGAACAGGCGCGTCATGCCGGCGCTCTTCACTGCAATGTCGAGCATTTGCGGATTGCCGTTCGAGAGGATCGCGAGACCGGGCGTCGCAGTTACCATCGGCGCGGTTTTGCCGCCCGCAGGCGCAGGCGTGGAGGCGGACAACGACGACGGTGCGTCGCGCAACTGGCGCAGTGCGGGGACGGCATCGGGAAAAGCGGACAGGCACGCGTATTCGTCCATCAGACGCTTTTCCGCCGCGCGGCCCAGCGTGAGATGCAGTTTCCTGGCGGAAAAGCGCAAAGCGTCGAGTGTGATGTCCCAGAACGGCCGGTAGTGCACGCCCGGTGCGCCGGCCGGATCGGCGAGCGTGCGCAACTGCGTGTATTCGATCTGTTTCTGGCGCCACAACTGCGAAAGCGCGTCGCCTTGGCCCGGGAACATCTGCTCCGCGGCAGCGATCACCGAATGCACGTCGAAAAGCGTGCCGTAGGCGTCGAAAATCACTGCTTTGGGGAAAGGTGTCGTTGTGGCCGACATTGCCGTGCACTCCATTAGAGGTCAGGACGGATTGTATTAGTGATGGTATGCGCTAAAAAAGAGGCTAAAGATCACTTGATCTTTTACTTTCATCCACCTAATCTGACGCGCACCGACCACTTTCCCGCGCAGTCCCACACGTCTTCCTTTGGGGCGTTGCGGCTTCGCTGCCCATGGACCGTTTCAAGCAGATCGAAACTTTCGTTACCGTCGCGGCCAAGGGCAGCCTGTCTGCCGCGGCGCTCGCCGAGGGCGTCGCGCCCGCCATCATTGGCCGCCGTATCGATGCGCTGGAAGAACGCCTCGGCGTCAAATTGCTTGTGCGGACCACTCGAAAGATCACGCTGACCTTCGAAGGCTCGGCGTTTCTCGAGGATTGCCAGCGCGTCATTCACGACATGCAGAACGCCGAAGCCAGCGTGTCGGCGGGGGGCGTGAAGGCGAGCGGCCATTTGCGCCTGTCGGCGCCGGCCGGGTTTGGACGCAGGCATGTTGCGCCGTTGGTGCCTGCCTTCACCGTCGCCCATCCGGATGTGTCGATTACGCTCGACCTGTCCGACCGGCTGGTTGATCTCGTCAACGAGGGCTTCGACTGCGCCGTGCGTTTGGGGGAGTTGCCGGATTCGTCCCTGGTGTCGCTCAAGCTTGGCGAGAACCGCCGCGTGTGTGTGGCTTCGCCGTCGTATCTGAGCCGGCGCGGCTCGCCGCACACACTGGCCGATCTCGCGCACCACAACTGCCTGGCGCTCGGTGCGAGTGCCAACCAGCAGCGTGGCTGGATGTTCCAGCAGGGCGACAAGGTCGTGTCGATCAAGGTGTCCGGCACGATGGAATGCTCGGATGGCGCCGTGCTGCACGAGTGGTGCCTTGAGGGTTACGGGCTCGCGTGGCGTTCGTGGTGGGAGGTCGGCGCGGATATCGCGGCCGGGCGCCTCGTCAGCGTGCTCGACGAGTTCGCCGCGCCGCCGATCGGCATCCATGCGGTGTTTCCGCAACGCCGGCATTTGCCGCTGCGGGTGCGTCTGTTTCTGGACTTTCTCAAGCATACGTACGGCCATCCTGATTACTGGAACTGACGCCGGCCGCGGTGCCGCATAGGTGCAAGGTGGCGCGACTGCGCCCCGCACCATCCGTGCAGCGGGTTTCCGATATGCGGACAGACCCGCACGATGGCCTTGCGCTCATTTCTGCGACCTACAATCGATTGGAGCGGCTTCCATACCGAACCTCGTCGGACGCTGACGCCGCGCTGCACGAAGCCGGCGACGGAGGGCATCATGTTCAGGCACATCCTGGTTCCGACCGATGGTTCAGACCTGTCGCGCAAAGCGATAGACGGCGCCATCGACCTCGCGCAGGCGGTGGGCGCTCGCGTTACCGCGTACGCCTGTCTGCCGCAATATCCGTACTCGCCGTTTTCCGACGTGGTGATCGAGCCGCCGGTCGAGTTTTTGCAACGCAGCGAGCGTGAAGCACGGGTGCATCTGCGGGAAGTGGAGCTGGCCGCGCGCCGTGTCGGTGTCGCATTCGATAGCCGCACCAGCGTGCATCCGGCACCGTATCTCGGCATCATCGAAGCCGCGGAGCAGGGTGGCTGCGATGTGATTTTCCTGGCTTCGCATGGGCGGCGCGGTCTCGGCAGTCTGCTGATCGGCAGCGAGACGCAACGGGTCCTGACGCATACGAAGATTCCCGTGATCGTGTACCGCTAGGCGGCCCGCGCACGATTCGCATCGCTGACAGGCACGGCATAAAAAAACGCGCCGGCGGTGAGGCCGGCGCGTCCTGTGTTCGCCGCACAATCCATTGCGCTGGCTTTGTCTCCACTGCCGCCATCACTCCCAGATTCCAACCATCAGGACAGACGGCGTTCCAGCCCTGATGGCTTCAGTCCTCCCTGAAGGCGGCCCTCTGGCGGGGCCGCTTTGTCGTCTGCCTTGCCGTTTCCGCGATCAGAGCGCCTGATGCCTTAAGCAACCTTCTTGTCGAAGAACTGTTCGTCCTCCGTCGAACCGTGCAGCGCGGTCGTCGATGCATCGCGCTCGACCGTTTGCGTCACGGCGTCGAAGTAGCCGGTGCCGACTTCGCGCTGATGCTTGACCGCGGTGAAACCCTTTTCAGCCGCAGCGAATTCAGCCTGCTGCATTTCGACGAACGCCGTCATCTGGTTGCGGGCATAGCCGTGCGCCAGGTTGAACATCGAGTAGTTCAGCGCGTGGAAGCCGGCCAGCGTGATGAACTGGAACTTGTAGCCCATCGCGCCGAGTTCGCGCTGGAACTTGGCGATGGTTGCGTCGTCGAGGTTCTTCTTCCAGTTGAACGACGGCGAGCAGTTGTACGACAGCAGTTGATCCGGGAATTCCTTGTGGATCGCGTCGGCGAATTTCTTCGCGAACTCGAGGTCCGGCTTGCCGGTTTCGCACCAGATCATGTCGGCGTACGGCGCGTAGGCGAGACCACGCGAGATTGCCTGCTCCAGACCCGGCTTCGTGCGGTAGAAACCTTCCACCGTGCGCTCACCCGTCAGGAACGGCTTGTCGTTGTCGTCCACGTCCGACGTGATCAGGTCGGCGGCTTCCGCGTCGGTGCGAGCCAGCAGCACGGTCGGCGTGCCGGAGACGTCGGCGGCCAGACGCGCGGCCGTCAGCTTGGCGATGTTTTCGCGGGTCGGCACGAGCACCTTGCCGCCCATGTGGCCGCACTTCTTCACCGAAGCCAACTGGTCTTCGAAGTGCACGCCGGCCGCGCCCGCTTCGATCATCGCCTTCATCAGTTCGAACGCGTTCAGCACGCCGCCGAAGCCGGCTTCCGCGTCGGCCACGATCGGGGCGAAGTAGTCGATATAGCCTTCGTCGCCCGGATTCTTGCCTTCCGACCACTGAATCTGGTCAGCGCGCGTCAGCGTATTGTTGATGCGCTTCACGACGAGCGGCACCGAGTTCGCCGGATACAGCGACTGGTCCGGGTACATTTCACCGGCCACGTTCGCGTCGCCCGCCACTTGCCAGCCCGACAGGTAGATCGCCTTGAGGCCGGCCTTGACCTGTTGCATCGCCTGGTTGCCGGTCAGCGCGCCGAGCGAGTTCACGAACGGCTCGTTATTGACGCTTTCCCACAGCTTTTCCGCGCCGCGCTTGGCAAGCGTGTGTTCCACTTGCAGCGAGCCGCGCAGACGGATCACGTCTTCGGCCGTGTACGTGCGCTTCACGCCTTTCCAGCGCGGATCGGTTTCCCATTGCTGTTGAAGTTGCTTGGCTTGTTGTTCGCGCGACATGGTGTGCTCCTTGGTTGCCTGTAATGGATGGGGTGACTCTTTGTCTTCGTCGAAGCGTTTGGCCGTTTGAGGCGTTTCGTTTCGTGAAGTCTTATATAAGAGTCTAGGCAAATCGGTTGTCGCGCAATAGCGGGCAGGTAGCGTTTTTTGAATATTTATTTTTATTTAAAATCAATTGCTTGGTGGTACTGTTCCACATTAAGAAACGTCTTTTTCCATCTTGCAATAGGGCGTCTTGTGCCGTGCAGCACGATTTTTTACGACGCAAAAAAATTTTTCACATCGTGAAATATTAATGGTCGCCGAAGTACGGACGAAAAAAAACCGGCGCCTGAGCACCGGTTTCTTCTGACCGACGGACCGCATGGAGGCCATCCGGGTCATCTGAGGCCGCGTTACGCACTGAATGAGCTGCGTGAATGCGCTTGCCTGATGACTGCTGGGTCGCTTGCTTAGCTGCCGCGACGCGCCGTACGCGGACCGTCGCTGCGGCGTGCGCCGTAGCCGCCGTCACGCGAACCACCGCCGAAGCCGCCTTCACGCGAACCGCCACCGAAGCCGCCGTCACGCGAACCGCCGCCAGCCGACTTGCCGGCCCAGCCGCCACCAGTGCCGCTACCGCTGCGCGAACCGCCGCCGTTACCAGCCGGCTTGCCAGCGCCGCTACCAAAGCGACGGCCACCGCCATTGCCGCCGCCCGGACGGCCACGGCCGCCAAAGCCAGGACGACCACCGCCCGACGGAGCCGACTTGCGCGGCTCGAAGCCTGCAACGACGTTGACCGGCAGCGGGGTGCGCACGAAACGCTCGATGCGCTTGAGCGCGCCTTGTTCCGCGTGGTGCACGAGGCTCACTGCGATACCCGAGCGGCCAGCACGGCCGGTACGGCCGATACGGTGCACGTAGTCTTCAGCGAACTTTGGCAGGTCGTAGTTGAACACGTGCGTGATGCCCGGGATGTCGATACCACGAGCCGCGACGTCCGTTGCCACCAGCACGCGCACACGACGCTCGCGCAATGCCTTGATGGTGCGGTTACGCGCGCCTTGCGGCAGATCGCCGTGCAAAGCAGCCGATTCGAAACCGGCGTCGGCCAGACGGCCAGCCAGTTGGTCAGCGTCCATCTTGGTTGCCGTGAAGACGATAGCCTGGTCGAGGCCTTCGTCACGCAGCAGATGGTCAAGCAGACGATCCTTGTGATCGCGGTCGTCAACATAGTGGACGGTTTGCGCGATGTTGGTGCGTTGTTCGAGGCGTTGAACGATCTCGATACGTTCTGGATCCTTCAGCAGGCGGCCGGTCAGCGAACCGATCTTGCCGTCGAGCGTGGCCGAGAACAACATGGTTTGACGCGAAGCCGGCGTAGCCGCCACGATCGTTTCGATGTCTTCGATGAAGCCCATGTCGAGCATGCGGTCAGCTTCGTCGAGCACGAGGATCTGCAGTTGCGACAGATCGATCCGGCCGCGTTCCAGGTGGTCGATCAGACGGCCCGGCGTGGCAACCAGAATTTCCGGGTTCTTTGCCAGCAGCATCAGCTGTTGGCCGTAAGCGACGCCGCCCAGAATGCTGACGGTGCGCAGACGCTTGAGGTGCTTGCCGTACGTGGCAGCGGCGGTGGTGACCTGCATCGCGAGTTCGCGGGTCGGCGTCAGAACCAGCATGGTCGGACGGGCAACCGGTTGCGGGCGGCGCGTGCGGGCGCCGTCAGCCGGACGCGGTTCGCGCGGTTGGCTGGCTTGCGCCTTTTGCAGTTGCGAGAAGCGCTCGATCGCGGGCAGCATGAACGCGGCGGTCTTGCCCGAACCGGTCGGGCTCGAGACCAGCAGATCGCGGCCGGCGATGCCGGCGGGGATCGCGCGTTGCTGAACCGGAGTCGGGGTTTGATAGCCAGCGGCGGTCAGCGCGGAGACGACGTCCGGGGACAGACCGAGCGACGCGAACGACGGGCCGGCGGGCGCGGCGGCTTCTGCGGCGACAGCTTCCGGAGCGGCAGCGACGGCTGCGGCTTGTGCGGGTGCGTCGGCTAGACCGAGGGCTTGATCGGCGATGGCGTTCAACGGGCTGCTGGGGGTATTGCTCGAAGTCATGAGAATCCTTGGTAAATCCTTGGTACACACGGAATTAAAACGTCGGCGCCAATCGGCATACCCAAGTCGTCGGATTCAGCGAGCAAAGAAGCAGCGAGCAAATCGAAAAACGGGGGCAGCTCGCGACAATAAAGGCGAGCTTTTCGTTAGAAGCTGTATCGGATGCGACATGCCAACACGGCGTGCCGCCAGCCTGGGACATGATCGCCCGTAGGGGGCTAGGCAGGAGGGGACAGGTTCTAAACTGGATTGGAGCTAAACGCTACGAGGCGCTGCGCCGCAAGGGCCGCTAGAGGAAAGCCGGGCAAAGCAGTGAAGCGCAGGCAGTATTGTATAGAGTTTTGTTGCACTGCGCCACCGTTAAGATATTTCCTGGCGGAAAACTTTGCCTTCACGGCTTGGCCGGCTGCGCTGGGACAGGCTTTGGGCTTTCCCAGCCGTCGATCCGGCCGGCCGCTGTTTTCCGCCGTCGGGCCGGCTCAGGCCGACGCGCCGCTTTTCAGCGATTCGACGAGGTCGACGTATTGCTGCTTCGCGGCGTCCTGAGCGGTGCCTTTGAGCGCGGCCCACGCATCGTACTTGTATTTGCCGACGATATCGGTGAAACCCGGTTTGTCGCCGTGGACGTCGCCGTCGGTAGCCTGCTTGAAGAGGGCGTAGAGGCGCAAAAGAGTGAGGTTGCCGGGACGCTCGGGCAGCTGCTTTGCATCTTCCTGAGCCTGGACGAATTGCGCGTTGATGTCTGTCATGGTGATTTTGCCCGGCTGGCGGGGCTGGTTTAGGCTGGGCCGATGATCATAACAACTGCATGCTGCCGCGGGGCCGAGGGCTTATTCCAAACGTTCGGCGCCGCCCCGCGGGCAAATCCAAAACCGCATCTGCATGCGCCGTGCCGATTACAATACGGTCCATGACTCAAACTGTGCTTCTTGCCCTCGATACCTCGACCGAATTCTGCTCGGTAGCGCTCCTGTCCGCCGTCGGCGATGCCGCAAGCGGGGCCGCGATTCCTGATCGGGCCGAACCGCGAATCTGGGTGCGCCACGAGCAAACCGGCGCGGTGTCCAGCACGCGCCTGCTGCCCGCCATTCGCGAACTTTTCGACCAAGCCGGTCTGAAACTGGCAGATTGCAACGCCATTGCCTTCGGCTCCGGCCCAGGATCGTTCACCGGTCTTCGTACCGCGACGGGCGTCGCTCAGGGCCTCGCATTCGGCCTGAATCTGCCGGTCGTGCCGATCAGCACGCTGCTGGCCTGCGCGGAGAGCGCCCGGCGGCGCGATCCGTCGGCGACCCGCGTGCTCTCTGCGCTCGATGCCCGGATGGACGAGATTTACTGGGCCGACTACGCATGGGATACCGCGCTCGGCGAATGGCGCACGTTGCAGCCGGCATCGCTGGACGCGCCGGAACGGCTTGTTTTGCCCAACGTCCCCTTCACCCTGGCAGGCAATGCGGCGGCGGCTTTCGGTGCGCGGCTGCCCGCGGTTGCCGCGGCGCGAACCGTCGATAGCGAAGCGCTGCCGCACGCGGTGCCGCTTGCGCACGCGGCATTGCGCGCACTTCGCGCCGGCCGCACCGTGCCCGCCGATCAGGCGGCACCGGAATACATTCGCGACAAGGTAGCCCAGACCACGGCGGAGCGCGTGGCCGAGAAAGCCGCCAAGGCCGGGCAGGCTGCCAGCCTGGCGCATGACGCGCATCAAGGCGAGGGCCGGCAATGAGTGGCGTGTTGCTGGCGGACCGCTATATGTCGCCGATGACCGAAGCCGATCTGGACGAGGTCGCGGCCATCGAAAAAATTGCCTACGAATTTCCCTGGAGTCGCGGTAATTTCGGCGATTCGCTGCGCAACGGTTATTTCGGCATCTGTCTGCGTCACGTAACCGGCACGCTGATCGGTTATTGCGTGCTGATGCCGGTAGTCGATGAAATGCACCTGCTCAACTTGTGTGTGGCGCCTGCCGCGCAAGGCGCCGGCGCCGGGCTCGCGCTGCTGCGCGAAGCGGTGCGCATCACGCGCGCGGAAAAACTCGAAGGCATGCTGCTCGAAGTGCGGCCGTCTAATCATCGGGCGATCCGGCTTTATGAGCGCTTTGGCTTTGCGTCGATTGGCCGGCGCAAAAACTATTATCCGGCGCGGCATCGCAGCCGGGAGGACGCCATCGTGATGCGTTTCTCGTTTGCCACGGAGGGCGCAGATGGCGCTGCATGAATCGGTACTGGAAGAGTTCGGACTCGCGCCGCTGTGGGTGCGTCGCGGTATGTCGGCGGCGCAGGAGCCCGTGGTTGAAGCCGGCCTCGAGCAGGGCGCCGGCGCGTTAGCGAATCAGGCGGCACGGCTCGACGAGCCGCGTGTGGCGGCGCGTGAAGCGTCGCGGGCCGCACCTGAGCCGGAGCACCGGCAGGCAGTGCCCGTGGCTGACGCATCGCGGCCTGCGACGCTTGTGAGCGAAGCGCTCCGAGGCGATGCCATACCGGCGCAGGACGAACGTCGCGCAGCGCCACCCGCGCAGGACCAGATTCACGAACAGGCGCAACGGCGGATGCAGGCGCCAGCCGAAGGACGGCAGCCGTCGCAGCCGTCGCGAGCATCGGAGCCGCCAGCGTTCGATGCTCCGCCCGACGACGATTTCGCGTGGTTCGATGATCAGCCAGCCCACGCGTCGGTTGAGGCGCGTCACGAGACCCCGGAGCCCGCCGCGATCCAGACGCTCGACTGGGACGCGCTGAGCGAGCGGGTCGCCCACTGCGAGCGCTGCCGGCTGTGCGAGAAACGCACGAACACGGTATTCGGCGTCGGCGATCGCAATGCCGACTGGATGCTGATCGGCGAAGCGCCCGGTGAGAACGAAGATCGTCTGGGCGAGCCGTTCGTCGGCCAGGCCGGCAAGCTGCTCGACAATATGTTGCGTTCGCTCACGCTCGCGCGTGACAGCAACGTCTACATCGCCAACGTGATCAAGTGCCGCCCGCCGGGCAACCGCAATCCCGAACAGGATGAAGTCGCGCGTTGCGAGCCTTATCTGCAACGCCAGGTCGCGCTGGTCAAGCCTAAGCTGATCGTCGCGCTTGGCCGCTTCGCCGCGCAAAGTCTGCTCAGGACCGAGGCGAGCATTTCGTCGCTGCGCGGCCGCGTGCACGAATATGAAGGAGTACCGGTGATTGTCACCTATCACCCGGCGTATCTGCTGCGCAGCCTGCCCGACAAGGCGAAGGCCTGGGCGGACCTGTGCCTCGCGCGCGACACGTGGCTCGCGGCGGGCGGCGTGCCGTCCGGCGTGGCAAAGTGACGGAGGCGAGCGGGCCGGCTGCGCGTGTTGCTGCCGCGCCGAGCCCATCTGCTGCGATTCTAGGGACTTTGCTCGACACCTTGCGCGTGCCGGCCGTGCGCGATCTCGCCTGGCTGCTGCTCAGCGCCGATTTGTTGCGCGCGCAACCACCGGTCGGCGCGCTCGCCAGTCCTTTCGGCTCGTCGCCGGAAGCGGCGGCGACCCTCGACTGGTTACGCGCGCTGGATGCCGAGCCGTCCGATTTGCAGCGTGAGCTCGCCACCACGCGTATCACCCGTCTTGGCCGCTACGCCGAGCGGCTCCTTGGATGGTTCCTGCAACATGGGCCGGCGGCGCGTCTGGTCGCTGCCGGCGTACCGTTGCGGCGCTCGGGCGTGACGCTGGGCGAATGCGATTTTCTGGTGCAGACGCGGCACGGTGCGCGCCTGCATTGGGAGTTGGCGGTGAAGTGCTATCTCCATGCGGGCGAGGGTGGCTCGCAGTCGCCAGCGCGATTAGCCGATTACGTCGGTCCAAATCTGAAGGACCGCTTCGATCTGAAGCTCGCGCATGTGCTGAATCATCAACTGCCGTTGAGCGCGCGTGAAGAGTTTGCCTCGGTCGGCTATGCAGGGCCGTGGACGCCGCAGATGTTTATCAAGGGCTGGCTGTTCTATCGGGCGGGCGAAACGCCTGCCGATCCTGCCGAACTCGATCCGTCGCACGAACGAGGCTGGTGGGTCACACGCAGCGAGTGGCCGGACTTTGCCGCGGCGCATGCGCAGATATGGCGCGTGCTGCCCCGGTTGGAATGGCTTGCGCCGCGGCGTCATGAACAGGGTGAAGCGCAGGCTCTCGCATTCGCCTTTGTCGATCCGCAGAAGCTGGCAGAGCAAACGTCATCCCAGCACGGGCCGACCATGGTCGCCGCGTTTGCTGCCGATAGCAGCGGCAAGCTGATCGAATTTTCGCGTGGTTTTATCGTGCCGGACACGTGGCCCGAGTTGGCGCAGGCCTATGCGCGGCAGCCGCAGGAGTTACGGGCGTCGTAGAAATCGCGCGCGTCACGGAGGGCGCGAGAGCCGCAGGAACCGCGGGAAAATAGGGCGGCCGCCAGCATTAGCGGCCTGAAGCCGGCTGTTACACCTCTACGCCCAGCGCCGCCGCGAGGCCAAAGCGCTTTCGCCTCTCACCACCACCGATAAAAATGATGCACCGGCCCGACGCCGCTGCCCACGTCGAGCCGGTCGCTCGCTTGCAACGCGCCGGTCAGGTACAGCTTGGCGTCAGCGACCGCGCTTGCCAGATCGGCGCGCTGGGGAATCAGCGCCGCGATCGCCGACGACAGCGTGCAGCCCGTCCCATGCGTATTCTTCACCGGCACGCGCGGGCCGCCCAGGCGCAGCGTCCCGCTATCCTGAACGAGCCAGTCGGGACTGTCCGCCGCGCTCAGATGGCCACCCTTCATCAGCACCGCCCGCGCGCCAAGCGCGCGCAGCGCTTCACCCTGTTCGACCATGGCGGCTTCATCGGTGGCCGCCTGCACACCTAGCAAGGCTGCGGCTTCCGGCAGATTGGGCGTCAGCAGGTCGGCCAGCGGCAACAACTCGTCGCGCACGGCCGCGACCGCATCCGGCAGCAGCAGCGCGTGATTGCTCTTCGAAATCATCACCGTGTCGAGCACGACGTGCTTCGGCTTGTGCCGCCGCAGCGCGTCGGCGACCGCACGCGCAATCTGCGCATTCGCCAGCATGCCGATTTTCACGGCGTCGATACGGATGTCGTCGAACACCGCATCGAGTTGCGCGGTGACGAAGGCGGCGTCTGGCGCATGAATTGCCGTGACGCCACGCGTGTTCTGTGCCGTGAGCGCGGTGATCACGCTCGCGCCGTAGGCGCCGAGCGCCGAGAAAGCCTTCAGATCGGCCTGAATGCCGGCGCCGCCGCCGGAATCGGAACCGGCGATCGTCAGCACGTTGGGAATGGATTGAGTCATGGCAAAACGAGGAAAGGAGAGAGGCGCGGACAGGCAGTGCGCTGCCCGGCGCGGTTCAATGCTTGACTTCGCCGATCAGCGCGACCGAATCGAACGCGCGCTGATTCGCCTGGTGGCGCCGCATGACCAGCCACATCATCAGGCAGACGAAGGTGCCGAATAGCACGATGACCGCCGTGACCGGCACGTCGAGCCAGACCAGCACGGCATACAGGCACAGCATCACGAGCACCGAGAGATTTTCATTGAAATTTTGCACGGCGATCGAGTGACCCGCCGACAGCAGCACGTGGCCGCGATGTTGCAGCAGCGCATTCATCGGCACGACGAAAAAGCCCGACAGGCCGCCGACGATCATCAGGAAAATATACGCGACGATCAGATAGCCCGGCACGTGCACGCGGCCAAAATACAGACCCCAATGGGCGGGGAACAGATTGCGCGTGTAGAAGGCCATCAGCATCACGGCGATGCCCATCATGATGCCGACCGGCAGCACCGTCAGCGACTTCTTCAGCGGGACGCGCGAGGCCGCGAAAATTGCGCCGGCCGCCACGCCCACGGCCACGACCGCCTGCAGAATCGCGGCTTCCGAAAGCGACATGTTCAACTGCACCTCGGCCCACTTCAGCACGATGAATTGCAGCGTCGCGCCGGCGCCCCAGAAAAGCGTGGTGACGGCGAGCGAGATCTGGCCGAGCTTGTCGCGCCACAGCACCAGAAAGCAGTCGGCGAAATCGGTGACCAGCTTGATCGGCCCGCGTTCCTGTTTCGGATAGCGCGCGCCGGTGTCGGGAATGCGCAGATTGAACAACGCCGCGATCACGTAGATGGCCATGATCACCAGCATCGCCGCTTCGGCGGGCGTGTTCACGGTGGGAATGTGATGCCGCAGGATAGGCGCGGCGATGTGCGGACTGATGAGCGCGCCGCCGAGCACGGTGCCGAGAATAATCGAGCCGACCGTGGTGCCCTCGATCCAGCCGTTCGCCGCGACCAGCCGGTCAGGCGGCAGCAGTTCGGTAAGAATGCCGTATTTGGCGGGCGAGTAAGCCGCCGCGCCGAAGCCCACGATGCCATAGGCGAGCAAGGGGTGGGCGCCGACCAGCATCGTGATGCAACCGACTACCTTGATGGTATTGGTGATGAACATCACGTTCCCTTTCGGGCGGGAATCCGCGAAGGCGCCTACGAAGGCAGCCAGAACGACGTACGACAGCACAAAGAACAACTTGAGCAGCGGCGTCATCCAGTTTGGGGCGTGAAGATCTTTCAGCAGTGCGATAGCGGCGATCAGAAGCGCATTGTCGGCCAGCGACGAAAAAAATTGCGCGGCCATGATGGTGTAAAAACCTTTTTTCATCTGATGCGATGCTGTCCTCGCTGCGGTCTGTCCGCCCCGGCCGCGTGCTGGGCGTCCGGGCTTATACCGTTCGAAATGGGTTGTGCGCACGGCTTTATATCACGAAAATAGCTGAATTCGGACTAGCAAAATCCTTGATCGCACCGCCCAGCGGGCTATCGAGCGTTGAAAACGCCCTGTAAGCTCCTGATTCGCAAGCGTCTTTACGAAAATTACCTATGCCGCGCCCGCTCTCAGCCACGATTCATACCTCCGCACTCGCCAATAATCTCGCCGTCGCCCGGCGCTATGCGCCGAAATCCAAAATCTGGGCTGTGGTCAAGGCGAATGCCTATGGACATGGCCTTGCGCGCGCTTTTCCGGGGCTGCGCGCCACCGACGGCTTTGGTTTGCTGGACCTCGAAGAAGCCGTGAAGTTGCGTGAATTGGGCTGGGCCGGGCCAATTCTCTTGCTCGAAGGGTTCTTTCGTCCGACCGATATCGACGTAATCGACCGCTACAGCCTCACCACGGCGCTGCATTCGGACGAACAACTGCGCATGCTCGAAATGGCGCGCCTGTCCAAGCCCGTCAATATCCAGTTGAAGATGAACACCGGCATGAACCGGCTCGGCTACACGGTGGAGAAATTCCGCTCGGCGTGGGAGCGCGCACGGGCCTGCCAGGGCGTCGGCCAGATCACATTGATGACACATTTCTCGGATGCCGACGGCGAGCGCGGCATCGCCCATCAGATGGAAGCGTTCGAGCGCGGTGCGCAAGGCATTGCGGGGGCGCGCAGTCTGTCGAATTCCGCGGCAACGCTGTGGCATCCGGCCGCGCACTTCGACTGGGTGCGACCGGGCATCATGCTGTACGGCGCGTCGCCCTCGGGTGTGACGTCGGCGATTGCCGGCACCGGCCTGCAACCGGCCATGACGCTCACCTCCGAACTGATCGCCGTGCAGACGCTTGTCGAAGGCAATACGGTCGGCTACGGGTCGGCGTTCAAGGCGCGCGCGCCGATGCGCATTGGCGTGGTGGCCTGCGGCTACGCGGACGGTTATCCACGGGTCGCGCCGGAAGGCACGCCGGTGATCGTCGACGGTGTGCGTACGCGCATCGTCGGGCGGGTATCGATGGACATGCTGACGGTCGACCTCACACCGATCCCGACGGCCAACATCGGCTCGCGTGTCGAGTTGTGGGGCAACGCACTGCCGATCGACGACGTCGCGCAGGCGTGCGGTACGATCGGCTACGAGCTGATGTGCGCGGTCGCGCCGCGCGTCCCGGTGCGTGCGGAGTAAGGCACGGCAAGCGTATCAATCCAAAGAACAGCAACACAGGCAAGGGCGCGTGGCTAAACAGAAGACGTTGTACATATGCAGTGAATGCGGCGGTCAATCGCCGAAGTGGGCCGGGCAGTGCCCGTCATGCAATGCGTGGAACACGCTGGTGGAATCGGTCGCGGAAGCGCCGTCCACCCATCGCTTCCAGTCGCTCGCGAAGAGCGCGCCGGTGCGGCGTCTCGCCGATATCGAAGCGTCCGACGTGCCGCGCTTTTCGACCGGTGTCAGCGAGTTCGATCGTGTGCTCGGCGGCGGTCTCGTGCCGGGCGGCGTGGTGCTGATCGGCGGCGATCCGGGTATCGGCAAATCGACGTTGCTGCTGCAGTCGCTCGCGGAAATTGCCGCGGACAAACGCGCGCTTTATATCAGTGGCGAAGAATCTGCCGCGCAGATTGCGTTGCGCGCACAACGGCTTTCATTGCTCGAACCTGGCTCGAAGGCCAGCGAGCTGCAACTGCTGGCGGAAATCCAGCTCGAGAAAATCCAGGCGACGATCGCCGAGCAGCGGCCTGACGTCGCGGTGATCGACTCGATTCAAACCGTTTATTCCGACGCGCTGACCTCTGCCCCCGGTTCGGTTGCGCAGGTGCGTGAATGCGCGGCGCAATTGACGCGCATCGCCAAACAGTCGGGCACCACGATCATCATGGTCGGCCATGTCACCAAGGAAGGGGCGCTCGCCGGGCCGCGCGTGCTCGAGCACATCGTTGATACGGTGTTGTATTTCGAGGGCGACACGCATTCGTCATACCGGCTGGTGCGGGCGATCAAGAACCGCTTCGGCGCGGTCAACGAACTCGGCGTGTTCGCGATGACCGAGCGTGGCTTGCGCGGCGTGGCCAATCCGTCGGCGTTGTTTCTCTCGCAGCACGAGCAATCCGTGCCGGGGTCCTGCGTGCTGGTGACGCAGGAAGGCACGCGGCCGCTGCTGGTCGAAGTGCAGGCGCTGGTTGACGCGGCCAATGCGCCAAACCCACGGCGCCTCGCGGTAGGGCTGGAACAGAATCGCCTTGCGATGCTGCTGGCGGTGCTGCATCGGCATGCCGGCATCGCCTGTTTCGACCAGGACGTATTCCTGAACGCCGTGGGCGGCGTGAAAATCACCGAGCCTGCAGCGGACCTGGCCGTTTTACTCGCAATCCATTCTTCCATGCGTAACAAGCCGCTGCCCAAGGGGCTTGTGGTATTCGGGGAAGTGGGTCTCGCCGGCGAAATCCGGCCCTCGCCCCGTGGGCAGGAGCGTCTTAAAGAAGCGGCCAAGCTGGGTTTTTCAGTCGCGGTCATTCCGAAGGCCAACGCGCCGAAGCAGCCCATCGAAGGCTTACAGGTTGTTGCTGTCGAACGGATCGAGCAGGCTATCGACAGGGTCCGCACGCTTGACTAGACGGGGGTTTCAGCGCCTGCGGGCGCTGTTGCAAACGTAATGGGCCGTAAACATCGCCAGATTGTCTGTAACCTGTCCGCCATTCCTTTTTTCTAAGCTGTGAAGGTGTTGCATCCGTTCTGATGCCGAAAAAAGGGATTGCGCCTTGAAACAGTCATATGAAACGGTGGCCGAGCGGCCGATGCAGGTGCGCGGCTGCCGCGTCTCCGAGCCGATTCGCCAGCCTTGGGGCGACGCTTGCCGGATTGTCGAGTGGATTGACACGACCGGGCAGATTTCGCGCCGGGTCGTGGCCGAAGACGTCACCGCCGCCGAAGTGCGCGCCACGATCAACCGTCACGTGGAAGGCCGTAAGCATTTTCTGTACGACGACGAAAAATCGCCGCGCCAGGTCTTGCCGCGGCAAACGGCGGTGCGGCGCTGAAGCGCTGAAATTTTGGGGGCGATTTGGCCTACGCTCGGGCGCGGGTCGCCCCAGTGTCGTTGCCGTCTTTATCGTCGCTGTCTTTGTCGTCGCTCATAGCCGCATACGCCTGAGGATTGAATAGCGGGTGCTGCGCAGCTTCCGCCGGCGTCAGCACCGGCGAGACGCAGCAGTCCAGCGACTCCAGCAGCAGTACCCATTCCTCCAGCGGGCGCTTGCCGATGAGATCGGCCAACTCCTGCGTCAACGCGCTGGCGTCCGGGCCGCCAATTGCCTGGCCGAGGCTCCAGTGACGCGTCGCCCATTCGGGCCGGTCCAGCGCCATGCATAGCGTTTCCCAGAACTTCAATTCGAGCGCGCCGACCGCGAGCCAGCGATTGTCGAGCGTCCGATACAGGTTGTAGCAGGGCACGCCGCCGTTCAGCAGACCGGCCCCTGCGACTGGAGCGGCGCCCTCGTTGGCGAGCGCCACCTGCGCGACGACGTTGTGCGCATATGTGACGTGCGTCATCGATACATCGACGAAGCGGCCAGAGCCGCCACGCGACACATGCCATAACGCGGCGAGAATCTGCGTTACCGCGCTCAATGCGCCGCCGAGCAGGTCGGCAATCTGGAAGTTCGGCAGAATCGGCACGCCGTCGCGGCTTGCCAGTTGATCGAGCACGCCCGCGTAGCCGATATAGTTCAGATCGTGACCGGGATGGTCGACGAACGAACCGGTCGCGCCATAACCGGTGATCGCGCAGTAGACCAGCCGCGGATTGAGCGCGCGCAGCGTTTCGTAGCCGATACCGAGACGCTCCATTACGCCGGGCCGGAAACTCTCGATCAGCACATCGGCTTCGGCTGCGAGCGCGCGCAGCACGTTGCGTCCGGCTTCCGATTTGAGGTCGAGGCGCGTTTCGCGCTTGCCGCGGTTCACCAGCCGGTAGAACGCGCCAGGGCGGCCTGCCACCCGGTCGCTCGACGACTGCATCATCGTGCGGGTGGGGTCGCCTGCGCCGGGCGCTTCGATCTTCAGCACGTCGGCGCCGAGTTCGGCAAGCCGCAAGGCGGCGACCGGGCCGGGCAACAGGCGCGTCAGGTCCAGCACGCGCAGGCCTTGCAGCGGCGCAGGTGCCGCCGCTGCTACTGAGGCCGCAGCCGACGGCTCGGCTGAAGATCCCGGTGAGGATTCAGATGAGGACTCGGGTGAGGACCCGGCTGAAGATCCCGACGGAGACTCAGATGAAGACCCAGATGAAGACGCAGACGGGCTCACGGGTGACAAGGGCTACCTCCGATCGATGCCGGCGCGGTCCAGCAACAGCCTGCCGCTAGCCGATTTGTTCGAGTTCCTCGTGAGTCTCGAGCCATTCGGCTTCGAGCGCTTCGAGGCGCGCGTTCACATCTGCCTGACGGCGGATCGCTTCCGTCAGTTTGTTCTTCTGCTCGGGCTCGTAACTGGCCGGATCGACGACGAACGCATCAAGCGTCGCCTTTTCCGCGTTGAGCGCGTCCATTTCCTTTTCGATCTTCGTAATGCGGCTTTGCAGCGGCTTTTTCAGGTGCGCGAGCTTCTGGCGCGTTTCCGCTTCGAGGCGGCGTTGCTCCTTGCGATTGACGCCGCTGTCAGCACCTTCCGCGTTGTTCGACGCCGTGCCTGCTTTCAGCGCCGCGCGTTGTTCCGCGGCGTGCTGGAGCAGCCAGTCGCGGTAGTCGTCGAGGTCGCCGTCGAATTCCTGCAGGCGGTGTTTGGCGACCAGCATGAACACGTCGGTGGTGGCGCGCAGCAGATGGCGATCGTGCGACACCAGAATCAGCGTGCCCTCGAATTGCGCGAGCGCCATGGTCAGCGCGTGACGTGTTTCGAGATCCAGGTGGTTGGTCGGCTCGTCGAGCAACAGCAGATTCGGCTTCTGCCAGATGATCAGCGCGAGCGCGAGGCGGGCCTTTTCGCCGCCCGAGAAGGGCGCGATTTTCGCGGTCGCCATCTCGCCGGAAAAGTTGAAACTGCCGAGGAAATCGCGCAGTTCCTGTTCGCGCGTATCCGGCGCGAGGCGTGCCAGATGCTGCAACGGCGTGTCGTCGGGACGCAGGGTTTCGAGCTGGTGCTGCGCGAAGTACCCGATACGCAATCCCTTGCCTTCTCGCACACGGCCGCCGAGCGCTTCGAGCGTGCCGGCGAGCGTTTTGATCAGCGTGGATTTGCCCTGACCGTTCGCGCCCAGCAGGCCGATGCGCTGGCCGTTCTGGATTGACAGCATCACATGGTCGACGATCGGAATTTCACCGTCTTCACTCCGATAACCGCAGCGCACGTCCTCCATCACCATCATCGGATTCGGCGCGGAATCGGGCGTGCGGAATTCGAACGTGAAAGGCGAAGACGCGTGCGCCGGCGCGATCAGCTCCATTTTCTCGAGCGCTTTCACACGGCTCTGCGCCTGACGCGCCTTGGTGGCCTGCGCCTTGAAACGGTTGATGTAGCTCTGCAAATGCTCGACCGTGCGCTGCTGCTTCTCATACGCGCTTTGCTGCAACGCGATTTGTTGCGCGCGCAGAATCTCGAATTGCGAATAGTTGCCGCCGTAGCGCTTGATTTGTTGATGCTCCAGATGCAGCGTCACATTGCAGACCGAATCGAGAAATTCGCGGTCGTGCGAGATGACGATCAGCGTGCCCGGATAGCGGTGCAGCCAGTCCTCGAGCCAGACGATCGCGTCGAGATCCAGGTGGTTGGTCGGTTCGTCGAGCAGCAGCAGGTCGGAGCGGCACATCAGCGCCTGCGCCAGATTCAGCCGCATGCGCCAGCCGCCCGAGAAACTGCTGACCGGCTCGCGCGTCTGTTCGAGCGTAAAGCCGAGCCCGAGCAGCAGGGCCTCGGCGCGGGCGGGCGCGGTGTAGCCGTCAGCGTCGGCGAACGCAGCGTGTGCTTCGCCTTCGGCTGCGCCGTCATGCGCGGCCGAGGCTTCGGCGATGCGCGCTTCAATGGTGCGCAAAGCGGCGTCGCCGTCGAGCGTGTAGGCGAGGGCGGTCTTGTCCGCGGCGGGCGTTTCCTGCGCGACGTGGGCGATCTGCCAGGTCGGCGGGATCGAAAAGTCGCCGCCGTCCGCATGCAGTTCGCCGAGCAGCACGGCAAACAGCGTCGACTTGCCCGCGCCATTCGCTCCCACCAGACCGGCCTTCTCGCCAGGGTTGAGGGTGAACGTGGTGTTTTCAAAGAGCGGCTTGGTGCCGCGCGCGAGGCTGAACTGGTTAAAGCGGATCACGAAGAGGCCGGCTGAAGAAAACCGCTATTTTAGACTGCCGGGGCTGACACCGGGCGCCCGGCCGGGATCGGCCATTCGGCCGACTGTACCGGCGCGGCTTTTGGCATAGACTGACGGCTTTCACGGGGAGAGCACATGACATCGATTTATTCGTTTTCGGCACGCACGCTGGGCGGCGAGGAAGTGAGTCTCGAGCGCTATCAAGGCAAGGTCTTGCTGATCGTCAATACGGCAAGTGAATGTGGCTTCACGCCTCAGTACGCGGGTTTGCAAAAGCTCTATGACACCTACGCGGCGCGCGGCCTCGCGGTGCTGGGTTTTCCGTGCAACCAGTTCGGCAAGCAGGAACCGGGTGACGCTGCGCAGATCGGCAGTTTCTGCGAAAAGAATTACGGCGTGACCTTCCCGATGTTCGAGAAGATCGACGTGAACGGCGCCAATGCGCATCCGCTGTTCCGCTATCTGACGGGCGAGGCGCCGGGTCTGCTGGGGCTCGAAGCGATCAAATGGAATTTCACCAAGTTCCTGATCGGCCGCGACGGCAATGTGGTGAAGCGCTATGCGCCGCTGACCAAGCCTGAGGCGATTGTCGAGGACATCGAAAAGCTGCTGTAACGTGTGCCGAAGCAGGGCACTTCGGCGCGGTTGAACGCGGATCAAGCTGGCGCTGAAGAACCGGGTGCGAGCCGGCGCCTGCGCCGACCCCGCTGGCGCGGCAGCGGGGAGGCTACAGAATCGGCGAGAACAGCCGCGCCACGTGCATCAGCACGCGCCGCAGCGCGCTCGCATTGCGGTACTCGTTGCGGTCGATTTCGAGCGACTCCGCGAAGTCCTTGAGCAGCATCGCTTCGACTTCTTTGGCGAAGCCGCGGTCCACGGTCAGCACCATGATTTCGAAGTTCAGCCGGAACGAGCGGTTGTCGAGATTGGCGCTGCCGATTGCCGCCGCCACGCTGTCGATCAGCACGACCTTCTGATGCAGGAAGCCCGGCTGGTAGCGGAAGATGCGGATGCCCGCGCGCAGCGAATCGTAGGCATACAGTTTCGAAGCGGCGAACACCACGCGGTGATCGCGCCGGCACGGAATCAGAATGCGCACGTCCACGCCGCGTAGTACGGCGAGTCGCAGCGCGGCGAATACGGCTTCGTCGGGCACAAGATAAGGGGTGGTGATCCAGATCCGCTTGCGCGCCGCATTGATCGCCTCGACGAAAAACAGCGAACAGGTCTCCTGCTTGTCGGCCGGGCCGCTCGGCATGACGAGGCAGTGCATGCCCTCGTCGGCGGGCTGGGAGGCCGGCATGGCGAAATCGGGTAGCTGTTGGGTCGCCCAGTGCCAGTCTTCGGTGAACACGAACTGGATGCTGGCGACGGCCGGGCCGCGCACTTCGATATGCGTATCGCGCCATGGCGACAATGGCGGCTTGTTGCCGAGATATTCGACGCCCACGTTATGTCCGCCGACAAACGCGCGCTCGCCGTCCACCGAGACGATCTTGCGGTGATTGCGGAAGTTTAGTTGCAGGCGATTGACGAAGCGGCGATTGGTGGCGAACGGGTGTGTCTCCACGCCGGCCGCGCGCAGCGCCGCCACGTAGCGGTGGGGCAGGTCGAAGCTGCCGATGCTGTCGTACAGGAAGTAGACACGCACGCCTTGCTGGGCCTTTGCGATCAGTGCGTCTTTGAGCATTTCGCCGAGCGCGTCGTCGCGCACGATGAAGAACTGCACGATCACGTAATGGCGAGCCCCTTCGATCGCTTCGAAGATGGCCTCGAAGGTTGCCGCGCCGTTCACGAGCGTGCGTACGGAATTGCCCGGCAGGAACGGCATGCCCCCCAGGCGTGTCAGCGAATGCACGAGCCGCGCGCCAAGTTCCTGCGTGGGCAACCCTGCGGAGGAAGCCTGCGTATCCCATACCTGAGGATGCGCGCGCGTGCGCAGCAATTCGTTTTCGACGCGGCGGGCGTCCGCGTAACCCTGAAACTTGCTGCGGCCGAGAAACAGATACGGCACCAGCGTCAGATACGGCATGGCAACCAGCGACACCGCCCACGCGATCGCGCCTTGCGACGTACGGGTGTACAGAATCGCGTGGCACGCCGCGACCAGTCCGAGGATATGGGCGAGGGCGACTAGCGGGCCGATATGAAGCAGGTCGAATTGCATAGGCGGTTGACGGGTTGGCGAAGCGCCGCCGCGGCTGCTCGATGGCGCCGCGCACAGCAGACCGGGCCCATCTTACCGAACGCGGGTGTGTTGGGGGAGTGACTGACGTGCAACCCACAGGTCACCCATAAGCAAAACGCGCGGCAGGCACCGATTGCCTGCCGCGCGTGTCGAGGATGCTGCAATAAAACGTCAGACGGGCAGATCCGCGGCCTGAATCAGGAATACGTTATCGTCGCCGGCACTTGTCGATAGCCACACCAGATCGAGGCCGCCGAAGGCTGCTTCGACGTTTGCGCGCTCGTTGCCGATCTCGACCACCAGCACGCCGTCTTCGGTCAGCCAGTTACGTGCTTCGGCGATGATCCGGCGCACGATATCCATGCCGTCCGGCCCGCCTGCCAAAGCCATGTCCGGCTCATGCTTGTACTCGGCGGGCAGTTCCTGCATGGAAGCGGCGTTCACATACGGCGGATTGCTGATGATCACGTCGTAGCGGCGCTCGGCGAGCGGCGCGTACAGGTCGCCTTCGAACAGGGCGATGCGATCGTCGAGATGGTAGTCCGCGACGTTGCGTGTGGCGACTTCGAGAGCCGGGGCGGAGAGGTCGACCGCGTCGATATCCGCGTTCGGGAACGCGTGCGCCGCGAGAATCGCCAGGCAGCCGGAGCCGGTGCACAGTTCCAGCACTGCGCCCACCTGCTCGGGATCTTCCACATACGGTTGTAGCCCGTCCTGCAGCAATTCGCCGATGAACGAGCGCGGCACGATCACGCGTTCGTCCACGTAGAAGCGAAAGCCGTGCATCCACGCTTCCTGCGTGATGTAGGCCGCCGGCACGCGCTGGCCGGCGCGGCGCTCGATCACATTCAGCACGGCGTCGATTTCGGCCGCGGAAAGACGTGCGTCGAGAAACGGTTCAAGCAGGTCGAGCGGCAGATGCAGCGTATGCAGGATCAGATAAGCGGCTTCGTCGTAGGCGTTGGCCGAGCCGTGGCCGAACGACAACTCGGCCTGGTTGAAGCGCGACACCGCGAAACGCAGCAGGTCGCGAACGGTGGAAAAAGGGAGCGTCATCGCGGAAATTCCTTGGTCAGGCGATCAGTTGTTCGAGCACGCGGCGATACACGTTCTTCAGCGGCTCGATGTGTGCGACTTCGATATGTTCGTCGATCTTGTGGATGCTGGCGTTCAGCGGGCCGAATTCGATTACCTGCTCGCAGATGCGGGCAATGAAGCGGCCATCCGAGGTGCCGCCGGTGGTCGACAGCTCCGTCGTGACGCCGGTTTCGTCCTTGATCGCTTTGGCCAGCGCGTTCGACAGATCGCCGCGCGGCGTGAGGAACGGCAGGCCGCTCACGGTCCATTTCAAGTCGTATACGAGACCGTGCCTGTCGAGGATCGCATGGACGCGAGCCTGCAGGCCTTCCACCGTGCTGGCCGTCGAGAAGCGGAAATTGAACATCACGTCCGCGTGGCCGGGGATCACGTTGGTCGCGCCGGTGCCGCTATGAATGTTCGAAACCTGCCAGGTGGTGGGCGGGAAATATTCGTTGCCGTCGTCCCAGCGCTCGGCCACCAGTTCGGCCAACGCGGGCGCGAGCAGGTGCACCGGGTTTTTCGCCAGATGCGGGTAGGCGATATGCCCTTGCACGCCCTTGACGATCAGCGTGCCCGACATCGAACCGCGCCGGCCGTTCTTCACCATGTCGCCGAACTGCGCACTCGAGGTCGGTTCGCCGACGATGCAGTAGTCCATGCGCTCGCCGCGCGCCTGCAGTGCTTCGACAACCTTGACGGTGCCGTCGGTCGCGGGACCTTCTTCGTCGCTGGTAATCAGGAATGCGATCGAGCCGCGATGCGCGGGGTGCGCCGCGACGAACTCCTCGCTCGCCACCACGAAGCCGGCAATCGACGTCTTCATGTCCGCCGCGCCGCGGCCGTAGAGCTTGCCGTCGCGATGGGTCGGCTCGAACGGCGCCGAGTGCCATTGTTCGAGCGGGCCGGTCGGCACAACGTCCGTGTGGCCGGCGAAGGCGAGCAGCTTGCCGCGCGTGCCGTCGACGCCGCGTTTGACGGCCCACAGGTTGGTCACGCCATTCGATTCGATCGTCTCGTGCTCGAAGCCGAGCGCGGACAGGCGTTCGATCAGCAGACGCTGGCAGTGCTGGTCATCAGGCGTCACAGAGGCGCGTGCGATCAGTTGTTCGGTAAGGGCGAGGGTGCCGGACATGGATTCAGTGCTAGCCACGTTGAAATGAAAAAATGCCGGCTGGCGGTCGGACACCGCAGCCGGCAACAGCTTTTAAGCGACGCGGCGAGGCCGCGTTTTACTGCTGGTTGCTGCTTGTTGCTGCTCGTTGCGTTTTCGATCTTCGCAAATCAGGCAAACAGCGCCGCGTATTCGTCCGCGGAAAAACCGAGCGACTTGACCCGGCCGTTGACCACCAGCACCGGCCGCTTGATCACCGACGGCTTGTGAATCATCAGCGCGATCGCGCCCGGTTGCGTGTCCGCCGCCGCCTTCATGTCGTCGGACAGGCCGCGCCAGGTCGTGCCGCGACGGTTCAGCAGCGCGTCGAGCTTCACGTCCTTGAGCCAGTCCTGCACCAGCGGCTCGGTCACACCGTGTTTCTTGAAGTCGTGAAATTCGAACTCGACGTTATGCTCTTCGAGCCACACACGGGCTTTCTTCACGGTGTCGCAGTTCGGGATGCCGTAGACGACGGTTTTGGTGCCGCGTGCCATCAATCGCCTCGCAGCAGCTCGTTCAGGCCGACCTTCGCACGTGTCTTGGCGTCGACCTTCTTGACGATCACCGCGCAGTACAGGCTGTGCGAGCCGTCCTTCGACGGCAGGTTGCCCGCCACCACCACCGAGCCCGCCGGAATGCGGCCGTACGTCACTTCGCCGGTTTCGCGGTCGTAGATCTTGGTGCTTTGGCCGAGGTACACGCCCATCGAGATCACCGAGTTTTCTTCGACGATCACGCCTTCCACCACTTCCGAACGCGCGCCGATGAAGCAGTTGTCCTCGATGATGACCGGGTTGGCCTGCAGCGGCTCCAGCACGCCGCCAATGCCCACGCCACCCGACAGGTGGACGTTCTTGCCGATCTGCGCGCAGGAGCCGACGGTGGCCCACGTGTCGACCATCGTGCCTTCGTCCACGTAGGCGCCGATGTTGGTGTACGACGGCATCAGCACGACGTTCTTCGCGATGAACGAACCGCGGCGCGCGATGGCGGGCGGCACCACGCGGAAGCCGCCGGCGGCGAAGTCTTCAGCGGTGTAGTTGGCGAACTTCGACGGCACCTTGTCGTAGAACTGGGAGTAGCCGCCGGCCGGCATCGGCGCGTTGTCTTCCAGACGGAACGACAGCAGCACGGCTTTCTTCAGCCACTGATTGACGACCCAGTCGCCGTCCTTCTTTTCGGCCACGCGCAGCGCGCCCTTGTCCAGTTGCTCGATGGCGTGGGCGACGGCTTCGCGCACGTCGGCCGGGGCGGCCTTCGGCGACAGTTCGGCGCGGTTTTCCCAGGCGGTATCAATGATCTGCTGAAGTTGTTGCGACATATGCGTGCTTTTCTGAAGAGTTGAAGTCTGAAGAAGGGAGTGCGGTGCGCGGGGTTGCCGAATATGAAAAACTCAGTGAAAAATTCAGCCCGCGAGCGCGCGGCAAAAATCGACGATCCGTTGTGCGCCTTGCGTGCATTCGTCGACATCGGCGACGAGCGCGAGGCGCACGAAATTGCGGCCGGGGTTCACGCCGTGCGCGGTGCGTGCGAGGAATGAGCCCGGCAGAACCGTCACATTATAGTCGGCGTAGAGGCGCTGGGCGAACCCGGTGTCCGACAGGCCCGTGCGCGAGACGTCCGCCCACAGGTAGAACGCGGCGTCCGGCAGACGTACGTCGAGCACCTCGGCGAGCATCGGCGTCACGATGGAAAACTTCTGCAGGTACTTCGCGCGGTTCTCGCGCACGTGGTTTTCGTCATTCCAGGCCGCGATGCTGGCATTCTGGAACACGGTCGACAAGGCCGCGCCGTGGTATGTCCGGTATAGCAGGAAGTCTTTCAGGAGCGCCGCGTCGCCCGCCACGAAGCCCGAGCGCATGCCCGGTACGTTCGAGCGCTTGGACAGGCTCGAGAGCATCACGAGGCGCTCGAAGCCGCGGCCGAGCTGGTGGGCCGCCTGTAGGCCGCCGAGCGGCGGATTGGCTTCGTCGAAGTAGATTTCCGAGTAGCACTCGTCGGACGCGATCACGAAGCCGTAGCGGTCCGACAGCGCGAACAGTTCGCGCCAGTCGTCGAGCGTGAGCACGGCACCCGTGGGATTGCCCGGCGAGCACACGTACAGCAGCTGCGTGCGCGCCCAGATGTCGGCCGGCACCGCCGCATAGTCGCAGGCAAAGTTGCGCGCCGGGTCGCTATTCACGAAGTACGGCTGCGCGCCGGCGAGAATCGCCGCGCCTTCATAGATTTGGTAGAACGGGTTCGGACAGAGTACGATCGCAGGCTCACCGTCGGCGCCGCGCTTCGGGTCGATGACCGTTTGTGCGAGCGCAAATAGCGCCTCGCGCGAACCGGACACCGGCAGCACCTGAGTGGCCGGATCGACCGGCGGCAGGTTGTAGCGCTGCGTCACCCATTTGGCGATCGACTCGCGCAGGGCCGGCGAACCGATGGTAGCCGGATACGCCGACAAACCGCCGAGCGAGGCAATCACCGCGTCGCGAATCAGCGCGGGCGTGGGATGTTTCGGTTCGCCGATGCCAAAGCTGATGTGCGCGAGGCCGGCCGGCGGCGTGACTTCACTGAAAAGCGCGCGCAGCTTTTCGAACGGGTAGGGCTGAAGGGAGTCGAGTAGCGGGTTCACTGGGCGGATCGAGCCTGATCGAGGATGGTCGCAGACGGATGCTGGGAGAGGCTGGCAACGCGCGCTGACCGCAAATTGCGTGAGTGACGCGAAAAAGGGCGGCAGCGGCGGCGAGTGGAGGATTATAGCGTGGCGCGCCGCCCTTCGCGGGCTGCAGCGCGCCGCGGCGCAGGCAGGTCGCGCAACCGGTGTACAGGATGTTGAAAAGCGGCAGAACCCGCCAGGCAGCGCAGGCATGCGACGCAGCGGGAACGACGCGAACCGCGGACGGTTCGCGAAAAAAGAAAGCAGGAGCAGCAATGGTCGTAGCAGCAATGGGGACACTCAGACGAAGCGGGCGCAACGCCGCCGCCTTCGGCAGACTCCGCAAAACCGGCAAAATGGCCCGGTACGGCTTACGCAGCAAGCCCTACAGCCCCAACAGCCATGAGGGGCTCGCACCATGAGCAACTGGCTCCGTAATGGCTGGCCCACGCTCGCGATCATGCTCGGCGCCTCGGTGTGGGGGATGATCTGGTACCCGCTGCGCATGCTCAATGCGCTCGGCGTAACCGGCACGGCGGCGAGCGCGCTCACAAGCGGCGCCGGTTGCCTGTTCGTTCTGCTGGTCCGCTATCGCGCGCTCAGGACCGTGCGTTGGCACTGGCTGCTACCGGCTCTCGCACTGGCAGCGGGCGTGACCAATCTCGGCTTCGTGTGGGGCTCGATCCACGGCGAGGTCATGCGCGTCCTGCTGCTGTTCTATCTCACCCCTGCCTGGACCGCGCTCTTTGCCCACTTCATCCTGCATGAACGCCTGACCTGGGCGGGCGCCGGCCTCGCCGCGCTGTCGCTGGCCGGCGCGATGACCATGCTGTGGTCGCCGCAACTGGGCATTCCGGTGCCCGGCAATCTCGCCGAATGGGCAGGTTTGGCCGGTGGTATGGGCTTCGCGATGAGCAACGTGCTGATTCTCAAGACGAGCCGCGTGCTGCCCGAGATGAAGCCGGAAATGCGCACCGCGACGATCTTCGGCGGCGCGGCGCTTTTCAGCGCCTGCGCGTCGCTGTTCGAGGCGATGCCCGCGCCGCCCACCGGCGCACATCTGGGCACGGCCGCGCTGTTGGTGCTCGGCCTAGGTTTCCTGCTCGCGTCGAACAATATGCTCGTCCAATACGGACTTTCCCGGGTGCCGGCCAACCGGGCCTCGATCATCATGCTGTTCGAGATCGTGGTGACGGCCCTGTCCGCATGGATATTCGCCGGCGAGACGCCAGGTCCGCGCGAATGGGCCGGTGGCGTGTGCATTGTGCTGGCCTCGGCGCTCTCGAGTTGGGTGCACCGGAGCAAGGCATTGCCGCCCGATCCGGCCAATCAGGACGCGGGTCTCGACAGCAACGGCAGCGCAGACCGTAAGGACGGTAAGAACCGCTCCCGCGCGATGGTATGATTGCCCCTCATTAGCCGGCGCACGCTTCACCGCGTGCGCCTGGCGCCCGTATCGCGGAGTTTCGCGGGCCGTTTCGCAGCATCGGCGAACGGCTGACGCAGCCTTCACGAGCCACCTTTTATTTTCCCTTTTCAAACAGCGAAATCGCCGTGCGTCTGACCTCGATCAAACTCGCTGGCTTCAAGTCATTCGTCGATCCCACGCATTTCCAGGTTCCGGGCCAGCTAGTCGGCGTGGTCGGGCCGAATGGGTGCGGCAAGTCCAATATCATCGACGCCGTGCGCTGGGTGCTCGGCGAATCGCGCGCTTCCGAGCTGCGCGGCGAGTCGATGCAGGACGTGATCTTCAATGGCTCGACCGCGCGCAAGCCCGGCAGCCGCGCCAGCGTCGAACTCGTGTTCGACAACGCCGACGGCCGTGCCGCCGGGCAGTGGGGCCAGTATGCCGAAATCGCCGTGAAGCGCGTGCTCACGCGCGACGGCACTTCGAGCTACTACATCAACAACCTGCCGGCGCGCCGCCGCGACATTCAGGACATCTTCCTCGGTACCGGTCTCGGGCCGCGTGCGTACGCAATCATCGGGCAGGGCATGATCGCTCGCCTGATCGAGGCGAAGCCGGAAGAGTTGCGGGTGTTCCTCGAAGAAGCCGCGGGCGTCTCGAAGTACAAGGAACGCCGCCGCGAAACCGAGAACCGCCTGCACGACACGCGCGAGAATCTGACGCGGGTCGAAGACATCGTCCGCGAACTGGGGGCGAACCTCGAGAAGCTGGAAGCACAGGCGATTGTCGCGACCAAATACAAGGATTTGCAGGCCGACGGCGAAGAGAAGCAGCGTCTGTTGTGGCTGTTGCGCAAGAACGAAGCGGGCAGTGAGCAGGAACGCCAGCAACGCGCGATCGAACAGGCGCAGATCGACCTCGAGGCGCAAACCGCGAAGCTGCGCGAAGTCGAAGCGCAACTCGAAACGCTGCGTGTCGCGCATTACTCCGCCAGCGACGCGATGCAGGGCGCGCAAGGGGCGTTGTACGAAGCGAATGCCGAAGTCAGCCGCCTTGAAGCCGAGATCAAGTTCATCGTCGAATCGCGTAACCGCGTGCAGGCGCAGATCGCGGCGTTGACCGCGCAGCGTGAGCAGTGGCAGTCGCAAGCCCAGAAGGCCCAGGACGATCTCGAAGACGCTGAAGAACAACTGGCCGTCGCCGAAGAAAAGGCCGCGCTGGCCGAAGACGAGGCCGCCGCCAAGCACGATGCGATGCCGGCGCTCGAAGCGCGCTGGCGCGACGCGCAGACCGAACTGAACGCCGAGCGCGGCGGTATCGCGCAGACGGAACAGGCGCTGAAGCTCGAAGCCGCGCATCAGCGCAATGCGGATCAGCAATTGCAGCAGTTGCAGCAGCGTCACGAGCGGCTGAAGTCGGAAGCGGGCGGCCTCGACGCGCCCGACGAAGCGCAGCTCGAAGAACTGCGTATGCAACTCGCCGAGCACGAAGAAATCCTGCATGACGCGCAGACCCGCCTCGCCGACGCGCAGGAAACGCTGCCGCGCCTCGACGGCGAACGGCGCGCCGCCCAGGAGCGCGTGCAGTCGGAAAGCGCCCAGATTCATCAGCTCGACGCACGCCTTGCCGCGCTCAAGCAACTGCAGGAAAACGTCCAGACCGAAGGCAAGATCCAGCCGTGGCTTGAAAAGCACGAGCTGAGCGGCCTGCCGCGTCTGTGGAAGAAGCTGCACGTCGAGGCGGGCTGGGAAGCCGCGCTCGAAGCCGTGCTGCGCGAGCGGCTCGCCGCGCTGGAAGTGTCGAACCTCGACTGGGTCAAGGCGTTCGCCACCGACGCGCCGCCGGCCAAGCTCGCGTTCTACGCGCCGCCCGTAGCCGGTCAGCCGGTTGCTACGCCGCCGGGTTTGCGGCCGCTGCTGTCGCTGGTTCGTATCGACGATGCAGGCATTCGCGCGGTGCTGAACGACTGGCTCGGCCTCGCTTTCGTCGCCGACGATCTGCAACAGGCGCTCGCCATGCGCGCGCAATTGCCGGAAGGCGGTTCGTTCGTCGTGAAGGCCGGCCACGTGGTGACGCGGGTCGGCGTCCAGTTATATGCCGCCGATTCCGAGCAGGCCGGCATGCTGGCCCGTCAGCAGGAAATCGAAAACCTGGCGCGTCAGGTCCGCGCGCAAGCCTTGCTCGCCGATGAGGCGAAGGCTGCCGCGATCCGCGCTGAGGCGGCGCACACGCAAGCCGCGCAGGCGTTGAGCGACGTGCGTCAGCAGTCGGAGCGTGCGACGCAGCGCGTGCATGCGTTGCAGATGGACGTGCTCAAGCTCGCGCAAGCGCATGAGCGCTACACGCAACGCAGCACGCAAATTCGTGAAGAGCTCGAAGAAATCACCGCGCAGATCGAAGAGCAGCGTGCGCTGCGTGGCGAGTCGGAAGCGAACTTCGAGCGTCACGACGCCGAACTCGCCGAATTGCAGGCACGTTTCGAAGACCACCAACTGGCTTTCGAAGCACTCGACGAAACGCTGACCGCCGCGCGTGCCCAGGCGCGCGACCTCGATCGGGCCGCTACCGACGCGCGTTTCGCCGCGCGCAACATGGCGAACCGCATCGACGAATTGAAACGCAGCATCCAGGTCTCGCACGAGCAGAGCGAACGCGTCGCCGCGTCGCTGGAAGATGCGCGCGCCGAGCTGGAAACGATCAACGAGCAAACCGCGCATACCGGCTTGCAGGACGCGCTCGACATCCGCGCGGTCAAGGAAGAGGCGCTGCATGCCGCGCGTCTCGAACTGGACGATCTGACGGCCAAGCTGCGTGCCGCCGACGAAACGCGGCTCACCGCCGAGCGCGCGCTGCAACCGCTGCGCGACCGCATCAACGAATTGCAATTGAAGGAACAGGCCGCGCGCCTGAACGGCGAGCAGTTCATCGAGCAACTGGCCGCGGCCGGCGTCGACGAAGCCGAGTTGCAGGCCAAGCTCACGCCGGACATGAAGCCGTCCTACCTGCAAGGCGAAGTCACGCGCATCAACAACGCGATCACGGCGCTTGGGCCGGTCAACATGGCCGCGCTTGATGAGCTGAAGGCCGCGACCGAGCGCAAGACGTTCCTCGATTCGCAGTCGGCCGACCTGAACAACGCAATCGAAACGCTGGAAGACGCGATCCGCAAGATCGACGGCGAAACGCGCACGCTGCTGCAAGGCACCTTCGACGAAGTGAACCGTCATTTCGGCGAGCTGTTCCCGCGTCTCTTCGGCGGTGGCCAGGCCAGGTTGATCATGACCGGCGACGAGATTCTCGACGCCGGCGTGCAGGTGATGGCGCAACCGCCGGGCAAGAAGAATTCGACGATTCATCTGCTGTCGGGCGGCGAGAAGGCCTTGACCGCCACCGCGCTGGTGTTCGCGATGTTCCAGTTGAATCCCGCGCCGTTCTGTCTGCTCGACGAAGTGGACGCGCCGCTCGACGACGCCAACACGGAACGTTTCGCGAACCTCGTGCGCGCGATGTCGGACAAGACGCAGTTCCTGTTCATTTCGCACAACAAGATCGCGATGGAAATGGCGCAGCAACTGATCGGCGTGACCATGCAGGAGCAGGGTGTGTCGCGCATCGTTGCGGTCGACATGGAAACGGCGGCTGGTTTCGCCCAGAATATCGTTTGAGTTTTCGGTTAGGTTGATCATCGCGGGTGCCCGCGTTCAGCGCAGCGGCCGGTGGCCGCGCGACACGTGGAGCGGGCGCATAGCCGCGCAGACAGAAGAATTGCTGATGGAGCATGCATGGACGAGTTGACACTCGGTTTGATCGGCGCGGGTGCCGTGGTGGTCGGGGGCGTGGTCGTGTACAACGCATGGCAAGGCGCGAAGGTGCGTCGCAAGATGCCGCGTCCGATGCCGGCCGATACCGCCGAAAGTTTCGCGCGGGACGATCAGGAAGAGCAGAGCCCGTTTATCGAACCGGCCCGGCCGACCACGCGGCGCGAGCCGGTAGTGGGCGCGGACCCGGTAGCGGACACCGCGGCAGCGCGCGTCGAGCCGACGTTTGGCGCTACGGCCGCGCCGCTCGATACGCCGGCCGATATTCAGGCCGAGACAACCACGCCGAACGGCTTTCCGGAAGCGGAAGGCATCGCGCAAGCCGAAAGCGGCCACGCGGCGAATGCCGACGAACCGGTCGAGCCGATCCTGCCCGCTGCCACGACCATTTCGTCGGCGCCGCCGGCTATCGTTGATCGCCGTATCGACTGCATCGTGCCGATTCGTCTGAACGGCCCGGTGGCGGGCGACAAGGTGATTCCGCTCGCGCAACGTCTACGCCGCGCCGGCAGCAAGCCTGTGCATATCGAAGGCAAGCTCGAAGGCGGCACATGGGAATTGCTGCAAAACGGTGCACGCTACGAGGAACTGCGCGCGGCCGCGCAACTGGCCAATCGGAGTGGCGCGCTCAACGAACTGGAATTCTCTGAGTTCGTGACCGGCGTGCAGCAGTTTGCCGACGCGCTGGATGCGGCGCCGGAATTTCCCGACATGCTCGAAACAGTTGCCATGGCGCGTGAGCTCGACGGTTTCGCCGCGCAGTGCGATGCACAACTGTCGATCAACGTACTCTCCGACGGCGCGCCGTGGTCAGCCAACTATGTGCAGGCGGTCGCGTCGCAAGATGGTTTGCTGCTCTCGCGTGACGGCACGCGCTTCGTCAAGCTCGACGCGAAGCAGAGCCCGGTGTTCATGCTGCAATTCGGCGACACCAATTTCCTGCGCGACGACCTGACCTATAAGGGCGGCCAGATGATCACGCTGGTGCTCGACGTGCCGGTTGCGGACGAAGACATTCTGCCGTTCCGCCTGATGTGCGACTATGCGAAATCGTTGGCTGAGCGAATCGGTGGCCGGGTGGTCGACGACGGGCGCCGTCCGCTGCCGGAAACCGCGTTGCTGGCGATCGAAAAGCAGTTGATGACGCTCTACGCGAAGCTTGAACAGGCGGGTATCCCGGCAGGTTCGCCGGCCACCCGGCGTTTATTCAGCCAGTAACGCGTCTCGCAGCAAGCCAGTTTTACATGCAGTATTCAACGGCCGCACGATGTGCGGCCGTTGGCGTTTAGGGCTAGTCCAAAACTGGCCATTCGGCCGATGTAAAGGGGCACGCTTCCTGCGATAATCCAATGTCTGAATTCCTTTGAAGAAGCTTCCGACAGCATGGTCCGAACCCCCGCCTCAAACCCTGCAACCAGCGCTCCCGCGGAGCGGGCCGCGTGGCTGCGCGCGGAACTTGAACGCGCCAATTACGCGTACTACGTGCTCGACCAGCCGGACCTGCCGGACGCGGAATACGACAAGCTTTTCAAGGAACTGGAGCAGATCGAGGCCGAGCATCCGGACCTGATCGTGCCGGATTCGCCCACCCAGCGCGTGGGTGGCGAGGCGTCAAGCGGCTTCGAGCCGGTTGTGCACGATCAACCCATGCTTTCGCTCAACAACGGTTTCGCAGACGAAGACATCATCGCTTTCGACAAGCGCGTCGGCGACGCCCTCGGCAAGAATGCGAGCGAACCGCCGGTGCCGGTGGAATACGCGGCCGAGTTGAAGTTTGACGGCCTGGCCGTGTCGCTGCGTTACGTCGACGGCGTGTTCGTCCAGGCGTCCACGCGCGGCGACGGCACGACCGGCGAGAATGTTACCCAGAACATCCGCACGATCCGCTCCATTCCGCTCAAGCTCAAAGGCAAGCGCATCCCGCACGTGCTCGACGTGCGTGGCGAAGTACTCATGTTCAAGCGCGATTTCGAACGTCTGAACGAGCGCCAGCGGGCTGCGCAGCAAAAGGAGTTCGCCAATCCGCGTAACGCTGCAGCCGGCAGCTTGCGGCAGCTCGATTCGAAGATCACCGCGCAGCGGCCGCTGTCGTTTTTTGCTTATGGAATCGGTGTGCTCGAAGGATTCGAGATGCCGGACACCCATAGCGAACTGCTCGATTGGTACAAGGAACTTGGCTTGCCGGTGAATGGCGAGCGGGCCGTTGTGCAAGGCGCCGCAGGTTTGCTGAAGTTCTTCCACTCGGTGGGCGAGAAGCGCGACGCGCTGCCTTACGATATCGACGGCGTCGTGTACAAGGTCAACCGGCGCGATGAGCAAGACGTGCTCGGCTTCGTGTCGCGGGCGCCCCGTTTCGCCCTGGCTCACAAATTTCCTGCCCAGGAAGCGCTGACCACACTCCTCGCGATCGACGTGCAGGTTGGCCGTACCGGCGCGATTACGCCGGTTGCGCGGCTGGAGCCGGTGTTCGTCGGCGGGGCGACGGTGACGAACGCCACCTTGCACAATGAAGACGAGGTGCGCCGCAAGGATATTCGCATCGGCGACACGGTCATCGTGCGGCGGGCCGGCGACGTGATTCCCGAGGTGGTGGGTGCGCTGCTCGACCGCCGCCCGGACGACGCCCGCGAGTTTGTCATGCCCACCCATTGCCCGGTGTGCGGTTCGAGCATCGAGCGGCTGCCGGACGAGACGATTGCGCGCTGCACGGGCGGCTTGTTCTGCCCGGCGCAGCGCAAACAGGCCTTGTGGCATTTTGCGCAGCGGCGCGCGCTGGATATCGACGGGCTCGGTGAAAAGATCATCGATCAACTCGTCGAGCAGAATCTGGTGCGGACGCCGGCCGATCTGTTCAACCTTGGCTTTGCGACGCTTGCCGAACTCGACCGCTTCGCCGAAAAGTCCGCGCAGAATCTGCTCGACTCGCTCGAGAAAGCCAAGCACACCACGCTGGCGCGCTTTATTTACGCACTCGGTATCCGCCATGTGGGCGAATCCACGGCGAAAGATCTGGCCAAACATTTCGGTTCGCTGACTCCGATCATGGATGCCTCGGTCGAAGAGTTGCTCGAGGTGAACGACGTGGGCCCTGTGGTGGCCGAGTCGATTCATCGGTTCTTTGCCGAAGAACACAACCGCACGGTGATCGAGCAACTCCGCGCGCCGGGCAAGGTCACATGGCCGGAAGGACCGCCCGCACCCAAGGCGCCGCAAGGCGTGCTGGCCGGCAAGACGGTTGTATTGACCGGTACCTTGCCCACGCTCGCTCGCGAAGAGGCGAAAGAAATGCTCGAAGCGGCCGGCGCGAAAGTGGCCGGCTCGGTGTCGAAGAAAACGGACTACGTGGTGGCGGGGGCCGAAGCGGGCAGCAAATTGGCGAAAGCCGAGGAACTCGGTATCCCGGTACTCGACGAAGATGGTATGCGCAAGCTCCTGGAGGGGCAGTTATGATCCGCGAAATTCTCAAGATGGGCGATCCGCGCCTTTTGCAAATTGCCGATCCGGTCGATCACTTCGACACCCCCGAGTTGCATGAGCTCATCAAGGACATGTTCGAGACCATGCACGACGCGAACGGCGCGGGGCTCGCCGCGCCGCAGATCGGCGTGAATCTGCAGGTGGTGATCTTCGGCTTCGGGCACAACGAACGCTATCCGGATGCGCCGCCGGTGCCTGAGACGGTGCTGATCAACCCGACCATTACGCCGGTGTCGCTCGACATGGAAGAGGGCTGGGAGGGCTGTCTGTCCGTACCGGGTTTGCGGGGCGCGGTGAGCCGGTTTTCGATGATCAAGTATCACGGCTTCGACCAGTACGGCAAACCGATCGATCGCGTCGCCGAAGGTTTTCATGCGCGCGTCGTGCAACATGAATGCGACCACCTGATCGGCAAGCTGTACCCGATGCGGATCAACGATTTCGCGAAGTTCGGCTTCACTGAGGTCCTGTTTCCGGATATGGACCCGAATAGCGACGACTGACGCTGTGTCATGACTCGCAGCCCGCCCGCAATGACCGCCTGGCTGCGGGTCTCGCTGGAAACAAAAAACCCACGCCGCGGCGTGGGTTTTTTGTTGGGCAAACGGCACGGCACGGCGCGGGCGCCGTGGTCCTTTTGCTGTTTTGAGCGTCAAGCTTCCGGCATCAGAACGACTCGTCCGCTGACAGATAGCGCCATTGGCCCGGCGGGAGTGCGCCCAGCATCACCCGGCCCATCCGCACGCGCTTCAGGCCGATCACTTCGAGGCCGACCAGTTCGCACATCCGGCGGATCTGGCGCTTCTTGCCCTCGCGCAACACGAAACGCAGTTGCTCTCCGTTTTGCCAACTGACCTGTGCAGGCTTGAGCGGCACGTCGTCGAGCGAGAGGCCGTGACGCAGCAGCGCGAGGCTTTCCGGTGGGAAATGGCTTTCGACGTCGGTGGTGTGCTCGCCGAACGACACGCGCACCAGATATTCCTTGTCGATTTCCGAATGGCCGCCGATCAGTTGCTTGGCGATGCGGCCGTCCTGCGTCAGCACCAGCAGGCCCGTCGAATCGATGTCCAGACGTCCGGCCGGCGCGAGTTGGCGCAGATGCGCGACCGAGAAGCGGATGTCGGAGCGGTCGCCTTCCCAGCGGTTTTCCGGCGTCACCAAGGTGATCGCCGGCTGATAGCCGTCTTCCGCCTGGCCCGAGACGAAGCCCACGGTCTTATGGATCAGGACCGTTACCTGGCTTGCTTGCGCCGCTTCGGCGGCAGGGTCGATCTCGATGCGCTGGTCCGGACGAACCTTGGTGCCGAGCGTATCGACCCGCTCGCCATCGACCAGCACCCAGCCTTTTTCGATCCACTCGTCGGCTTCGCGGCGCGAGCACATACCGAGTTCCGACATCAGCTTGGACAGGCGCAGGGTGCCGGGGGCGTCTTCGTAATCGCGACGCGGGATGCGCGGGGCGTCGTCGGTGTCGCGTTCGGCTCTGGCGGCAGGCGCCGGGCCGCGCGGCTTGTCGGCGCGCGCGGGGCGGCTGTCGTCGCCAAAGCGGCGGCCGGCGGCCGGCAGTGCCTTGTCGAAGTTGCGAGCCGGACGTTCGCCCCGGTCGCTACGTTCGCTGCGGTCGCCGGCACGAGCAGGACGATCGCCGAATTCCCGCCGGGCCGGTGCGCGTTCGCCGCGGTCGTCGCGCGGCGCGCGCGCCGGGCGGTCCGTGCGGTCACCGTAGCCGCTTTTGACGGGCTTCGCGAAAGTGCGCTCGCCACGCCCTGACGAACCCCGCTCGCCTTCAAAACGGCGCGGTGCGCTATCGCTGCGCGGCCCGCGTTCGCTGCCACGGCGTTCCTGCGGGGCGCCACGGTCGCTGCCGAAACGGGGGCGATCCGAGGCGTCGCGCGCCGGACGCTCGCCACGTGGGCCGCCTTCTGAGGACCGGCCTGCGCCCGGACGCGGGCCACTGAACGAGCGGCGCTCGCCGTCGTCACGGCGCGGGGCGCGGCTACCTTCGAAACTGCGGGGTGCGCGTTCGCTCCGATCCGAGCTTCCTTCGAACCGCCGGGGTGCGCCCGTGCTGCGTTCACTGCGGTCTGCACCGCCTTCAAATCGACGCGGGGCGCCTTGGCCGCGTTCACCCTCAGCGCGACGCGGAGCGCGTTCGCCACGCTCGCCGCCGCCTTCAAACCGACGTGGCGCACGTTCACTGTCGTCCCGACGGGGACCACGGTCGCCGCCGCCTTCAAACCGGCGCGGTGCGCCCTGGCTGCGTTCACCCTCAGCGCGACGGGGAGCGCGTTCGCTACGCTCGCCGCCACCTTCGAACTTACGGGGCGCACGAGCACCGTCGTCCCGGCGCGGAGCACGCTCACTGCCGCCTTCGAATCGGCGCGGCGCGCCTTGGCTGCGTTCACCATCAGCGCGACGCGGAGCACGTTCGCTACGCTCGCCGCCACCTTCAAAGCGACGCGGCGCGCGTTCACCGTCGTCCCGGCGCGGCGCGCGATCCCCGCTTCCCTCGAAGCGGCGCGGCGCACCGCCGGTCCCTTCGCGGCGCGGCGGCCGATCCGACGGTGCCCGGCGCGCAGCACCGGCGCCACCCGCATCCCGCTCGCGGGAAAACGATCCTTCAGCCCGTGGCGCACGCGCGCCAGCGCCTGCCGGCTTGCCACCGCTGGCGGGCCGCTTGCCGCCTGCCGCGCCGGCGCCTTCACCGCGTGCTCCGTTGAACCCGGCCGTCGGTGTAGACGGCCGTGGTCCGCTCGGACGCGTCGGCTTACGCGCCGACGTGCTTCCGGTACGGACAGGGGCGCGTTCGGACGAAGCCGGCCGCGGGTGCTTGGCTGTTAATTTGACTCGCATGAAATCTCACACTGCAATCGCGCGCAGCAGTTCGGTCTCGACCTGAATTTGCAGGCGGTTGTCCGACAGACCGTGTCCATCCAGCAGGAACACGTCTTCGACACGTTCGCCGAGCGTATTGATCCGCGCCGACGCAACGCCGACCCGGTGCTCGGCCAGCACGCGCGCGATTGAATAAAGAAGGCCTGGCCGGTCGTTCGCTGACACGGACAGGATGTAATATTGGCCGCGCTCGTCGGCCCGAAGATCGACGCGCGGCGTAACAGGGAAGGTCCGCGACAGCCGCGACAAACGGCCTTTCGACGGTCCCGGTAGCAGGGTGCCGTCGCCGGTGAGGCGTGCGGTCAGTTCCTGTTCGACCAGATTGGCAATATCGCGATAATGCACGTCTTCTTCGGTATGCGCGACGAGGAAATTATCGAGCGCGTACCCGTGACGGGTCGTGCTGACCCGCGCATCGAGCACCGACAAGCCATTGCGGTCGAAATACGCACAAATGCCGGCGAACAGATCGGGCTGGTCTTTCACATAGACCAGCACCTGAAGCGCCTCGCCGATCGGCGACGGACGTGCCCGCACGATCGGTGTCGCGGTTTCCACGTGCCGGTACAGCACGCGGGTCTGCCAGGCAATGTCCGCCGCATCGTGGCGCAGGAAGTAGCCGATGTCCAGCTTGTCCCACAGCGCTTTCTGGGCGCCTTCCGGCACGGTTTCGAGGCGCAGCAGGGCCAATGCTTCTTCCTGACGCGACTTCAGCTCGGAGTGCGCATCAGGCCGCGCGCCGCCCAGCACCGCGAGGGTCGCGCGGTAAAGGTCCTCGAGCAGCTTGCCCTTCCACGTGTTCCAGACTTTCGGGCTGGTGCCGCGAATGTCGGCTACGGTCAGCAGGTAGAGCGCGGTCAGCCGGCGCTCGTTGCCGACCAGTTCGGCAAAGCGCTTGATGACTTCGGGGTCGCTCGTGTCCTGCTTTTGGGCGACCTGGCTCATGGTCAGATGCTGCTGCACCAGCCAGACGACCAGTTCGCCGTCCTCGCCCTCGATGCCGTGGCTACGGCAGAAGCGCCGCGCGTCGGCCATGCCGAGTGTGGAATGGTCGCCGCCCCGGCCCTTGGCGATGTCGTGAAACAGCGCCGCCACGTACAACACCCACGGCCGGTCGAAATTGGCGATCAACTGGCTGCAGAACGGATACTCGTGCGCATGCTCGGCTACCGCGAAGCGGCGCAGATTGCGCAGCACCATCAGGATGTGCTGATCGACCGTGTATACGTGATACAGGTCGTGCTGCATCTGCCCGACAATGCGCCGGAAGTTCAGCAGATAGCGTCCGAGCACGCTGGTCTGGTTCATCAGGCGCAGCGCATGCGTGATGCCGGCCGGCTGCTTCAGGATGTCCATGAACAGGCGGCGGTTTTCCGGATCGCGCCGCCAATGCTGGTCCATCACATCGCGCGCGTTGTAGATCGCGCGCAGCGTGCGCGCCGACAAACCCTTCACGCCCGGCGTCTGTTCGTAGAGCAGGAAAGCTTCGAGGATCGCGTTCGGCTCGCGCTGGAATACATCGTCGCTGGCGATTTCCAGCATGCCTTGCTTCTCGACAAAACGATCCGACAGCACGCGCGTGATGCCGCTTGTGCTGGGGAACAACTGCGCTTCGATGTTCTGGATCAGGATGGTGGCGAGCTGCGTGACCGCCTTGGCGGCCCAGTAATAGCGACGCATCAGCTGTTCGCTGGCGCGCTTGGTGGCCGTCGGCTTGTAGCCGAAGCTTTCCGCGACCGGCGTTTGCAGATCGAACACCAGAATGTCCTGGCGGCGCCCGGCGATCACATGCAAGCGAGCCCGCAGTGTCTTCAGGAAGCCTTCGTTGCGGCGCAGTTCGCGCGCTTCACGCTCGGTGATCAGGCCGCGCGCTTCGAGCTCGCGCCAGCTGCTGCCGAAACCGGCCGCCTGCGTGATCCACAGGATCAGTTGCAGGTCGCGCAGGCCGCCCGGACTTTCCTTGATGTTCGGTTCGAGTGAATACGGCGTGTCCTGAAACTTGGCGTGCCGCTGCCGCATTTCCAGCACTTTGGCCTGGAAAAACGCGCGCGGGTCGAGCGCTTCGCGGTAGCGCTTCGCAAAGTCGTCGAAGAGCGTGGCGCTGCCCGTAATGCGCCGCGCTTCCAGCAGAGAGGTGCGCACGGTGACGTCGTTGGCCGCTTCTTCGATACATTGCGCCACGCTGCGCACGCTGCTGCCGAGTTCGAGCCCCAAATCCCACGCGAGACTGATAAAGCGTTCGATGCGCGCCGCGAGATGCTCGATCGGCGCGTCGGGCAGCAGGACCAGGATGTCGATGTCGGAGTGGGGCGCGAGTTCACCGCGCCCGTAACCGCCCACAGCCAGCAGCGCCAGTTCGGGCGGCAGTTCGCAGGTGTTCCAGGCGGCGCGTAGCGATTCGTCGGTGGCGCGCGAGAGCGCGGCCATCAGCGAGTCGACGTTGGAGGCGGTCTTGAAGCGTTCCAGCAACTGGGCTTTGGCCACTTTATAGTCTGCCTTGAGCGACGTGGCGTGGGACTGGGCGACGGCTGGAACACTACTCATTGGCAGATGGGCGGGTGAGGTCGGAAGTCGGTCAGGCCGTGGCTGCGACAACCGGCGGACGCGCGGGCGTGCCGGCCGAGACAGTCAGCACGTCGTAGCCGGTTTCGGTGACGAGCACGGTGTGTTCCCACTGTGCCGACAGGCTGCGGTCCTTGGTTTTGACGGTCCACTGGTCCGGCATGGTGCGGATGTCGCGCCGGCCGGCGTTGATCATCGGTTCGATCGTGAAGATCATGCCGGCTTGCAGCTCCAGCCCGGTGCCGGGACGGCCGTAGTGCAGGATCTGCGGGTCTTCGTGAAACACCGTGCCGATGCCGTGGCCGCAATATTCGCGCACCACGCTGTAGCCTTGCGCTTCGGCGTGCTTCTGGATGGCGTAGCCGATATCGCCGAGATGGGCGCCTGGGCGCACCTGGTCGATGCCGAGCCACATGCATTCGAAGGTGGTCTGCACAAGGCGTTTGGCCATGATCGAGCCTTCGCCGACGATGAACATCCGGCTGGTGTCGCCGAAATAGCCTTCCTTGATCACCGTGATGTCGATGTTCAGCGCGTCGCCGTTCTTGAGCGTCTTGTCGCCCGGAATGCCGTGGCAGATCACGTCGTTGACCGAAATACAGGTGGCTTTCGGGTAGGGCGGATAGCCGGGCGGCTGATAATTCAGCGGCGCCGGGACCGTGCCCTGAACCTGGAGCATGTATTCGTGACACAACCGGTCGAGTTCGCCGGTCGTGATGCCGGCTGTAACGAACGGCGTAATGTAGTCGAGCACTTCGCTAGCGAGTTTGCAGGCGACGCGCATCTGCGCGATATCGTGTTCGTTTTTCAGCGTAATAGCCATGAGTCGGGCCTGAAATGCAATTTATTGCAAGATTATCGCACCATATTCCACCTGCCGCAGGGTTTTGCGAGCAGGGCGGTGCCTTTGCTGCCGTGTTCGCGGCTGATTGCGAATGGCTTTCCGGGGTGGCCGTGAGCGCCCGGGTGCAACCGCCCGCGGCAAACAGGAGCTACCGCGCGGGTTGAGTCAGCCGATAGTCGCGTGCTATAATCTTTGGCTAAGTCGATCTCTGTCTTATTTCGTTGATGTATCGCTGTTCTAATAGGCAGTGGGCGAAACGCAAGTAGGCGGAAATGGCTTCCCGTGGCGATAGTTGCCTGCGCTACGGGATAGGGCAGTACCAAGGCAGCAGACTCGCAAGCCGGCGCACCCAGGGTGTCCGCTGCGTTCAGCCAGAAAGTGCATGAGCACAATGGCGGCGCGGCCGATACGGCAGCCGGCTTAAGACCCAACCCTCGCGGAGATTTTCATGGCAGTTACCATGCGTCAAATGCTGGAAGCCGGTGTCCACTTCGGTCACCAAACGCGCTTCTGGAACCCGAAGATGGCCCCCTTCATTTTCGGTCATCGCAACAAGATTCACATTATCAACCTCGAAAAGACGCTGCCGATGTACAACGACGCGCTGAAGTACGCGCGTCAACTGGCAGCGAATCGCGGCACGATCCTGTTCGTCGGCACGAAGCGTCAATCGCGCGACACGATCGCTGAAGAAGCACAACGCGCTGGCATGCCGTTCGTCAACGCACGCTGGCTCGGCGGCATGCTGACCAACTTCAAGACGCTGAAGGTCTCGATCAAGCGCCTGAAGGACATGGAAGCAGCGCTGGAAGCAGGCGAAACCGAACGCATGAGCAAGAAAGAAGCGCTCCTGTTCGAACGCGAAATGGCCAAGCTGCAAAAGTCGATCGGCGGCGTGAAGGACATGGGCGGCATTCCGGACGCGATCTTCGTGGTCGACGTCGGCTACCACAAGATTGCCGTGACCGAAGCTAACAAGCTCGGCATTCCGGTCATCGCCGTGGTCGACACGAACCACTCGCCGGAAGGCATCGACTACGTGATCCCGGGTAACGACGACGCTTCGAAGGCTGTCGCTCTGTACACGGCTGGCGTGGCTGACGCGATCCTGGAAGGCCGTGCTAACGCGGTCAACGAAGTGGTGCAGGCTGCCCGTGGCGGTGACGGCGACGAGTTCGTCGAGGTCAACGGGGAAGCGTAAAGCTACCCCGTGTCCGGCAAAAAAGGGGGCTTTCTACAGGCCCCCTTTTTTTAAGCCGCGACAAAGTAGTGGTGTGCTGTGAGTAGTGCCCAAACGTAGTCCGTAAAAAATACGTGCAACGTTGAAACGAATTCTTGCCGCCGGTATCGAAGTCCGGGCGGCGTGTGACAGACGGAACTCAAGGAGCAAATGATGGCGGCAATTACCGCAAGCATGGTTGCAGAACTGCGCGCAAAGACCGACGCGCCGATGATGGAATGCAAGAAAGCGCTGACGGAAGCCGAAGGCGACATGGCGCGCGCTGAAGAGCTGCTGCGCGTGAAGCTGGGCAACAAGGCCAGCAAGGCAGCGTCGCGCGTGACGGCTGAAGGCGTGGTCGCATCGTTCATCGGCGGCAACGCGGGTTCGCTGGTCGAACTGAACTGCGAAACCGACTTCGTTTCGAAGAACGACGACTTCCTGGCTTTCTCGAAGACGATCGCCGAGCTGGTCGCTACGCAAAACCCGGCTGACGTCGCCGCGCTGTCGGCATTGCCGCTGGACGGCTCGACGGTCGACGCCGTGCGTCTCGCGCTGGTCGGCAAGATCGGCGAAAACCTGTCGATCCGCCGTTTTGTGCGTTTCGAAACGTCGAACAAGCTGGCAGCGTACCTGCACGGCACCCGCATCGGCGTGCTGGTCGAGTACACCGGCGCGGACGAGCAGGTCGGCAAGGACGTGGCCATGCATATCGCGGCCATGAAGCCGGTCTCGCTGTCGTCGGACGACGTGCCGGCGGATCTGATCGCCAAGGAGCGCAGCATTGCTGAGCAGAAGGCTGCTGAATCGGGCAAGCCGGCTGAAATCGTCGCCAAGATGGTCGACGGCAGCGTGCAGAAGTACCTGAAGGAAGTCTCGCTGCTGAACCAGACGTTCGTTAAGAACGACAAGCAGACGATCGAGCAGATGCTGAAGGCTGGCAACGCGAGCGTGCAGAAGTTCGCGCTGTTCGTGGTCGGCGAAGGCATTGAGAAGAAGCAGGACGACTTCGCAGCCGAAGTGGCGGCTCAAGTCGCTGCTGCAAAGCAACAATAAGTATCGCTCAAGCTTCAGTTAGTACCGTTGGACCCGCGGCGGAGCAAGACTTTGCCGCGGTCGGCGGCGCCGCAAGGCTGCGCGCGGGTGACCCTCGCGGCGCACGCCGCTGGCGAACCCCAGGGTTCGTCAATTTGGCGGCGCTTGCCCGAATCAGTATTTCACCCCTACATTAGTCCCTTGTTGTTGCCCTGTTCTGCGCGATCTGGATACCCCTATGCCCACAGCCTATAAACGCGTCCTGCTCAAACTCTCCGGTGAAGCTCTGATGGGCGACGATGCCTTCGGCATCAATCGCGCGACCATCGAACGAATGGTGGCGGACGTGGCCGAAGTGGTCCGTCTCGGAACGCAGCTGGCCGTGGTGATCGGCGGCGGCAATATTTTCCGCGGCGTCGCGGGCGGCGCGGCCGGTATGGATCGCGCCACGGCTGACTACATGGGCATGCTGGCCACCATGATGAATGCGCTGGCCCTGCAGGACGCGATGCGCCACGCCGGTATCGAAGCGCGCGTGCAGTCCGCGCTGCGCATGGACCAGGTGGTCGAGCCGTACATCCGGCCCCGTGCGATTCGCCAGCTCGAAGAAGGCAAAGTCGTGATTTTCGCGGCCGGCACCGGCAATCCGTTCTTCACGACGGATACGGCCGCTGCGCTGCGCGGTTCGGAAGTCGGCGCGGAAGTCGTGCTGAAGGCCACCAAGGTGGACGGCGTCTATTCGGCCGATCCGAAGAAAGACCCGAGTGCGACCCGTTACGCCACGATCAGCTTCGACGAGGCAATCGGCCGCAACCTGCAGGTGATGGACGCCACGGCGTTCGCGCTGTGCCGCGACCAGAAGCTGCCGATCCGGGTATTTTCGATCGTCAAACCCGGCGCGCTCAAGCGCATCGTACTCGGCGAGGACGAGGGCACCCTCGTCCACGTGTAAACTCTCGTTCACATAACGTGGGCTTTAACGCGAGCCCAGGCCGCCGCATCATGCGCGCGCTGGCCGGCTCGCACCGTTTTGAAGGTTCGGAGGTTTAAAAATGTCTGTGGCTGATATCAGAAAGGGCGCTGAGCAAAAAATGCAGCGTTCCATCGACGCGTTCAAGAACGACCTGTCGAAGATCCGCACGGGCCGTGCGCATACGGGCCTGCTCGATCACATCCAGTGTGATTACTACGGTTCGCCGGTGCCGATTTCGCAGGTTGCGAACCTGACGTTGATCGACGCTCGCACGATCGGCGTGCAGCCGTGGGAAAAGAAGATGGTCCAGGTCGTCGAGAAGGCGATCCGCGAGTCGGACCTCGGTCTGAACCCGGCGACCCAGGGCGACGTGATTCGCGTACCGATGCCCGCGCTGACCGAAGAACGCCGTCGCGAATTGACCAAAGTGGTCAAGAGCGAAGCGGAAACGGCCAAGGTCGCGATTCGTAACCTGCGCCGTGATGCAAACGAGCAACTGAAAAAGCTCGTGAAGGACAAGGAAATTTCGGAAGACGACGAGCGCCGCGCAGGTGACGACGTTCAGAAGCTGACGGACAAGTTCGTCACGGAAATCGACAAACTCGTCGTGACCAAAGAAGCCGAGATCATGACGGTCTGAGGCCGGTTGGCTCAGCATCTTCAGGGTTTCCACTTCTTTTTTTTGCAGTCACTGTCCCGACGGCCATGACCTATACCAGCTCAACCGTGCGCGTGCCTGATGTCGCCGCGGTGCCGCGACATATCGCGATCATCATGGACGGCAATGGCCGTTGGGCGACCCAGCGCCGTCTGCCGCGCGTGGCCGGCCATACGCGCGGCGTCGACGCGGTGCGTGCGGCCGTCGAGGCCTGCGCCCGGCAGGGCGTCGAATACCTGACGCTGTTTGCTTTCAGTTCGGAAAACTGGCGCCGCCCGAACGACGAGGTGTCGTTCCTGATGCGCCTGTTCGTCACCGCACTGGAGCGCGAGATCGGCAAGCTGCACGCGAATGGCATTCGTCTGCGCGTGGTTGGCGATCTGTCCCGATTCGATACGCGCATTCGCGACCTGATCAAGCGCGCGGAAACCAAAACCGCGCGCAATACCCGTCTGACGCTCACCATCGCCGCCAATTACGGCGGCCGTTGGGACATCATGCAGGCCACCCGCAAGCTTGCCGAGCAATCGGCGCTGGCGGGCAAAGCGGTCGAAGTGAACGAGGATTCGTTCGCCGAACACCTGTCGATGGCCTATGCACCGGAGCCGGATCTTTTCATCCGCACCGGCGGCGAGCGCCGCGTCAGCAACTTCCTGCTGTGGCAGCTTGCCTACACCGAGTTCTACTTCACCGACACCTTCTGGCCGGATTTCGACGCCGACGCGCTCGGCCACGCCATCGCTTCCTATGCGGAGCGTGAGCGCCGCTTTGGCCGCACCAGTGCTCAACTCGAGCCGCAATCGCAAAACGTCGATTCGCTTCCATGCTAAAAACCCGTGTCATCACGGCGATCATCCTGCTGGCGATTTTCTTGCCGGTCACGTTGTTCGCGCCGGTTGGCGCGTTTGGCGCGCTGATCGCCTTCGTCGTCGTATTCGCGGCGTGGGAATGGGCGCGCCTGCTGAAGCTCGGCGGTGCCGGCCCGGTCATTTACGCGCTGGTGGCCGCCGTGGCGCTGGTCGCGAGCACCCGTCTCGGTACCGGTATCGAGGAGCCCCGGCCGCTGTTTCAGGCGGCCGCTATTTTCTGGGTGATCGCGGGGCCATATGTGCTTTTGCGCAAGCCGACCCTCGCGCGAGGCGCGTGGCGCGGGTTTCTGTTTCTTGCCGGCATTGTGGTATTCGTCGCGTGCTGGCATGCTCTCGTCGCCGCGCGCATGAAGGGCGTGCCTTTCGTGTTGTCGCTGCTGCTGTTGGTCTGGCTGGCCGATATCGGCGCATACTTCTCAGGTAAGGCTTTCGGCAAGCACAAGCTCGCGCCTGCCATCAGCCCGGGTAAGACCTGGGAGGGCGCGATCGGCGGCTGGCTGGCCGTGATGATCGTCGCCGCTGCGGCGGTCTTTTTGCATGCGTTCGAGCCGACCCTGTATTCTGCGCTGCTGGCGCAATTAGGCGCCGTACGTACACTGCTCGCACTGACCTTGCTGGTGGCATTCAGCGTGGTGGGCGATCTGTTCGAATCGATGATGAAACGCCAGGCCGGAGTGAAAGATTCAAGCGGCCTGTTGCCTGGGCACGGTGGCGTACTCGACCGCATCGACGCATTATTGCCGGTGCTGCCGCTTGCCATGCTGCTGCTCGGCTAGAGAAAGAGATATGCAAAAACGTCTGACATTGCTCGGTTCCACGGGCTCGATTGGAGACAGCACGCTCGACGTCGTCGCGCGTCATCCGGAGCGCTTTTCGGTTTACGCGCTCACTGCGCATCGCAACGGCGACAAGCTCGTCGAGCAATGCCTGCGCTTTCAGCCAGAAGTCGCGGTGGTCGGCGACGCCGATACCGCCGCGCAGGTCGCGGCGAAGTTGCGAGAAGCCGGCTGCAAGACCGAGGTTACGTACGGGCCGCAAGCGCTCGTCGACGTATCGGAGAGCAATGGCTGCGATACGGTCGTAGCGGCGATCGTCGGCGCGGCAGGCCTCGCGCCGAGCCTCGCCGCGGCGCGTGCCGGCAAGCGCATCCTGCTCGCCAACAAGGAAGCGCTTGTGATGTCCGGCGCGATCTTCATGGACGCGGTGCGCGACAACGGCGCCGTGCTGCTGCCGGTCGACAGCGAACACAACGCGATTTTCCAATGCCTGCCGCGCGAAGCCGCTCTGCACGGCGGCGTCTCGAAGATCATCCTGACTGCCTCGGGCGGTCCGTTCCGCACGCGCGAACCGGCCACGCTGGTCGATGTCACGCCTGACGAAGCCTGCAAGCATCCGAACTGGGTGATGGGCCGCAAGATTTCGGTCGACTCGGCCACGATGATGAACAAGGGCCTCGAGGTGATCGAAGCGCACTGGCTCTTCAACGTGCCGGGCGAGCGCATCGAGGTGCTGATTCACCCGCAAAGCGTGATTCATTCGATGGTGTCATACGCCGACGGTTCGGTGCTCGCCCAATTGGGGAACCCCGATATGCGCACGCCTATCGCGCATGCGCTGGCGTTTCCGGAGCGGGTCGATTCCGGTGTCGCGCAACTCGATCTGCTGCAGGTCGCGTCGCTCTCGTTCGAAAAACCGGACTACGCGCGCTTCCCGTGTCTCGCGCTCGCCGTGAAAGCGCTGGCCGAGGGCGGGCTGGCGAGCGCGGCCCTTAATGCCGCGAACGAAATTGCTGTTGAAGCGTTCCTGTCGCGCCAGATCGGGTTTATGGCGATTGCTCAGGTGGTCGACGCCGTACTTAACGCTTTGCCGAACCGTAGCGCGCACGCGCTCGAGGACGTGATCGAGGCCGACGCCGCCGCGCGCCGCGCCGCCGCCGACTTCATCGCGCGCCTGCCTGACGGCGCCCGTCGCACGGAACGCGCCGTCCAGTGAGGCGCCTATGAATCTGCTAATCGAACTGCTGGCCTTCGCGGTGGCGATTGGCGTACTCGTGGTCGTCCACGAGTACGGGCATTACAGCGTGGCGCGCCTGTGCGGCGTCCAGGTGCTGCGCTTTTCGATCGGCTTCGGCAAGCCGCTGGTCCAATGGGTGAGCCGGAAGACGGGCACCGAATGGACGATTGCCGCACTGCCGCTGGGCGGATACGTCAAGATGCTCGACGAGCGCGAGACCGGCGGTGCGCCGATTCCGCCTGAAGCCTTGCCCCATGCGTTCAACCGCCAGTCGGTGTGGCGCCGTTTCGCGATTGTCGCGGCCGGCCCGGTCGCGAACTTCCTGCTAGCCATCGTGCTGTTTGCCCTCGTGTTCGCCACTGGCGTGACCGAACCGGCAGCGGTGGTTGCGACACCTGCTCCGAATACGCCGGCGGCGCTGGCCGGCTTCGACGGCGGCGAAACTGTCGTCGCGGTGCGCACCGGGAATGCCGACGAATCCGAACCGGTGCGTTCATGGTCCGACCTGCGCTGGAAGCTGCTCGGCGCGGCATTCGATCACAAGCGGGTCGTATTGAGTGCGAAGGATGCCCACGGCATCTCGGATTTTCAGCTGGATCTGCGCGGCATCACCGAGAAAGACGTCGACGACGACTTTATGTCGCGTCTCGGCTTCGAGCCGGGCGGCGGCAAGCTGACGGTCGCGGGCGTGCAGCCGGGTAGCGCGGCGCAGAAAGCCGGCCTCGCCGTGGGTGATCGTCTGCGCGCGATCAACGGTGTGCCTACCGACAATGCCACGGCCTTCATCGCTTATGTAAAATCGCACGCCGGTGTACCCGTGACGCTGCAGGTGGAGCGCGGCGGCCCGGCGGCGGGCAAGCTGGAAGACGTGCGGATCGTCCCGCAGTCGCAGCGCGATGAGGCGACGGGCCAGCAGATCGGTCGTATCGGCGCCGAACTCGCGACTCAGGTGCCGTCGATCGACGTGCGTTATGGGCCGCTCGAAAGTCTGCAACTGGGTGCACGCCGTACCTGGGATCTGGCTGTTTATTCGGTGCGCATGTTCGGGCGAATGATCGTCGGCGAGGCATCGCTGAAGAATCTTTCCGGTCCTGTGACGATCGCCGATTACGCAGGAAAGAGCGCACGTCTAGGTCCTTCTGCATTCCTGTCGTTCCTGGCCCTTGTCAGTATTAGCCTCGGCGTACTGAACCTGTTACCAATTCCGGTATTGGACGGGGGTCATCTGTTATATTATTTGGTTGAAGCTGTAACCGGCAAAGTTGTCTCCGATCGCTGGCAACTCGTTTTTCAGAGGGCGGGTCTCGCCTGCATCGTCGCATTGTCGGCGATTGCGCTGTTCAACGATCTGGCTCGTTTAATCCATTTTTAAAGTGTCCGGCGGCGTTCACGATGGCGACCGCCCGACCTGATGCAGCTATACACACTGGGGAAGCACGTTGTTTAAACCTCATCGCTTTGTTCCAAAGACGGTTATAGCCGCGGCATTCGCCGCGCATGGGCTGGTTGCTCACGCAACGACGCCCTTCGTGGTGCAAGACATCCGGATCGAGGGGTTGCAACGCGTCGAACCCGGTACCGTGTTCGCGTACCTGCCCATCAAGCAAGGCGACACCTTTACCGACGACAAGGCTTCCGAAGCCATTCGCGCGCTATACGCCACGGGCTTCTTCAACGACGTCAAGATCGCGACCGAAGGCAATGTCGTCATCGTGCAGGTGCTGGAGCGTCCGGCCATCGGCACGATCGACTTCGCCGGCATTCACGAGTTCGACAAGGACAACCTGACCAAGGCGCTGCGCGCGGTCGGTTTGTCGCAAGGCCGTTACTACGACAAGGCACTCGTCGACAAGGCCGAGCAGGAACTGAAACGCCAGTACCTGACGCGCGGCTACTATGCCGCCGAAGTCACCACCACGATCACGCCGATCGACCGCAACCGCGTCTCGGTGCTGTTCTCGGTGGCTGAAGGGCCGAGCGCAAAGATCCGCCAGATCAACTTCATCGGCAACAAGGCGTTCAGCACGGGTACGCTGCGCGACGAAATGCAGCTGTCCACGCCGAACTGGTTCTCGTGGTACACGAAGAACGACCTGTACGCGAAAGACAAGCTCACCGGCGACCTCGAGAACGTCCGCTCGTATTACCTGAACCGCGGCTACCTCGAGTTCAACATCGACTCGACCCAGGTGTCGATCTCGCCGGACAAGAAGGACATGTATCTGACGGTCACGCTGCATGAAGGCGAGCCGTACACGATCAACAGCATCAAGCTGGCCGGTAATCTGCTCGACCGCGAGGCGGAGCTGGCCAAACTTATCAAGATCAAACCGGGTGACCGCTTCTCGGCTGAAAAGCTGCAAGCCACCACCAAGGCGATTGTCGATAAGCTGGGCCAGTATGGTTATGCATTCGCCACGGTCAACGCGCAGCCGCAGATCGATCAGGAACACCACAAGGTCGACCTGACGCTGCAGGTGGACCCGAGCCGCCGCGTGTACGTGCGCCGCATCAACGTGGTCGGCAACACACGCACGCGTGACGAAGTGGTGCGCCGTGAAATGCGCCAGCTCGAAAGCTCGTGGTTCGATTCGAACCGCCTCGCGCTGTCGAAAGACCGGATCAACCGCCTCGGCTACTTTACCGATGTCGACGTGACCACCGTGCCGGTTGAAGGCACGCCTGACCAGGTCGACGTGGACGTCAAGGTGAGCGAAAAGCCGACTGGCGCCATCACGCTGGGCGCGGGCTTCTCGTCGACCGACAAGGTGGTGCTCTCAGCGGGCGTGTCGCAGGACAACGTGTTCGGTTCGGGTACGAGTCTCGCGGTGAACGTGAATACCGCCAAGACCTACCGTACCTTGACGGTCACGCAGGTCGACCCGTACTTCACGGTCGACGGCATCAAGCGGATTACCGACGTCTACTACCGTACGTACCAGCCGCTGTACTATTCGACGGATTCGAGCTTCAAGATCGTCACGATCGGTGGCGACCTGAAATTCGGTATCCCGTTCTCCGAAGTCGACACGGTGTACTTCGGCGCCGGCCTCGAGCAGAACCAGCTGGACATCGACGCGAATACGCCGCAGAGCTACATCGACTACGTGCACGAGTTCGGCCGTGTGTCGAACAACGTGCCGATCACGGTGGGCTGGTCGCGCGATGCGCGAGACAGCGCTTTGGTGCCGAGCCGCGGTTACTTCACGCAGGCGAACGCCGAGTACGGCACGCCGATCGGCGGCACGCAGTATTACAAGGCCGACATCAACGCGCAGTACTATTACTCGTTCTCGCGCGGCTTCGTGCTGGGCTTCAACTTCCAGGGCGGTTACGGTAACGGCCTCGGCGGCAAGCCATATCCGATTTTCAAGAACTACTACGCGGGCGGTATCGGCTCGGTGCGGGGCTACGAGCCGAGCTCGCTGGGTCCGCGCGACGCGAAAACGAACGACCCGATCGGTGGCTCGAAGCTGCTGGTGGGTAACATCGAATTGACGTTCCCGTTGCCGGGCACGGGCTACGACCGCACCTTGCGTGTGTTCACGTTCCTCGACGGCGGTAACGTCTGGGGTACGGAGGGCAACAGCATCGGCGCGAACGGCCTGCGTTACGGCTACGGTGTCGGTCTCGCATGGATCTCGCCGATCGGCCCGCTCAAGCTCAGCTTGGGCTTCCCGCTCACGAAGCACACTGGCGACCAGTATCAGAAGTTCCAGTTCCAGATCGGGACGGCGTTCTGATGCGGCGGCTGGCGGTCCGGCTACGAACGGCTGGCCAAACTACAGTATCGAGAGGATGACTTTGCTAACTGGTATTTTTTCGAAACGTGGGGCGTGCGCGTTCGCGCTGGCAATGACGCTGGGTGTCGGTGTAGCGGGTGCGGCGCACGCGCAGGAAGCGAGGATTGCTGCGGTGAATTCAGACCGCATCCTGCGTGAATCGGCTGCCGCGAAGGCTGCGCAGGTCAAGCTCGAGGCGGAATTCGCCAAGCGCGACAAGGATCTGGCCGACATGGCGCAGAAACTGAAGTCGATGTCCGACTCGCTCGACAAGAACGGTGCGTCGATGTCGGCTACGGATCGGGCGCAGAAGCAGCGCGACCTGTCCCAACTGGATACGGACTTTCAGCGCAAACAGCGCGAGTTTCGCGAAGACCTGAACCAGCGCCGCAACGAAGAGCTGGCGGCGGTGCTCGACCGGGCCAACAAGGTGATCAAGCAGATCGCCGAGCAGCAGCACTACGACCTGATCGTTCAGGAAGCGGTGTATGTTAGCCCGCGCATTGACATTACCGATCAGGTGCTCAAGGCGCTCGCGGCTTCGGGTAACTGAACGCGCGCTGGGCTTGCCGGCGGTGGGCTTGCCGGCCAGACACCCGCTCGCCGGCCGCCGCTACGCAGCACGGGGCGGTGGAACTAACAAGCTGGACTGAATTGCGGCAACAAGCTTGCATGAGACCAGAGTCAGTGCTTTGCACGAGACCGGAGTAACGAGCTTTGCAGGGGATCGGAGTAGCGTGCCAAAGCGCGAACTTCGATCGACAGCTAAAGCGAGGACTCAGGTTGACGCTGAAGCGCCAACTCTGGGTCGACACAGGAGACAGGATAGGCATGGCATTTACGCTTGAGGACATCGTCCAGCGGTTTGGCGGTGAAGTAGTCGGAGATGGTTCGCAGCGCGTCGGTAGCCTGGCGCCGCTTGACCAGGCAGGCCCTGACCAGCTGGCATTCCTCGCCAATCCGAAGTACCTGTCGCAGGTCGAGACGACTCGCGCGGGCGCGGTGTTGATCAATGCCGAGGACCTCGCAAAGCTCGGCGCTCTCGAAAATCATGGGAATGCCGCGCGTAACTTCATCGTCACGCCGAATCCGTACGCTTACTTTGCGCGCGTCGCACAGACCTTCATCGACATGGCCGCACCCAAGCCGGTGCCGGGCGTCCATCCGAGCGCGACCATCGACCCGTCCGCGCAAATTGCCGCGAGCGCGGTGATCGGCCCGAATGTCACGGTAGAGGCGGGCGCTGTGATCGGCGAAAACGTGCGTCTGGATGCCAACGTGGTGATCGGCCGCGGTACGCGGATCGGCGCGGGCTCGCATCTGTATCCGAATGTCGCGGTGTATTACGGCTGCAAGCTCGGTGAGCGCGTGATCGTGCACGCGGGTGCGGTGATCGGTTCGGACGGCTTTGGCTTCGCGCCGGATTTCGTGGGTGAAGGCGATGCGCGCACCGGTAACTGGGTGAAAATTCCGCAGGTCGGCGGTGTATCGGTTGGGGCAGACGTCGAAATCGGTGCGAACACGACGATCGACCGGGGCGCGATGGCCGACACGATCATCGAAGAGAGCGTGAAGATCGATAATCTCGTGCAGATCGGCCACAACTGCAAAGTGGGCGCCTATACGGTGATCGCGGGTTGCGCGGGCATTGCGGGCAGCACCACGATCGGCCGTCACTGCATGATCGGCGGCGCAGTTGGAATCGCCGGCCACGTGACGCTGGCTGACTATGTGATCGTCACGGCGAAATCCGGCGTGTCGAAGTCGTTGTTGAAGGCAGGCATCTACACCAGCGCATTCCCCGCAGTGAATCATGCGGACTGGAACAGGAGCGCCGCTTTGCTGCGTAACATCGACAAGCTTCGTGACCGTATCAAGGCGCTGGAAAATGCGTCGGCGGGCAAGCCAGCCGACGCAGCAAGCAACTCCGTCGCCGACCCGACCTGAGACAGCTGGGTAACCCATTCGCCAACCCCGCTGGTTTACTCGCAGAACAATCCGCGGGGCAACCCGCCGGCACCGCGTAAAATAGCGGGCAAGCATCAGGAAGCAAAGTCGGTTGCCGTGACCGGGTGGCATGGCCGCCGGGTCACGGCGAGCGCCGGCAGCACGCGTTACCAACCCACCTGCACCAGCATTCGCAGTCATCATCGCGCAGTTAATGTGCGAGTAGAAACACCATGAGCACCGAAAAAATCAATCTCGACATTCATAAGATTCTCACGCTGCTGCCCCATCGTTACCCGATCCTGCTGGTCGACCGGGTGCTCGAACTCGAGCCGCATAAGAGCATCAAAGCGTTGAAGAACGTGTCGATCAACGAGCCGTATTTCCAGGGTCACTTTCCGACCCGTCCGGTAATGCCCGGCGTACTGATCCTCGAAGCGCTCGCGCAAACCGCGGCCCTGCTGACGTTTTCGGAAGAGCCGAGCGATCCGTCGAACACGCTGTATCTGTTCGTGGGCATCGACAATGCGCGTTTCAAGCGCGTCGTGGAACCGGGCGATCAGCTGATCCTGAACTGTACGTTCGAGCGTCATATGCGCGGTATCTGGAAGTTCAAGGCGCGCGCCGAAGTGGATGGTGCCGTGGCGGCGGAAGCGGATCTGATGTGCGCGGTGCGGCACACGGACAAAGACGCTTAAAGGTGTCCGGGCAGTCAGCGGCTTACCCCGGGCCCTGCAGGCTCCGGTTACGTCCATCCGGACAACGCAACAGAATCAGAAGCGAGGACGCATGAGCAGGATTCATCCCACTGCGATCGTCGAACCAGGCGCGCAACTCGACGAATCCGTCGAAATCGGACCGTATGCCGTCATCGGTGCGCATGTGACGATCGGCGCACGGACCACGGTCGGTTCGCACAGCGTGATCGAAGGTCACACCACGATCGGCGAAGACAACCGGATCGGCCACTACGCATCCGTCGGCGGCCGTCCGCAGGACATGAAGTACAAGGACGAGCCCACCCGGCTCGTGATCGGCAACCGCAACACGATCCGTGAATTCACCACGATCCACACCGGCACGATGCAGGATTCGGGCGTCACCACACTTGGTGACGACAACTGGATCATGGCCTACGTGCACGTCGGGCACGACTGCCACGTTGGCAATAACGTCATTCTGTCGAGCAATGCGCAGATGGCCGGCCATGTGACGATTGGCGATTACGCGATCGTCGGCGGCATGTCGGGCGTGCATCAGTACGTGCGCATCGGCGCGCACTCGATGCTGGGCGGCGCGTCAGCGCTGGTGCAGGATATTCCGCCGTTCGTGATCGCTGCCGGCAACAAGGCGGAGCCCCACGGCATCAACGTCGAAGGTCTGCGCCGCCGCGGTTTCTCGGCGGACGCGATCTCCGCGCTGCGCTCGGCGTATCGCTTGCTGTACAAGAACAGCCTGTCGCTCGAAGAAGCGAAGGTGCAGTTGCGCGAACTCGCGACCGCGGGTGGCGATGGCGATGAGCCGGTGCAAACGTTGCTCGCGTTTGTCGAAGCGTCGCAACGCGGCATCATCCGCTAAGCGATGGCCCTCAACCCAAGTCCGATACGCGTGGCGATGGTCGCCGGCGAGCCGTCCGGCGACCTGCTGGCGGCCTCGCTGCTCGAAGGCCTCGCGAGCCATCTACCTGCCTCCACGCACTACTACGGGATTGGCGGCCCGCGCATGATTGCGCAGGGCTTCGACGCGCACTGGCCGATGGAAAAGCTGACCGTGCGCGGCTATGTCGAAGTACTGCGGCATATCCCCGGAATCCTCGGCATCCGCAACGAACTGAAGCGGCAACTGCTGGCTGAACCGCCGTCGGTGTTCGTCGGCGTGGATGCGCCCGATTTCAATTTCGGCCTCGAGCATCCGTTGCGCGAGGCGGGTATTCCGACCGTTCATTTCGTCTGCCCGTCCATCTGGGCGTGGCGGGGCGGGCGCATCAAGAAGATCGCCAAGGCGGTCGACCACATGCTCTGCGTGTTCCCGTTCGAAAAGGCGTTGCTGGAGAAGGCCGGTGTCGCGGCCTCCTACGTGGGTCATCCGCTCGCTGACGAGATTCCGCTCGTGCCCGATACGCTGGGCGCGCGCCGCACGCTCGGCCTCGCTGAAAGCGGGCCGATCATCGCGGTGCTGCCGGGCAGCCGGCGCTCGGAGATCGATCTGATCGGTCCGACGTTCTTTGCCGCGATGGAAATGATGCAGCACCAGGAGCCTGGCTTGCGTTTCGTGATGCCGGCTGCCACGCCCGCGTTACGCGAAATGCTGCGGCCGCTGGTCGACGCGCATCCCGGGCTCGCGCTGACCATTACCGAAGGCCAGTCGCAACTCGCGATGACGGCGGCCGACGCGATTCTCGTCAAGAGCGGCACGGTGACGCTGGAAGCCGCGTTGCTGAAAAAGCCGATGGTGATTTCGTACAAGGTGCCCTGGCTGACCGGTCAGATCATGCGCCGCCAGGGCTATCTGCCGTATGTCGGCTTGCCGAACATTCTGGCTGGGCGTTTCGTCGTGCCGGAAATCCTGCAGCATTTCGCGACGCCACAGGCGCTCGCCGAGGCCACGCTGAAACAGTTGCGCGACGAGGCCAACCGGCGCACGCTGACGGAAATCTTCACGGAGATGCATCACGTGCTGAAGCAGAACACCGCGCAGCGTGCGGCGGAAGTGGTGGCGGGCGTCATTGAAAAGCGCAGGGCGCTGCCGTGACTGCCGCGCGTGCACCTCGCCGTAAGGCTGCGAGCGCTGCAGGCGTGGCGGCGCAGCAGGTCGGTCTTAACTTCGAGACGCCGGACGATATCGTCTGCGGCGTCGACGAAGCCGGGCGCGGGCCGCTGGCCGGTCCGGTGGTCGCCGCGGCGGTGATTTTCGACCCGTCGAAGCCGATGATTCGCGGCCTCGACGATTCGAAAGCACTGACTGCCAAAAAGCGCGATGAACTGTACGACAAGATCGTCGAGCGGGCGTTGGCTTACTGCGTCGCGTCGGCTACCGTCGAAGAAATCGACACGCTGAACATCCTGCACGCCACCATGCTGGCGATGAAGCGGGCGGTCGAAGGTCTTTCGGTCGTGCCGACACTCGTGAAAATCGACGGCAATCGCTGCCCGACGCTGAGCATTCGCAGCGAAGCGGTGATCGGCGGCGATGCACTGATCAAGAGCATTTCGGCGGCGTCGATTCTCGCCAAGGTCACGCGCGACCGGATGCTGCTCGAATTGCATCAAACCTATCCGGTTTACGGCTTTGACGCGCACGCCGGCTATGGCACGCCGCAGCATCTTGCCGCGCTGCGCGAACATGGCCCTTGCGAGCATCATCGGCGTTCGTTCGCGCCGGTGCGTGAAGCGCATCTGCGCTTCGGCATGGCTTTGAAGCCGCCGCTGGGCGACGTGATCGTCGTGCCCGGCACGCTCGCCGACGCCATGCTCGACGACGACGCTTTCGGCGAGCGCAGCGGGGCCTGAGCGCCACGTTTGGCCCGGCGCGTCGCCTATCCTTTTCCTCATTCTCACTGTCTTCGCTGCCTGTGAAAGCCATCACCTCGCGGGACAATCCGCTCTACAAGCGCCTTAAGGCGCTGGCCGGCTCGACGCATCAGCAGCGTCGCAGCGGCCACGCGCTGCTCGAAGGCTTCCATCTCGCGAGCGCCTATCTCGACGTCGCCGGGCAGCCGGAAATGTGCGTCGTGACCGAGGGTGCGTTGCGTCACGACGAAGCGCAGGCCATCGTGTCGCGCATCGACGAGCACCGCATCGTCACGCTGCCCGACGCATTGTTCGGGCAGTTGTCGAACGTTGTGCATGGTGTGGGAATTCTGTTGCTGGTCGAGAAGCTCGACACGCCGCTGCCGGACAAGGTCGCGCAGACCTGCCTCGTGCTCGACGGCGTGCAGGACGCCGGCAACGTCGGTTCGATTCTGCGCAGCGCGGCGGCCGCCGGGATTCAGCAAGTGTTTTGCGCACCGGGCACGGCTTACGCATGGTCGTCGAAGGTTCTGCGCTCGGGCATGGGCGCGCATTTCCTGCTGAAAATCCACGAGGATGTCGAGCCACAGGGGTTGATCGAGCGCCTTGCGGTGCCCGTCGTCATCACGGATTCGCATGGCGCCGAGGCGATCTACGATTGCGATCTGAGCGGACCGCTCGCATGGGTCTTCGGCAACGAAGGAGCCGGCGTGTCGCAGACCTGGCGCGATGCGGTTTCGTTGCGGGTGACGATTCCTCAGCCGGGCGGCATGGAATCGCTCAATGTGGCGGCTGCGGCGGCTGTGTGTGTATTCGAACAATGCCGCCAGCAGCGCCGCGCATGAGCTTGCACTGACTTCAGTGTGAGGCCGCCTGCGCGGCCTCCTCAGCACCATGCACGCAGGTAAAGCTGGCCACGCTCAATAAGCCGGCCGGTCCAGCTTGATCTCCTGCAGGATCGTCGTCGCGATCTCCTCGATCGACTTATGCGTCGACGACAGCCACTTGATTCCCTCACGCCGCATCATGGCTTCAGCTTCATTGATCTCGTAGCGGCAATTCTCCGGCGCGGCGTATTTGCTGCCCGGCCGGCGCTCGTTGCGAATCTCCGAAAGCCGCTGCGGATCGATCGACAAACCAAACATCTTCTGCCGATGCGCCAGGAGCGGCGTAGGCAGCTTGCCGCGTTCGAAGTCTTCCGGAATCAGTGGATAGTTGGCCGCTTTCACCCCGTACTGCATGGCCAGATACAGGCTCGTCGGCGTTTTGCCGCTGCGCGAAACGCCGACCAGAATCACATCGGCATCGGCCAGATTGCGGTTCGATTGACCGTCGTCATGGGCGAGCGAGAAATTGATGGCCTCGATCCGGTTCTTGTATTCCTCGGTATCGGCGTTCTGGTGGCCGCGGCCCATCGCGTGGCTCGACTTGAGCTCCAGTTCCTGTTCGAGCGGCTCGACGAAGGTCTGGAACATGTCCAGTACGAGCGCATTCGAGCCTTTGACGATCTGATTCGAGGCACTGTCCACCAGCGTCGTGAAGACAATCGGACGGCGGCCGTCCTGTTGGGTCGCTTCGTTGATCTTTTCGAGCGTGACGTAGGCTTTTTCCGTCGAGTCGACGAAGGGCACGCGAACCAGGCGGAATTTCTGGTCGAATTGGGAGAGGATCGAATGCGCGAAGGTTTCGGCAGTGATCCCGGTACCGTCGGAGACGATGAATACGGTGGGCGGCATCAGTGGGGCTGGGGGAACGTGAGCGGGAAAAAGCGCTCGAATGAAACATCGCTGCATGGGCGTCGCTGCACGGTGGCTAACCGGAGGTTGCAGCGGCGTCATTTCAGCGCGCCGTGGGCACCGCAATTGCGTCCGGACGGTGGCAGGGCTTCGCGAGAACCTCGCAAGAACCCGTCAGCCGGTCCGGGGCGCGATTCGAGGCGCAATTCTCGTCCGACTGTCACATTTTGAGAGTCGGCACGGTAGAATAGCGGCAACCTGTTGGATAAGCAATTGCAGGCGATTGGCGTCTAACTCACCGTGAACGGTCGGTCAACGCCGCGCTTTGCGCCGGTAACTTGCGGCAAATTGAGAGATTTGGCTGGATCGATCGGTAATTTCGTCCATCCGCTTTCTACTCCGTGCATCTGGCGGTTTTTGGTCCGCGCGGCCATCTGCGGCGATTGCTTCTCCAACAGGTTGTGCAAGACGCGAGCTCACGCTTCCAATGAGCGTCTCGCGTTCAAGCCCACTTGCACAGCCGTGAATTTCTTTCACACTTAGGGGCTTGTATGACTAACGCAGTTACCGTCGCAAAGGAAGAGGCGTATGTAGTTCCGTTTGAGCAGTTGCGGATGACCGATGTGGAGATTGTCGGCGGCAAGAATGCGTCGCTGGGCGAGATGATCAGTCAGCTCGCCGGCGCGGGCGTTCGCGTGCCGACTGGCTTCGCCACCACGGCACTGGCTTTCCGCGACTTCTTGCATCACAACAATCTGACTGAACGCATCGCCAAACGCCTCGAAACGCTTGACGTCGACGACGTGAAGGCGCTCGCCGAAGCGGGCAAGGAAATCCGCCAATGGATCGTCGACGCGCCGCTGCAGCCGCGTCTCGAAGCGGACATCCGCGCGGGCTTCGACACCCTGCAAAACAGCTCGCCTGAAGAGTTGTCGTTTGCCGTGCGTTCGTCGGCAACGGCGGAAGACTTGCCGGACGCATCGTTCGCGGGTCAGCAGGAAAGCTATCTCAACGTGGTCGGCATCGACGAGGTGCTCGATCGCATGAAGCACGTGTTCGCGTCGCTGTATAACGACCGTGCTATCTCCTATCGCGTCCACAAGGGCTTCACTCACGCTGAAGTCGCGTTGTCCGCGGGCGTGCAGCGCATGGTGCGTTCGGACGTCGGCGCGGCAGGCGTGATGTTCACGCTGGACACGGAATCCGGCTTCAAGGACGCCGTCTTCATCACGTCGAGCTATGGCCTGGGCGAAACGGTCGTGCAGGGCGCCGTAAATCCGGACGAGTTCTACGTCTTCAAGACCACGCTTGCACAAGGCAAGTACCCGATCATCCGCCGCTCGATCGGCTCGAAGCTGATCAAGATGGAATTCACCAAGGCCGGCGAACAAGGCCGGGTGAAGACCGTCGACGTCGCGCACGAGCAGCGCAACCGTTTCTCGATCACCGACGAAGACGTGATCGAACTCGCGAAATACGCCGTCATTATCGAAAAGCACTACGAGCGTCCGATGGACATCGAGTGGGGCAAGGACGGCCGCGACGGCAAGATCTTCATCCTGCAGGCGCGTCCGGAAACGGTGAAGAGCCAGGCCACGGGCAAGGCCGAGCAGCGCTTCAAGCTGAAGGGCCAATCGAACGTGCTGGCGACCGGCCGCGCGATCGGCCAGAAGATCGGCGCGGGTCCGGTGCGCGTGATTCACGATCCGTCGGAAATGGACCGTGTGCAACCGGGCGACGTGCTGGTGGCCGACATGACCGACCCGAACTGGGAGCCGGTGATGAAGCGCGCATCCGCCATCGTCACGAACCGTGGCGGCCGGACCTGCCACGCGGCGATTATCGCGCGTGAGTTGGGCGTGCCGGCCGTGGTCGGCTGCGGCGATGCCACCGACGTGCTGAAGGAAGGCTCGCTCGTGACCGTGTCGTGCGCCGAAGGCGACGAAGGCAAGATCTATGACGGTCTGCTCGAAACCGAAGTCACCGAAGTGCAGCGCGGCGAACTGCCGCCGATTCCGGTGAAGATCATGATGAACGTCGGCAATCCGCAACTGGCCTTCGACTTCTCGCAACTGCCGAACGCAGGCGTGGGTCTGGCGCGGCTCGAATTCATCATCAACAACAACATCGGCGTTCATCCGAAGGCGATTCTCGAGTATCCGAACATCGATCAGGACCTGAAGAAGGCCGTGGAAAGCGTGGCGCGTGGCCATGCATCGCCGCGCGCGTTCTACGTCGACAAGCTGACCGAAGGTATCGCAACGATCGCGGCGGCGTTCTATCCGAAGCCCGTGATCGTGCGTCTGTCGGACTTCAAGTCGAACGAGTACAAGAAGCTGATCGGCGGTTCGCGCTACGAGCCGGACGAAGAAAACCCGATGCTGGGCTTCCGTGGCGCATCGCGTTACATCGCCGACGACTTCGCCGAAGCGTTCCAGATGGAATGCGTCGCGTTGAAGAAGGTGCGCGAGGAGATGGGCCTCGACAACGTCGAGATCATGGTGCCGTTCGTGCGCACGCTGAAGCAGGCGGAGCGCGTGGTCGGGCTGCTGGAGAAGTTCGGCCTGAAGCGCGGCGAGAAGGGCTTGCGCCTGATCATGATGTGCGAAGTGCCGTCGAACGCGATTCTCGCCGAGGAATTCCTGCAATTCTTCGACGGCTTCTCGATCGGTTCGAACGACCTGACGCAGCTCACGCTCGGCCTCGACCGCGACTCGGGCATGGAACTGCTGGCAGTCGATTTCGACGAACGCGATCCGGCGGTGAAGTTCATGCTCAAGCGCGCGATTGAAACCTGCTTGCGTCTGAACAAGTACGTCGGTATCTGCGGCCAGGGTCCTTCGGATCATCCGGACTTCGCGCAGTGGCTGACCGATGAAGGCATCGCGTCGATCTCGCTGAACCCGGATTCGATCATCGAGACGTGGCAGCAACTGGCGAAATCGCTGAAGAAGTAATTGGGCGCCGGGCGCAGGCCCGATAAGCGGCTTGCATAAAGGGCGCTGCGGTACGTCAAAAGCGCGTAAAAGCGTGCTGCACCGCCCGGTAATATGCACCCGCTTCGTGCTATAAACACCCCGGTAGATCCGGGGTGTTTTGCTTTGTGGAGATCAACATGGCGCCAGGTGGATTGTTCTGGTGGATCGGGGCCGGTGTGCTTGTCGTGCTGGAGTTGATCAGCGGCACGTTCTATTTGCTGATGATCGCGTTGGGTTGCGTCGCGGCCGCGATTGCCCATATTGCAGGTGCCGCCGCCGATCTGCAGTTTGCGATTGCAGCCGTCGTGGCGCTGGCCGCGGTGCTACTGCTGAGGCGCTCGCGCTTCGGGCGCAGAACGCGCAAGGAGGCGTCGAAGAACCCTGACGTCAATCTGGATATCGGCCAGACTCTGGCCGTGCCGACGTGGCACGAGCACCGGGCGCGCGCCAATTACCGCGGCGCTGCCTGGGACGTCGAACTGGCCGCCGGCGAGCCCGAAGATGCGCAGCTTTATGAAATCGTCGAGATGCGCGGCAGTTGCCTTGTGGTCGTGGCCAGCCGGCAGGCGAAAACCAGGGTGACGGTGCACTGAGCGCGCACCCATGTGTGCACCAACGCGTGCACACAACGGCGTACAACTATTCGAACTACGGACCGGAGGTCAGCAATGGACTCAACCATCGTCGCGGCGGTGCTTCTCGTTATCGTGATCGTGCTGGCGGCACAGACACTCAAGATCGTGCCGCAGCAGCATGCGTGGGTGCTGGAGCGGCTTGGCCGCTATCACCGTACGCTGACGCCGGGTTTGAGCTTTGCGTTTCCGTTCGTCGACCGGATCGCATACAAGCACATCCTCAAGGAAATCCCGCTCGAAGTGCCGAGCCAGGTGTGTATTACGCGCGACAACACGCAATTGCAGGTGGATGGCGTGCTGTATTTTCAGGTCACCGATCCGATGAAGGCGTCGTACGGTTCGAGCAACTTCGTGTTCGCGATTACGCAGTTGTCGCAGACCACGCTGCGTTCGGTGATCGGCAAGCTCGAGCTCGACAAGACGTTCGAGGAGCGTGATTTCATCAATCACAGCATCGTGTCGTCGCTCGACGAAGCCGCCTCGAACTGGGGCGTCAAGGTGCTGCGCTACGAGATCAAGGACCTGACGCCGCCAAAGGAAATTCTCCACGCAATGCAGGCACAGATCACCGCCGAGCGCGAAAAGCGCGCGCTGATCGCGGCGTCCGAAGGGCGTAAGCAGGAGCAGATCAATATCGCGTCCGGTGGCCGCGAAGCGGCGATCCAGAAATCCGAAGGCGAACGGCAGGCGGCGATCAATCAGGCGCAAGGGCAGGCGTCGGCGATTCTGGCGGTGGCCGAGGCTAACTCGCAGGCGATTCAGAAAATCGCTGCGGCAATCCAGTCGAACGGCGGGATGGAGGCCGTGAACCTGAAGGTGGCCGAGCAGTACGTGAACGCGTTCGGCAACCTGGCCAAGCAGGGCACCACGCTGATCGTGCCGGGCAACCTGGCGGATATGAGTTCGATGATCGCCTCGGCGCTAACGATCGTGAACAAGGGCAAGGGCGCGACCGAAGTGCGCTGATTCAGGTTTGCTGCAGCCAATAAAAATAGCCCGCTTCCGCGGGCTATTTTTATTGGGGCGTCGCGCTCACGATTGCGACGGCGAACGCATCAGGCGCGCCTTCTCGCGTTCCCAGTCGCGCTTCTTTTCCGTCTCGCGCTTGTCGTGCTGCTTCTTGCCCTTGGCCAAGCCGATTTCGCATTTGACCCGGCCGCCCTTGTAGTGGAAGTTCAGCGGCACGAGCGTGTAGCCGCGCTGCTCGACTTTGCCGATCAGTTTGCTGATTTCCTCGCTATGCAGCAGCAGCTTGCGCGTGCGCACCGGGTCCGGGTGGATGTGGGTCGAGGCTTCGGGCAGCGGGCTGATGTGCGTGCCGATCAGGAACAGTTCGTTGTTCTTGATCACCACGTAGCCTTCCTTGATCTGGCCACGCCCGGCGCGCAGGGCTTTGACCTCCCATCCTTCGAGCACGAGCCCCGCTTCGTAGCGTTCTTCGACCGAATAGTCGTAGAAGGCTTTTCTGTTGTCTATGATGCTCATGAATGGAAAGTGCCCAACTCGTTTAAAATCACGATTTTAGCAAAGCGGGGCGAGGAAAGCCCGCGGCGCTTGTCCACCCTTGCCACGCGCTGTTCAATTTATGGCAGATGTCCAGAAAACCGTGTTGATCCGCCATTCGGCGGAACAGATGTTCGACCTCGTTACCGACGTCGCCGATTACCCCAACTTCCTGCCCTGGTGCGGGGGTGTCGAAATTCGCCGCCAGGACGAAACCGGCATGGAGGCGAAGATCGATATCAACTTCAAGGGCATCAAGCAGCATTTCGCCACCCGCAACAGCATGGAGCGGCCCACGCGCATCGATATGGAGTTCGCTGACGGCCCGTTTCGCAAGTTCACCGGCTTCTGGCGTTTCACGCCGTTGCGGGCGGATGCCTGCAAGATCGAATTCGCGTTGCACTACGAATTCACCAACATCATTCTCGAGAAGATCATTGGGCCGGTGTTCAGCCACATTGCCAACACCTTCGTCGAATCGTTCGTGAAGCGCGCCGATCAGCGCTACGGTAAGGCATGAGCGCGCGCTTGTCGATTGAAGTCTGCTACGCGCTCGCCAATGAGCAGACGCTGATCGCCGTCGACTTGCCGGAAGGCGCCACGCTGCGGCAGGCGCTCGACGCAAGCGGCATCTTGCAGCGTTACCCGCAGATCGATCTGGGCACGCAGAAAGTAGGCGTGTTCGGCAAGCTCAAGCCGTTGGATACGGTGCTCGCCGACCATGATCGCGTCGAGATTTACCGGCCGCTGCTGGTGGATCCGAAGCTCTCGCGTCAACGGCGTGTCGAAAAGACGCGCAAGGCGGGTTCAATCGAAGGGCGCCGCTGGCAGAACAAGGATTCGCGCTAGCGTGCCAATGCGCTAGTGCGCGGACGGCTGCGCCTTGTCCTCGATCGATACGGTGCCGGACGTACCGTCGTCCGCATGCTGGCGCACCGACCAGCACACCCCCGCCACCAGCAGCAGGATCGCCGCGGTTTCCAGTGGGCGTGGCAGGCGCTGGTCGTAGATGAACGCGTAGAGCAGCGCGAAGAGCGTTTCGAACACGATCATCTGGCCGGACAGGGTCAGCGGCAGCCGCTTCGACGCGGCATTCCACAGCCCGTTGCCAAGCCACGACGCGCCGACCGCGAGACCCAGATTCAGCATCCAGAAGGTATGCCAGCGCGCGTCGCCGAGCGGCGCCTGCAGGGCGCCGGACGGCATGAGGGCTACTACCAGCCACAATGCCGCGCCGAGCGCGCCGGTCACCACACCCCATAACACCGACCACTCGTTACCGCTGAAGTGCGTCTGGCGCTGCAGGTAGCGGGCGTTTTCGACGGCAAACCACGTCCAGCAGGCGAGCGCGCCGACCGCGCAGGCGAGGCCGAGGAATTTTGTCGCGATACTCACGGGCGTGCTGTCCGCGACCGTGAAGACGTCGATGTTGATGCAGGCGATGCCGGCCACCACCAGGCAAAGAGGCCATGCGAGGCGGGCGAGCGGCACGGCGCCGTGATCGCGCCGGCCGAGCAGCGTCACCGTGACCGGCAGCACGCCGACGATCAGCGAGGCCGGCGCGATGCCGATCATATGGACCGCCGCGGTCAGCAGCAGGTAGTAGAGCAGGTTGCCGGCCAGCGCCAGTTTGACCAGCGCGCCGAGATCCTCACGGGTCAGGCGTTTGACCAGCGAGCGTGCCATCGGCAGCGCGGCGGCCAGCGAGACGATGCCGTACATCGTGTAGCGGCCTGCGCTCAGCAGCAGCGGCGAAAAATCGGGCAGCACGCGCGGCACCAGAAACACCATGCCCCATAAGGCCCCGGCCATTACTCCATATGCCACACCGCGCTGCATTGACTGCCCCTGCAAGAAAACTGGAATGGTCGGCAGAATAGCCGTTTGGCGGGCCGGGCGTCTTGTTTGATTCTGCATTCCAGCGGTTTTATCCGGTGTTTTCAGCCGCCTTTTAACTTCCGGGCGGTGGCCCGGGGGCGTGGGAGCCTGTCAAATTGCCGCGCATTCGAGCCGTGTGGCGTCTCCATGCACCCGAACGCGCAAACGAAACCGGATCGAACTCGAGGCGAACCCGGAACCGAAATCGGCAGGGGTAAAGTCGTGAAAAAAATCCCCCGAAATTCGCTAAGCTGCTGTTAGTGCAGTGAAAACCGGGGAGGTATCGCGTATAATTCGCTTTTGCGCCTATAGGATTTGCCATGCGTCTGATCCAAACAGCACTCACGTTCGATGACGTGCTCCTCGTCCCGGCTTTCTCCGATGTTCTGCCGCGCGACACCAGCCTCAAGACCCGGCTGACCCGCAACATCTCCCTGAATATGCCGCTCGTGTCCGCCGCCATGGACACCGTCACCGAAGCCCGTCTCGCGATCGCGATGGCGCAAATGGGTGGCGTGGGCATCATCCACAAGAATCTCACCGCAGCCGAGCAGGCGCGTGAAGTTGCCAAGGTCAAGCGCTTCGAATCGGGCGTCGTACGCGATCCGATCACCGTGCCGCCGCAAATGAAGGTTCGCGACGTCATTGCGCTGTCACGCCAGCATGGCATTTCGGGCTTCCCGGTCGTCGAAGGCGCGCAACTGGTCGGCATCGTCACGAACCGCGACTTGCGTTTTGAAGAGCGTCTCGACGAACCGGTGCGCAACATCATGACGCCGCGCGAGCGTCTCGTCACCGTCAAGGAAGGCACGCCGCTCGCCGAAGCCAAGGCGCTGATGCACAGCCACCGCCTTGAGCGCGTGCTGGTCATCAACGACGCATTCGAACTGCGCGGCCTGATGACCGTCAAGGACATTACCAAGCAAACCGAGCACCCGGACGCTTGTAAAGACGAGCACGGCAAGCTGCGCGCGGGCGCGGCGGTCGGTGTGGGCGAAGACAATGAAGAACGCGTTGAGCTGCTGGTGCAGGCGGGCGTCGACGTCATCGTGGTCGACACGGCGCATGGTCACAGCAAGGGCGTGCTCGAGCGCGTTCGCTGGGTCAAGCAGAACTTCCCGCACGTCGAAGTGATCGGCGGCAACATCGCCACGGCCGCGGCGGCCAAGGCGCTGGTCGAATACGGCGCGGACGGCGTGAAGGTCGGTATCGGCCCGGGCTCGATCTGCACGACGCGGATCGTGGCCGGTGTGGGCGTGCCGCAGGTCACGGCGATTTCGAACGTGTCGGAAGCGCTGAAGGGCACCGGCGTGCCGGTCATCGCCGACGGTGGCGTGCGCTTCTCGGGCGACGTCAGCAAGGCGCTGGCCGCCGGCGCGAATTCCGTGATGATGGGCAGCATGTTCGCCGGCACCGAAGAAGCGCCGGGCGACGTGTTCCTGTTCCAGGGCCGCCAGTACAAGTCGTACCGTGGCATGGGCTCGGTCGGCGCGATGAAGGACGGCGCTGCAGACCGCTACTTCCAGGACAATTCCGCGAATATCGACAAGCTGGTGCCGGAAGGTATCGAAGGCCGCGTCGCCTACAAGGGCTCGGTCAACGCGATCCTGTTCCAGCTGATCGGCGGCGTGCGCGCCAGCATGGGCTACTGCGGCTGCCGCACCATCGCGGAGATGAACGACAAGGCCGAGTTCGTGCAGATCACGGGCGCGGGCTTGCGCGAGTCGCACGTGCATGATGTGCAGATCACCAAGGAAGCGCCCAACTACCACGTGGACTAAACGCCAATGAAGCCATTGCTGCGCGCTGTACTCATCCTCGATGCATTGTTGCTGCTTGCGTTCGGCGTGCTGTTTCTGCTGACGCCCTGGACTTCGTTGTACAACGCGCTGCAATTGGTGCAAACCCAGCCGGCTCTGGTCGGCCAGGGGTTTGGCGTAGCGCTGATCGGGCTCGCGTGGCTCGCTTTGCACGCGTCGATCGACGGCGCGCTCACGTCGACGGTCGCTAAGGTTGTCGGCCATGTGAACTGGCTGACCGGCGTGCTGATGCTGGTCTGGCTGCTCGGGCTGCATACGCCGGCATTGACCGGCTTCGGGCAGATCATCGCCGTGCTGACCGGTGTCGTGCTGCTGGTGGTGGGCTTGGGCGGTGTGCGTCTGTCGGGCGCGGTGCGGCGGCGTGAAAAGCTGCGGCTGGTTGAAGCCGCTGCCGCCGAACGTGCCGAAAAGCAGGCCGCGAAAGATGCCGCCAAAGACGCTGCCAACAGGCGCGACGCCGGTCGCGTGACGGCGGAGCCGGTCTATCGCGCCGAGCCGGTCGTAGAGCCCGTTATGCCGGTCACACGGCCTGTGAGTCCTGTATCGGCTGTGCCGGTCTACCCGCCGGTCGACGAACCGGGTCTGACGGCCTCTGAACGCGCCGCACGGGCTGAGGCAGCCGCAGCGCGGGACGACGCGCGTAACGCCGCAGCCGATGCGCCTGGTGCGCCCCGGCCGCCGTTTCATGGCTGACGCGCCAAGCGCCAGAACGCCTGCCGAAGCAACCGGATTCCGTTCGCGCGCGCCGCAGGCAGGTGCCTGCGGTGCTGAACGGTGCAGCGCGCGTCATCGCTACGCTTCATATTCGATGGTCCTTACGTGGACTGCTTTGAATTCAACGCCGCGTTTCTTGCGCGGTATCCCGTATCCGTTCACTTTTGACTCCGTCCGCTGCCATGCATGACAAGATCCTGATCCTCGACTTCGGTTCGCAAGTCACCCAACTGATTGCACGTCGCGTTCGCGAAGCCAACGTGTACTCGGAAATTCATCCGTACGACGTCGATGCGTCGTTCATTCGCGATTTCGCGCCGAAGGGCGTGATTCTCTCCGGCGGCCCGAGCTCGGTCACCGAAGCGGATACGCCGCGCGTGCCGCAAGTGGTGTTCGAACTCGGCGTGCCCGTGCTGGGCATTTGCTACGGCATGCAGGCGATGGCCGAGCAGCTCGGCGGCAAGGTCGATATCGGCCACCTGCGTGAGTTCGGCTATGCCGAGGTGCGCGCGCGCAACCATACGAGCCTGCTCGAAGGCATCAGCGACTTCACCACGCCGGAAGGTCACGGCATGCTGAAGGTGTGGATGAGCCACGGCGACAAGGTGCTGGAAATGCCGCAGGGCTTCAAGTTGATGGCGTCGACGGAATCGTGCCCGATCGCGGCGATGGCTGACGAAGCGCGTCATTTCTACGGTTTGCAATGGCATCCCGAAGTGACGCACACCGTGCAGGGCCGCGCGATGCTCGAACGCTTCGTGCTGCAGATTTGCGGCGCGAACCCTGACTGGGAAATGGGTCATTACATCGACGAAGCCGTCGCGAAGATTCGCGAGCAGGTGGGTAACGAGCACGTGATTCTGGGTTTGTCGGGCGGGGTGGATTCGTCGGTGGCGGCGGCGCTGTTGCATCGCGCGATTGGCGATCAGCTGACCTGCGTGTTCGTCGATCACGGCCTGCTGCGTTTGAACGAAGCCGAGCAGGTGATGGCAACGTTCGCTGAGAACCTTGGCGTCAAGGTGATCCACGTCGACGCGAGCGAAGTGTTTCTGTCGAAACTGGCCGGCGTGACCGATCCGGAAGCGAAGCGCAAGATCATCGGCGCGGAATTCGTCGAGGTGTTCCAGACTGAAGCCAACAAGCTGACCGACGCGAAGTGGCTCGCGCAAGGCACGATCTATCCGGACGTGATCGAATCGGCCGGCAAGGGCAAGAAGGCCACGCAGACCATCAAGAGCCACCACAACGTGGGCGGTCTGCCTGAGACGCTGAATCTGAAGCTGCTCGAACCGCTGCGTGAACTGTTCAAGGACGAGGTGCGCGAACTGGGCGTGAAGCTCGGTTTGCCGCCGGCCATGGTGTATCGTCATCCGTTCCCGGGCCCGGGTCTGGGTGTGCGGATTCTCGGCGAAGTGCGCCGCGATTTCGCCGATCTGCTGCGTCGTGCGGACGCGATTTTCATCGAGACGCTGCGTACCTTTATCGACAAGGAAACCGGCAAGTCCTGGTATGACCTGACGAGTCAGGCGTTCGCGGTGTTTCTGCCGGTGAAAAGCGTCGGCGTGATGGGCGACGGCCGGACTTATGAGTATGTCGTGGCGCTGCGCGCCGTGCAGACGCTGGACTTCATGACCGCGCATTGGGCACATCTGCCGCACGAGTTGCTGGGGCATGTGTCGAATCGAATCATTAATGAAGTTCGTGGGATTAACCGGGTGGTTTATGACATCTCGGGGAAGCCGCCGGCGACGATCGAGTGGGAGTGATGGTACGTCTTGCACGTACCGGTACGACCTGACAGCAAAATGCACCTAAGCCCGCGTCGCAGCGGGCTTTTTTCATTTTTTTTCTACTCGATTCACGGACGGCAGGAGACGCTAACGTTCTGGCGGCACGGTGTTGGCGAATCTCTCCCGGCGGCGATCGGTTGCCTGACGCGATTTCGATTCGTCCATGAGCGGGGCTGGACATCCCGGTACGTTCCCGCGCCGTTCACACTGCGGCCACGCAGTCGATTTCGATATCGAAGCGGCCGGGCCACGCCGGTACGTTGACAAAAATCCGTGCCGGGGGCTGCGCACCGAAAAAGCGCGCATAGATCTCGTTGACTACCGGAAACTGCTCGACCGACGTGCAGTACACATTGCACTTGAGCACCTGATCCAGTGACGAGCCCGCCGTTTCCACGCACAGCTTCAGCTGTTCGAGCACGCGCTGCGTCTGCTGTTCGATCGGTGCGTCGAGCACTTCGCCGGTCTGCGGATCGAACGGCGGCAGGCCGGACACGTAAAGCGTGTCGCCGTGGCGGGTCACCACGGAGGTCGGTGCTTTCCAGCGTTCGAGCCAGCTCGACAACGGTTCGACACGTATGATTTCTCGAGCCATCTGATGCTCCTTCAACGCAAAAAAGATAAGAGGGGATAACGCGTCTCACGCATCGCCGGAGAACAGCGCATTGAGCTGCGCACCGGATGCAGCATTGCCGAAGCCGTCGAAACGCCCTTGCGAAAGCGCCTGCGCGGCGTGCATGAAACCACCCCACGCGGCCCGCGCGAGCGCGCCGCCGACACTCACGCGGCGCACGCCGAGCGCAGCCAGGTCCTGCAGCGTGAACGTCGAGTTCGCGCCGATCAACACGTTCACGGGCTTGGGCGCCACCGCTGCCACCACGGCCTCGATCTCCTCGCGTGTACGGATGCCGGGCGCGTAAAGGCAGTCCGCGCCAGCTGCCGCATAGGCTTTCAGTCGCGCGATCGTGTCGTCGAGATCGGGCACGCCGACGAAGAAATTTTCCGCGCGGCCGACCAGCAGCGTGTCGCCGCCGTTCTCGTCGATCGCGCGACGGGCCGCTTCGAGTCGCGCCACCGCAACCTCGAGCGGAAACAGCGGCGCGGCGGCGTTGCCGGTGGAGTCTTCGATCGACAGTCCCGCCACGCCGGTTGCGACCGCGAGCTTCACGCTTGCGGCCACATCGGCCGGACTCTCACCGAAGCCGTTCTCGAAGTCCGCGTTGACGGGCAGGTCGGTCGCGTCGACGATCGCGCGCAGATGGGCAAGAATGGATTCCCGGCTCACTCGATTGTCGGCGTGGCCGGTCGACCATGCATATCCCGAACTCGTGGTCGCGATGGCCTCGAAGCCCAGGCTGGCGAGATAACGAGCGCTGCCGGCGTCCCACGGGTTGGGCAGCACGAAGCAGCCGGTCGCGTGCAGGGTTCGGAACGCGGCGCGCTTTTCAGCGATGGTGCGTGACATGACAGGCTCCTGATGAATGAAGAGCCCTTGCGGGCTCCCGAATGCGTTCAGACGACTTCCTCATCGACCACGGGAAAATCGATTTCCGTATCGAAGGCGTTGTTGACGAAATTCGTCAGCAGAAACTGCGCACTGAGCGCAATGATTTCGACGATGTTCGCATCGCTGTAACCCGCGGCGCGCACCGTATCGAGATCGCCTGTGGCCACCTTGCCGCGCGTTTCCACCAGCTTGCGCGCGAACGCGACCGCAGCCGCCACGCGCGGCGATTCGGATTCGCCGCGACGGTTGCGGCGGATTTCGTCGTCGGACAGGCCGACAAGCTGGCTCGCCACATAGCTGTGCGCGCTCAGGCAGTACTGGCAGCCATTGACCTGCGAGACGGCGAGCGCGATACCGTCGCGCGTTTTGACGTCGAGTGTCTTCGCGAGCGCGCCTTGCAGGCTGGCCCAGCCGTTCAGCGCGTGCGGGCTTTGCGCCATGATGCGAAAGAGATTTGGCGTGAGCTTCAACTGACGCGAGACGGCGTCGACGACGGCTTGCGACTCTGCGGGAATGGTCTGCGGAATGGCGATACGGCTCATGACGATGCTCCTGATCGGTTATGGACGGCGGTTCGTTGCTGCAGGAACAGAGGTTTCTGCATTGATACGCAGTCTAGGAGCGCTCGCCGTGCATAGGGTCCGGCAAACGTGCGCAAAAGTCCGCCGCTGCTGGAATGCGCACAACGCCGGCCTCGAGCGGGCGCACGCCGCCGGTCAGGCGTCGGACGATGTCCGGTACTCGGCCGGCCCGGTGCCGTAAATCTCGCGAAACGCGCGCATGAACGCGCCGCGACTCGTGTAACCCGCGTTGCGCGCCACCTGGTCGAGCGCGAGGTCGCCGGCACGCAACTGGGCGGCGGCCTGGCGCATGCGGATGTCGCGCAGCACCTGCATCGGCGCCCGGCCGAATGCCGCCGAGAAGCGCGCCATAAACGCCGAGCGGCTCAAATTGGCGATGTGCGCCAGACTCTCGACGGTGTGCGGCGCGGACGGCCGCGCGGTCATGTCGGCGAAGGCTCGCGCGATCTGCTGATCGCCGAGCAACGCGAAACGCTCCATCCAGAGTGCGCTGGTTTTCAGCGAGCGGCGTACCAGCGCAACGATCACCTGCTTGAGCAGCGCGCCCGACATCGCGCCGGCGCCGATTTCCTGCGCCATCAGTTCGTCGAACGCCGTGCGCAGATACATATCGAGCCGGTCGGCCGGATCGAACTGCTCGACGATCGGTGTCGAGAGCGTGTCGAAAAGATTGATCGAAGCGCCGAAAGCCGCATTGAAGTAACCGCAGATCATCACGGTCATGGGCTCTGTCGTGCCGGCGCGGAACCGGTTGATGGAATCGACGACGCGCTTGTGTTCGCGGCCGGAAACGAGAACCGGTGCGGTGCCCGCCCGTTTCGCGGGCACTTCGAGTTTCAGCGGATGATGCGGCGGCACGATCAGCAGCGCGTGCGGCGCAAGCGGAACCGTATCGGCGCCCGCGATATGCAGCAGGCCTTCGCCGGACAGAATGTAATGAATGCCCGGCGCGCCGTGGCCATCCAGTTCGAGCACGAAACCTTCGCTGACGAGGCATTCGGACAGGCCCAGCACGCGGATTTCGAGCAGTGCGATCAACTCATCCAGATGAGCGGAAGTGATGCGTCTGGACGGCAGCGTAGGGCTGGACATGTGGGCGAGAGACGGCCGTGATGTCGACCGGATCGAGAGGGACCGTCAATTGTCTCATGATGCGAAAGACCACCGTCAGACGTTGTAGCCGCCGTTTTGCGTCTTTCATGCAACAAGGTGCTGCCGCAGATACTCCGCGGTTCGGCTTTCCTTCACGCGCACGACCTGGTCCGGTGTTCCGCTCGCGACGATCTTGCCGCCGGCGTCGCCGGCGCCCGGACCGACGTCGACAACCCAGTCGCTTTGTGCGGCCACCCGCATGTCGTGCTCCACGACGACGACTGTGTTGCCGGCATCCACGAGTCCCTGGAGTTGCACCATCAACCGGTCGACGTCGGCGGGATGCAGGCCGGTGGTCGGTTCGTCGAGGATATACAGCGTATCGCCGCGTTGCGCGCGTTGCAGTTCCGTGGCGAGCTTGATGCGCTGGGCTTCGCCGCCTGACAATTCGGTGGCGGGCTGACCCAGCCGCAGATAGCCGAGGCCGATGTCGCGCAGCACTTTCAGTGCGCGCATCACGCCGGCTTCGTCAGCGAAGAAATCGCAGGCGGCGTCGACGGTCAAGCCGAGCACCTCGGCGATGTTCTTGTCGCGCCATGTGACTTCGAGCGTCTGCGTGTTGTAGCGCGTGCCGTGACAGGTCGAGCAGGGCGCATAGACGCTCGGCAGGAACAGGAGTTCGACGCTGACGAAGCCTTCGCCTTCACACGTCGGGCAACGGCCTTGCGCAACATTGAACGAGAAGCGGCCCGCGCCGTAGCGACGCTTGCGCGCCAGTGGCGTGTCGGCGAACAGCTTGCGCACGTGGTCGAAGAGGCCGGTGTAGGTGGCGAGATTGGAACGCGGCGTGCGGCCGATCGGTTTCTGATCGACGCGCACGAGGCGGCGCAGCGCGTCCATGCCTTCGGCAATGTGCCCGCCCGTCGGCGCGCTCGCGGCCGCGAGCAACGGGTCCTGCTCGTCGTCGTCCGGATTTTCAAAGACGCGTCCAAGGTGGCTAGCGACCAGTTCCGGCAACGCCTGGCTCACGAGGCTCGATTTGCCCGAGCCCGACACGCCGGTGACCGCAGTCAGGCAGCCGAGCGGAAACGCAGCGTCCAGTCCATGCAGATTGTTGCGCGTGATGCCGGCGAGCCGCAGCCAGCCGGCCGGTTTGCGGGTCGCGCGGGCGACGGGCGCGGGCGGCGCAAACAGATGCCGGCGCGTATGCGACGCTTCGACATTCGCGAGGCCGGCGGGCGGACCACTGTAGACCACATGGCCGCCGGCCTCACCGGCGGCGGGACCGACGTCGACGAGCCAGTCGGCGCGCCGCATCATCTGTAGATCATGTTCGACGACAAACAGCGAATTGCCCGCGGCCTTCAGGGTCTGCAGCGCGCTGAAGAGCGCCTCGCCATCCGCAGGGTGCAGGCCGGCCGATGGTTCGTCGAGTACATATACGACGCCGAACAACTGCGACGACAACTGCGTGGCGAGTCGCAGGCGCTGCAGCTCGCCGGATGACAGCGTCGGCGTACTGCGCTCCAGCGCGAGATAGCCCAGACCCAGATCGACCAGAGTCGTCAGGCGTTCGAGCAACTCGGCCGCAATGCGTTGTGCGGCGACACGCTTTTCCTCAGACAGGTTAGGTGTGCGCCGCACGTCGGGCGAGGCTTTATGCGCGGAACCGCCTGCGGCGATCCGCTTGTCGACGGCTTCGCGCATCGCGTTCCTGCTGAGCACGCTGCCTTTGCCGGCGTCTTTGCCCGAATGCGCTGCATCCGGCTCGGGCCATTGGCCGCGCGCGATCGGTTCGAGCATCTCGGCAAGCTTCGCCAGCGGCAGCTGGGAGAAAGCGCCGATATCGAGCCCGGCGAATTTCACCGACAGCGCTTCCTTCTTGAGCCGCTTGCCATGACAGGTCGGACAGACGCTGCCAATCATGAATTGCGACACGCGCTTTTTCATCAGCGCGCTTTGCGTGTTCGCGAACGTGTGCAGCACATAGCGGCGTGCGCCGGTGAATGTCCCTTGATAGCTCGGTTCGTCCTTACGCTTGAGCGCGGCACGCGTTTCTTTCGGCGTGAGCCCGGCGTAGACGGGCACGGTCGGTTGTTCGTCGGTGAAGAGAATCCAGTCGCGGTCTTTCTTGGGCAAATCGCGCCACGGTTTATCGACGTCGTAGCCGAGTGTCACCAGAATGTCGCGCAGGTTTTGTCCGTGCCACGCGGGCGGCCATGCAGCGATTGCGCGCTCGCGAATGGTCAGCGAGTCGTCGGGAACCATCGATTTTTCCGTGACCTCGTAGACACGGCCAAGTCCATGGCAAGTCGGACAGGCGCCTTGCACCGTGTTCGGCGAGAAATCCTCGGCGAACAGCATGGGCTGCTTCGGCGGGTAGTCGCCCGTGCGCGAATAGAGCATGCGCACGAGACTCGACAGCGTGGTCACGCTGCCAACCGAGGAGCGCGCGCTCGGCGTGCCGCGCTGCTGTTGCAATGCGACCGCGGGCGGCAGGCCTTCGATAGCGTCCACTTCGGGCACGCCGACCTGCTCGATCAGGCGCCGGGCATACGGTGCGACCGATTCGAAATAGCGCCGTTGCGCTTCGGCATACAACGTGCCGAATGCCAGCGACGATTTGCCCGATCCGGACACGCCGGTAAAGACGACCAGCGCGTCACGCGGAATCTGGACATCGATGTTTTTCAGGTTGTGCTCGCGCGCGCCGCGCACCCGCACGAAGCCGGTGAAGGTGGCTTCCTCGGGCGGCGTCGAGCGAGCTTTTTGGGGGATGGCGTCCATATCGATGAGTGGCGAATCAGCCTGGCCCTGCGGCCAACGCTAGCGAAGCTGCACGGAGCATGCCCGACGGTCATTTGGCGATGATGCCGGTGAGCAGGGCGCACCCCCCCGTCAACCCGGAAACGACAGCCTAACACTGAAGCGCCTGTCCGGGCACAGAGTGAGAGCGGGGGAAGTCGTCCGTCGGTTGACACTGCGTGAGTATTTCGCTATTGTCTGACAACCTGATCAAATGAGATGCTGTTAATGCTTGAGCTTGAACGTCCCGATTCGCTTGTGCAGCGTGTGGTCAGCGCACTTCGCGCAGAAATCGATGCGGGTCATTTTCCTGCCGAGTCGCGCCTGCCAACCGAGCAGCAGCTATCGGAACGGCTCAACGTGAGCCGCTCAGTCGTACGCGAGGCAATTGCGCAGTTGAAGTCGGACGGCGTACTGGTTGCCCGGCGCGGCGCCGGGTCGTTTATTTCGCAGACGCCATCGGGTACGGTTTTCCGGTTGCCGAGCGGCGGCAGCCAGAAGCTGGATCTCGCGCAACTGTTCGAAATGCGTTTGTGGATCGAAACCCAGGCGGCGATGACCGCGGCGCGTCGGCGTACGCCGGAAGATCTTAAGCGTATGAGCGATGCGATTCGCGAAATGGAGAAGAAACGCCTTGATTTCGACGCGGCTTCCGCGGCCGACGTTGCGTTTCACCGGGCCATTGCGGCAGCCACCAAGAACGAGTATTTCGTCGCTTTCCATGATTTCCTGCGCGGCCAACTGGTGGCGGTACGTCGCGCGCAGTGGGCCAATACGGCGAGCCATGCGGGCGATTACGCGCGCCAGGAACATGGCGAGTTGTACGACGCTATCGAGCGCGGCGACCATCGGGGCGCCGCCAGATCGGCTGAGCGGCATCTGCGCGCCGCAGCCAAACGCCAGAAAATCGAGCTACCCCCAAGCGATTGACGATAGCGGTTTGAGCGTGGACCTGCGCGGCTCTGCGTTCAAACCCCTGATGCGATCTCTTTTTTTTGACAAGTTAGTCTGACAACCTGATAAGCGGACAAAAGCACGCCGAGAGGCTGGGTCCGCAAAGTAGAAGCGAAGAAGAAAAACATGATTTATGACTTTTGCATCATCGGTGGCGGCATCGTCGGTCTCGCGACGGCGATGGAGTTGCTGCAGCGGGAGCCGACCGCTTCGCTGCTGCTGCTCGAAAAGGAGACCACGCTCGCGAAGCATCAGACCGGGCACAACAGCGGTGTGATTCACGCGGGCATCTACTACCAGCCGGGCAGTCTGAAGGCCGAGTTGTGCAAGCGCGGCGCCGAGGCAACCAAACAGTTTTGCCGGGAGCATGCCATTGCGTTCGACGTGTGCGGCAAGCTGCTGGTCGCGTCGAATCCGCTGGAGTTGTCGCGCATGGAAGCGCTGTACGCGCGCTCGCAGCAGAACGGTTTGCGCGTCGAGCGGCTCGACGCCGCCGAATTGCAGCGCCGTGAGCCGAATATCGTCGGTATGGGCGGTCTGTTCGTCGATGCGACCGGGATTGTGGATTACCGTCAGGTATGCGAAGCGATGGCGCGCGTCATCAAGAAAGCAGGCGGCGAAATTCGTCTCGGTACACAGGTCACGTCGATTGCCGAGTTGGGCAACTACGTCAGCGTCGGCGCCTCGGAGGAACAGCAATGGCAGGCGAAGAAACTGGTGGTCTGCGGCGGCCTGCAATCGGACCGGCTGGCCAGGCTCGCGGGCGTGAAAATCGATCATCAGATCGTGCCGTTTCGGGGCGAGTACTACCGCTTGCCGGCCTCGAAGAACGACGTGGTGCGTCACTTGATCTACCCGATTCCCGATCCGGACCTGCCGTTTCTCGGCGTGCATCTGACGCGGATGATCGACGGCAGCGTGACAGTCGGACCGAATGCGGTGCTCGGGTTCGGCCGCGAAAACTATCCGAAGCTTTCCGTGAATTTGCGCGACGTCGCCGAATACGCCGCTTTCCCGGGCTTCTGGAAAACCATCTGGCGCAACCTGGGCTCCGGCATGGGCGAGATGAAGAACTCGCTGTTCAAGCGCGGTTATCTCGAGCAATGCCGCAAATACTGCCCGTCGCTGACAGTCGACGATTTGCTGCCCTATGAAGCCGGCATTCGCGCACAAGCCGTGATGCGCGACGGCACGCTGGTGCACGACTTCCTGTTCGCCGACACGCCGCGCATGGTGCACGTGTGCAACGCACCGTCGCCGGCCGCGACCTCCGCGATGCCGATCGGCTCGATGATCGCCGACCGCATTCTGAAGGTCGCGTAACGGACTGGCGCACCCATCGGCACGCTCATCGAACAACATCGTTTCCGCCGACGAGGCCGGTCATCGCCTCGTTGGATTTTCCTGTTGCGTCCGCCGTGTATCGGCAAAGCGCAACTCCTCTCTGCATTGAAAAAAAGTGACTGGAGACCTCGCAGTGCATAAGTCCCTCGCAACCTCATCAAAACCTCTCGCCGCACATGTGGCATTCGCCTTCGCCGCGCTTGCTGCCGCGGGAGCGCCGGCAGCGGTTCACGCGCAAAGCAGCGTGACGCTATACGGCATCATTGACGAGGGCGTCAACTACACGAGCAACGTACAAACGAGCCCGGGCCAGGGCCACAGCCAGTACAGCCTGTCGAGCGGCATTCTGAGCGGCAGCCGTTGGGGTCTGCGCGGGAATGAAGATCTGGGCGGCGGCATGAAGGCGATCTTCGTGCTTGAGAGCGGTTTCGACGTGAACAACGGCAAGATGGGCCAAGGTTCGCTGCTGTTCGGCCGCCAGGCGTATGTGGGGGTTTCGAGCCCGTACGGCACGGTCACGCTCGGCCGTCAGTACGACCCGGTGGTCGACTACATCCATCCGCTGATGCCGAGCGCGATGTTCTCGGGCAGCATCGGCGCGCATCCGGGCGACCTCGACAACCTCAACAACACCAATCGCGTGAACAACGCGGTCAAGTACCGCACGGCCAGCTATGGCGGCTTGACCGCGGAAGGCATGTATAGCTTCGGCGGCGTGCCTGGCAGCATGGCCGGCAATCAGATCTACTCGCTCGGCGCCGGTTACGCCCGCGGGCCGCTCACGGTCGGCGTCGGCTACCTGAATGCGCGCAATCCGAATGCTTCGTTCTTCGGCACGGCGGTCGGCTCGACGGCGGCCACCAACAATTTCGGCAGCTCGCCGGTGATCAACGGCTATGCGTCGGCGCAAAGCGAAGAGATCATCAGCGCCGGCGCGACCTACGTGATCGGCGCGGCGACCCTCGGCGGGATTTACTCGAACACGAAATTCAAGCATCTGAGCGGCGCGGTGTCGGCGCTCAATCCGGCCGGCGTGGGCGGCACTGCGAGCTTCAACAGTGCGGAAATCAACTTCCAGTACCAACTGACGCCGGCGCTCTCGTTCGGCGCGGCCTACAACTACACCGACGGCGGCGGCGCGAATCACGCAAAGTACCAACAGGGCGCGCTGAGTGCCGACTACATCGTCTCCAAACGCACGGATTTCTATCTGATCGGCGTTTTGCAGCACGCGTCGGGCACCGACTCGACCGGGCACGCAGCGCGCGCGTCGCTCAACGGCCTGACGCCCGCGTCGGGTAACCAGCAGGCGACGGTGCGTTTCGCGATCCGCCACAAGTTCTGACGCTTGGCCGGCCACCACTTCACCGAAACCAGGAGTAAATCTGTGACCTCAGCGACCGCAGCGACTATCCCGAGCCCGCTCACTGACGAGAACCGCATCCGCTTGCGCAACGTCAGCACGGCGACCCTCACCACTGCGCTGTTCAAGCGCGGCTTTCACAACGTTTGCGTGCAAGGCGTGCTGCCGGTCAACCCGGCGGCCGCGCGTATGGTTGGCGAAGCGTATACCCTGCGCTACATTCCGGCCCGCGAGGACCTCGATCACATCGGCGTGTTCTCGGACCGTAGCCATCCGCAACGGCGCGGCGTCGAGGAGATTCCGCCTGGTCACGTGATGGTGGTCGATTCGCGCAAGGATGCGCGCGCGGCGTCGGCAGGCGGCATTCTGATCACGCGGATGATGATGCGCGGCGTGGCCGGCGTGGTCACCGACGGCGGCTTTCGCGATACGCCGGATTTGCAGAGGCTCGACTTTCCGTGCTATCAGGCACGGCCGTCGGCGCCGACCAACCTCATTCATCACCACGCGGTCGATCTGAACGTACCGATCGCATGTGGCGACGTGGCGGTGTATCCGGGCGACATCATCGTCGGCGATGCGGAAGCCGTGGTGGTGATTCCGGCGCATCTGGCCAACGAGATTGCTGAAGAAGCTGCCGCGATGACGGTGTTCGAAGACTGGGTCGACGCACAGGTGCGCGCCGGCCGCTCGACCTTCGGACTGTACCCGCCGGACGAAGCGACGCGTGCCGACTTCGAAGCATGGAAAAGGAGCCCGTCGGCAACCGGGGCTGGACTATAAGCAGGGAAACGGCTATCTGTGCCGCGCAGTGATGCAATCGCGCGAGCGCGGGTGGCCGCTCTGACAAACGATTGCGTGCGGCGAGGCCGTACGAAACCACCGCATCAGCATTTACGACGGACCGCGCAAAAAGCGGTCCGGCATGGAGACGACAGTGACCGATCGAAGCAGTGAAGACCAACTTTTTGCGCGCATAGCGTGGCGGCTCGTGCCGCTGCTGATTGCGATTTTCCTGGTCGCGTATATCGACCGCGCCAATATCGGCTTCGCCAAGCTGCAGATGCTAAGCAGCCTGAAGATGAGCGAGGCGTCGTACGGCTTTGCATCGTCGCTGTTCTTCATCGGCTATCTGGTGTGCGAGGTGCCGAGCAATCTGCTGATGCATCGCTTTGGCGCGCGCCGCTGGATCTCGCGGATCATGTTCACGTGGGGCGTCGCGACGCTGCTGCTCGCATGGACGCCTTCAGCATTGGCCTTCCAGATCCTGCGCTTCCTGCTCGGCGCTGCGGAAGCCGGCCTTTATCCCGGGATCATTCTCTATCTCGGCATGTGGTTTCCTGAACGGCAGCGCACCGGCATCATCGGCTTGCTGACGCTCGGCAGCAGCATGGGCAACATGCTCGGCTCGCTGATCGGCGGCTTCTCGCTGGAACTGCATGGCGTAGCCGGCCTCGCCGGCTGGCAGTGGGTGTTCCTGACCACCGGCGCGCCCGCCGTGCTGCTGACCTTCGTCACGCTGTGCTGCCTGCCGGATGGCCCGCAGTCTGCCGGATTTCTGACGGCCCGCGAGAAAGATGTCGTCGAAACCCGGCTGCGCGCGGATCCACCCGCGGCACGCCTGGCCGGCGGCGACGGCTGGTCATTGGCCGCGCTCGTTACGGTGGCGCTCTTTAGCGTCGGGTACGGAACCATCTCCATCGCGATCTACGGCATCGCCTACTGGCTGCCGACCCTGGTTAAAGGCTTCGGCGTGACGAGCGGTGTCAACGGCATGCTCAACATGATTCCGTGGTTCATCACATCGCTGATGCTGCTGTGGTTGCCGCGCCGTCTGAAAACGCCGCGCCGAGTGCTGATCGCAGCGTTCTGCGCGGCGTTGCTCGGCATTCTGTGCTTCGTCGCCAGCGTCGGGCCGTTCAGCAATGCGGTGCGTTTCGCGGCGCTCTCGCTCGGCGCACCGTGTCTGTATCTGATGATTCCGTGCTTCTGGGCATTGCCGCCACGTTTGCTGCCGGCCTCGTTCATGAAGGGCGCGGGCGGTGCTGCGGCGCTCGCGGTGATCGCGGCAGGTTCGAGCGTCGGTGGTTTCCTTGCGCAAAACATCATGCCGTGGGTCGGCAAGGTGACGGGCAGTACGTCCGCGCCAATGCTCGTGCCCGCCGTCAGCTTGCTGTTGCTCGGCACTGGCGCGGCGGTGGTCTGGCTGCGGCTCGGTCTCGCCGGCCGCGGCGGCCCGGAGGCCGTCTCCACCGTGCAATAGCGTTTCACGCTTCACTCAACGCAACACGCCGGCTTTTTTATTTCGATTCAATTCTTTCGTTTAGCAGGTCAGTCATGGCAGACACTATGCCCCGCGTCGGGGCCGCAATTGCACGGCAGCAAATCGAGGTCATTCTTGAAGCCTGGGGCATGTCGCCCGGGCAGGTCGCCGCGTCGGCCGACATCCTGATCGACTCCGATCTGAAGGGCATCGACTCGCACGGCATTTCGATGCTGATGTTCTACGACCAGTTGTATCGTGCCGGTCAGATCGACATGAAAGCGAGCCCGCGTATCGTGCGCGAGACCGCGACCACCGCGTTGATCGACGGCAATGCGGCGATGGGGCATCCAACGTCGCGCATGGCCATGGAGCTGGCTATCGAAAAAGCACTGGCATGCGATATCGGTGCGGTCTCCGTGTTCAACTCGCAGCATTTCGGCGCGGCGGGCTACTACGCGGAGATGGCGGCCGAACGCGGACTGATTGCGATGGTGTCGTGCTCGACCCGGCTTGCAACAGTGGTGCCGACTTTCGGCGCCGAGCCGATGCTCGGCACCAATCCGTTCGCGTTTGCGACGCCAGCAGGCCGGCACCCGCCTGTGATTCTCGACATGTCGACCAGCGTCGTCGCATCGAACAAGGTCAAGGTGTACGCGTTGCAGGGCAAGCCGTTGCCGCCGGGCTGGGCGCTCGACGCGAACGGCAACCCGCTGACCGATTCGGCCGAAGCCTACCGGCTGCTGTTCGAGCGCCTCGGTGGCGGCCTCGCGCCGTTAGGAGGCGACGGCAAGACACTCGGCGGTCACAAGGGCTACGGCCTCGGCTTGTTCGCGCAGATTCTCGGCAGCACGCTGGGTGGCGGTTCGTTCTCGCCCGTGCGTAACCGCACGCAAAGGAGCGATGAGCCGGACAACATCGGCCATTTCTTCCTTGCGATGAATCCGGCGGCGTTCCGTCCTATCGAGGAATATCACGCTGATCTCGACGCGGTTATCACCGCGCTGCGCGAAAGCCAGCCCGCCGACCCGTCTCAGCCAGTCTTGATCCCTGGGGATCCTGAGCGTCTCACGCGCGTTGCGCGCAGCGTGGATGGCATTCCGATGCCCGATTCGTTGCGCGAGAAGATCCGCGACGTCGCCAGAGCCGCGGGTGCGCCTTTCCTGCTGACTGTCTGAGTTCGAGGCCGAGGCGCAGGGAGCGCCTCGCGATCCCGGACTATTGCAGCGCTCGCAGCGAAGGTCTGCGAGTGCTGTTCACCACGCCAACTACAACGAGCACAGAACCAAGTGACAGCAACCATTCTCGGGCATAACTACATCGGCGGCCGGCGCAGCGCGCGTGGCGATATCTCGCTGCACAGCGTCTCGGCATCGACCCGCGAAATTTATCCGGTGGTTTTTTCGCAGGCAACTGACGCTGAGATCGACGCAGCCGTGGAGGCCGCGGCTGCGGCGTTTCCGCGCTATCGGGCGCTGCCCTCGAACGTTCGCGCGGATTTTCTCGAGGCAATTGCTGCGGAGATCGATGCGCTCGGTGACGACTTCATCGCCGATGTGATGCGCGAAACCGCGTTGCCGAAAGCTCGGCTCGTCGGCGAACGGGCGCGCACCAGCAACCAGATGCGACTCTTCGCGAAGGTTTTGCGGCGGGGTGATTTCTACGGTGCGCGCATTGATCAGGCCTTGCCTGAGCGGCAACCATTGTCGCGTCCGGATCTGCGGCAATACCGGATCGGCGTCGGCCCGGTCGCGGTGTTCGGCGCGAGCAATTTTCCGTTGGCGTTCTCCGTCGCCGGCGGCGATACGGCTTCCGCCCTGGCGGCCGGCTGCCCGGTCGTGGTCAAGGCGCACTCGGGTCATCTGGTGACGTCGGAGCGCATGGCGGATGCAATCGAGCGTGCGGTGCAACGCGCCGGCATGCCCGCAGGCACCTTCAACATGATCTACGGCGAGCGCGTTGGCGCGCGCCTCGTGCAGGCGCCTGGCATTCAGGCGGTTGGTTTCACCGGTTCATTGAGCGGCGGCCGGGCGCTTTGCGATCTCGCGGCTGCGCGTGAACAACCGATTCCGGTGTTCGCGGAAATGTCGAGCGTGAATCCGGTGTTTGTGCTGGAGGGCGCCTTGCAGGAGCGCGGTGCGGCGCTTGCCAATGAACTCGCGGCCTCGGTCGCGACGGGTTGCGGCCAGCTGTGCACAAGCCCCGGCCTCGTGCTCGGCGTGCGGTCGCCGCGCTTCGGCGCATTCATCGATAGCCTCGGCAGGGCGATGGAGCGGCAGGCGCCGCAGACCATGCTGAACCCGGGCATCTTCGCCAACTTCCGCGCAGGTCTCGAACGCGTGTCGAAACACGCAGGCATCGCGTTGCATGCAGGCGCGCAAGGTGAAACTGAGCAAGCCGCCGCACAGCTGTTCGTCGCCGACGCCGCGTTGCTGTTCGATCCGAGCCGGCCGCTCGAAGAAGAAATCTTCGGACCGGCTACGATCGTGGTCGAACTCGACAGCGCGGACCACCTGCTGCGTTTCGCGTCGGCGATGCGCGGCCAGTTGACGGCCACGCTGCTCGCGTCGCACGGCGATCTGCGGTCGCACCGCAAGCTGATCGAACGGCTCGAGGAAAAAGCCGGCCGTCTGCTGGTGAACGGCTATCCGACCGGCGTCGAAGTGTCGGACGCGATTGTCCACGGTGGCCCGTGGCCCGCGACCTCGGATGCGCGCGGCACCTCGGTCGGCACGCTCGCGATCGACCGTTTCCTGCGGCCGGTGTGCTACCAGAACTATCCGGACGAACTGCTGCCCGACGCGCTGAAAAATTCCAACCCGCTCAAGCTGATGCGGCTCGTCGATGGAGAGATGACGCGGCGTCCTCTCGATTGCGCGCCCACTCGCTAAGGACGTTCGCGTGATGTCAAAACTTTCGATACGCGCGCGCCTCGGCGCCGCGATACTTTTCCTGTGCGTGCTGCTGACGGTGATTGGCGCGCTCGGCGTGACAGGTATGGCGCGCAGCAACGACGCCAACCGCGAGACCTACACGAACCGGCTCGCCAGCACACGGCTGATCGGCGACGCGGAGCTCGCGATCAGCCGCGAGCGCACGACCGTCGACCGGATCGCTTTCGATCCGGCCGCCCCGACGGTCGAGAAAGACATCGCCACTTACCGCATGCTCAAAGGGCAGGGGATGGATGCGTGGACGAAGTATCTGGCCTTGCCTGCCACAGCGGATGAAAATCGTCTTGCCGCCGCGGTCAGTGCGAAGCGTGGCGAGGTGCAAAACCAACTGGATGCTTTTGCGGATTCGGTCAAGGGCATGGACGATGCGGCAGTCAAGGTCGCGTTGAAGAAAATCGCGCTCGCGAATACCGACTATGTCACGGTGAGCGCGGATCTCAAGCAGTTTCAACGCGATCAGGCAAAGGCGCAGTACGATGACTCGGAGGCGAGTTTTGAGCGCTTTCGTGCAATAACTATCGCCTCTGTCGTATTTGGGCTGCTCGCCGGCGTCTTTACCTTCATGTCATTGCGCCGCGCGATCGGCCTTCCGCTCAGCGAGGCGCTGGGACACTTCAACCGGATCGCGAGGGGCGACCTGTCGCAGCGGATCGAAGCGCGCTCGCACGACGAAATGGGCCTGCTGCTGCACGGTCTTTCGCAAATGCGCGACGGCCTCGTAAGCACCGTCACAACAGTGCGTCACGCAAGCGATGCCATCGCCACGGCGGCCCAACAGATCGCCTCAGGCAATCTCCATCTGTCCGCACGGACGGAGCAGCAGGCTGCGTCGTTACAGGAAACCGCCGCCAGCATGGAAGAGCTGACCGGCACGGTAAGGCATAACGCCGAGAATGCACGCCAGGCGCAAACTCTCGCTGCCAATGCGGCCAACGTGGCCGACCACGGCAACGCCGTGGTCGGCGACATGGTGACGACGATGAAAGAAATCGATCAGAGCTCGGGCCGTATCGGCGACATCATTGCGATTATCGATGCCATCGCGTTTCAGACCAATATTCTGGCGCTCAATGCAGCGGTCGAAGCTGCGCGCGCCGGAGAACAGGGACGCGGCTTCGCGGTGGTGGCGGCCGAAGTACGCATGCTGGCGCAGCGCTCGTCGGCTGCCGCGAAGGAGATCAAGGAACTGATCGAGACGTCGAGCGGAAAAGTGCAGGCGGGCGGCACGTTGGTCACCGAGGCAGGCGGCCGCATGCAGGCGATCCTCACCGGCGTGCGCCGCGTGGCGGACATTATGGACGAGATATCGGCCGCTTCGGCGGAGCAAAGCACGGGTATCGAGCAGGTCGCCCGCGCCGTCGCGGAAATGGATTCGGTTACGCAGAACAACGCCGCGTTGGTTGAAGAAGCCGCAGCAGCGGCCCAGTCGCTCGAGGAACAGGCGCGAATGTTGAAAGAGACGGTGGCGGTGTTCAGGATTTAGGCCCAGCCTGGAGTCACTTTGGCTCCATTCCACCACGCAGCATGAATTCCGCAAATGCGTCCGGGTCAAGCGGGCGGCTGACCAGATAACCCTGAATGGCATCGCAGCCGGCGTCCTTCAGTTCTTCGGCCTGGCTTGGGCACTCGACGCCTTCCGCGACAGTCTTCATGCCGAGCGAACGGGCGAGACCGACAATGCCTCGGATAACCGCCGGCGCCTTCTCGCAGTCGACCAGTGCCCGCACAAACGACTTATCGATTTTCAGTGCGTCGATGGGCAGTCGGACAAGATAGCTGAGGCTGGAGTAGCCAGAGCCGAAGTCGTCCAGCGACGTGAATATGCCGGCTTGCTTCAGCGCGGCAAGAACGGAGGTTGCCTGTTCGATATCGCTCACCAGAGAGTCCTCCGTCACCTCGATATCGAGCGTTGCGGGAGACACGTCGTGTGCCCGCGCGATGCGGAGAATCGTGTCTGCAAGTCCCGCCCCGAGGAGCTGCCGGGCCGACAGATTGAGACTGATGCGAGGGACGAATACCCCCGATCGCCGCCATGTCCGGATATGCCGACAAACCGCATTGAGCAGCCATTCGACAAGCACGGCTTCATAGGGAGAATCGAGCAGCACATCCAGGAATGCGTGCGGTGTCAGCAAGCCTCGTTCGGGATGGCGCCAGCGAAGAAGCGCCTCGGCCCCGATTGGGGAACCGTCCGCGAGTGCCACCTGAGGCTGGAAATGGAGCTCGAACTGGTTCGCCGCAAACGCCTCACGAAGCTCCATGCGTAACGCAAGGCGGTCACGCATGCCCCGGTCGAGCGCGCCATCGTACAGGCGCACCTGAAACCGGCCGGATGACTTCGCCGCGTACATGGCCGTGTCGGCATGGCTCAGCAATGCCTCGGCTGAGTCCGGTGTTTCTCCCGGTAGCGCGATGCCGATGCTAGCCGACAGGGAGATGGATCTTCCGCACGCTTCGAACGGGATTGCGAGATCGCTGAGCACCGCGTGAGCGAACGCTTCAGCCGCGCTTGCGGTCGTGTCGCGTAACAAAAGAACAAACTCGTCGCCTCCGACGCGCGCAGCAAAAAAATCAGGTTTAAGAATTGCGAGTAGCCGTTTCGCGATGCCGCGCAGCAGCTCATCGCCCACAGCATGGCCGAACGCGTCGTTGACTTCCTTGAAATGGTCCAGGTCAATAAATAGGACTGCCAGCGAGGCACGACGCGCAGTGCCGGATGAAGCAGCTGCAGAGACCGCCTGCGATAGCGCTTCCATGCACTTGCGCCGATTGGCCAAACCAGTCAGATAGTCGTGACTCGCTTCAAATTCCAGTTGCGACGCGTGCTTGCGTTCGCGCGTGACATCGCGAAAGAGCACCGTGATGCCATCGTCGTGAGCAAATGAACGGGCCTCAAACCATGTATCGAGCGGGGCGTAATAGTCAGTGTGCCGGGCGGGGAGTCCAGTGGCCGCTGTTTGCTGATAGATGCGATAGTAGCCGGAGTCGACCAGGTCCGGGTAACACTGCCATATGTCGCGTCCGAGCAGGTCTTCCCGCTTCTGCTGCAGGTATCGTTCGGCTGTATGGTTAAGGTAGGTGAAGCGCCACGATCTGTCTATCGACATGAAACCGTCGCTCAGGCTGTCAAGCATGTCACCAAGATGAGCCGGTGCAGGTTGTCGGGTGGCGGCTTCTTTCGGGCGCGGGGCGCGAGAGTCGGTCTGTCGTTCCATTTTGAGCTGTCTTTTCGCGTCGGACCCTTAGGTACCGCTTGTGCGCGAACCGTGGATTCACCGCATTCTAACCGCCTTTGGCACCGATTCGAACGTCAGGACGCTCGCGCTCCGCTGCGTTTGATTGGGGGATGCAGCGCCTGACGCGAGCCGGTCATCCGCCGCGCATCGCGCCTTCACTCAATCGGACGACTGGATGGGAACGGCTTCTGTCCGGCCCGTTCAGGCAGATGGGTTTCAGTTCGATGAAGTTTTCTTCGTCGGGGCAAGGGTGTCCTTCGTCGCATCCAGCGGCGCGGCGTTCAGCACCTGACGCAGTTCGTCGGCGATGATCGAGATCAGCGCATCCGCGGCGGCGCTTAGCGGCCGGCGCGGATGCGTGATGCAGACGATGTGTCGCACGATGCGTGGCGCCAGAATCGGATAAGCGCGCAGCGTGCCCGCCCGGACTGCGCGCTCGACCACGATACGCGGCAGGATGGTCGCGAAGCGCGTCTTGCCGACCAGTTGCACGATGCTGCTGAGCACATCGATTTCGAAGCGTGGCGTGAGGAGCACGTCCTCGTGCTGCGCGGCGGTATCGAGCACACCGCGCAGGCCGTGCCGCTTGGTCGGCAGCACCAGTTCGAGTTCGGGCAGCTTGGCCAGTTCGATTGCGTGGGGCAGGTCGGGGCCGTGTGCCGCACTGGTGGCGAGCACCATTTCTTCGTCGAGGATCGCGTGCGCATCGAGTGAGAGCTTGCCGCGCGGTTTATTGATGAGCGCCGCATCGAGCTGGCCGCCGGCGACCCAGTCGATGAAGGTCGCGCTGTAACCGTCCGAGACGGTGACTTCGACGTGCGGATATTTCTCGTGATAGCGCGACAGTGAATCGGCCAGCACGCTTTCGCTGATCGACGCAATCAACCCGATCGACACGCGCCCGGTGACGATCTCGTCGCGCTGGATGAGCTGCTGCCGCGCGTGCGCAAGGTCGCGCATGATCGGCAGGAAGAGCCGGTACATGAGCCGCCCGGCGGCGGTCGGCGTCATCCCGTGCGAGCCGCGCTCGAACAGTTGCTGATGCAGTTCCTCCTCGAGCTTGGCGACCTGCATGCTGAGCGCCGGCTGAACGATATTCAGACGCTTGGCCGCGCGAGTGACCGAGCCGTCTTCGAACAGCGCGATGAAATATTGAATCTGTTTCAGGTCCATGGGTGTGTTCGATCAGACTTCGACGTCTTCAATATTTTTGATGTTGACTGTCCCTATTATCAACCCATACGGAGCGGCCGATCTGCCAATTCGTGTGGGACGGGCGTGCCGATCGGTCACTAAAAGGCCGTTGCAGCATGCGTATTTCAGGCTCGCTGCTATTAATACTTAGGACGCTCTCCAACGTCATCAGGGGTAACACGTATATCAGCCGAAATGATGTAGCGAATCAAAAAACACTATTAGAACTTATACGTCATTCTCGCTACGCTCCATGCATATCCACTGTGCGCTCGCTAAACAAAACAGGGGCGGACTTTGACACGACATAGGGAGATCCAGATGAGTTCTCGCGGTACCGCTTCTCTCGAAACGATGGATTCTCCGGGCGCCGGCGTGCGTCCCGCCCGCTCGCTGCGAAGCTGGCTCGAGCACCTGTCGGCGAGCGGGCGGGTGGCCACCATCGAACACCCTGTTGCGCTCGAACACGAACTCGCTGCGATTGCGAAAAAGCTCGACGGCTCGCGTGCCGCAGTGTTCGTTCAGCCCGGCGGCCACGCGATTCCGGTGGTCAGCGGGTTCATGTCGAGGCGCGCATGGATCGCCGAAGCGATGGGCGTGAGTGAGGACCAGCTGCTGCAGCGTTTTCGCGACGCCGCCGAGCATCCGCTCGCCTGGCAGGACGTCCCGGCGAGTACCGCGCTATGCCAGCAGGTCATCCATACCGAAGGGATCGATCTACACAAGCTGCTGCCCATTCCGACGCATAGCGAACACGATAGCGGCCCGTATATCACCGCCGGTCTCGTGATCGCGCGCAATCCGCGCACAGGCATCCAGAACGTATCGATCAACCGGATCCAGGTGCATGGACCGGACCGTATGGCGATCCTTTTGCTGCCGCGTCATCTGTACGCCTTTCAGCGAACCGCGGAAGCCGCGGGAGAGCCGCTCGAGCTCGCCGTGGTAATTGGCGTGGACCCACTGACGATGCTCGCTTCGCAGGCGATCACGCCGATCGATCACGACGAGCTGGAGATCGCGGGCGCACTGCACGGCGCGCCGCTGCCGGTCGTGAAGTGCGTGAGCAACGGCGTGAAGGTGCCGGCCTTCGCGGAGATCGTGATCGAAGGGCGCATCCTGCCGAACGTGCGCGAGCAGGAAGGCCCGTTCGGCGAGTTTCCAAAGTATTACAGCGCGCGAGAGGCTCGTGAGGTGATCGAGGTCACGGCGCTCACGCACCGCGCAAAGCCGATTTATCACACGATTGTGCCGGCCGAGATGGAACATCTGCTGCTCGGCGCGATTCCACGCGAGGCAACGCTGCTGGCGCATCTGCAACGCAGCCATCCGAACGTGAAAGACGTGCACCTGTCGGTTGGCGGCGTGTGCCGTTATCACCTGTGGATCCAGTTCGAGAAGAAGCGCGAAGGTGAAGCGAAAAACGTGATCCTGTGTGCGTTCGGCGCGCACTACGACATCAAACAGGTGGTTGTCGTCGACCCCGACGTGAACGTGCACGACCCCGCTGAAATCGAATGGGCCATCGCCACGCGCTTCCAGGCCGATCGCGATCTGATCGTGATCGAAGGCGCGCAGGGTTCGCCGCTCGATCCGTCGACCACCGTGGGCCAGCCGGACGACGCCCCGGCGCATCTGCAGGGCATCAGCGCGAAGATGGGGCTCGACGCCACGCGGCCGGTGGCTTATGCGGCGCACGTGTTCACGCGCGTGCGCATTCCGGGGCAGGACTCGGTGGATCTGGAAGCGCTTGTTGCCGGTGACAACGCCGCGTTGAATACCTATCTGGGTGACGTTCATGCGTGACAACAAGCGTGAGCGGATTGTCGTGGGCATTTCGGGCGCGAGCGGCGCATTGATCGGCGTGCGCCTGCTTGCCGCGCTGCGCCGCCTCGGCACGCAGGAGACGCATCTGATCGTGTCGGCCTCCGGCGCGGTGACGGCGGCTCAGGAACTGGGCCTGGCGCGCGGCGATCTGGAGAGCCTCGCCGATGTGGTCTACAACGTGCGCGATATCGGCGCGGCAGTGGCGAGCGGTTCATTCATCACCGCGGGGATGGTTATCGCGCCGTGCTCGATGAAAACGCTCGCGGGCGTGGCCAATGGCTTCGCCGACAACTTGCTGACGCGAGCCGCCGACGTCATGCTCAAGGAGCGTCGCCGACTAGTGCTGGTGGCACGGGAAACACCGCTCAATCTCGCGCACTTGCGCAACATGACGCTCGCCACCGAGATGGGCGCGATCGTGATGCCGCCGGTGCCTGCGTTCTACGCCCATCCGAAGACCATCGAGGACGTGGTCGATCATACGGTCGGCCGGATTCTGGATCTGTTCGGCATCGAGCACCGCGAGATTGCCCAGCGCTGGAGCGGACTCGCCGATGAGTTCGCGGGGCGCCGTGAAGGAGCCGATGAATGAATCAGCGCGACATGATCGATTCAGGCCATGCTGCGGCTGTGGCGATGGAACCAACCCACAGCGAAGGCGTGAAGCGTCCACAGACCTATCTCGGCCGCCCGATGGAGCGTCTCGAGGACCCCGCGATTCTGACGGGCCGCGGCCGCTATGGCGACGATCTCGGCACCAAGCCCGGCACCCTGCATGCGGCGATTCTGCGCTCACCGCATGCCCATGCGGAACTCGTTGCCATCAATACCGACGCCGCGTCGAAACTGCCCGGCGTGCGCGCGATCCTGACGCGCGACGACTTGCGGGCGTGGTCGCGGCCCTTCGTGGTCGGGGTGAAATCGCCGATGGAGCAGTGGGCGCTCGCGATGGACCGCGTGCGCTATGTCGGCGAACCGGTCGCGGTGGTGCTGGCGGAATCGCGCGCCATCGCCGAAGACGGACTAGATCTTCTCAAGGTCGAATACGCCACGCTCGATCCGGTCACGACGATCGAACAGGCGGTGAGCGGGGAGTCAACGGTGCTGCATGAAAAGGTCGGCACCAATGTGATCAGCGACCGCAGCTTCCGCTATGGCGACCCCGAAGCTGCGTTCGAGAAAACGCCACATCGCGTGAAACTGGTCGCGCATTATCCGCGCAATACCTGTGCGCCGATCGAATGCGGCGTGGTGATCGCCGAATATCTGGCGGGCGACGAGGGCTACGACGTCACGTCGAATTTCATGGGCCCGTTCTCGCTGCACGCGGTGATGGCGATGGCGCTCAACGTGCCGGCCAATCGTCTGCGTCACAAGGCGCCGCGCGATTCGGGCGGTAGTTTCGGCGTGAAGCAGGCGGTGTTTCCCTATGTCGTGCTGATGTGCCTCGCCTCCCGCAAGGCTGGCGCGCCGGTGAAGTGGGTCGAGGACCGGCTCGAACATCTGAGCGCGGCGACCTCCGCGACGGCACGCCTGTCGACGCTCGAGGCGGCTGTCGAAAGCGACGGCCGTATTACCGCGCTCTCCTACGATCAACTTGAGGATTGCGGCGGCTATCTGCGCGCGCCGGAGCCGGCGACGTTCTACCGGATGCATGGCTGCCTGACCGGCGCCTATGCCATCGACAATCTGCTGGTGCGCAATCGCGTCGTGCTGACCAACAAGACGCCCACGGGTCTCGTGCGCGGCTTTGGTGGCCCGCAGGTTTACTTCGCGCTCGAACGCCTGATGCAACGCATCGCGCTTGAGTTGAAGCTGGACGTGCTCGACGTGTATCGCCGCAATTTCGTCGCCGCCAATGCTTTCCCGTATCGCGCCGCAGCGGGTGCCTTGCTCGACTCGGGCAACTATCAGGAGGCGCTGCGCCGCGCGCTGGCCGAAGGCGGCTACGACGAACTGCGCGCGCGCCGCGAGGCGGCGCGCAAGGAAGGGCGGCTGTACGGTATCGGCTTCGCGGCGATCGTCGAGCCGTCGGTGTCGAACATGGGCTATATCACGACGGTAATGCCCGCCGACGCGCGCAGGAAGGCCGGCCCGAAGAGCGGCGCGATCGCGAGCGCCACGGTCAGCGTCGATCTGTTAGGCGGCGTGGTGGTGACGATTGCGTCGACGCCCGCGGGCCAGGGGCATATGACGGTGTGCGCGCAGGTGGTCGCGGATGTGCTCGGCGTCTCGCCGCAAGACGTCGTCGTCAATGTCGAGTTCGATACGCATAAGGACGCGTGGTCGGTGGCGGCGGGCAATTACTCGAGCCGCTTTGCCGGCGCGGTGGCGGGCACGGTGCATCTGGCGGCCGTGCGGGTACGCGATAAGGTCGCGCGCATCGTGTCGAAGCAGTTGGGTTGCGCACCGGACGAGGTGCGTTTCAAAGGCGGCCGCATTTACGCGGCGGGTGCGGAGGATCGCGCGCAGCCGTTCGGCCGCGTCGCGGCCAATGCGCCGCATTGGGCGCCCGCGCTCTTGCCTGAAGGCGAGGAGCCCGGCTTGCGTGAGACGGTGTTCTGGAACCCGCCGAACATGGCCGCGCCGGATGAGAACGATCGCATCAACACGTCGGCGGCTTACGGGTTTGCTTTCGACATGTGCGCAGTGGAAGTGGACCGCGCCACGGGCCGCGTGCGGATCGACCGATACGTCACCGCGCACGACGCCGGCACGCTGCTGAACCCCGCGCTCGCCGATGGCCAGATTCGCGGCGCGTTCGCGCAAGGTCTCGGCGCGGCGTTGATGGAGGAATTCCGTTACGGCGCGGATGGCAGCTTCCAGTCCGGCACGCTCGCCGATTATCTGATGCCGACCACCTGTGAAGTGCCCGATCCGCTGATCGTGCATCTGGAAACGCCAAGTCCGTTCACGCCGTTGGGCGCGAAAGGACTTGGCGAGGGCAACAACATGAGCACGCCGCCGTGCATCGCGAATGCGGTGGCGGACGCGCTCGGCGTCGACGATATCCGTTTGCCGCTGACGCCCTCGAAGGTCATGGCGCTCATCGGTATCGACGACCCGGCGCCGTCGCGTCCCGAGTTGCGCGACACGCCGGCAGCGAAACCGGCGATGCCCGGCGGCGGCAAGGCGCTGACCGCGCAAGGCAGCGTCGATCTGCCGGCGTCGCCGGAAGCCATTTTTGCCGTGCTGCTCGATCCGGCCGCGCTCGCCAGGGTGATACCGGGTTGCCACGCGCTCGAAGCCGAAGGCACGAACCAGTATCGCGCCGACGTGACGGTCGGCGTGGGCATGATCAAGGCGCGCTTCGAAGCGAAGATCGGATTGTCGGAAATCGATGCGCCGCATCGGCTGCGCCTCGCTGGCGCGGGCATGTCGCCGCTCGGCAGCGCGCGTGGCAGCGGCCTCGTCGAGTTGACGCCGATCGAAAGCGGCACGCGTCTTTCCTATGACTACGAAGCCCAGGTGTCGGGCAAGGTCGCGGCCGTCGGTGGACGCATGCTCGAAGGGGCGGCCAAGGTCGTGTTGCGGCAACTGTTCGAATCGCTCGGACGCCAGGCCGCGGGCAAACCGGTAAAGACCGGAGGCGGGTGGCTATCGCGGTTGCTCGCACGTTTCAGGAGACAGACATGAAACCCGCGCCGTTCGATTATCTGCGCGCGATGACCACGCAGGATGCGCTCGACGCACTCGCGCAAAACGGCGAAGACGCTCGCGTACTGGCCGGGGGGCAGTCGCTGATGGCGGTGCTGAACATGCGGCTTGCGCAGCCGCGCATGCTGGTCGATATCTCGCGCACGGACGAACTGAATGCGGTGCGCGTCGATAACGAAGCAGGCCGTCTGATTGTGGGCGCGGCCGCCACGCAGGGCAGCGTCGAGTGGTGCGCATCACTGCGCGATGAAGTGCCCCTGCTGGCGATGGCGTTCCCGCACATTTCGCACTTTCAGATTCGCAATCGCGGCACGGTGTGCGGCTCGATTGCCCACGCCGATCCGAGCGCGGAATTGCCGCTTGTGCTGGCGGCGCTCGGTGGCGATGTGACGCTGCGCTCGAAAAAGAAAAAGCGTGTCCTGAAGGCCGAGGAATTTTTTCAGGGAATGTTGATGACGGCGCGCGCGCCGGACGAACTGGTTGAAGCGGTCAGTTTTCCGCTGAAGAAGCCCGGCGAACGCTACGGCTTCACCGAATTCTCCGCACGTCATGGCGATTTCGCGATGGTCGCGTGCGCGGCGGTGGTGACGAGCGACTCGATCCGCCTCGCGGTGGGTGGTGTCGCGGATCGGCCGGTGGTCGAAACATGGCCGCGGCTGCACAGCGAAGACCTTCGCAGTGCATTGAACGATTTGAGCTGGAAGCTGGGCGCGCAGGACGACGCGCACATTAGCGCGACCTATCGCCGGCATCTGGTCCGGCAACTCGGATGGCGCGTGATCGAGGAGGCAAAGTAAAGTGAGCAACACGTCTGGAGACAACATCTTGCGGCAGGGTGACCGGCAGTGCATCACGCTGACGCTCAACGGCCGTGAACGCAGCGGCTATTGCGAGCCGCGCGAACTGCTGTCGGATTTTATCCGTCACGAACTGGGCGCGACCGGCACCCATGTCGGTTGCGAACATGGCGTCTGCGGCGCGTGCACGGTGCACATCGACGGCGTGGCAGGGCGTTCTTGCCTGATGCTGGCGGTGCAGGCGCAAGGACGTCGCATCGATACAGTCGAAGGCCTCGCGCCCGATATGGCGCTCAGCGATCTGCAGCAGGCATTCCAGCGCCACCACGCGTTGCAGTGCGGCTTCTGTACGGCCGGCATTCTGATGTCGTGCGCGGACTATCTGAAGCGCGTGCCCGATCCCACCGAGGCGCAGGTGCGCGACATGCTCTCGGGCCATCTGTGCCGCTGTACGGGCTATACGCCGATCGTCGCGGCAGTGCTGGACGTAGCGGCGAGACGTCAGGCAGGCAAGCAGGCGGATGAGACCGTGGAGACCGTTCATGCTTGATCTCGGCCGAACCTATTTGCAAAGCGTTGAGCGCAGCCCGAACGCGCTCGCTCTGGTCGATGGCGACATGACGCTGACCTACGCGCAGTGGCATCGCATCATTGAGAATGTCGCCGAAGGCCTGCGCGAATTGGGTCTCGCGCACGGGGACCGGCTGCTCGTCGTACTGCAAAACCGCTGGGAAATGGCCACCTTGCACTGGGCCTGCCAGTTCGCCGGTATCGTGATCGTGCCGTTGAACTGGCGTGCGAAGCCTGAGGAGCTCGATTACTGCGTGACCGATGCGGGCGTGAAGGCCATCGTCTATGAACCGGTCAGTGCCGAAGCGGTCACGCAAAGTCCGGCTGCGCAAACTCTGCCGCGCATCGGGCTCGACGACGCGCAAGGCCGCACCGCCGGTTTCGCAACACTCCTCGCCGAGCGCTCGCGTGATGCCGGTATCCAGACCACTCGCGCGAATGCGGACGACTACTCGCTGATTCTTTACACGTCGGGCACCACGGGCAAGGCCAAGGGCGTGCCGCGCCGTCACCGTCATGAACGCGCCGCCGCGCTCGCCCATGTTGCGCAGAATCTGTACCGGCATGGCGAACGCACGCTCGGGGTGATGCCGCTGTATCACACGATGGGCGTGCGCTCGCTGCTCTCGATGGCCATGGTTGACGGCGTGTTCGTTTGCGCACGCCGTTGGAACGCCCGTTTCGCGCTCGATTCAATCGCGCAGTATCGGATCAGCTGTCTTTATCTGGTGCCGACGCTTTATCACGATCTGCTCGCCGATCCGGCTTTCGCCGCAATCGACACGACCTCGGTGAAAAAGCTCGGCTTTGCCGGCGCGCCGATGAACGACGGCTTGCTCAAGCGGCTCTCGGCTGCTTTCAAACCGGAACTGTTCGTCAATCATTACGGCTCGTCGGAGGTCTACACCTTCAGCATCGACCAGGATGCGACGCGCAAACCCGGCAGTGCAGGGCGCGCCGGCATCAATACGCGCCTGCGCGTCGTGAAGCTCGATGCGCAAACGCCGGAGGATCTTGCACAGGTTGGCGAAGAAGGCCAGATCATCGCGGACCTGCTCGGCGACGAAGCTTTCGAAGGCTACTGGAACCGCCCGGACGCCAACGCCAAATCATTGCGCGACGGCTGGTATTTCACCGGCGACACCGGCTTCTTCGACCTCGAAGGCGACCTGTACGTGTCCGGACGCGTCGACGACATGATCATCAGCGGCGGCGAGAACATCTCGCCGGTCGATATCGAATCGGTGCTGTCTCTGCATCCCGCCGTCGACGAGGTGGCGGTCGCGGGCGTGAAAGACGAGCGGTGGGGCCAGCGGGTCGTCGCCTTCGTCAAACGCCGGGAATACGTCGATGCCGAAACGCTCGATGCGTATTGCCGAACGTCCAATCTCGTCAACTTCAAGCGGCCGCGCGATTACGTCTTCGTTGACGACATTCCGAAGTCGCCGGTGGGGAAGATCTTGCGCCGCAAGCTGTCCGCGGGCGAGTACGAACGCGACGGCCGTGATCAGCCTGATGACGCCAATGACGGCGACCGCAGCCGCGCCAGCGGCGCATTCATTGCCACACACACGGAAACTACCAAGGAGTAACCCCATGACCGACTTGACTCACCGCGGCCAGAGCCTGCTGCAGGAACTCGACGGCTTTTCGATCGAGATCGACGCCGAACGCGAGCGGGCCGACATCATCCTGCATCGGCCGCCGTTTAACGTGATTTCGATGCACGCACGCGACCAGTTGCGCGCGGCGTTCGAAGCGCTCGACGAAGACGAGCGTGTACGCGTGATCGTCGTGCGCGCCACGGGTGAACACTTCTCGAGCGGCGGCGACATCAAGGGCTTTCTCGAGGCGTCGCCGGAACACGTGTCCAAGCTCGCCTGGAATATCGCGGCACCCGCGCGCTGCTCGAAGCCGGTGATCGCCGCCAATCGTGGTTTCTGCTTCGGCGTGGGTTTCGAACTGTCGCTCGCGTGCGATTTCCGCATCGCCACCGACACCACCTTCTATGCACTTCCGGAGCAGAAGCTCGGCCAGATTCCGGGCTCGGGTGGTTCGGCGCGTTTGCAGCAGATGGTCGGCGTCGGTCGAACCAAGGACATCGTCATGCGCTCGCGCCGCATTCCGGGCAAGCAGGCCTACGACTGGGGGATCGCGGTGGAGTGCGTGGCCGATGCGCAACTCGAAGCCGCGACCGATGCGTTGGTGGATGAACTGCGGGCCTTCTCGCCGCTCGCGCAACGCACCGCCAAGAAGCTGCTGAACGACAGCGAAGATGCGCCGCTCTCGATCGCGATCGAACTCGAAGGGCATTGCTATAGCCGTCTGCGCACGTCCGACGATTTCCGTGAGGGGGTCGAAGCGTTTCATGGCAAACGTAAACCGGTGTTTCGCGGCAGTTGAGCCGAACGCAAGACGACATAACGGCAATACCCCGTAGCAAAAAAACGCAGGAGACAAAGCATATGGAGCGTTTCGATTACGTGATTGTGGGCGGTGGATCGGCCGGATGCGTGCTTGCGCACCGCTTGTCGGCAGTACCGTCGTTGCGCGTCGCGTTGATCGAGGCGGGTCAGGATACGCCGCCGGGCGCTGTGCCTGCGGCGATTCTCGACAGCTATCCCATGCCGGTTTTCTGCGGCGACACCTACATCTGGCCGGAGCTCAAAGCGAGCGCGACCCGAACGGCCGCGCCGCGTGTCTATGAGCAAGGGCGCGTGATGGGTGGCGGATCGAGTATCAACGTGCAATCGGCCAATCGCGGCCTGCCGCGCGACTACGACGACTGGGCCGCCAATGGCGCAAGCGGCTGGGCGTGGCAGGACGTGTTGCCGTATTTCCGCAAGCTCGAACGCGACGTGAATTTCCCGGAAGGCGAGTTGCACGGCAGCGCTGGTCCGGTGCCTATTCGCCGTATCCTTCAGGACGACTGGCCGCCGTTCTGCCATGCGTTTGCCGACGGGATGCGTAAAAACGGTTTCGCCAGCCTGCTGGATCAGAACGGCGAGTTCGGCGACGGCTACTTTCCCGGCGCGTTCTCGAATCTCGACGACAAGCGCATTTCGACCGCCGTCGCCTATCTGGATGAGCAGACACGCAGGCGCCGCAATCTGCACATCTATCCGGAACTGCGCGTCGAGCGCATTGTGATGGAGGGCATGGTTGCGCGCGGTGTGGTGGCTGTCGCGCGCGACGGCGCCCGTGTGCGTTTCGAGGCGAATGAAGTTGTGCTGTGTGCAGGCGCGCTGCAATCGCCGGCGCTGCTGATGCGAGCGGGCGTTGGTGCGCGGGATGAACTGAGCGCGCTCGGCATCGATTGCATGATCGATCTGCCGGGCGTGGGACGTAATCTTCAGGATCATCCGTCGCTGACCTTCTGCCATTTTCTCGAGCGACGTTATCGCGTGCCTTTGTCGCGGCGTCGCGCGAGTATGACAGCCGCGCGTTTCACCTCGGGCGTGGCGGGGTGCGATGCGTCCGATCTGTATCTGTCGAGTGCGACTCGGGCCGCATGGCATGCGCTCGGCAAGCGGCTCGGGCTGTTCTTTCTCTGGTGCAATCGCCCGTATTCGCGCGGCCGTGTGCAACTCGTTTCACCCGAGCCCGCAGTGCCGCCGCGCGTCGATCTGAATCTGCTCGACGATTCGCGCGATGTCGCGCGCCTCGCTTTCGGCGTGCGAATGCTCGCGAAAATCGTCGAGGCCTCGGGGCTCGGTCACGACCCACGCGATTTTTTCCCCGCGGCGTTTTCACCACGAGTCAAAGCGCTCAGCCGTGTCGGAACCGGCAATGCGGCGCTGACCGCGCTGCTTGGAGTGCTGCTCGACACGCCTGCGCCGATCCGGCGGACGCTGATCGAACGGTTTTTCACGCGAGGCCAGCGAATGTCCACCCTGCTTGCCGACGAGAATGCGCTTGAGTCGTTCATTCGCGCCAATGTGTTCGGCGTATGGCACGCGAGCGGCACCTGCAAGATGGGCGATGCGAACGACATCATGGCTGTGACGGACAACGCGGGGAGCGTGCGTGGCGCGCAGGGCTTGCGGGTCGTCGATGCATCGCTGATGCCGAGGTTGCCTTCGGCAAATACGAATATCCCGACCATCATGATGGCCGAAAAAATCGCCGATGCGATGCTTGCGCGACGATACACGGGTGCGGTGTCGAGCACGACGTCGCCCATGGTTGTCGGTCGATAAGAGTTCTTAACACAACTAAGAGCACGCAATCCAGAACGTGCCTTAAAACGGGGGCGATCGAAAGACGGCCCGCTGATAATCAAGGAGATGACGATGTCCGTAGCAGCGCAAAATGGCGCCGCCTTGCCGGCGGTAGACCAGCGGCAAGTGATGGGTGCAGTAGTGGCCTCGTGCCTCGGTTGGGCACTGGATTTGTTCGATCTGTTCGTCTTATTGTTCGTCGCACCGGTAGTGGGGCGGCTGTTCTTTCCGTCCGAACACGCCATGCTCTCGCTTGCCGCGGTCTATGCATCGTTTGCCGTAACCCTGCTGATGCGCCCGCTCGGCTCGGCATGGTTCGGTTCCTACGCGGACCGGCACGGACGCAAGGGCGCGATGATCACTGCGGTGGTCGGCGTGGGTCTGTCGACCGCAGCTTTCGGCTTGCTGCCGACGGTCGCGCAGGTCGGCCTGGTCGCGCCGATCCTGTTCCTGATGCTGCGTCTGGTGCAAGGTGTATTCGTCGGCGGGGTGGTGGCGTCGACCCACACCATCGGGACAGAATCGGTCGCGCCGAAATATCGCGGCGCCGTGTCGGGGCTGATCGGCGGTGGCGGGGCGGGACTCGGCGCATTGCTCGCGTCGCTCACCTATCTGACCATGTCTGCGATCTTCCCGGGCGAGCTGTTCGACGTGTGGGGCTGGCGCTGCATGTTTTTCACCGGCATTGTGAGTTCGATTCTCGGCTTGTTCGTTTTCAGCAGTCTGGAGGAGTCGCCGCTGTGGAAGAAACTGGCCGCTGAGAAGGCCGCCAAGGCCGCAATGCAGAACACGGCCGCACCGGTCGAGGTCGTACGCTCGCCGATCCGCACGCTGTTTTCCCGCGACTATCGCTCGATTCTGTTTGTCAATCTGCTGCTGACGATCGGCGGCGGTAGCGGCTATTACCTCACGTCTGGCTATCTGCCGACCTTCCTCAAGGTGGTAAGCCACGCACCGAACGGCGCCGCGGCCGCGATTCTGATGATCTGCAGCGTCGCGGTGGTGATCGCCTCGATCGCGGCGGGACATCTGAGCACCTTCATTGGACGCAAGAGCGCGTTCGTCTGGATCGGCCTGATTCGCCTGATCGCGCTGCCCGCGCTATTCCTGCTGCTGCCTACGGCGCAAAGCATCACGATGATCGGCGTCTACGCGGTGATTCTGAGCGCGCTCGGCAGCGCCGGCTACGCGCCGATTCTGATCTTCCTGAACGAACGCTTTCCGACCGCGATTCGCGCCACCGGCACGGGGCTGTCATGGAACATCGGCTTCGCGATTGGCGGCATGATGCCGACCGCTGTCTCGCTGGTGGCTAAAGACGCCGGCCAGTTACCAATGACGCTTGCGATCTTCGCCGGGGCGATCAGCGTAATTTTCCTGGCGGGGGCGTTCATCGTGCCGGAGACTCGCGGCAAGCTCGATAACGGTACCGCCCACGAGGCCGCCTAGTGCATTCCAGCGGGCGCGGAAGCGCGCCCGCGTCGCTCACATACAGGAGACATCGATGAAATACGACGAGGACGTTCGCGCGCGCTCATACCAGTTTCGCGACGATTATGTTGCGGCCACGCCAGCCTGGTATCGCGGTGAACTGCACCTTGGCTTCACGCTGCTCTTCACGAGTGGCGTGATCGGGTACTGCTTCACGCAGCTTCATGCGCCCACGCTTGCCGAATGGATGGCGGTCATTCCGCTCTTTCTGTTCGGCAACTGGGCAGAATGGGCCGCACATCGCTACGTGCTGCATCGCCCGACGAAGTACTTCAGCATGATCTACAAACGGCACTGCGCGGTCCATCACAGATTTTTCACGCACGTCACGCTCGAATACAAGGGCCAGCGGCACTGGCGCGCGTTGTTGTTTCCGCCGTTTGCGCCGGTCGCGTTCGTGCTCGCGGCAGTGCCGTTCGCACTCTTCATCGGTTATGTATTTTCGCGCAATGCGGGGTATATCGCGCTGCTCACGATGGCGGCGTACTACCTGATGTACGAGGGGCTGCACACACTCTCGCACGTCACCGACAACCCATTGCTCGACCGCGTTCCGTTCGTCAATACCGTGCGGCGCTTGCACGTCACGCATCATGATCCCGAACTGATGGCGACACAAAACTTCAACCTGACGTTTCCCATCTGCGACACGCTGTTCGGCACGCGCAGGGATGCGCCACGCACTGCACGCGAACCGCTGGTGCGCCGTCCATAAAGCGTTCCAGCCGCATGACATGCGTTGAAATAACTTTCGCATAGCCTGTTGCGCGAGCCGTAGCTAAAGTGCGCGTATCGGATGCGATGCGCGGTTACACGACTTCACCGCAGACGATACCCCCCGGCCACTACCGTTATGGCATCGTCATGGAAGAACTTGGAAAATTCACACTATTAGTCACGGCCTTCGTCATCGCCGTATCGATGGTCGAAGCCGTCTGGTTGACTCGAAAAAACCGCAATACGGCTACGCCATTTGCGTGGCACGAAGTGTGGCTTTCGCTCGCCGACGTCTTCGCGCGCAAGCTGCTCGCCATGCTGCCGCTATCGCTCGCGGCACCTGTGTTTGCTTTCGCCTGGGAGCATCGCATCTTCACGGTGGAGCTCAATAGCGCGCTGACAGTGCTGGCGCTCTTCATCGGTCAGGAATTCTGCTACTACTGGTATCATCGCGCGTCGCATCGTATTCGCTTCTTCTGGGCTACCCATGCCGTGCACCACTCGCCGAACCAGTTGACTCTGTCCACCGCGTACCGGCTCGGGGTGACGGGCAAGCTGACGGGCTCGGCGATTTTCTTCGCGCCGCTCGTGTGGCTCGGCGTGCGCCCTGAAGTTGTTCTGCTGACGCTCTTCTTCAACCTCATGTATCAGTTCTGGCTGCATGCCACGTGGATACCGAAGCTCGGTTGGCTCGAGTATGTATTCAATACGCCGTCCTCGCACCGCGTGCACCATGCATCGAATGTCGACTATCTGGATGCGAACTACGGCGGTGTACTGATTATCTTCGACCGGCTGTTCGGCACTTACGTCGCGGAACGCGCCGACGAACCTTGCCGCTACGGGCTTGTCACCCCGACCACCTCACGCAATCCGTTCGTCGTCGAGTTCGAGCACTGGGCGACGCTGGTGCGGGACGTGGTGAAGGCGAAAAGCGTGTGGACCGCGATCAATCACGTAATCCGGCCGCCGGGTTGGACGCCGGAAGGCGGCGGCGAAACCACGGAAGAACTGCGCCGCAGGAGCGAAGCCACCCGTCGCGAGTGCGAAGTGCCTAATGGTTGACGAACTGGCGACTTGTGCGCGGCTAGCTTTCCACGCTCCATTCGACGGCAAGGACATGCCATATTTCGCGGCACCTGCCAGTCTGAACATCGAGACGGGAAAGGCGCCGAACCGGACGTCGTGGAACTTCATTTGCCGCCAGCAGTTTTGGCTCCTGGGCGGGTATTCCGCTCAATTGTGAGCACAGCCAGCAGAAGAATCAGGGCTGCACAAATTGCCAGCAGGACGCCCGCGTCAAGGTGATATTGGGCATTTTGTGCGGCGGCTAATGTTTGCAGCCTCGTGATCTCATCGAGCCGGCGGATTTTTACCTCGGCATATCGCCCCATAGCTGTCGCAACGTAGCGCTGTCTGTTATCCCACTCCCACGTCGCCGCGTGCCGATTGGCTTCGACTACGACGTTGGACAACTCATTCAGAAATTGCTGCCGATCCTGCTCCGGGACTTTCCCAAGCCAGCTATCGAGTACGGGTTGACTGGCCGAGTCATTGACGAGCACCGATTCGAGCGCAGCCGGGATCGCGAGGCCCGTGGCATTCGGAATCGCCACAAGGCTCGATGGGTTCAGGTCGGGCGATAGATCGTTGGCCTCCTGGGACCCCGCGATTGAAGAGAGTATTTCCTGCGCGCCGACAACCGGGTCGGAGACCGCCGGCACCGTACGACCGCCGGCAAAGCTCGCCCACACTACCGCGACAAGCGAAGCTAACGCGATACATAGGAGCGCGACGCAGATCAGGCGCGTGATGCCAAACACCAGACGTTTTTCCAGGATATCGATGACGGTCATATTCCTCGTGCCCATGAATGCAGATCGATAGTTGCTGGTTACTCGGGTCCCGCTCGTTATCGTTTCATGGAGTAGGAGAGCGTGGGTCGATAGCTTCCATGTGGCAGACACATTATTTCCATAAGGATCGCCAGGCTATTGCAGTGGCAAATATTCGAGCGGATCAGCGGGTTTTCCATCGCGCCGACATTCAAACGACTACCCCTCATCGCCACTTCCGTACCTGTTCATTTGGATTATCACTGTCCCCGCTGCCGGCGGGGTTGCTTCGTAAAACTACTCGTACAAAGGCGGGTATGCGCGGAACCAGACAGGACGTGATCGAGGTCCCGTAGTACATCCGGCGTGCGGTCTGATTGGCTGTGTGATGCATGGGTCCGCTATCGCTTGCACAGAAGATCGTTCCGGCTGTTATGTGCTCACCTCGGGCCTGCTGTAACGCTCGGATAACGCTTCGTAAAGTGCCGGCGCAAAAAGTTTTGATATCTGGCTGGCGATTAACGCGGTGGCCATGAGGGAGATGACGAGTGCGTGGCCGTCAATCATCTCGATCACGATGACAAAAGCGGTAATGGGGCTTTGTGTCACCGCCGCAAGATAGCCCACCATGCCAAGTGCGATCAGCATTGGCAACTGCATCTGGCCAAACAGCAAGTGCAACGCGTTGCCAATGCCGGCGCCGATCGCGAGCGATGGCGCGAACAGGCCGCCTGGCGCACCTGGCAGATACGAGCCCACCATCGAGGCCATCTTGAGCACCGGGTAGGCGACGCCCAGTTGTGCGCGTCCCTCCAGCAATGCGCGTGCTTCGGCATAGCCGCTACCAAACGTGTGGCCGCCTGACACCACCCCGATTACCGCGACGACCAGGCCACACGCGGCACCAAATGCCACCGGTCGACTACTGCGCCACGCACTCACCGACGCGGGCATCCAGCGTTTGGTGTTCAGCAGAAGCCAGCAGAAGACGCCGCCCGCCACGCCCGACGCAGCGCCGATCAACACCACCGCGACTGCCAGCAGATCTGGAAAGTGGCTGCCGATATTGATCGTTCCAAAATACGTATAGTTGCCTTGCAGGCCCAGCGAAACGACGCCGGCGAAGATGATCGCGGTAATCAGCACGCCGCTCGTGCGCTGCTCGAAGCTGCGGGTCAACTCTTCGATTGCGAATACGACGCCGGCAAGCGGCGCATTGAACGCCGCGGACAGCCCCGCCGCCGCGCCCGCGAGGGCTAGCCGCCGTTCCAGTTCGATGCCCCGGATAGCGCGGAACCGGTTCGGATAGAAGCGTCGCAGGTTGAACATCAGCGCGGCGCCCACGTGAATTGTCGGCCCCTCGCGGCCAATCGTGAATCCGCCGAGTATCGAAAGGAACGACACCAGAATCTTGCCGACGAGGATCCGGATACTCAGCAGACGTGGAGCAAGATCGCCGCGGTCATGGAGCGTGGCAATGACCTGCGGGATGCCACTGCCTTCGGAGCCGGGAAAGTAGCGCCGGGTAAGCCATACACCCAGAGCACCGATTGCCGGGGTGACGGGAAGCGGCAGCCACCAGTATCGCGCCGCATAGCGCAGGAATGTGTCATACCCGATGTCGATCAGCTTCGCGTAGAGAACGGCGATGAGCCCGGTCGCGATGGCGCCCAGCCAGAACACACCATAGTGCAACCATAGCCGCCGCGCGCGTTGTAGTGCACGTTTGTTAACAAGTTCTGAAATATGCATGCCGCCGCCGGAAACGCATCAGTAGGGTCTATATAGCACAGTGTGCCATATATTTGCATGGACCATACATGGCGTAGTGGCCGATGATGTTCTGCGAACGACAATATCTATGTCTATGGCAGTTTGGCTGGCTTGCCAAACACCCAGCCAAACGATGCGATCTCGGGCTTGTGCAGCGCCGCCAGCTTCAGCAGGCACCGTTCGCCCTTGGCGGTGAGGTGGACCCGTACCTGGCGCCGGTCCTCTTCGCCAGGTTTGCGAATCACCAGCCCGGCGGATTCGCAGCGCGATACCAGCGCAGCCGTGCCATTGGGCGCTGCTTGCAGTCGCTCGGCCAGCTCGCCTACTGTCGCCCACGATCTGCCGGGAAAACCTTTCACCTGGAGCATCAGTTGATACTGCAAAGGCGTGACCCCCGCAGCATGAGTGACCTCCTCGGAAAACCGCAGGAAGCAGCGCAGCTGGTAACGGAACTCGGACATCGCCTCCAGATCTTCCTTGCTCAGTGCCTCAGGCGCTTCGCCTTTGCGTGAAATCATGGGATATCCCGTCGTTGAATGAAGTGTAACGTCGCGCCCGGGCATCCCTTTGTTGCCCGTTGCCCGTTGCCGCGTCAGCAGGAGCGCGTTTAGTCAAGGTGACGATTCACCTGAGATCATCCGCGCCTGGTGGTGATTCTAAATTGAGCCGCTGAAAGTGTGAGGAAACTGGATACGTTCAACTGTAAATTTGTCATTTACGCGCTTGCCTCGCCCACGCCGATCTCCTGGTCGCGCGATTCGAGCGATTGGCCCGCGCGGTCTGGTTCGGATGGCATACGGTGCTTAACGAAAAAGCGTTTGCCGTTTGGATCCCGGATTTCCGCAAGACGCTCGCTGTCACGCTCGCCGCGACCGTTTGCCGGACGTAGCCGTTCCGTTGACCTCAGCCCGTTCGGCAACCGGCAGGGCGAGTGCCGTTTCCCGCAATAGCGCGCGCAACCAGGAGATGGCCGGGTCGCGTTCCTGATACTTGTGCCACTGCACCTTCTCCACGAACTTCGGAATCCTGATCGGACATTGCAGGATCCGCAGTGGAAACCGCTGTGCCATCTGAAGGGCTAGCCGCGTGGGCAGCGTGGAGATTCTCGACGTACCGAGGAGCAGTTCCGGGACCAGGGTGAAAGTCGGCGAAATGACATCCTGGCGGCGAACCTGTTTGCCGGTGGAGATCATCTGCGCGTCCAGGGTCACGCGCCTGCCGCCGCCCCATTCGACACCGACATGCGCCAATTCAAAATACTGATCGGTGGTAATCGTATTACCTTTGACCGGGTGGTCTGCGCACACCAGGCACGTAAACGTGTCTTCAAACAATTTCTCGGCAGGGTGCCCCGCAACCGTGTTGAACTCGGGTGCAATGAGCAGCTCCACCTCACCGCCTTCCAGATGCTCCGGCGACTGGGGGCTGAGCGCCCTCAGGTCGAACTGCATCAATGGCGCAAGCCTGGCCGCTCTTCTTACGACTTCGGAAAGAAACACGCTGATCACGTAGTCGGACGACTCTATCGTGAAGCGCCGCGTCGAGGTGGCCGGATCGAACGTCGGCCTGGCGCGTGTGATCGTCTGAATTTGCAGCAGAACGTCTCTGACAGGTTTGACGAGTTCCGTGGCTAGCGGTGTCAGGACCTGTGTCTTGCCCACCGGCACCAGCAGCTCATCTTCGAAGTACTCGCGCAGACGGGCGAGGGAGCAGCTCGTGGCGGGCTGGCTGAGAAACAGCCGTTCGGCTGCGCGGCCAACGCTGCGGGTGGACAGGATCGCGTCGAGCACGACCAGTTGGTTGAGATCGAGTTTGTTAAAACGCATCGTCGTATGACATTTACAGGGTAGATGCTCTGCATTTAAACAATAAATTTTGTAAATGTCTCGCGAAATCTATACTTGCTGCAAATAGCGGCCCTCTGCGGCGCGCACAAAACCTTCGGAGACAGAGAATATGGAGGACCGCCGTAATCGCCAGTCAATCCTGCGGCAGTGGGGGCTGGTTGCCTGCCTGACTGTGGTGAGCATGCTGGCCCAGATCGACAAGAACATTCTCGTGCTGATGGTGGGGCCGATTCAACGGGACTTCGGGGCGAGCGACGTCCAGATCAGCCTTCTGATCGGCGCGGCATTTGCGATTGCCAATATTGCGGTAGGGCTGCCCGCCGGCTGGCTGGCGGACCGGTTCAACCGGCGCGTTGTGATTGCGGTGGGCGTGGCGATCTGGTCGCTTGCCGTGGCTTCCAACGCAGTCGCGTCGGCGTTCGTGGCGCTCCTCGTGGCGCGAATCGTTGTGGGCGGCGCGGAAGCGTTGATCCCACCTTCGTCCTATTCGTTGCTTCGCGACGGGGTCGACGAACAACGCCGGGCGCGTGCATTGTCCGTGTACACGATGTCGCTGATGCTCGGAACCGGGTTGTCGCTCGTACTGGGTGGTCCGTTGCTGGGTGCAATCCAGTCCGCCGGTATCCGCTCGATTCCCTTCATCGGTACGGTCTCGCCGTGGCAGGTCACGTTGTTCCTGATCGGCATGGTCGGGCTGCCCATGAGTCTGCTCATTTTTCTTGCGCAGGAGCCGGGGCGGCAAGAAGAAGAAGCATCCGCGGATGCGAGTCGCAGTCTGGCGGGCGTCGGCCGCTATCTTGTCGCGAATCGGGCGATATTTCTGCCGCTGACCCTGTTCGCCGTCTCCCACGCGATGATTACTTTCGGCCTTGGGAGCTGGATGCCGACCATGACCGCACGCCGCTTCCATCTGGGTCTGCGGGAAATCGGCCTGATGCAGGGTGGCCTGCTGCTGACGATGGGGCCGCTCGGTCTGTGGCTCGCCGGCATGGCGATGGATCGGAAGGGCGGCAGGAGTCTCGCGGGCGTTGCACTGGTCGGTGTGCTCGTGACGATCGCCGTGACGGCGCTGACAGTCACGATGTGTCTGATCGGATCGGTGAGCGCATTCTGGGTCGTCGACGCCATGGTGGTGCTGTTCTCGTGGACGTTCATGGCAGTCACGTCGACAGTCGTGGCGAAAGTGGCGCCTGCGTCGATAGTGGGCGCAGTCATGGCGATCGTCCTCGTTCTCAACGGGCTGATCGGACAAGGTGGCTCTCCCACGTTGATCGCATTGGTCAGCCAGCATGGTTTCGGAGGAAGCCCCGATGCATTGCCCCGTGCGATGGCGTCGGTATTCGCCGCTGCGGGCGCCACCGCGCTTTGGGCCGCTATCGTTCTCTACCGCACGTTTCTTCGACAGGGCGGCGTAGTGAACCCCGTCGCGTTAGGCGTTCACGTTGGCGACGCGCGATGAAAATAGAACCGTAGGCCGGAAGGCTTGCCGACGATCGCGACCGGCTATCGCGATCGGTGTGATCCCTGTTCGTGCTGCGAATCGCAGTTATAGCGGTCGTATCTGAACAGGGTTTGTGGAGGAGATCAGGAGACGTGGAAATGAAAACAAAATTATTAATTAGTATAACGATTTATGCGGCTATTTCAGGCAGTGCTTATGCCCAGTCGAGCGTAACCCTTTCGGGGCTGCTCGGAACCGGCATTTCGTACAGCAATAGCGCGGGGAAGGGCAGCAGTCTGTATCAGATGACCGGCTCCCATGCGGTGCCGTTCTGGGCGATATCGGGCAGAGAAGAACTGGACACGGATACATCCGCGTTCTTTCGGCTTAGTCAGTATGCTTTTATCAACAATGGCACGAGTTCGCCTTTCGAAAGCTACCTTGGTCTGAAATCCAGCAAAGTGGGGACGCTCACGCTGGGGTCCATGTACGACCTTCTTGCCGATCTTGTGCCCTTCACGTCTGAACGCTTCACCTCTTTCCTCGCGACTCATCCTGGCAACCTGGACCGGACCGTCGGTAATTCGCTCAACAACCTGATCAAGTACAAATCGCCTGTCTTCGGCGGCGCGCTTCAGTTTGGCGCCCAGTATGGGTTTGGCGAGCAGGGTTCGGCGACCACCACGGGTCGTACGGTTGGCGCAGAGGCCAGCTTCACGAGCGGCCGGTTCCAGTCGGTGCTGGTGTGGGAATCCGTAGACGGTGTGCCGTATGCGCCATACACGCGGTTAGGGGTGAGCGAGTTGTACGGCATTAATTTCGGCGCCAATCATTCGCGGACCGTTAGCCAGAACCAGAACACGACCACGCTCGGCGTGGCCTACGCCGGCGACACCGTGCGGGTGATGGGTAACTACAGCTATACGCGCCTGACAGCCGCCGGCCAGTCGGAAACGGCGCAGACCATCGACGTGGGCGCCTACAAGTACATCACGACGCAAATGCGCATCGGCGGCGGCTATTCATACACGAAGCTCGATACCTACAAATGGAATCAGCTTCACGCGCACCTCGACTACGCGCTTTCGAAGCGCACGAGCCTCTACCTGCTCAGCGTGTTGCAGATAGCAGGTAGCGGGCAACTGGCGGTGCTTCGGAATCAGGCGCCAGCGTCAACGTCACGACAACTGGAGATGGAAGTTGGGATGACGCATCTTTTTTAAGCAGAGGACGACCGATGGGCGCGTCTGGCGTCGTCGCCACACGAGTCCGGTCGGATCCGGTGTTACAGGATCGCGGTGCAGGATCCGAATCCACAAAGTAGACGGAGAAATACGATGCAGTGGGATGTCATAGTGGTCGGCGGCGGTCCGTCGGGCCTTACTGTCGCGGCGGAACTGGCGGGAGCGGGTGTCAAAACGCTGGTGCTCGAGCGGCGCACGGAAGGTGTCCAGTCACGCGCCGGCACGATCTTGCCACGCGTGCTGGAGTTGTTCGACGCGCGCGGCATTGCGGAAAGATTCATCGAGAAAACGCGCAAGATCGCCGACTACCCGTTCCGTCCATCCCACATCTGGGCAGGTTTCCATCCGATCGAATGGAAATATCTGGAAACGCGTTTCGGTTTCACGTTGGGGCTGCCGCAGAACCTGACCGAGGAAGTGCTGTGGGACTGGGCGGTGGAGTGCGGTGTCCATGTGCGGCGCGGCGCTGAAGCGCGGGACGTCCGCCAGCAGGCCGATAGTGTCGAGGTCGATGTGGCCGATGCCTCCGGTGTCATCTCGACGCTGCGCGCGCAGTACCTGATCGGCGCCGACGGCGGCCGCAGTACGGTCCGATCGAAAGTCGGCCTGCCGTTCGAGGGGCGTTCCGGCACGTTTCGCGGCATTGTGCTCGATGCTGAACTGAAGGCGCCGTGGCCCGGCGGACGGATCAATGTCGACAACGAAATGGGCTGGGTACGCGGCTACACGTTCGGCGAGGGCATTACCCGATTCAATATCGTGCACCGTGACCGCCGTCACGCGCCGAAAGACGAACCCGTCACGCTCGAGGAAGCGTTGCAGTGCATTCGCGATGTGCACGGTACCGATTACGGCATCGAGAAATATCGCTGGGCATCGCGGTTCGACGATCAGATGCGTGCGGTGCCGAGCTTGCGGCAAGGGCGCACCTTCCTGGTTGGTGAGTCCGCGCGTATCCACTACCCGGCAAGCGGCGTAGGCATGAATTTCTGCCTGCAGGACGCTTTCAATCTCGGCTGGAAACTCGCCAACGTCATCAACGGCGTGGCTGATGCGGCGACACTCGACACGTACGACGCGGAACGTCTTCCCGTCATGCATGCGCTGCTCGACAGCGTGAAGGCGCAGTGTGCGTTGCAGTTCAACTTCGAACCGGAGGCGGTGGCCCTCAAGCGCCGCATGCAGGAGCACATTGTTCCGTTGCCGGATGTGCAACGCAAACTGGTGCTGGAACTGTGCGGTCTGGAAGCGCCGTATCCGCGCGACACGGATAGCCATCCGCTAACGGGCCTGCGTTGTCCGGACTTCGATCTCGTGTTGCTTGACGGACGTTCCGTCGCGGTGACGGAAACCCTGCGCAGCCGGCACTTCGTGCTGCTGGATCTCGAGGGATTCAGCAGCCAGTTCGAAGCACTGGATGTGTCCGGCCTGCCGGTCACCGTGTTGCAGGCGCGCGCCGCGCATATTCCCGCCTCGATGGACGGCGTGAAGGCGCTGCTGGTGCGTCCGGATGGATACGTAGCGTGGGCCAGCACCGAGGTGGGGTGTGCTCACGAAGCCGCAGCGCAAATCGGCCAATGGCTGAAACGGTGACATCATGAACGAACAACGAACTCTGCTGACGGGTGGCTGGATCCTGAGCATGGACCCGGTGATCGGTGACCTGCGTAAAGGTGACATCCTCGTCGAGGGGACCGACATCATTGCCGTCGAGTCCCATCTCGACGCCCCCGATGCAGAGCACGTCGACGCGCGCGGCATGATCGTGCTGCCCGGATTTGTCGACACGCATCGGCACACATGGCAAACCTGCGTGCGCCATCGCTATGCGGATATCGATCCGCAGATTTACTTCGCCGAAATGCTGGGCGCGAAAGGCGCCGCATTCCGGCCGGAGGATGTCTACATTGGGACGATGCTCGGCGCCGTTTCCGCGCTGGATGGCGGTATCACCACGATGCTCGACTGGTCGCACGTGCAAAATACACCGGACCATGCGGACGCCGCTGTTCTGGGCTTGCGGGATGCGAACATTCGCGGTGTGTTTGCGCACGGTTGGCCGCTGGTGGACGGCGCGTCGTGGATGTTCGACAGCCAGCGCGGCCACCCTGATGACATCCGTCGTTTGCGCGAACGGTTCTTCTCATCCGACGATCAACTTCTCACGCTGGCGATGGCGGCGCGCGGCCCTGAAATGGCGCAGCGCGACGTTTGGCTTGCCGATCTGCAACTTGCCCGCGAACTCGACATCCGCTCGTCCATCCATATGGGCGCGTATGCACGCAATGCGTCCGTGCGGGCCATTGCACAGATGCATGACGCCGGCGTACTGAGCGACGACCTGACGTTCGTGCATTGCTGCTTTTGCGGTGCGGACGAGATCGCGATGATGGCCGACGCGGGCGTCAGCGCATCGCTCGGTGTGCACTGCGAACTGAACGCGCAAGGCATCGGCGACATTCCGCTCGATCGACTGCTGGCGGTCGGCATCCGGCCCAGTCTGAGCGGGGATACCGAAACCAAATGCTCAGGCGACATGTTCACGCAGATGCGGCATGCGTTCGCCTATTACCGTTCGTGGATGGGCGGCAACCATTCGAGCGTGGCGAACGCACCGGCCACGCTTTCGATGCGTGACGTGCTCGAATTCGCCACGGTTGCGGGGGCGCGCGCGAACGGTCTCGATCACAAGGTCGGTTCACTCACGCCAGGCAAACAGGCCGACATCATCATGATTCGAGGCGACGACCTCAATCTCACACCGGTTTCCGACGCGGTGGGCGCTGTTGTGCTGGCTGCCCACCCGGGCAACGTGGACACGGTTTTTGTCGCAGGGCGGCCTGTGAAACGGCATGGCCACATGCTGGATGTCGACCTCGATGCACTGCGGCAACGGGCGTTTGCGTCCCAGCAATACATTCTCGGCTTGCAATGAGAGACATCGACATGCCTCTACCGCTCGATCCCGAACTGGCCGCTGTGGTGTCCGCGATGCGTGCCGCCAATGCGCCGCCGCCATTTTCCGGCACGCCTGAGCAGGCGCGCGAGCGAATGCGGCGCGCCATCATGGCGTCGCGCGAACGCTTTCAATTGCCCGTCGTCGGTGCGCTCGAAGATGCACTCGCGGAGTTCGACGGCGCCCACGTACCGGTGCGCATCTATCGGCCACAAGATGCGCGGCCCGGGTTGGCGACGGTGGTGTTCTTCCACGGTGGCGGATTCGTGCTCGGCAGCGTCGAACTGATGGACGACGTTGCACGCAAGCTATGTCGGGACATGAACGCGGTGGTCGTTTCAGTCGACTACCGGCTGGCCCCGGAACATCCGTTTCCTGCCGCGCACGATGACGCGTTGACGGCCACGCTATGGGCTATCCGTAACGTCGCGGCCCTGGGAGGCGATGTGTCGCGCATTGCGGTGGCGGGGGAGAGCGCCGGCGGCAACCTGGCCGCTTCTACGGCCCTGACGCTGCGCGACCGGGGAGAACGCCTTGCGGCACAACTGCTCGTGGTCCCCGGTGTCGACCTGGCCCGGGACACCGCGCGGATCGAAGCGAAACGAAACGACTTCCCGATGCTGTCGCCATCGGACTTGCGCGATATCTCCCGGCTTTACATGGGGTTGAACAAGGCGCAGGCCGGGACCTTTCCGCCGTCGCCTCTGCACGCGGAGGATTTTATCGGGCTGCCGCCCGCCATGATCGCCGTCGCTGGGCACGATCCGCTTTGCGAGGAAGGGCTTGCGTACGCGGAACGTCTTCGTGCTGCCGGCGTTCCCGTGCAGGTGCATCGGTTCGACGACATGTTCCATCCATTCTTTGCATTCTTCGAAGCATCGGCAGCGGCGCGTCGTGCCAACGATGAGATTTGTCACGCCTTTGCCGCGTGGCTTCGGCAATACGCGTTGCCTGTCACTCAGTGATGGCATACGCGCTTTCATTTCAATGTACTGGAGATCGTTATGCGGTATGTGTCCTTCGTTAAGGATGGGAAATCATTGCTCGGTGTACGAGAGGGCAATGACATTCGTGTGATCGGGGATGAATCACTCGAGTCTCTGCTCACGCGAGGTGTCGACCTCGCTACCTATGGGGGCGATCATGCGGGTACGGAAGTAGTGAGCGCAGACGACGTGAGCTTCCTGCCGCCGCTTACCCGTCCGCCGAAGATCGTTTGCATCGGCCTGAACTACGCGGATCACACCAGGGAGAGCAAGTACGAACAGCCGGACTATCCGACGATCTTCTTTCGCGTCCATACGAGTCTGATCGCCCATCAACAGCCGATGATCCGGCCAACCGCATCCGATTCGCTCGATTTCGAAGGGGAGATCGCCGCCGTACTCGGCAAGGGCGGCCGCTATATCAGCAAGGACGATGCGTTGTCCTGCGTAGCGGGCTACTCGCTCTTCAACGACGGCTCGGTGCGCGAATACCAGTTCAAGTCTCCACAGTGGACAGTGGGCAAGAACTTCGACGGAACGGGTGCTTTTGGTCCAGACCTGGTGACGGCAGACGAATTGCCGGCCGGTGCGAAGGGGCTGTGGCTCGAGACGCGTCTGAACGGCGAAGTCGTGCAGGCGGCGAGCACGGACGACATGGTGTTCGATATTGCCAGCCTGATCAGTATTCTGAGCGAGGCGATTACGCTTGAACCGGGCGACGTGATCGTGACGGGCACGCCGTCAGGCATCGGATGGGCGCGCACACCGAGACTGCTGATGAAACAAGGTGACGTCTGCGAAGTGAGCGTCGAGGGCATTGGCACGCTGCGCAACGTGATTGCCGACGAACAGGCGGCCTGATCGGCCATATCGGCGGACCGGCGGCATTAGTGCCGGTGAGTCCGTCGCGAGGAGATTGTCATGACGGAGTCTGCAGTGGCGCGCTCCCGGGCGGGGGTGCATTCGATCGACCACTTCGCGCTAAATGTGCCTTCGCTCGTTGAAGCGGAGCGATTCTTCCATGCCTTCGGTCTTGACGTCACGACCGTGGGGGCAGGTACGCAAGAACTCGAACTTCGGAGTGCGGACGGGCATCGTTGGGCGCGGATTCTTTCGGCCGACAGGAAGTCGTTAGCCTATTTAAGCTTCAATTGCTATGCGCGGGATTTGCCTGCGCTGCGTAAGCAGGCCGCGGCGGCGGGTGCAATATTCGTCGCTTCGGCAAATGGTAACGAAGCCGCTGGCTTCTGGTTTCACGATCCGGACGGTAACCTGATACAGGTTGCGGTTGGCCCCAAAACGAGTCCGGGCAGCAAGACGATCAGCGTGAACACTGGCGCCATGGCGGATGTGCGAGGGGCTTGCACGCGTGCCGCCGTACAACCTGTCAAGCCGCGCCGGCTTTCTCATGTTCTGCTCTTCACGCCGGACGTGCTGCGAGTGGTCGATTTCTATGAGCAGGCGCTCGGTCTGCGTCTGTCGGATAAATCGCAAGATCTGATTGCTTTCACTCACGCCCCGCACGGTTGCGATCATCATCTGGTGGCGTTCGCCAAAAGCCATGCGCGCGGCTGGCACCATTCGTCGTGGGATGTCGACAATGTCAATGTGGTCGGTGAAGGCGCGGCGCAAATGGCCGCGGCTGGGTTCTCCAAAGGTTGGGGAACGGGGCGGCATGTGCTCGGTTCGAACTACTTCCACTATGTTGAGGATCCGTGGGGATCGTTCTGCGAATACTCGGCGGACATCGATTTTGTGTCGGCCGGATACGAGTGGCCGGCGGGCGATTTTGCTCCTGAAGATTCACTGTACTTGTGGGGGCCGGCCGTGCCCGCTAATTTCGTGCACAACACTGAATAGAACCGTTGTGGTGAGGCGGTTGGTATTTTTGTCCTGATTCAGGGAGTCCCGGTTTCCGCTGAAATCGCCTGCAGGCCGTTGCACGTTCCGGTATCTGATGCGGAGGAAATCTTCGCGCATTGACCGTGCCGGGCATCGTCAAAAATTCGGGTGCGCCATGGCTACCTCCAACTCTATGCCGGTCGCGGGCAATGCATCTTCCAGACACCCGCGAATACTGGCGTTCCGCGCCCCCGTCAACGCATCCGCTCGCGGGATCGATCGCGCCGTCGTCGAACATCCGGTGCACGTCATCCGGTTGTGCCGACGCGGACTTTGGTGTGTCAGGGAAATCACAGTCCGGTTTCGTAAAATGAGGATACCCAATATTTCCTGAGCGGATTGGCGCGAGCGTGCCCCATTTCGCGGGTCAGCGTCACCCGCTCATCGCCCCCAATACACCCATGATCTCCTCGGCAAGCAGCAAGCTCGCAAGACCGTGTCCGACTTTTTCGCGTCGAACGAGGGAGAGGACATTCCTGCTAAAGACACGGTCACGAATCTGCCGGTAAGTGAGTATCTCCTGGCGGTGCTCTTCCGCGATGTCGAACTTGCTGAGGAATGCAATGCTTTCGCTTGAGGCGGCGAGGCGTTTCATCGTCTCGATCGAGTTAGTCCGAAACGCCGGCTCGACGCTGATTCCCGCTTCCATAAAAGTATCGGCGACGATTCCGTGCATCAGCATGGATTGGTCGGCGAAGATGAGTGGATAAGAGGTGCAGAAGGCGAGCGGTATGGACTCCATGCGCGCCAACGCATGGTTGGGCGCAATCACCGCACCGAGGCGCGTATCCATCTCCCAAAGGACTTCGAGCTGTGGCGACGCCGCCAGGTTGAAGCCCAGGCCTACATCCGCTTCGCCGCTGACAAGTGCGTCCAGGATCTCTCGCCCCGACATAGCCCTGATCGAAATCTTGATGTGCGGATGGTGCGCGCAAAAACTTGCTGCCGCCGTCGAGGCGATTCCGCTGGCCAGTCCGGTCACGGTGGCAATGATCACCTCGCCCTTCTGCAGCGTCTTGAGGTCGCGTATCTCGGCTTCGACCTGGCGGTATTCCAGAATGGTTCTGCGCACATGGGCGAGCAGGATTTCTCCTGCCGGCGTGGGTCGCAGCCCGCGCGGCAGGCGTTCGAACAGCGGTTCGCCGATCTCCTCTTCGAGCAGCAGCAAATGCTTGTTGATGGCGGAAGGGGCGATGTGCAGCTTTTCGCCGGCACCGCGAATCGAACCGGAACGCGCAACCTCGTCGAGGTAGCGCAGCAAGCGTGAATGGAGCATGGTCGGCTGCCTCTCTGGTCGGTCGCCTGTCTCTCTTGGGTCGGCATAGCGTACTCGAAAAGTGCACGCTCCGTGCAAAAAACACTTCTTTTTAGAAACACTCACTTCAGTCTTAATTGCATCAGTCGCGTTGGTTGGCGATTGGATGAGAAAGAGGTCGATCAGCAGGCTGTCGATCGGTCCCTCCATAAATATGTCCGCCTCTACGCTGGCCAATCGGTTCGTTGCGGCGCAGCAAGAAGCGGACTCAACTAATTAATGAAAGTGAGACAACCATGTATCAGGAAGTCAGCGAGAGAAACGTCGCAGCACCGGGGCAGCACGGCAACGTCAGTGCCCACTACGATCAGGTGAAAGCGATTTTCGAAGTACTCAACGGAAGGAAGGAGGCTGATCTTCTTCTAAAGAATCTGAATATCCTCGACGTCCACAGCGAAACTGTCTATCAAGGTTCCATCCTCGTGTACGACAAGCGCATCGTCGCGTTGAATCCGGACGAAACGGCTATCAAGGTGCGCGAGGTTTTTGACGGTGAAGGTCTCTATGCCATTCCCGGGCTGATCGACGCTCACGTCCACTTCGATGCGCAATTGGCCCATCCGGCAGCGTTTGCCGAGGCCATCGTCCCTTGCGGTACGACCACTATTTTCTCGGAGTGCCTCGATTTTGTGAGTGCGGCGGGCGCGGAAGCGGTGGAGGCAACCGGGCAACTGTTCAGGAACCACGAACGTCTACCCTATCGGGTATACGCGTTTGCACCTGGAAAGAAAACTTCCGTGGCGGTCACCGACGCGCTGCTGAAGATGGATCCGGTGATTGGCCTGGGCGAACTCGCGCACCTGACCTACAGCGTGGGCAATGACGACGACTTCCGCAAATCGGCCCTGGGGCGCGCCAAGGGCGGTTTCATGAACACTCATTGGGGCGTGACCACGCTGTCGGACATGATGCTGAACTACATGCCCGCGATCGGCGCCTTTGCCAACCACGACGTCTGGAAGGAAGACGACATCGAGAAAAGCGTCCGCTACGGCCTTCAGACGCAAATCAAATTTGGCGTCGGCAGCAGCGAGGTGATTAAAATCATGCTGCGTGCGATTGTCAAACGTAAGTGGCCCGCCGAGAATTTTCAACTGTGCGCGGACAATATCTCGGTCGACCGCCTGCTGACCAAGGGGCACATGGACTGGATCGTTTCGCTGTGCGCCGAAATGGGCATCGATCCGATCAAGGCGATCAAGATGGCGACGCTCTATACCGCGCGTGCATTCAGGATGGACAACAAATTCGGTTCGCTGACGCCAGGCCGGTTCGCCGATATCGTGCTGACCGACAGCCTGTCGAAGATCAATCCGCGTTTTGTCTTCAAGGATGGCGAACTGGTCGCGAAGGATCGCAAGCTGTTGAAGCACGCCGATATCGACTATTCCGGCATGGTGAAAAAGCCGGTTCCAGGACTCGGCGATCTGACGCCGGAACAACTGGACCTTGTGCCGCTGGAAATCTCGGCGGACGGCAAGCAGGCCAAGGTGTATCTGTTCGACGTCTACGGCCGGGGCCACGAAAAGTTCTATCAGGAAGTGTGGGTGCCGTTGCGGGACGGCAAAGTCGTCACCGAAGTAGGGGGCGTCAAGCTCAACCGGATTTCGGTCGTACAGCGCTATGCCGACGGTAAGCGCCATGTGGTCAACGGTCTGTTCAAGGGCGTTTATGTCGACCGCGGCGCTGTGGCAACGTTTTGGCCTGCACCCAAAGCCTACTTCGTTGCGGTCGGCCAGGACAGCGCGGAAATGTGCCACTGCCTCCAGCAGGTCGACACCTATGCGGGCGGTTGTGTCGTCACCGACAACAAGGAAGTCAAGGCGGTGCTGCCGCTCGACATCTACGGCGTCCAGGCCAACATGAACCTGTCCGAGTTGCTCTGCGCGACCCGCGCCATCGACGCCGCGTTGGAGGCGATGGGCAATCGCAATGAGGGCGAGCCCGTGGTGAACAAACTTCTGACCTTGTTCATCTCTCTCGACCGGTTCGGTTTCATGGTGTGACGCTAACGCCATAGGAGGAGAAGGCCGGTGGGTGCGCTGGATTCCCCGCCGGCCATGTTGGCCCGATATGGAACCCGGCACGTTCACTCCGGCAATCACGGAAAACGCCTCACCATAGCGCGGTGTCCCATCATCGAGAAAAGCGAACAACACCGCACAAAAGCAGGAAGACAACCAAGGGGCAGTCATGGCGCACCATGCAAGGGAAGCTGAAGTCATCGATACCGGGAGCCTTCAACGGCGCTGGATCACCTACATCATGGGTATTTACATACTGACCATGGGTATCAGTCTGGCCATCAGGGCGGGCATAGGTATTTCGCCGCAAAGCAGTCTGACCCGAACGATGACCCTCGTGTACCCGCGTCTCAGCCAGGGCACGTACAACTTCATGCTTGAGTTGTTCATGCTGTTTCTGACTTACCTGGCCGCGCGGAAAGACTTCGAACTGAAGAATTTCGCCTCGCTGATTCCGGCGTTTGTGCTGGCCACGTGCCTGGATCTGAACCTGATGCTGACCAGGTCGATCGGTTTTCAGGACTATCTTCCGAAGTTCTTCCTGTTGGTTTTCGCGGATGCATTGCTGGCTTTCGGCCTGTTCCTGATGATCAGGGCGAATCTCGTACTCATGCCGATCGACATGTTCGTCAATACGCTTTTCAAGCGCACGGGTTTGAGATGGGGGGACATCAAGACGAGCTTCGACTGCACGCTTCTGATCATTAGTGCAGTGATCGGTTTTGCCCTGCTTGGGGGACCCAGGTTTATCCGCGAAGGCACGTTCATGAATGCCATTCTGGTAGGGCAGTACATCAAACTCTATTTCTTCCTGTTCCAGAAAATCAAAACTACGATCGCGTCGTATCACCGAAGATCGTTGGAGCAAGAGTCCTACTCGCGTCAGCGCTTTTGAATCAAGGATATTGCCGGCGCGTGAATCGATGGCGATTGTCCAGATTTGCGTGCCGCGTCACAGTCGACGCTGCGCACTCGCCAACGCGGGGTTTATCAAATGCGGCGCTCAAGGTAATCGATTGTCTGTGATCGCGTGATCGCCCGCGGGACGCATCCGCCGTGCTGCCGCATTTGATTTGCAGCCTGACCACAGGGCCCGATCCCGGCCTCGGGTACAAGTTGCGCCCGCAATTACCACTGGCTTCGAGACGTCAATCGCGACGTCGGCATCCACTCGTCATTTAAAAGAACGAAAGAGGAAATACCATGTTTATAGCAAGTGCCTCCACCGCTTTGCTGAACAGAATCTATCGTGCTACTGCGACCATCGCCTTTATGCTGATCGGCGCTCACGCATACGCACAATCGAGCGTGCAGCTATATGGCATCGTCGATACATGGGTCGGAGTTCAGAAGTACCCCGGCAAAGCTGCTAGCTGGCAGGAAGGCGGCGGTGGTTTGTCTACTTCGTTCTGGGGCTTCGGTGGTCGGGAAGACCTGGGTGGCGGCTACAAGACGATCTTTGCTATCGAGGGATTTTTCCGTCCACAGAACGGCGCGTATGGTTCCTTCAACGGCGATCCGTTTTTCTCGCGTAACGCCTATGTTGGCCTCACTACACCGGCTGGCACCGTAACGCTGGGACGCCAGAGCAGCCTGCTGTATTTGCAGGCATGCCAGTTCAATCCGTATTACGCCTCTTTCACGTTCTCGCCGACCATCGTGCAGATGTACGCCGGCCTGGGTACTTATCCGGCGTACAAGACCGATCAGGGGATTGTCGGCGGGACCGCATGGAGCAATGCGGTGCAGTACGCCACTCCCGATCTGCACGGATTCGTTGGCCACGCAATCTACGCGTTCGGCAACAGCAGTTCGGGGAACGGTAGCAAACAGTATTCGTTGCAGGCCTCTTATCGGAATGGTCCCTTTGCCGCCGGTGCCGTCTACCAGTACGCGAACTTTAACTCGACGGCCGGTGATCTGAATTCCCTGATTAAGGGCTTTCACAGTCAGTCAGCGACCCAGCTTGCGGCTTCGTACGAGTTTTCGGTTGCGAAGCTGTACGGCGAGTACACCTATACCGACAACAATGTCATCAACAAGGATTTCCACGTCAACATGTTCGAGGGCGGCGCGACAATCACCGTCGGAGTGGGCAAGATCCTGGCGTCGTATGCGTATTCGCGCGATTCTGGCGGACTCGATCAGACCCGGCAGACTGCATCGCTGGGATACGACTATCCGCTCTCCAAACGTACCGACCTCTACGCCGTATACATGTACGACCATTTTGCCGGTCTGTCGTCTGGCGAGACGGCTGGAGTGGGGATGCGCGCGCGATTCTAGGCATGCAGTAACGCTGTGAGGGCCGGCCGGACCTCTTGGCGATTACGGTGTGAACCACTTAATGCGGCAGCACCTGAGACCTCACGTGAGCCGAGAATGTGCGCGTCGGACCCTTCCATCCCACGGCTACATCAAGAGGCGCCAGGCTGATGGGTGTCGCTAACTCGTACTCGTCAAAGCGACGACAAAGTCAAGAAACACTCTTGCCTTGGCCGGCATATGGTGCCTCGACGGATGGTACGCATAGAGCGGAAACCGCTCGTCCGGCCAGTCGGGGAAGAGGTTGATGAGCTGTCCCTCCCGGATCAGATGCTGGGCTCCGGACAGCAGCATCTGCGCGATGCCGGAGCCGGCCAGACACGCGTTCAGGAGTGCGCTCGGATCGTTTACCGTCAGGCGTCCATTCGTTTCGACAATCAGCTTCTTGCGTTTGCGATGAAACTCCCACGGATATGGCTTGCCGGTTTCCGGATTGCGGAATTCCAGGCATCGGTGCACGCCGTGCCCCAACTCCTGAGGCTCCGTTGGCCGCCCGTGGCGAGCGAGGTACGACGGCGCTGCGACCGTGACAACCGCGGTGTCGAGCAGCTTTCGCGCGACCAGACTCGACGAACGAGGTTCGCCAAAGCGCAAGGCCAGATCGAAGCCGTCCATGACGAGGTCGCCAAGCTGATCTCTCGCAATGAGCTCGAGTTCCAGTTCTGGATGCAGGTCCATGAATTCGTCGAGCTTTGGACCCAGAATGATGCGCGAAAAAACCGGATCCAGATTGATGCGCAGCTTTCCGCGCACGGTCACGGCGCCGCCTGCCGCGGCTGCGGCTGCTTCTTCCATTCCCCTTAGGTGCGGCATCACCTGCTCATAGAACCGTCGTCCCTCTTCAGTGAGGGAAACGGCGCGGGTCGTCCGGTTGAAGAGCCGGATTTTCAGCCGCTTTTCGAGTCTGGCGATGGCCCGGCTGACCCCGGGCGGCGACATGCCCATCAGGTCGGCGGCGGCCACGAACGTCCCCACATCGACGACGGCCGCAAATACGCCGATACCGCTGGATAAGTTCTCTCTGAACGATCTCATAAGCCCTGCACCCTGCGTAAAAACACACTATGACGCATTGGTAACTCTCAGTCATTTAATAAGTGCCATTCATGTCATTTAGTTTATCCGCGCGCTTACCCACAATGCATCCCGGCAGCACACATTCATCTATGCAAGGAGAAACCGCAATGTATGCAATCACAGGGATAACAGGGAAGGTGGGCGGGGCGCTGGCGCGCACGTTGCTCGCCGCGGGCCAGCCGGTACGCGCGGTGGTGCGCGATGCCGCTCGGGCACGTTCGTGGGCCGAGCGCGGGTGTGAAGTGGTCACGGCCGACATGGGCGACGTCGCGTCCCTTACCGCCGCTTTCGACGGCGCGCAAGGCGTCTTCATTCTGCTGCCGCCCGAGTTCGACCCGTCGCCGGGCTTTTCCGAAGCACGTACTGTCATTGACGCGGTACGCGGCGCGCTGCAGGCGGCGGCACCTGGCAAGGTTGTCTGCCTGTCGACGATCGGCGCGCAGGCCACGGAGACTAATCTGCTCACGCAACTCACGCTGATGGAGCAGGCGCTTCGCGAGTTGCCGATGCCTCTGACATTCCTGCGTCCGGGGTGGTTCATGGAAAACGCCGCATGGGACATTGGGCCGGCTCGGGACGAAGGAATTGTCCACAGCTTTCTGCAGCCGCTCGACAAACCTGTACCGATGGTCGCGACTGCGGACGTCGGTCGCGTGGCCGCGCAACTGCTTCAGCAAACCTGGCGCGGCGTGCGGGTGGTCGAGCTGGAGGGGCCGCAACGTGTGAGCCCGAACGATCTGGCGGCGGCATTTGCCGGGGTGCTCGGTCGCCCGGTCCGTGCGCAGAGCGTGCTGCGCGAAACATGGGAGGCGTTGTTCCGGTCCCAGGGGATGAAGGAGCCCTTGCCGCGTATGCGCATGCTCGACGGGTTCAATGAAGGCTGGATCGCCTTCGAAGGCGGTCCAGCCGAGATCGTCAAGGGCGAAGTGCAGTTGGAAACCGTTCTGCGAGATCTCGTCTCGCGCGATACGTCGCTGGGCGATTCCTGAAGCATGCCCAGGCGCGCCGCTTACCCTCCCGACGATCGCGCAGAGCATCTTCGTGGCCCTGTCTGGCTGTCTTGCGCTCGCGGGAGTAGACTCGCCTGGGTCGCTCCGTGACACCACGCCGATCGTCGCTTTGCGCCGATGCCTGCGCGTGAATAGAAGGAGTGGGGAAATCAGTTCGAGTGGCGTCGGGGAATGTGCGAATGCGTTTGTCCAAGGTTGATCTGAATCTCTTCGTAGTCTTCGAAGCCGTCTACAGAACACGAAACCTCACGCGCGCCGCGGAGATGCTGTTCATCACGCAGCCGGCCGTCAGCAATGCGTTGGCGCGCATGCGCAAGGCATTCGACGATCAGCTTTTTGTCAGTACATCGGCCGGCATGATGCCGACCCCCGTTTCGGAAAACATGATCGGCCAGGTTCGTGAGGCGTTGCAGTTGCTCGATTCGAGCACTCACGTGGGAGGACGCTTCGATCCGGCCTCGTCTGAGCGTACGTTCCGGCTCAGCATGACCGATCTCACGGAAGCACTTCTTCTGCCCGCGCTGGAAGAAGTGCTGCAGCAACTGGCGCCCGGCATCCGCATCGAAAGCTACTTTACGACGCGCCGCGAGGTCCCGGAAGCGCTCGCCAGCGGGGCCGTCAATCTCGCGATCGACGCGCCGTTGATCGACGACCCTTACCTCGAGCAGGAGCCGCTAGGCCGCGACCGTTATGCCTGCATGCTGCGCCACGATCATCCGTTTACCAGAAAGAAGCTGACGATCGACGACTACCTCAAGTTCGGCCATATCCATGTATCGAGCCGCCCGCAGGGATCGGGTCTCGTCGACGCCGAGCTGACCAGGCTGGGCCTCAGGCGATCGATTCAGACGCGCGTTCAACACTATCTGGTCGCCCCTTTGATTGCGATGCGAACCGATCTCGTGCTCACGGCCCCCCTCGTGCTCCTGCAGCGGTATGACGCGCGAATTCTTGCGCTGCCGTTCGATCTTCCGGATCTTCAATCTCATTGCTATTGGCATCGAAGCGTGACCGGAGACCCGGCGCATCGTTGGCTGCGCGAGCAGATTGGCCGTCTCATGCGGGAAATGAACCAGTAGACAGAGTCGCCGCAGGCGTAGGGCATTACACACGAGGTGTCACAAAAAATTATAGCGGACTATCACAACAATAAATTTCCTGAATGCCGCCGCGCTGAGTATTCTGCTAGCCATGTTAAAGAGAGGACGGCATGGCAGAACTCTATCTCGTGCGGCATGGCCAGGCGTCGTTCGGCGCCGAAAACTATGACGAGCTATCTTCTTCCGGTCATATTCAATCGCGTTGGCTCGGCGAGTACTTCGCGCAGGCGAACGTGCAGTTCGATCGCGTTGTCATGGGCACGATGCAGCGGCATCGGCAAACCGCCGATGGAATTCTGGCGGCGATGGGTGGCCAGCAAGTCGAGATCGTTCAGGACGCGGGTCTGAACGAATACGATTTCGCGGCCCTGTTCGCCGCCCTCGGCGAGGAAGGCTCGCCAACGGGTTTGCCCGCGGGCCTGTCGGCCACAGGTTCAAAAAAAGACTTCTACAAAGGGCTCAGGCAGGTGCTGCAGCTTTGGGCCGATGACCGCTTGCCGGGCCGTATGCCAGAGACGTGGCATCAATTCCAGACGCGTGTCCAGCGTGCGCGTATCGACGTCCAGCGAGCTGGCGGCAGCCGTGTTCTGGTGGTGAGTTCAGGTGGCCCGATCGCGGTCACTGCCCAACAGGTTCTGCAGGCACCCGCGGCAACCGCGATTGCGCTGAACCTGCAGATTCGGAACAGCAGCATTTGCCAATATGTCTTTAACCACGACGCGATGTCGCTGGTCAGCTTCAATTCCGTGCCGCATCTCGAACATGCCGAGAGGCGTGAATTTGTCACCTACGGCTGATTTTCGCCAGGTTTCCCGCAAGCCATGAATACTCATTCGCAATTCGATATTGAAGATCTCACACGTTATCTGACGGCGCACGTGCCCGGGTTTCAAGGACCCTTGTCCATCGAGAAATTTCCCGACGGACAATCCAATCCGACGTTTCTTCTGAACGCACAAAGCGGCCGCTATGTGCTGAGACGTCAACCGCCCGGCGCGCTGCTCAAGTCCGCCCATGCCGTCGACCGTGAGTTTCGGGTGTTGTCGGCGCTAGGCCGGACACCGGTCCCTGTCGCCCGCGCGTATCACCTTTGCGAGGACCGCGACGTCATCGGCAGCCTGTTTTACGTAATGAGCTACGAGGACGGGCGCATCTTCTGGAATCCGGCGCTGCCGGAAGCGCCGGCAGAGGAACGTGGCGCCATCTACGAGGCGCTGATCGGCACGATGGCGGCGCTCCACGATGTGGATATCGACGAAGCCGGTCTGTCGGACTACGGCCGCCCAGGCAACTACTTCGCGCGTCAAATCGACGTCTGGACCAAGCAGTACCGCGCCGCGCAGACCGATGCGCTGGAAGCGATGGAATCGCTGATCGAATGGCTGCCTGCGCATTGCCCGGCGGAAACCGGCAAGCCTTCGCTCGTGCACGGCGATTTTCGTATCGACAATCTCATCTTCATGCACGGTGCGCCGCAGGTTCGCGCCGTTCTCGACTGGGAGCTATCCACGCTCGGCAATCCACTCGCTGACATTGCGTACTTCTGCATGTGTTTGCGGCTTCCGCCCGGCGATCATATCGCCGGACTCGCGGGGCTGGATCGGCGCGCGTTGGGCGTGCCGGACGAGACGTCGATTGTCGAACGGTATTGCGAGCTTCGCGGTCTTTCATCGATTGAGAACTGGAACTTCTACCTGGCGTTCTGCTTTTTCCGGCTCGCCGCTATCGCACAGGGCGTGAAGAAGCGGGCCTTGGGCGGTAACGCGTCGAGCGAAAAAGCGCGGCAGGTGGGAGAGATGGCAGGGGCGCTTGCGAGAATGGGTACCGACCTGGTTTGAGGGCACGCGGGAAACCGGAACATAGATAGCTATAGGAATGCTGATCGTGACTACTAATCTGTTTGACCTGAACGGAAAGATTGCACTGGTAACGGGCGCAAGCCGCGGTATCGGCGAGGAGATCGCGAAGCTGCTCGCCGAACAGGGCGCGCATGTGATCGTGTCGAGCCGCAAGCTGGAGGATTGTGAATCCGTTGCGCGCGAGATCGGCGAAGCGGGCGGGAGTGCCGAAGCGTATCCGTGTCATGTCGGGCGCGTTGAGGATATTCTCGCGATCTTCCAGCATATCCGTGCGCGGCATGGCCGTCTGGACATCCTCGTCAACAACGCGGCGACCAATCCGTATTTTGGCCATATTCTCGATACCGATCTGGCGTCCTTCGAAAAGACGGTGGAAGTGAACCTGCGTGGCTACTTCTTCATGTCGGTGGAGGCGGGCAAGCTGATGCGAGAGCACGGCGGCGGTGCGATCGTCAACACGGCCTCGGTTAACGCCTTGCAGCCTGGCGACATGCAGGGCATTTACTCGATCACCAAAGCCGCGGTTGTCAACATGACGCGGGCATTCGCGAAGGAGTGCGGACCGTTGGGGATTCGGGTGAATGCACTGCTGCCCGGATTGACCAAAACCCGCTTTGCGGGTGCGCTGTTCTCGGATCAGGCTACCTACGAAAAGTGGCTGTCGCAGATCCCGCTGCGGCGCCATGCCGAACCGCGCGAGATGGCGGGTACCGTGCTTTACCTGGTGTCCGATGCGGCGAGCTACACCAACGGAGAGTGTGTCGTCGTCGACGGTGGACTGACGATCTAGTCAAGCGGTCGACGCATGGTAATGGTCAATGCGTCGGCGAGATCAATCACGATTCTGGAAGAGTAAAAATGGACTTTGCCTACAGCCCGAAAGTCGACGCGCTGCGCACTCAGGTGCGCGCCTTCATGGACACTCATATCGTTCCGCGTATCCGGCAATGGCACGACGAAGTGAGTGCGGGTCAATATCCGGTTTCCTTTATGGAGGATCTGAAGGAGCGCGCGCGTGAAGAGGGGCTCTGGAACCTGTTCCTGCCACATCTGCGCGAAGATGAACCCGGTACCCGCCTGACCAATCTCGAGTACGCGCCGCTCGCTGAAATCATGGGGCGGGTGTCGTGGGCGTCCGAGGTATTCAACTGCAATGCGCCGGACACGGGGAATATGGAATTGCTCCATATGTTTGCCACGCCCGCGCAGCGCGAGCAATGGCTCGAACCGCTTCTTAACGGCAAGATCCGCTCCGCGTTTGCGATGACGGAGCCGGCGGTAGCCTCCTCGGACGCGACCAATATCACGACGTCGATTCGTCGCGACGGTGACGACTACGTTATCGACGGCCGGAAGTGGTTTATCACGAACGCCGCGCACCCGAACTGCAAGCTCTTCATTGTGATGGGGAAAACGGATCCGGACGCGGCGAGTCACAGTCAGCAGAGCATGATTCTCGTGCCCCGCGATACACCCGGCGTCAAGGTGATCCGCAATATCACGGTGGTCAATCACACGGCGCCGGAAGGGCACTGCGAGATCGAGTTCAAAGGCGTGCGCGTGCCCCGGTCGAATCTTCTCGGCGAAGAGGGCAGCGGCTTCGCGCTTGCGCAGGCGCGTCTCGGACCGGGACGGATTCACCACTGCATGCGTTCGATCGGCGCCGCGGATCTGGCGCTCGAGTTGATGGTGGAGCGCGCCCAGACGCGCGCGGCATTCGGAAAGACGCTGTTTGAGCATGGGACGGTTGCCGAATGGATCGCGAAGTCGCGGATCGAAATCGATCAGGCGCGGCTCTTCGTTCTCAAAGCCGCTTGGATGATCGACAACGTGGGGGCGAAGGAAGCGCGCAAGGAGATCTCGATGATCAAGGCGCTCGTGCCGGGGGTTCACACCGCCGTTTGCGAGCGGGCGATGCAGGTGTTTGGCGCGATGGGGCTGAGCCCCGACACGCCACTGGCCGATAGCTGGACGTGGGGCCGTGCGTTGAAGCTCGCGGATGGTCCGGACGAGGTTCATCTGCAGAGCATTGCACGGATGGAACTCAAGGCGCAGCGCCATGAACCGGGCCGAGGGAATCCGTATCTGACGGCGCCGGTGTAACGTTTTAACAGCGGTTTCACAGCTGTAAATCCCCCATCCTGCAGGGTCGCGTTTCGTCAGACGATTCGCGGTCTTTTCGTTTCTCCCCCTCGTGTTCGCGGCACTCATCCATTCAGGAGATACTTCCCATGTCCCGACACTTGCATGATTGTCCCAACGCGTTTATCGCAGCAGGCCGAAAAAAAACCAGACAACATTCGCCTGCCATCCATGCTTGCCACCCAATTTGGGACTGAAGGCGATACAGATGCAGGACAAGGAGATCGTCTAACGGGACCAGTTCCGGATGACCTACGCCACTCTGCGCGAGCGTATCGCGCGCCTCGCCAGCGGCTTGAGCGAACCTGGCGTCCAGCACGGCAGCACCGTCGCGGTATTGCATTGGGATAGCCACCGAGCTGCGCGTTGCCGCAAGGGCTTGCCAAAGGGCGCCGGAGCGGGGTATCGACGTGTTATGGGCATTAGTCAGGGCCTGAATGGCGCCGAAGTCATCGGCAACTCGCAGATTACAAAGCGGTTTTTGCTCTGAAGGAATGAAAGTCGGGATTGCCGGCGTTGTCGGCTGGGCCAGCGGGGTACATGAGGCGCAGAGTCTGGTTGGCCGCACCTGAGTGGTGTCATTTGCCGAAAATACTGTATGAATGTACAGTACTGGACGTATTCGGGCGATCAGCGAATGTACGCGCTTCCCAGGTCCCTGCGCGGTCGACTCATCTACGCTTTTCAAGGGCGTCGGCGCGCGCGCACTATTGAACGGAAATTCATTCCCATGCCGGCGTTATCCCGTCAGGAGCGACATGCCTGAACAACTCTGGTTGCCCGGTCTCGAGGCGCCGCCAACGCCCACAGACGGGCTCTTTTTCGCGATTTTTCCCGACGCCGGCACGGCAACCGGCATTGCGAAGCTCGCGCAACAGCTATGCGGCGAAACGCGCTCGAAGAGCAAGCCGCTCGCGGCGGGCCGATTGCACGTTACGCTGGTCCATCTCGGGAATTTCGCCGGCGGATTGCCGCAGGCGCGTGTCGATGCGGCGATGCGCGCGGCCGCGTCGATCCGGATGAAACCCTTCACGGTCGAGTTCGACAAGGTGGTGAGCTTCGCGGTGAAACCGAGGCCGGGGCCGTTGGTGTTGGGCGGAGACGACGGCCTCGTCGGGCTTCATGCTTTGCACGACGCGCTCGGACTGGCCTTGCAGGACGCAGGCTTTGGCGATCGCGCGGTGTCGCCCGGCACGCCGTTCACCCCGCACGTTACCCTCGCTTACGGCATGCCTCCATTGCCCACGCGTCCTGTCGAGTCTGTTTGCTGGAACGTGCGCGAATTTGCGCTGGTGCACAGCTTGCTCGGGCGTACGCGGCATATCGCATTGGCCCGATGGCCCCTGGTCGGTGCGGAATAGCGGCTCATTGATGCCATGCGTCCCTCAAATACGCCGGATCTGAAAACCAGGGGGATTCGTCGGTCAGAGAGCCGGAACCGTCGCGCGCTCCCTGATAGAATGCTCGGGCCGCAACGTAGTGGACCGCAGATGAAATTGCTTGATGCGTTAGTCGAACAACGTATTGCCGCCGCAGCCGCACGCGGCGAGTTCGATGATTTGCCGGGCGCGGGCGCGCCGCTGCCTCTGGAGGACGATGCACTGGTCCCGGAAGAAGTGCGCGTCGCCAACCGGATTTTGAAGAACGCGGGTTTCGTGCCGCCGGCTGTCGAGCAGCTGCGTGCCTTGCGCGACCTGCAAGCGGAGCTGAATGCCGTGAGCGACCAGGCTACCCGCTGCCGCCTCCAGGCGCGCATGCTGGCGCTGGATATGGCCCTTGAATCGCTCCGCGGTGGCCCGCTGGTCTTGCCGCGCGAATACTGCCGGCGGATTGCCGAACGGCTCTCCGAGCGCGTCGGCAACCTCAACATGGCCGATACGGGTTCGCAGTGAGCGAGACGCCTGTCTCGGACCGGGATCGCCACTTCATGACGCTCGCCCAGGCCGCCGCCGAAGAAGCGCGCGCAGCCGGCGAAGTACCGGTCGGCGCGGTGCTTGTGCGGGGCGACGAAGTCATCGCCACAGGGTTCAACCATCCAATCGGTGCTCACGACCCCTCGGCGCACGCGGAAATGGTCGCATTGCGCGCCGCCGCCCAAGCTGTCGAAAATTACCGTTTGCCGGGCTGCGAACTCTATGTGACGCTGGAACCGTGCCTGATGTGCGCCGGTGCGATCATGCACGCGCGTATCGCACGCGTCGTGTTCGGGGCGCGGGATCCGAAAACTGGAGCGTGCGGCAGTGTCGTCGATGCATTCGCGAATCCGCAGTTAAATCACCACACCGCGGTGACCGGTGGCGTGCTCGAAACCGAATGCGGCGCCGCGCTCAAATCGTTCTTCGCCGAACGGCGGCGCGCAAGCCGTGAAGCCCGAGCGGCGGCACGGGGCGAACATGCGGCAGCAGACGGCGAAGCGCCGTCCGGGAGCATTGCGGCACACGGTGAACCGGGGGCGGCCGAGCCGCTCTAAAACAACAACATCCTGCAGGTCTCGCCAATGACCGTCCATCGCACCATTGAACTGATCGCGCCGTCCGGATATCCGCACGATTCCGAGGTGCTGCATCGCGCGTTGCATCGCTTGCATTCGCAGGGGCATCGCGTTGAAGGTGAAGAGGCGACAAGGCGGCGCTACTTGCGATTCGGCGGTACCGACGGCGAGCGCGCCGCCGATCTGAACCGGCTGGCCGACCCCTCGCGGGCATTGCCCGACATCGTGCTAGCCGTACGCGGTGGCTATGGCGCGGTACGCATCCTGCACGGGCTCGACTACGAAGGGCTGCAGCGGCGGTTGACCGATCAGCCGGTCGCGCTGGTAGGGCATAGCGATTTCACCGCGGTGCAGCTTGCTTTGCTGGCTCGCGCCGGCGTGAAGACTTTCGGCGGCCCCATGCTGTTGAGCGACTTTGGCGCCCCAGAGTTGAGCGAATTCACCATGCAGCACTTCTGGTCCGCGCTGACCGGCCCGACCATGACGGTAACGAGCAATGTGCCGCAAGTACAGGCCACCGACGTCACGGGCATGCTGTGGGGAGGCAATCTGGCGGTGCTCACATCGCTGATCGGTACGCCCTATATGCCGCCGGTACAAGGCGGCATTCTGTTTGTAGAAGACGTCAACGAGCAACCTTTCCGGCTCGAACGAATGCTTTATCAGTTGCACCTGTCGGGCATTCTCGCGCAGCAGCAGGCACTCGTACTCGGCGACTTCTCGGGCAGCAAACAATACGATTACGACAATGGCTATGACCTGCACACGATGATCGAGCAGGTAAGGGCAGTGATCGGGATTCCGGTGATCACCGGTCTGCAGTTCGGCCATATTCCCAACATGCTGACGCTGCCGGTCGGCGCGGACGCGCACCTCGTTGCCAACGCGCATGGATTCAAACTGACCGCATCGGGTTATCCGACCCTTGCGTGACATAGCCTGAAGCGAGGCGGCGGGCGTTTGCCCGCTTTCTTTTTCGGCTGTAAATGCAACTAACGGTCTATCTGTGCACACGTTAACCGACAGAGCCGATCAATGGAGGTCTCTCACTTTGTTGACAAAAATCGTCGTCAGTGGACGGGCGTCGGATAGTTTAATTAAACTTGTAGCGAAACGTAGCAGGTCTTGTGGGGCGGCCGCGCTGACTTACAGCACCGCCGAGTCATCCGGATTGTCGAAATTAATCGCAAAAATTGTTGACAATTTTTATGTCCATTCTAAGATAACCAACATACCGAGACGAACATCATGTCCGACACAGACTCAACTGTTGCCAATAGTTCGAAACCCGAAGCGATCGCCGAGCGTATTCGTGCCGCGATCCTCGAGCATCGGCTGGCACCTGGCGCGAAGTTGACAGAAGCTCAATTATGCGAAGTATTTGGTGTGAAGCGCGGTCCGATCCGGCAGGCGCTCGCACAACTGGCGACCGATCACCTCGTCGACCTCGAACCGAATCGGGGTGCGTTCGTTGCGAGTCCGTCGCTGCAGGAGGTGCATGAGGTGTTCGAAATGCGCCGGATCATCGAGCTGGCTGTGGTTGAAAAGATTTGCGGCGGTCATGGTATGCGCCGTTTGAAGAGCATCGGCAGCATGATTGGCCGTGAACGCAAAGCGTTCGAAACACGCGATTTTCCGGCGTGGATCCGTCTGTCGGGCGAGTTTCATACGGAGCTTGCCGGACTCACGGGCAACACCGTGTTGTGCAACTGCCTGAACGGCCTGGTGGCGCGTTCCACGCTGATTTCCGCACTGTATGAGTCGCTCGGACGCAGTCCTTGCTCGTTCGAAGACCACGAAGCGATTCTCGCCGCGCTCGACGCCGGCAATGCCAAAGAGGCGGCGGCGCTGATGTCGCGCCATTTGCAAAGCGTCGAGTTGAAGATGCTGGAGCGCCCCGTACGCGGCGCAGCCGATCTGCACGAAGTGTTCGGTGCACTTAACGGCGCAGCGAAGGAAGGACTCAAGGCCAAGTCCGCGCCACGCTGAGGCATGCGGCCGGTGCGCGCTCGTTGCTGGTGCGCGCCGCACTGAAGTGAACTGAACCGAATCAGGCGTTGCAAGGCGGCTCGACGTGAGCGCTGCCGGCTTGCGCACGCGTGGCCGTCACGGGATGGCGGTCTTCGAGTAGTAACGCATCGCCGGGAATCCGCGGCTACAGGCGGTGCGATAACCACAAGTACGTCACGTACGGAGACACCCGCGGCACCGTCGACGTGTCGGCTCGAACTTCTTCTATCACCTGACGGGAAGAAGAGGGCGGCTGGTATGGCCGGTGCAACGTCCTTCGATTTGCTATCGACGGTCCCTATCCCAGGAGGAATCATGGCTCAGTTCAGTGCAGCGCCCGGCAGTCCCGCAATCCCCACCTACGCAGACGCGCCCAGCGATCCGCTGATACCCGCAGGCTACAGCGAGAGGCTATACAACGAAGATCTGGCGCCGCTGCGCCATCAAACCTGGGGCGCTTATAACATCTTCGCGTTCTGGATGTCGGATGTGCACAGTGTCGGCGGCTATGTGTTCGCCGGCAGTCTGTTCGCGCTTGGACTGACGAGCTGGCAGGTGCTGATCGCGCTGTTGGTCGGCATTACGATCGTCAATCTGCTATGCAACCTGATCGCCAAACCGAGTCAGGCGAACGGCGTGCCTTATCCGGTTGCCTGCCGTGCTACGTTCGGCGTGCTCGGCGCAAATATCCCCGCCGTGATTCGCGGCCTGATCGCAGTCGCATGGTATGGAATCCAGACTTATCTGGCTTCGAGCGCGCTGGTAATCGTGGTGCTGAAGTTCGTCCCGCAATTGTTGCCTTACGCGGACGTGCATCGCCATGGTTTCATGGGACTTTCCACGTTAGGGTGGGCCGGTTTTATGTTGCTGTGGATCTTGCAGGCACTGGTGTTCTGGCATGGCATGGAGACCATCAAGAAGTTCATCGACTTCGCCGGGCCCGCAGTCTACGTGGTGATGTTCGTTCTCGCCGGCTACATGGTGTATCGCGCAGGATGGCGAAATATCGGCATCAACCTGGGTGGCGTCAAGTATCACGGTATGGCGGTTGTGCCGGTGATGATCACGGCGATCTCGCTGGTGGTGTCGTACTTCTCCGGCCCCATGCTGAATTTCGGCGACTTTTCGCGCTACGGCAAGAGCTTTCGCAGTGTAAAGCGCGGCAACTTCTGGGGGCTGCCGGTCAATTTTCTCGCCTTCTCGCTGGTGACGGTGGTGACGACCGCAGCCACGCTGCCGGTATTCGGTCAACTGATCACGGACCCGGTCGAAACGGTGGGCCGTATCGATTATCCGACCGCGGTGATTCTCGGTGCGTTGACCTTCACGATAGCAACCATCGGCATCAACATCGTCGCTAACTTCGTGTCGCCGGCCTTCGATTTTTCGAATGTCGCACCGCGCCTGATCAGTTGGCGTGCAGGCGGCATGCTCGCCGCGGTGGCGTCGATCTTCATTACGCCGTGGAATCTGTTCAACAATCCGGCGGTGATTCACTACACGCTCGACATACTCGGCAGTTTCATCGGACCTTTGTATGGCGTCCTGATCGTTGATTACTTCCTCGTGAAGCGTCAGAAGATCGTGCTCGACGATCTCTACTCGGTTTCCCCAGATGGCTCGTACTGGTACCGCAACGGCGTCAACTACCGCGCCGTGGCTGCGTTGCTGCCTGCGGCGCTCATCGCGGTGATCTGCGTGATGGTGCCGACGCTCGACGGGATGGCCAATTTCTCGTGGTTCATCGGGGCGGCATTGGGTGCCGTGTTTTACCGCGCGCTTGCTCGTTGAGCCGGGGCTGCAACAGGAGTCGATATGCGCATCAAATTGATCAATCCAAATACGACGCAACGCATGACTGAAGCGATGGGCCGCTGCGCGCGGGAAGTCGCCGCGCCCGGCACCGAAGTGATCGCTGTCAGTCCGACAATGGGGCCGCCGTCGATTGAAGGCTATTACGACGAAGCGCTCGCGACGCCCGGGTTACTGGCCGAGGTGATTGCCGGCGAGCGCGAGGGTTGCGACGGGTACGTGATCGCCTGCTTCGGCGACCCCGGGTTGTACGCCGCCCGCGAGTTGGCGCGCGGGCCGGTGATCGGCATCGCTGAAGCGGCGATGCACGCCGCGAGCGTGCTGGCGCCGGGGTTTTCGGTGGTGACCACGCTGGCCCGCACCTGCGGGATGGCGTGGCATCTCGCCGAGCGCTACGGCATGAAACGCTTCTGCCGCAATGTGCGAGCCACCGACGTCGCCGTGCTGGACCTGGATAAACCGGGTTCGGCGGCGCGCCGCATCATCCTCGACGAATGCCGGCGCGCGCTGGAGGAGGACGGCTCGGACGCGATCGTGCTCGGCTGCGCCGGCATGGCCGAATTGTGCGCGGAGATCGAGGATGCCCTCGGGGCACCGGTGATTGAAGGCGTGACGGCGGCGCTCAAATGGACCGAAGCGCTGGTCGCGCTGCGGCTGTCGACGGCCAAGCGGGGCGACTACGCCCGGCCGCTGGCCAAGCGTTATGACGGCGCGCTGGAAGCTTTCAGTCCGTCCGATGTGGACCCTAATCCCGAGCCGCGCCGCGGTTCAGGCGCAAGCGTCGCGGAAAGCGCGAATTCGGCGGGTTTACTGCGGGTAAACACCACGGAAAGCCCCGCGGAGGCGGCTTTACACATACATCCAGTCTGACTCGCACTATCTGCCCGGGTGTATGGGCGCACCCGGGCGTTTTCGCTACACTGGTCCCACTCGGCGCTGGTACCCCGATGCTATTTTGCTGCTGCTTCTGGTGCGGCTATTCAGGGTTGTTTCCGCCGGCGCCGTCGTCAGTAACATGCAAATGCGCGCAAGCATTCGCAAACGCTTGCTGAACGCACGCAAACCTTACGTGCCTGTCACGTGAGTTCCCGGCGAATTTTACGTACCGTCATCACGCTTTCGTTAAACCATGCCACTCGACTCGAACTATCCACGCGATCTGATCGGCTACGGCCGCCACCCGGTGCAGGCGAACTGGCCGGGTCGAGCGCGTGTCGCGGTGCAATTTGTCCTGAACTACGAAGAGGGCGGTGAAAACTGCGTGCTGCACGGCGACCCGGGCTCGGAGCAGTTTCTGTCGGAAATCGTTGGCGCGGCGTCTTATCCGGCGCGTCACATGAGCATGGAGTCGATCTACGAATACGGTTCGCGCGCGGGCGTGTGGCGCATTCTGCGCGAATTCGAAAAGCGCGGCCTGCCGCTTACGGTGTTCGGCGTCGGCATGGCGATCGAACGGCATCCTGAACTCGCGCGCGCCTTCGTGGAACTCGGTCACGAAATTGCTTGCCACGGCTATCGCTGGATTCACTATCAGGATGTGTCGCCGGAGAAAGAAGCGGAGCACATGCGCCTCGGCATGGAAGCGATCGAACGCATCACCGGCGAGCGCGCGCTAGGCTGGTACACCGGCCGCGACAGTCCCAACACGCATCGTCTGGTCGCCGAATACGGCGGCTTCCTGTACGACTCGGATTACTACGGCGACGATCTGCCGTTCTGGATGGACGTCGAAGTGACGGGCGGTGCAAAGAGCCCGCAACTGATCGTGCCTTACACGCTCGACACCAACGATATGCGCTTTGCAAGCCCGCAGGGCTTCAACACCGCGGACCATTTCTTCACGTACCTGCGCGACGCATTCGACGTGCTCTACGAAGAAGGCGACGAAGCACCGAAGATGATGTCGATCGGCATGCACTGCCGCCTGCTCGGCCGCCCGGGGCGCTTCCGCGCACTGCAACGTTTTCTCGACCATATCGAACAGCACGATCGCGTGTGGGTGACGCGTCGCGTCGATATCGCGCGGCACTGGCGCGAACATCACCCTTACCAACAAAACAACCGCGGGGCAGCGGCATGAAGGCGATGCAATACACACTGGACCAACTCAACAGCACCTCGACCGACGCGTTTGTCGCAGCGCTGTCGGGCATTTTCGAGCACTCGCCGTGGGTCGCGGAAATCGCCGCGCAACAACGGCCGTTTGCCAGCATCGACGAGCTGCATAGCAAGATGTCGAACATCGTCGAGACGGCCGGTGAAGAGAAGCAACTGGCCTTGATCAACGCCCACCCGGAGTTGGCCGGCAAAGCCGCGGTGCGCGGCGAGTTGACGGCCGAATCCACGCGTGAGCAGAGCGGTGCGGGCCTCGCCCAGTGCACGCAGGAAGAATTCGACAAGCTGCTGGCGTTGAACAGCGCCTACCGCGAGAAGTTTGGCTTTCCGTTCATTCTCGCGGTGCGCGGCTACGACCGGCACGGCATCATCGCCAACTTCGAGGCGCGCGTGAACAACAGCCGCGCGGATGAATTGCGCGCGAGCCTCGATCAGATCTACCGTATTGCACGTTTCCGGCTCGACGACCTGATCGACGCGTAAGGTTTAGGCACGCGTCGCGGGCTTCGCGCCGAAACGTTTTTTTCAGTACCAACAAACATTAAGGAAGACAAAGATGGCACTCCCGATTCTCGATCCCAACGCACCGGAATTCACGCGCCGCTATGTGAATCTGGCGGACCCGCGTCTGGGCGCGCAGGCCCTTGAGGCCAGCGACGATTTCTTCGCACCGAAGGAACGTATGCTGAATCCGGAGCCGGCCGTCTTCATTCCGGGCAAGTACGACGACAACGGCAAGTGGATGGACGGCTGGGAAACGCGCCGCAAGCGCGCCAACGGTTACGACTGGTGCGTGGTCAAGCTTGCCCGCCCCGGCGTGATCAAGGGTCTCGACCTCGACACCAGCCACTTCACGGGCAACTTCCCGCCGGCGGCTTCGGTTGAGGCGGCGCGAGTCGTGGACGGCGTGCCGAACCAGTCGACGCAATGGACCGAAATCGTCCCGTCGACCACGCTGCAAGGCAACAGCCATCACTATCACGAAGTCAGCGACACGAACGCTTACACGCACCTGCGCGTGAACATTTACCCGGACGGCGGCATTGCGCGTCTGCGAGTGTATGGCCAACCGCAAGTCGACTGGGCGGGCGCAAGCCGCACGGAGCAGTTCGATCTGGCTGCAATGGAAAACGGCGCGTATCTGGTCGCGGCGAACAACCAGCACTTCGGCGCTGCATCGACGATTCTGATGCCGGGCCGTGGCGTGAACATGGGCGACGGCTGGGAAACGCGCCGTCGCCGCGAGCCGGGAAACGACTGGGCGATCGTCGCACTGGCACAACCGGGCGTGATCAAAAAGATCGAAGTCGATACGGCTCACTTCAAGGGCAACTTTCCGGACCGTTGCTCGATCCAGGCTGCGTATGTGACCGGCGGCACGGATAGCTCGCTGATTACGCAAGCCATGTTCTGGCCGGTGCTGCTGGGCGAACAGAAGCTGAAGATGGACAACCAGCACTATTTCGAAAGCGAAATCTCCGCACTGGGTCCGGTTACGCACGTGCGCTTCAACATCATTCCGGACGGCGGCGTCTCGCGTCTGCGTCTGTGGGGCACGCTCGCATCATGAAAACACTGGCTATCGAACCCTTGACGAAGGAAGCGTTTGCCGCGTTCGGCGACGTGATCGAACTCGAAGGCGCGAAGCAGATTCCGATCAACCTCGGCACCACGATCCGCTTTCACGATCTCGCGAAGGTAGACGTGACCGACGAGAACGGTCGCACGCTGGTGAACCTGTTTCGCGGGCAGCCGCGCACGTTGCCGTTCGAGGTGAAGATGCTCGAGCGTCATCCGCTGGGCAGCCAGGCCTTCGTGCCGTTGAACGACAAGCCGTATCTGGTGGTTGTGGCGCCGGCGGGCGAACTGGATCCGAAGCAGATTCGAGCGTTCGTGACTAGCGGCTGGCAAGGCGTGAACTACGCGAAAGGTGTCTGGCACCATCCGCTGATCGCGTTGGGCGACGTGAGCGACTTTATCGTCGTCGATCGTGGTGGCGACGGACTCAATCTAAACGAGCAGGATCTGGCTGAATCGCTTTGGCTCACTGAAGATGCGTTGAGCGCGGTGAGCGTTTGAGGTCGTTGCTTTAGCGCAGCAGGTGATTGTAAAAAAGCCCACAGTGCATGCTGTGGGCTTTTTTCATTTGTGGAAGGCGAGGGCGAGGCCAGGTGATCTCTCAGCTCAGCTTGCCTAAGAGCGGTGAGTGCCCGATCGCTTCGCGCGCACGTTCCCCAGGCCCCGGCGCGGAGAATCCCGCGGCTTCGATTGCCGGTTTGAGCCCTTTGAATTGCAGGCTTTTCTCAGGCGACGCAGCGACGCCATGTCGTCGTCCCAGGCGTGCAGCATGTGTTTCGCGACCTCGTGCCACTGCGGTTCGTTGCGCGCCGCTTCAATTAGTTCGTGACCGACGGCGACCGCCTGGCGCAAAAAAAGCGGGCTTCCCGCTTACGCGAAAAACCCGCTTCATACTGCTTAAGCAAGCCGGGCAACGCGCCCGGCCAGGCTCATTACTTCGCCGCACCGCCTTCGAACCACGCGGCGATTTTCATCCGCTCGTCGTCGGTCATGTGCGTGACGTTGCCGAGCGGCATCGCCTTCAAGGTCACTGCCTGCTGATAGATCCGCTGTGCGTTCTGCGAGATTTCGTCCGGCGTATCCAGCAGCACGCCGGCCGGGGCGCTGCCCATCATCGTCGGATGAGCGGAGTGGCATGCCACGCAGCGCTGTTGCAGCACCGGCGCGATATCGGCCACCTTGACCGTCGGTGCATTCGCAGCCTGCGCTTGCGGCACGACCGGCTTCGGCATCGTCCAGAAGAGGGCGCCGAACATCAGCACGATACCGACCAGCGGCAGATACCACAGCACCTGACCTCGGTGACGCATCACGAAGAACTGGCGAATCAGCGCACCCGCCAGCATGATCAGCAGCAGCACGATCCAGTTGTACTGATTCGTGTACGTCATCGCATAGTGGTTCGACAGCATCGCGAACACCACCGGCAGCGTGAAATACGTGTTGTGCACCGAGCGTTGCTTGCCGCGCTTGCCGTAGATCGGGTTCGGCGTTTCGCCCTTGAGCATCGCGGCCACCATCTTGCGCTGACCCGGGATGATCACGAAGAACACGTTCGCCGACATGATCGTTGCCAGCATCGCGCCCATGATCAGGTAGGCCGCGCGGCCCGCGAAAATATGGCATGCCAGGTACGCTGCGATCAGCACATAAATGCCGACACAGATGCCGAGCACCTTGTCCTTGTTGCCGAGGAGACGGCACAGCGAGTCGTAGACGATCCAGCCGGCGGCGAGGAAGCCGAGCGCGGACGCGACGGCCACGACAGGACCCATATCCAGCACGTTCTTGTCGATCAGGTAAGTGCTCGGCGAGAACAGATACAGCACCGTGAAGAGGCTCGCACCCGACAGCCACGTGGTATACGACGGCCACTTCGACCAGTGCAGGTCGTCCGGCATTTCCGGCGGTGCAACGGTGTACTTCTGCATGTTGTAGAAGCCACCGCCATGCACGTGCCACAACTCGCCGAACACGCCGCGCTTGCGCTGGTTCGGATCCGTAGGCGGTTTCAGGCTGTTGTCGAGCGCGACGAAATAGAACGATTCGCCGATCCATGCAATGGCGGCGATGACGTGAAACCAGCGCAAGGCCAGATTCAGCCAGTCAGTGATAAAGCCTTCCATGAAACTCCTCCACTTCTGATTCGTTGTACGCGCAGCGATTTAGAGCGCTTTCGGGGCCCGCAAACGGGCCGCCGGCATGCATGACATCGCTGCACAAACTGCGGGGTGAAAGACGCGGTGCGCTCAGTTCGCACAGCGCCGTTTTTTATTGGAACTTCGGGTCGAGTCGCTCGCGTTCGATTGCGCTTCGCGGGTGTCTTCAAGGGTCCGCACAGTGCAATCGGGCGCGCTCGGCAATACAGCGCGACTTCAACCTCGTCCTCCTCCAACGCCTGTCGATAAACGCTTCGTGCGCTCAGTTGCGCGCTTAGCTGCCGCGATAGGTGCTGTACGACCACGGCGACACCAGTAGCGGCACGTGATAGTGCGCACCGGCGTCGGCCACGCCGAAACGCAGTACGACGCGGTCGACGAAACGCGGCTCCGGCACCTTCGTGCCGATCGAGGCAAAGTAATCGCCAGCGCCGAACACGAGTTCGTATTCGCCCGCGACCAGTGCGTCGCCTTCGAGCAGCGGCTGGTCGCAGCGACCGTCGTCATTGGTGGTGGTGGTTTTGAGCGCGCGGCGGGTGTCGCCGGAGAGCGCAAAGAGTTCGACCTTGATGCCCGCGCCGGGACGGCCGTTCGCGGTGTCGAGCACGTGGGTAGTGAGCTTTCCCATTCGCAATTTTCCTTATGTGAATGCGAGGTTTCGGCGGCGGCCCGATCCAGAATACGTTGCGGCGGATCGAGGCTCCACGTCAGTGGCTACATACCCGTCGGCGAATTGAAGCGAGCGCCGTGGCAGCCATTGTAAAAAGGATGTTCATGTCAGCGCGCGCGAGATAGGAAAGATAATAGCTGGCGCATGACAGACAGCCTGCTGAAAGCCGCATCGGGTCGATTGGTTCGACTATTGCCGTGCAATTCGATCGTACCGGCACCAAAAAAGGCCCACTATATCGACAGCGTGAAGTTGGGTATCGCACCGGCACGAGTTGTCAGCATTATTTTGGCCATCGAAGGTTACACCTGTGCGCCGCAACAAACCTGAGTGGAGCGCGGCACACCCCGAAGACGGCGGAATGACGCTGGGTAACCGGGCCAACGGCGTTCGACGGGACGCGGCGGCACGGTTGGCGTGCCGTCACATCGCGTTCGAACGACTTTGCACGGAAGCAATGAAGCGGAGAAACGAATGACGATGGAACAGGCGGCGATGCAGCCAAACAAGCCTAAGAAAACGATGCTGGTGAAGCACGCGGACGTGCTGGTCACAATGGACGGCGCCCGGCGCGAACTGCGCGACGGCGGCCTCTATATCGAGGACAACCGGATCGTCGCGGTCGGACCGACGGCTGAATTGCCGCAAACGGCCGACGAAGTGCTGGATATGCGCGGCCAGCTGGTGATTCCAGGGCTGGTGAACACGCACCACCACATGTACCAGAGCCTGACGCGCGCGATCCCCGCGGCGCAGAACGCCGAATTGTTCGGCTGGCTCACCAATCTCTACAAGGTGTGGGCGAACCTCACACCCGAGATGATCGAAGTCTCGACCCTGACGGCGATGGCCGAGCTGTTGCTGTCCGGTTGCACGACGTCGAGCGACCATTTGTATATCTACCCGAACGGCAGCCGCCTCGACGACAGCATCGTCGCGGCGCAGCGCATCGGCATGCGTTTTCACGCCGCGCGCGGCAGCATGAGCGTAGGGCAGAAGGACGGCGGTTTGCCGCCGGATTCGGTGGTCGAGCGTGAGGCGGACATCCTGAAGGACACGCAGCGTCTGATCGAGACCTACAACGACGAAGGCCGTTACGCGATGCTGCGCATGGTGGTGGCGCCGTGCTCGCCGTTCTCGGTGAGTCGCGATCTGATGCGCGAATCGGCGGTGATGGCGCGGCATTACGGCGTGTCCTTGCACACGCACCTGGCGGAGAACGTCAACGACATCGCGTACAGCCGTGAGAAGTTCGGCATGACGCCGGCCGAGTATGCGGAAGATCTGGGCTGGGTCGGTCACGATGTCTGGCATGCGCACTGTGTGCAACTCGACGACGCGGGCATCGAACTGTTCGCCCGCACGGGCACGGGCGTCGCGCATTGTCCGTGTTCGAACATGCGGCTCGCGTCGGGGATCGCGCCGGTCAAGCGCATGCGTCTCGCCGGTGTGCCGGTGGGCCTCGGCGTCGATGGATCGGCGTCGAACGACGGCGCGCAGATGGTCGCGGAAGTGCGCCAGGCGCTGCTGTTGCAGCGAGTCGGCTTCGGGCCTGATGCGATGACCGCGCGTGAAGCGCTGGAGATTGCGACGCTAGGCGGCGCGAAGGTGCTCAATCGCGACGACATCGGCGCATTGGCGCCCGGCATGGCGGCGGATTTCGTGTCCTTCGATCTGCGTCAGCCGCTGTTTGCCGGCGCGTTGCACGACCCGGTCGCGGCGCTGGTGTTCTGCGCGCCGTCGCAGGTGAGCTATAGCGTGATCGGCGGCAAGGTGGTGGTGAAAGACGGTCAGTTGGCGACGCTGGAACTCGGGCCGGTCATCGAGCAGCACAACCGGCTGGCGAAGACGCTTTACGAAGCGGCGGCGTAACCGTAGAGGCAGGGTAGGTCTGCCGGCATCCGCAAACACGGGATGCCGGCAGACCGCAACGCAACGATCAGGGCTTGTCGATCAAGGTCTTGGTCGCTTCGGCGACCAGACTGCGCAACCAGCGCACTTCGTCGGAGTAGTGCACGCGCTCGTGCCACAGTTGGTAGTACTGCATCGGCGGGAAATCGAGCGGTGCGGGTACCACGGTCAGCGGCAGGAATTTGGCGTAGTAGTCGGCAAACAGGCGCGTGGTGGTGAAGATCAGGTCTGACTTGATCAGCACATAAGGCGCCAGATTGAAGTACGGCAACGTGACGACCACGTGACGCTTTAACCGTTCGCGCGCGAGATGGACGTCGATCGCGCCGCGTTGGCCCACCGAGTAAGGAGTAGGCGCAAGATGCGGCGCATTCAGGTACTGGTCGAGCGTCAGCCCGCCACGTTTGGCGAACGGATGCGCGTTGCTCATCAGGCAGACGATCTGATCGACGAACAGGTTCGACAGGTGCAATTGCTCTGGCGGTTCCGGCCAGTTGCCGACCACGATGTCGAGCTTGCCGTCTTCGAGCGCGAGTTCGTAGTCGAACGCCGGCCCGAGCGAGTGGAATTCAAGCGTCGCGTTCGGCGCGGCCTGACGAAAGCGCTCGACCACTGTCGGCACGAACAGCACGTTCAGGTAGTCCGGGCAGCCGATCCGGTAGCAACGGATCGAGGTCGCCGGGTCGAAGTTGTGCTGCTGGAATTTGATGCGTTCGATTTCGCGCAGCGCGTTCTGCACCGGTTCGAGCAGGCGCAGGCCGTACTCGGTCGGCACCATGCCGGATTTGCCGCGCACCAGCAGCGGGTCGCCGGTGATGTCGCGCAAACGGCGCAGCGCCGCGCTGATGGCGGGTTGCGATTGATTCAGTTTGACGGCGGCGCGCGTAACGCTGCGCTCCATCAACAGGGTGTGCAAGACGCGTAATAAATACGTATCGATCGCCTCGCGTTGCTGACTCATGACTTCTCCGAAATATATGTTCTGGCTGATCGTGCGGGCGTGGGGTTATATGGCTTTTAATATGAACACAAATCCACGTCAAGAGTGGGATACCCGCAGAGCACGCTGCGGCGCGGGTTTGCGGGGAATTTTGACGGCTCGACTGGGCGGGTCGATTTAGGTATTGTCATCCGGTTGTGGTGACGGATCGCTCGCTGACAGAGCGGGCGGACGCGCTGCGACCGGCAGTCTCTGACGTACTACGGAATCACATGAGCGACTCTTCTTATAGCGACGGCGCCGCCGCGCAGCCGGCAAGCAGGCCGGAACAGGCGGCGCCCCGGTTGATGCTTCAGGGCATCACCAAACAGTACCCGGCCGTGCGCGCCAACGACGACGTCACGTTGATCGTCGCGCCGGGTGAAATCCATGCCGTGCTCGGCGAAAACGGCGCCGGCAAAAGCACGCTGATGAAAATCATCTACGGCGCGGTGCGGCCCGACGCCGGCGAGATTCGCTGGGAAGGCCAGCCGGTCGAGATCGCGAGCCCGGCGGCGGCGCGCAAGCTCGGCATCGGCATGGTGTTCCAGCATTTTTCGCTGTTCGAGACGCTCACGGTCGGCGAAAACATTGCGCTCGCACTCGACGAGCCGTTCGATCTGAAGACTCTGGCGAAGCGGATTCGCGAAGTCTCCGCCGACTACGGCCTCGACATCGACCCGCAGCGACACGTGCATAGCCTGACGGTGGGCGAGCGGCAACGCGTCGAAATCGTGCGTTGCCTGCTGCAGAACCCGCGTCTGCTGATAATGGACGAACCGACTTCGGTGCTCACGCCGCAAGCGGTCCGTAAGCTCTTCGAGACGCTGCGCCGTCTCGCGGCGGAAGGCTGCAGCATCCTCTACATCAGCCACAAGCTCGACGAAATCCAGGCGCTGTGCGACACCGCCACGGTGATGCGCGGGGGGCGCGTAACCGGTCACGTCAAGCCGAAAGAAGAGACGCATGCGTCGCTCGCGCAATTGATGGTCGGCCATTCGCTGCCCGATTACACGCGGCGCGAGCACAAGCCCGGCGCCGTGCTGCTTGATGTGAAGCAGTTGTCTGTGGAGAGCGACGATCCGTTCGGTACTTCACTGCATGACGTGTCGTTCGGTGTACATGCCGGCGAGATTTTCGGCATTGCGGGCGTGTCGGGGAATGGGCAGGCCGAATTGCTGTCGGCTCTGTCGGGTGAAAAGCGCGGCACGCGCGCCGATGCGGTCACGATCTGCGGCAAGGCGGCAGGGCGCCTCGGCGCGGGCGGCCGGCGCGCGCTCGGTTTCGGCTTCGTGCCTGAGGAGCGTCTCGGCCGCGGCGCGGTGCCGGCGATGAGCCTGTCGGAAAACGCGTTGCTTACCGCGCATCGTCAGCAGATGGTCAACGCCGGCTGGATCAAGGCTGGCGCGATGCGCACTTTCGCGAAACGTTGCATTGAAGCCTTCGACGTCCGGTGCGGTGGCTCCGAAGCGTTGGCGCAAAGTCTCTCCGGCGGCAATCTGCAGAAATACATCATGGGGCGCGAGATTCTGCAGGCGCCCAAGGTGCTGGTGGTCGCGCAGCCGACCTGGGGTGTCGACGTCGGCGCGGCAGCGTTCATTCGTCAGCAGTTGCTCGACCTGTCCGCGCGCGGCGTGGCGATTCTGGTGATCTCGGAAGAACTGGAGGAGTTGTTCGACATTTGCGATCGCATCGCGGTGCTTGCGGGCGGCAGACTCTCACCGGTGCGTGCCACGGGGGCGACCAATGCCGAGGAAATCGGCCGCTGGATGGCGGGCCTGTTCGGCGACCGCGAGGGCTCGGCGCCGTCGGCAGAACAGCCGGCGCATGCCTGAGCAGATGTCCGGCAGGACGCCCGATCGACGTTAAAAAACCAGAACCAAACATAAGCACACGCTCCCATGATTCTTCCGTATCGACTCGAAGCACGCACGACGCCGTCGCGCACGATGCAGCTCGCCGTACCACTGATTGCCGCGTTGCTTACGCTCGTAATCGGCTTTCTGATCTTCGGCCTGGTGGGTCGCGATCCGCTCGAAGCCATGCATGCGTTCTTTATCGAACCGCTCTCCAGCGTGAATGGCTGGTCCGAACTGCTGCTGAAGGCCTCGCCCTTGTGCCTGATCGGCCTTGGCCTTGCGATCGGCTATCGCGCCAACGTCTGGAACATCGGCGCTGAAGGGCAGATGCTGCTCGGCGGCATTGCCGCCAGCGGCGTCGCGATCTATTTCGATCAGGCCACCGGCTGGTGGATTCTGCCGACCATGATGATCGCCGGCGTGCTCGGCGGCATGGCGTGGGCCGCGATCCCCGCGCTGCTGAAAAGCCGCTTCAATACCAACGAGATCCTCGTCAGCCTGATGCTCACGTATGTGGCCACACAGTTGCTGATCTATCTGGTGAGCGGCCCATGGCGCGATCCGCAGGGCATGAACTTCCCGCTTTCGGAGATGTTCAGCGGCGACGCGTTGTACCCGACGTTTTCCGGCGACTGGCACTGGAAATGGTTACGCGGCACGCGCCTGAACGCTTCCATTTTCATCACGCTGATCGCGATTCCGTGCGTGTGGCTGTTCATGCGCAAGAGCTTCGCGGGTTACCGGATGAACGTCGGCGGCCTCGCGCCGCTCGCCGCGCGCTACGCCGGCTTTTCCGACAAGAAAACCATCTGGACGTCACTCCTGATCAGCGGCGGCCTCGCGGGACTCGCCGGTATGGGCGAGATCGCCGGTCCGATCGGCCAGTTGCAGGCGACATGGTCGCCGGGTTACGGCTTTACCGCGATCATCGTCGTGTTCGTCGGACGGCTGCATCCGGTCGGCATCGTGCTCGCGAGCCTGCTGATGGCGCTGTTGTACCTCGGCGGCGAAGCGGTGCAGACCTCGATGCAATTGCCGCAGGCGCTCTCCGGCGTGTTCCAGGGGCTGCTGCTGTTCTGCCTGCTGGGCGCCGACCTGTTTGTGAACTATCGCGTGCGCCGGCGCTCCGCCGCCGCGCAAGCCCACTGATTTTCCCGGCGGATCTCCATGGATATTCAACAAGCCAGCGCGCTCACTTCGAGCGCCGTTACCGCCGCGATTCCGCTGATGTTCGCGGGCGCGGGCGAACTCGTCACCGAGAAGTCGGGCGTGCTCAATCTTGGCGTGGAAGGCATGATGCTGATGGGCGCCGTGACCGGCTACGCCGTCACCGCTATTACCGGCAACCCGTGGCTCGGTGTAGTTGCCGCGATCGGTGCGGGTCTCGCCATGTCGCTGCTGTTCGCGTTCCTCACGCTGACCATGCTGGCCAACCAGGTCGCCACCGGCTTGTCGTTGACCATCTTCGGCATTGGTCTGTCGGCCTATGTCGGCAAGCCGTACACGTCCGCCGCCGTGCGCGCGACGATCGACACGTGGCCCATTCCCGTTCTCTCGAAGATTCCCGTACTAGGGCCCGCGTTCTTCAGCCTTACTCCGCTCGACTACCTTGCGTTCCTGATGTTCGCTGTGATCGGCTGGTTCCTGTACCGCACGCGTGCCGGGCTTGTGCTGCGCTCGGTCGGCGAATCGCCGCAGGTCGCGCATTCGGTCGGCTTTCCGGTGATCGGCGTGCGTTACGGCGCGGTGGCCTTCGGTGGCGGTATGGCGGGTCTCGCGGGTGGCTACTATTCGATCGTCAACCTGCATCTGTGGCAGGAACAGCTCACCTCCGGCCGCGGCTGGATCGCGCTCGCGCTGGTGGTGTTCGCGACCTGGCGCCCGGGACGCCTGCTGATCGGCGCGCTGCTGTTCGGCGCCGTGACCGGTTTGCAGTTTTACGCGCAGGCGATCGGCGTGCCGGTGCCGACGCAGTTTCTCGCGATGTTGCCGTACATTGCGACCGTCGTCGTGCTGGTGCTGATCTCTCGCAACCCGAACACGATTCGTCTGAATGCGCCTGCGTCGCTCGGCAAGCCGTTTTTCTCGGCGAGCTGACGCGGTCGCCGTTTCATATGACCGACCACACGTTTCAAATCAATCGACAAAACACGACAGGAGAAAACATGAAGAGAAGAAATCTGCTGACCGCCTTCGCCTGGGGCGCGGCCTCGCTGGCGCTGGCCGCGCCGCTCGCGCAAACCGCGCAGGCGGCCGATGCGCCGGGCGTCGCGTTCGTCTACCTCGGCAATCCTGGCGATGCGGGCTGGACGTATGCGCACGACCAGGGCTCGAAGGAAGCCGAGGCGAAATTCGGCAATAAGATCAAGATCACCCGCATCGAGAACGTGCCGGAATCGGCCGACTCGGAACGCGTGTTCCGCGATCTGGCGAACAAGGGCAATAAGATCATCATCGGCTCGAGCTTCGGCTATCAGGACTTCGAACTGAAAGTCGCTAAGGATTTCCCCGACACCGTGTTCCTGCACGCAACCGGCTACAAGAAGGCGCCGAATTTCGGCACCTATGACGTGCGGATGTATCAAGGCGCGTATCTGGCCGGCGTCGCTGCGGGCTATGTGACCAAGACCAACACGCTCGGCTTCGTGGCTTCGGTGCCGATTCCTGAAGTGGTTCGCAACATCAACGCGTACACGCTCGGCGCGCGTTCGGTGAATCCGAAGATTCATACCAAGGTCATCTGGATCAACAGCTGGTTCGATCCGGGCAAGGAAAAACAGGCCGCTGAAACATTGATCGGCCAGGGCGCCGACGTGTTGCTGCAAAACACCGATTCGAGCGCAACGCTCGCGACCGCATCGGAAAAGCACGTGCACGCGTTTGGCTGGGATTCGGACATGAAGAAGTTCGGTCCGGACGCGCACCTTGGATCGGTGGTCGCGCACTGGGGCGTGTATTACAACGCGGCGATCCAGCAGGTGCTGGACGGCAAGTGGAAGAACGATCCGGTGTGGTGGGGTATTCCGCAGAAAGCCGTCAATCTCGAAGATCTGAATACGTCGGCGATTCCGGCTGACGCGATGAAGCAGGTCGCGGCGAAGCGCGATGAACTGGCTGGCGGCAAGTGGGACGTGTTCACCGGGCCGATCAAGGACCAGTCCGGCACGGTGAAGGTGCCGGCAGGCAAGACGCTGACCGATCCGGAGCTGCAACGCCTGAACTGGTATGTGGAAGGCGTGGACGGCTCGTTGCCGAAGTAATCTGGCTTACGCGGGTATTGCGTGGGGTCGCGTGGGGTCGCGTGATTGTGGGCCGGGCCGCGATCTGGCGCGTAACGCGTGACGAGTAGCGAGAACAATCGACAGGATCGTCATCGACCAGGCGGCGGTTTCAGCAACCGCTGCTTTAAGGTGCTGCGTCCACTACGGACGCAGCTTTTTTTTGCTTCGGATTATCTATCGAGGATCGTTTCAGACGCGCGGGCTCAGCGCTAGTCGATGCGCAAGCCGACCTTGATGGTCACCTGCCAGTAAGCAACCTTGTCGTTCTCGATCTGGCCCCGCGTTTCCGTCACTTCGAACCAGTGCAGGTTGCGCAGCGTCTTCGACGCTTTTGCAATCGCGGTGCTGATTGCGTCGTCGATCGATTTGGTCGATGAGCCGGTCAGTTCGATTTGTTTGTAGACGTGATCTGACATGAACTTCCTCCTTTGATCTTCGTTGGTGTGAAAAAAGTATAGGCAATGGATGGCGCCCGGTGTCTTCGTATGGGCCAGTCATCCCGCACATCGCGTGCCCGATATGCCGCGGCGGGGCGACGCCGTTATGATGTTCGCGCAACTCCATCCGAAATCTGACGAGGCTTGAAAGTGGAAATTGGTTTTTGCGGTCCCGGTCTGATGGGCGCGCCGATGATCCGGCATCTGCTGCGCGCGGGGCATACCGTGCATGTCTGGAATCGCACGCGGGCCAAGGCGGAAGCGTTATTGGCGGACGGCGCCACGGTGGTCGACACACCGCGCGAACTGGCCTCGCGATGCGAAGTGGTGCTGCTCTGTGTCGCGGATGCAGCGGCGGTTGAGGAAACGGTATTCGGCGCGGAAGGGCTGCTGAGCGCGGATGCCGCGGCGCCGGCACGGGTGCGCTGGATCGTCGATCACTCGAGCATTCCACCGGCCGCGACGAGGGCATTCGCGCAGCGTGCGGCGACGGTTGCCGGCGTAACTGGGGCGGCAGGTATGGCGGGGGCGGGCGCGAGCGGTGGCAAGGCTGGGCAAGCGCTTGGGAGTGGGCGCACGGCTAGCATCGGCTGGATCGACGCCCCTGTATCAGGCGGCGTTGCGGGCGCGACGGCAGGCACGCTGGCGATCATGGCGGGGGGCGCCATAGCGGACGTCGAGGCGGTGACGCCGCTGCTCGGCGCGTACTCCGCCCGCGTCACCCATATGGGCGAGGTCGGCGCGGGGCAAACCACCAAACTCTGTAATCAGGCCATCGTCACCGCGACTGTTGCGGCGATTGCCGAGGCAGTGAGCCTTGCGCAGCGCAGCGGCATCGATGCCGCCAAACTCACGCAGGGTCTGGCCGGCGGCTGGGCCGATTCGGTGTTGCTGCAGACTTTCCTGCCGCGTATGACGCAAAGCGGCCTCGCGCCGATCGGCGCATTCCGCACGTTCCAGAAGGACGTCGACACCGTTGCCGCGACTGCGTATGAAACCGGCACGCCGATGCCGGTTTCATCGACAGTCCAGCAACTGTTGCGGCTTGGCGCCGCGATGGGGCTTGCCGAGGCCGATCTGTCGGCCTTCATCGACGTTTTGCAGACGCCGCGCTGCGGCTAGAAGGGCGGCGGTCCGTATCAACGTGGCGTGAACGTAACGTGAACACGGCGTCACAACACGCGGGCGCGGCGCCTGTGTGGGTCGATTTCTCGATAACCTGCTAAAATATTGGGTTGTTCGCCGATATCACCTTTAAGGACGCGCCGTGCTGTCTACCGCCAATATCACCATGCAATTCGGGCCAAAGCCCCTCTTCGAAAACATCTCGGTCAAATTCGGGGAAGGGAACCGGTATGGCCTGATCGGTGCGAACGGCTGCGGGAAATCCACCTTCATGAAGATTCTGGGGGGCGATCTGGAACCGAGCTCCGGCAACGTGATGCTCGAACCGAACGTCCGCCTCGGCAAGCTGCGCCAGGATCAGTTCGCGTATGAAGACGTGCGCGTGCTCGACGTCGTGATGATGGGCCACACGGAAATGTGGGCCGCCATGACCGAGCGCGACGCGATCTACGCGAACCCGGATGCGACTGACGACGACTACATGCACGCCGCCGAACTCGAGGCGAAGTTCGCCGAGTACGACGGTTACACCGCCGAAGCGCGCGCGGGCGAGCTGCTGCTTGGCATCGGTATCGCGATCGAAGATCACAACGGCCCGATGAGCAATGTCGCGCCGGGCTGGAAACTGCGCGTGCTGCTCGCACAGGCGTTGTTCTCGAAGCCGGACGTGCTGCTGCTGGACGAACCGACCAATAACCTGGACATCAACTCGATCCGTTGGCTGGAAGACGTGCTCAACCAGTACAACTCGACGATGATCATCATCTCGCACGATCGTCACTTTTTGAACCAGGTCTGCACGCACATGGCCGACATGGACTTCGGCACGCTGAAGGTCTATCCGGGCAATTACGACGACTACATGCTGGCCAGCACGCAGGCGCGCGAGCGTCAGCAGAACGCCAACGCCAAGGCGAAGGAGCGTGTTGCCGACCTGCAGGATTTCGTGCGCCGCTTCTCGGCTAACAAGTCGAAGGCGCGTCAGGCTACCAGCCGTCTGAAGATGATCGACAAGATCAAGATCGAGGAATTCAAGCCGTCGTCGCGGCAGAACCCGTTCATCCGCTTCGAGTACGAGAAGAAGCTGCACAACATCGCGGTGGTGGCGGACAAGATCTCGAAGAAGTACGAGCGCACGATCTTCAACGATTTCAGCATCAGCGTGCAGCCGGGCGAGCGTATCGCGATCATCGGCGAGAACGGCGCGGGTAAGACCACGTTGCTGCGCTCGCTGCTCGGCAAGCTCACGCTGGACCACGGCACGGTGAAGTGGGCCGAAAACGCGAACGTCGGTTACATGCCGCAGGATACGTACGAAGAATTCCCGGACGACGTCACGCTGATGGAATGGATCGACGGTTATCGCCAGGAAGGCGACGACGAGCAGATGGTGCGCGGCACGCTCGGCCGTCTGCTGTTCAATGCCGACGACATCCGCAAGTCGGTCAAGGTGCTCTCCGGTGGTGAGAAGGGCCGCATGATCTGGGGCAAGCTGATGCTGGGCCGCCACAATGTGATGCTGATGGACGAGCCGACCAACCACATGGACATGGAGTCGATCGAATCGCTGCAGATCGCGTTGGACAAGTACGAAGGCACGCTGATTTTCGTGTCGCACGACCGCGAGTTCGTGAGCGGTCTGGCGAACCGGATCATCGAAGTGCGCACCGACGGCACGCTGAACGACTTCGGCGGCAACTATGAGGACTTCCTGCTGAGCCAGGGCGTGCAGTAAGCGCTTCTTGTTGCACGGTATCGCGTCAGGCAAAGCCCGCTTTTTCGAAGCGGGCTTTTTTCATGCCACGCGGCAAACGTTCCGCTTGCAGTTTGTCCCGACCCAGAAGGCCCCTGGTTTCACAGATGCACGAATCCGCAGGCGTTGCAACGGAAGATCCATAGACCTCACCGTGAAGCGACCAAGATCAACTAATCGGACGTAAAACCAGACAGCTAACCAGGTTCATTGACCCAGCACAACGCGCGCCGCGCCCGACGACCGATTATCAGCGTTTCGATAGTTCATCCATCGGGTCGTCAATGCTTACCTCTCACTTGTTCCCCCCGCTTGTTATCCGCGGCCGCTCGCTGCTTCCGATCGTACAGGGCGGCATGGGCGTCGGCATCTCGGCTCACCGTCTGGCAGGCAGCGTCGCCCGCGAGGGCGCACTCGGCACCATCGCAAGCATCGACCTGCGCCATCACCATGCCGACCTGGTCGAACTTTGCCGGCAGTCGCCTGATCGGGCCACGCTCGAACAGGCGAACCTTACCGCGCTGGCTCGTGAAATACACGCCGCCAAAGCGCTCGCCGAAGGCCGCGGCATGGTTGCCGTCAATGTGATGAAGGCAGTCAATGCGCAAGCAGACTATGTGCGCGTCGCCTGCGAGAACGGCGCTGACGCGATCGTCATGGGCGCGGGCCTGCCGCTCGACTTGCCGGACATGACCCAGGCCCACGATATCGCACTGATCCCGATTCTGTCCGATAGCCGCGGTGTCGCGCTGGTGCTGAAGAAGTGGATGAAAAAAGGCCGTTTGCCCGACGCCGTCGTGATCGAACATCCGGCCCACGCGGGTGGTCATCTCGGTGTGGCCAATCTCGCCGACCTGCAAGACCCGCGCTTCGACTTCCTGCGTGTGCTCGAGGAACTCGAGACGGTGTTCACTTCGCTCGGCCTGAGTCGGCAGGACGTGCCTTTGATCGTCGCAGGTGGCATCAATAGTCACGAAGCCGTGCGCGAGCTCCTGAGCGCTGGCGCCAGCGGCGTGCAACTCGGCACACCTTTCGCCGTGACCGAGGAAGGGGACGCGCATCCGAACTTCAAGCGGGTGCTGGCCGAAGCAACACCGGACGACATTGTCGAATTTGTCAGTGTGACGGGGTTGCCCGCGCGCGCCGTGAAAACGCCGTGGCTGATGCGGTATCTGCGCCACGAAACAAAAATTCGCGACAAGCTCGGTGCGCTCAAACACGTTTGTCCAACCGCGCTTGAATGCCTAAGCGTCTGCGGTTGGCGTGACGGTGTCGAGAAGTTCGGCCACTTCTGCATCGACACGCGGCTCGCCGCGGCATTGCGCGGCGACGTGGCGAACGGTCTGTTCTTTCGCGGCCGCGAAGCGTTGCCGTTCGGCACGGCCATTCGCAGCGTCCACGACCTGATCGAACTGCTGCTGACCGGTGCGACGCGACCCGCTGTCGCAGGGCGATGGGCGTTTTCGCTGGGTTGATGCGGGTCAACGCGAAGCCTGGCGGGACCTTCGACAATCCCCGCACGCACACAAACACTCGGGGAAGCACATGAAGCACTCGCTCAGGAACAAAATCAAGGCCACTGCCGTCGCAGCGTGCCTGTTAGGCGCGGGCGCGTTGGCGCAGCAGGCGCACGCACAGGTTGCCGGCGGCGATCAGATGAACGGCATCCACGCCGGCGACGTACTGGTGCGATTGCGCGCAATCAGCATCATGCCGGACGTGAAGACCAATCAGTCGCTGTCGGCACTCAATGTGGGCGTCAACAACGCCATCGTGCCGGAGCTGGATTTCACCTACATGATTCGCGACTACCTGGGCGTCGAACTGATTCTCGGCACGTCGCGTCATCAGTTGACCTCGAGTCTCGGCAATCTCGGCGGCGTGAATGTGTTGCCGCCGACGCTGTTGTTGCAGTACCACTTCAACCACGCGGGGCGTATCCGTCCGTACGTCGGTGCGGGCCTGAACTATACGTTGTTCTATAACAACGGCCTCAACGCGGGCGGTCAGTCGATCTCGATCAACAACCACAGCTTCGGTCCTGCATTGCAGGCCGGTGTAGACGTGCAGGTGACCAAATCGCTATTTGTCAACGCGGACATCAAGAAGATCTGGATGCACACCGACGCAACGCTTGGCGGTCAGCCGCTCGGCCGGCTGAATATCGATCCGTTGGTGGTGGGCCTAGGTGTCGGTATGCGGTTCTGATCACCGTTCGCGCTGGAGAAGCCTCGCTCCTCATGCAAAAACGCCGGAACTTCCGGCGTTTTTTATTGCAATTTCGATCCGAATCGGGAGATGGATTCGCCGACAGGCAAGGCCCGTGCGGGCGGCCACAGTGTCAAAGGGCTATAACTTGTCGTTCTTGAAACGCATCGCCGTGCCGTCCTGCTCGATGCGTACCCAAACGGCGTGCTTTTCCTCGTCGCTCAGGAATACCCAGTTGGACACTTCGGTTGCGGTGCGGCCGCAGCCTTTGCAGACTTCGTCGAAAAGCGTGGAACAGACGCCGATGCACGGGCTGTCGGGAAGATCGTGGAGATTCGAAGCCATCGGAAACCTTGGGGCGGAAAAGCGGAGTTCCGCTATGTTATCCGATGCGGCGAACACACTCCGGCGTGACCCTCGTCGTGGCACGGATACACGCACGGTTGGCCGGATCCACACGCAGTGCTCGTGCCGGTCCGGATCACGCGCGTCAGCGCGAAATGCTGTAGCCGATTCGCGCCATCCAGTGCTGGCGATTGTTGTAGTCGAGCAGGTCCTCGCCGTATCCGTTGAAATACCCCACCCAGATATAGCCGCCCCACGCACTGCCCAGCAGTTTGGCCAGCGGATAGGTGAATTGCGAGTCGATGCTGCCGTACCAGTGTTTGGTGCCTTTGCGCAACGTGGTCGCGAGTTGCCAGCCGTCGGCGCTGCCGTATTTGACCAGCAGATCGACGTAGCCGCGATAGTCGGCGATATCGGGGTTGTTGCTCGTGCCGAGGTAGTAATAGATTTTCGGCGACACGGTCAGATGCTTACCCTCAAGGTTGCCGAATTCCCATGTCGGACGGATGAAGGGCATGTTGATGCTGCGCGAGTCCGAACCTGCCTTGCCGTTCGATTCGTGCGCGAAGCCTGCGGCAAAACCCATGCGCGTGAAAAATGGGCTGCGCCATCCGGTGTCCGGCACGTAGTAGAACAACTGCGGGGAGTAGGTTGTGTCGCGAAACGGCCGCGAATCGGCGGACAGATCCCAGATCGAGGTCTGTGTGTAGGCGAAATACAGGTTGTCGCGCAGGGCCTTTGAGCGCAAATCGTCCGGCATCAGGATGCGGTATTTGAAACTCAACTGCAGCCTTGCGTTCGTATCGCCGTTGTGGCCGACGGCGAAATACATCGGTTCGTAGTAGGAGAGGTGCGAGAGAATGCCACGGCCGGTGGTGGCCAGCGAGTCGCCGGGGGGGGACATCGCGTCCCCCGTCGGCCCGTCTACGGCGGCGGCCTGTTCGGCGACCTGGGCAGGCGTGGTTGCCCGGCTCTCGGCACGCTCCGCCTGGGCAACCGCGTTCTGCTGCGGCCCGCGGTTGATCGCGACAATCGCCGACGATGCGTCGAATCCCACCGGGTCGATCCGGACTTCGCCGCGCGCTGACAGCGGCCAGGGCGCCGAAAACCTTACTTTGCGAAACTGGCCGGGCCGCAAGTTCAAGGTGTCGGGCACACCGGGTTCTCGCTTGAGTTCGAGCGGTTGCGGCGCCTGTTCCGCGCTGCTCAAGTTCGCGCGGAGCGTCGGCGGGACGACCACAGTGAGAGGCTTCGCGTCGTCGGCGGAATAGAGCAGGGTGAGTTGCAACGGTTCGTCGGCGGCGGCCACGCGCGCCGGCTGCAACATGGCGACCGTCGCATGAGCCTCACCGGAGAGTGCGGCGATTGCAATGAGCAAGGACAGGAAGGTGCTGCGTGAAATGCGCGGGATGGCGTGGCGAGCTTGAGGCGGCGTGGCGGGGGCGAGGTTAGCGAATAAAGCCTGAAAACGCATGGGGTGTCGTCCTGATAGCAAGGCAGCGAGCCAACGGGCGACGGTTGTGTGTCAAACAACGACACACCGGCACACCGGACTGGCCGCGCAGGGCGCTGGAAAAAAGCGCGAAAATGGCTCAAAGCGGCAACCGGATGAATACCGGCGGCGGCCGCCAACCGGGCAGCATGAAACGCGCCGCGCCGCTGCGGGCAGCGGCACGGGTCACGACGAGATGTTCGGAGAATACTTACAAAATCACTGCATCTGCAAATGGTTCGAGCCAAATCAGCTTTATCGGCTGAACGCCAACAGCCGAACAGCCGCAACAGCGCGCCGTCGAACCAGATGGGGAACGCAGCCTGGAGCCTGCGCTGTCAGGCCAGCCGGGCCAGCGTCAGAGTCAAGCCGCGCCGTCTTCGAGCCGCCGCGCACCCATCGCGCGTGTTGCCGTGTCGGCTGGTATAGGCTTCTATCGAGTGAGCTGCACGGCATAAAATTCGTAGCAAGCGGCCGTTGACTGCAGCCCCGATGCAAACCGGCCGCGGCGATGGCGCCACAACGGGGCGGCAGGACAGCGGCGCAATACCGAGGCTGCCACTGGTGTTTTTTTCGGGTAGACACGCGCCGATAACCCGCTAAAATTGCGCCCATTTTGTAGCGACACGGCTTGCGCTGTACCGTTTGCGCGACATCTCAGCATTTTTTTTGGTGCGCGCAATAATTAATGGTAGTTTTCGGGTTTTTCAGGGGAGCCGCGAGCGGTGTGCCGCGGCGTGGACGAAGATGGCCGGCTCGGGACGGTCAGGATCGGAGAACGGAATGAAAAGACGGGTAGTGGTGCAAATGGCGGCGCTGGTCTTGTGCGCGACGCCCTGGTTGACGGCCGCTGCGAAAGATACGCAGTTGAACGTGTATAACTGGTCCGATTACATTGCCAAGGACACCATTCCGAACTTCACCAAGCAGACCGGCGTCCAGGTTAAATACGACAACTACGACAGCGACGACACGCTGCAAGCCAAGCTCCTCACAGGTAATTCGGGCTACGACATCGTCGTGCCGACCAGCAATTACGCCGGCAAGCAGATTGCCGCCGGCATCTTCGCGCCGCTCGACAAATCGAAGCTGCCGAACCTCAAATACCTCGACCCGTCGCTGATGGCCCTCGTGGCCGGCGCCGATCCCGGCAACAAGTACACGGTACCCTGGGCGTACGGCACGACCGGCCTCGCATACAACGTCACCAAGGCGCAGCAGATCCTCGGCAAGAATGTGCCGCTCGACAACTGGGACATCCTCTTCAAGCCGGAAAACATTTCGAAGCTGAAAGCCTGCGGCGTGTCCGTGCTCGACGCCCCGGACCAGATGTTCGCCGCTGCGCTGCACTACATCGGCCGCGATCCGATGAGCACGAATCCGGCTGACTACCGTGCCGCGCTCGAGATGATGAAGAAGATCCGCCCGTACATCACGCAGTTCAACTCGTCGGGCTATATCAACGATCTGGTTGGCGGTGACGTGTGCTTCGCGTACGGCTGGTCGGGCGACGTCGTGATCGCCAAGCATCGCGCGATCGAGGCGAAGAAGCCTTACAAGATCGAGTACTACATTCCGAAGGGCGGCGCTCCGGTGTGGTTCGACGTGATGGCGATTCCGAAGGACGCGAAGAACAAGGAAGCCGCGCTCGAGTGGATCAATTACATCGAAACGCCGCAGGTCCATGCCGCGATCACCAACGCCGTCTACTATCCGAGCGCCAACCTCGAAGCGCGCAAGTATGTGGACAAGGACGTGGCGAACGACCCGGCTGTGTACCCGTCGCCTGAAGTCATCAAGACGCTGTTCCTGTTGAAGCCGCTGCCGCCGGAAATCCAGCGCCTGCAAACGCGGCTGTGGACTGAATTCAAGTCCGGCCGCTGACTCGCAGCGGGAGTGAACGGGTAAGTATCATCATGAAGCCCTCGGTGTCCACCGGGGGCTTTGTTCGTCAAAAGCCGGAGTAAAGCATTGTGATGAGTAGTGACCAGTCGGGCGCGCTGGCAGGGACCGCCGCGCCGTTTCCGGGCCTGAGCGCCCAAGCGGGCGACGCAGCAGAGAATTTCATCCAGATCGTCGACGTCGTGAAGAAATTTGGCGAGACCGTCGCGGTGAAAGGGGTCAACCTGTCGGTGAAAAAGGGCGAGCTGTTTGCGTTGCTCGGCAGTTCCGGCTGTGGCAAGTCGACCTTGTTGCGCATGCTGGCCGGGCTCGAATCGATCACGTCGGGCAAGATTCTGATCGACGGGGAAGACCTGGCGCAATTGCCGCCTTATCGCCGGCCGGTCAACATGATGTTCCAGTCGTATGCGCTGTTTCCGCACATGACGGTCGAGGCCAACGTCGCGTTCGGACTGAAGCAGGAGGGTGTGCCGAAAGCCGAACTGAAGGACCGTGTGCAGAATGCACTCGATCTCGTGCAGATGGGCCGCTTCGCGAAGCGTAAGCCGCATCAGCTCTCCGGTGGTCAGCAGCAGCGGGTGGCGCTCGCGCGCTCGCTCGTCAAGCGGCCAAAGCTGTTGTTGCTCGACGAACCGATGTCGGCACTCGACAAGCAGATCCGTCAGCGTACGCAGATCGAACTGGTCAACATACTCGACAAGGTCGGCGTGACCTGCATGATGGTCACGCATGACCAGGAGGAGGCGATGACGATGGCCGATCGTCTTGCCGTGATGAGCGAGGGTGAGATCATCCAGCTTGGCACGCCGCACGAAGTGTACGAGTATCCGAACAGCCGCTTTTCGGCCGAGTTCATCGGCTCGACCAATCTGTTCGACGGCAATGTCGTCGAAGATGAACCCGATCACGTGTTCATCGAAACGCCCGATCTGCCGGTTCGTCTTTACGTAAGTCACGGCATTACCGGGCCGCTCGGCATGCCGGTGACGATCTCGGTGCGGCCCGAGCGCATCGCACTCACGCGCAAGCCACCCGAAGGCACCTACAACTGGGGCAAGGGCGTGGTGACGAACGTCGCCTACATGGGCGGCTATTCGCTGTATCACGTGAAGCTCGACGCCGGCAAAACGGTGATCGCCAACGTGACGAGCCTTGCCTTGACCGAGATCGATCCGCCCGCCTGGGGCGACGAAGTCTATGTGCGCTGGAGCGCGTCGGCCGGTGTGGTGCTGACGTCATGAAGCGCTCGATCAGTTCTCTCGCGTCGTGGCCGGTGCGCCGTTTCAATCTGACCGGCCGCACCGCAGTGGTGGCCGGCCCGTTCATCTGGCTGCTGCTATTTTTCCTCGTGCCGTTCCTGCTGGTCGTGAAGATCAGTTTTGCCGATTTGCAGCTTGGCATTCCACCCTATACGGAACTCACGACGTATACGGATGGCGTGATTCACGTCGCGCTGGACCTGTCGCACTATGCGTTTCTGCTGACCGACAGCCTCTATTTCGCGACCTATGTGAATTCGGTGGTAGTCGCGGCGGTGTCCACGCTGCTGTGTTTGCTGATCGGTTATCCGATGGCGTACTACATTGCGCGATCGAATCCGGCGAGCCGAAATTTGCTGATGATGGCGGTGATGCTGCCGTTCTGGACCTCGTTTCTGATTCGCGTGTATGCATGGATCGGTATCCTGAAGAATAATGGTTTGCTGAATAACTTCCTGATGTCGACGGGGCTGATCCATACGCCGATCGAGTTGTATCACACCAACACGGCGGTTTATATCGGCATGGTGTATTCGTACCTGCCGTTTCTCGTGATGCCGCTTTACGCGCATCTGGTGAAGATGGACATGACCTTGCTGGAAGCCGCCTACGATCTCGGCGCGAAGCCATGGCGCGCGTTCTGGCAGATCACCTTGCCGTTGTCGAAGAACGGCATTATTGCCGGTTGTTTGCTGGTGTTCATTCCGGCGGTCGGCGAGTATGTGATTCCGGAATTGCTGGGCGGCGCCAACACGTTGATGATTGGCCGCGTGATGTGGAATGAGTTCTTCGACAATGCCGATTGGCCGATGGCGTCTGCCGTGACGTGCGCGATGGTGTTGTTGTTATTGGTGCCGATGGCGTTTTTCCAGTACGCGCAGGCGAAGGCGATGGAGGAAAGGCGCTGATGAAGCCGAACCGGATTTTGCAGTTCATTGCCCTGGGGATCGGGTTTCTGTTTCTCTACATTCCGATCGTGAGTCTGATTGTGTATTCGTTCAACGAATCGCAACTGGTCACGGTGTGGACGCGGTTTTCCACGCGCTGGTATGCGGCGTTGTTGCAGGACGACGAGTTGATTGCGGCGGCGTGGTTGTCGTTGCGTGTGGCGTTGCTGACGGCGTTTGCGTCGGTGATTATCGGTACGTGGGCCGGGTTTGTTCTGGCCCGCATGGGGCGGTTTCGCGGGTTTACGCTTTATACCGGGATGATCAATGCGCCGCTGGTGATTCCCGAGGTGATTCAGGGGATTTCGTTGTTGCTGCTGTTCATCGAAATGGCCAAGTGGTTGGGGTGGCCTGCCGGGCGCGGCATTTTCACGATCTGGATCGGGCACGTGATGTTGTGTATTTCCTATGTGGCCATCATCGTGCAGTCGCGTGTGAAGGAGTTGAATCCTTCTCTTGAAGAAGCCGCGCTTGATCTTGGCGCGACGCCGCTTAAGGTGTTTTTCTTCATTACGTTGCCGTTGATTTCGCAGGCGCTGGTTTCTGGGTGGCTGTTGTCGTTCACTTTGTCGATTGACGATCTGGTTCTGTCGGCGTTTTTGTCGGGACCTGGGTCGACGACGCTGCCGCTGGTTGTGTTCTCTCGCGTTCGGCTTGGGTTGAATCCGGAGATGAATGCGTTGGCTACGTTGTTTATTGCTGTTGTTACTGTTGGGGTGGTTTTGGCTAACTATTTTATGCAGCGGGCTGAGAGGAAGAGGGCTGTTATGGCGGTTTAGGTTTTTTTGCCTGTTCGGCGGGGGGGTGTTGATTTCGCTCTTTGGCCTTTCCTTGCTTTGGTAGTGGTCTATTAGCGTTCCCCCTGTGCGGGGGGGCACCTACTTTTCTTTGCCGGCCGCAAAGAAAAGTAGGCAAAAGAAAGCGGCTCAAACCGCTAATTCTTAAGCGGGTCCCCCGCACAGTCACGGTAGTGGTGCATCTGGAATCTGTCGCCTCGCACATTCGGCGCTGGTGACAAGGGCGTCATACCTCCGGCGGCGCTGCGCGCGCCGATACCCCGTTCACAACACCGTTGGTCGCGTTTCGTGGTCCAGCCGAAATTGACGCGGGGGCGACCTCAAAACCCAGGATATTGGCGCATTCGGCGCCTCGCCGAGGCGCAGCCGATGGCCCCCGCTGCGCGAAACGAAGCCCCCAGGTTTCCCAAGCAGACCCGTCCGCGACGCA